>OOCI01001202.1_pt1 | contig 20115 bp, 16 predicted proteins | sample 1671761 | NCBI WGS metagenome assembly OOCI01 (sample SAMN06348190, study PRJEB24527) | human gut metagenome | biome: human gut; feature: ankylosing spondylitis patient; material: feces | host: Homo sapiens | place: China | collected 2015-10
TACTCCATGCCGATCTTGACCCTCTCTCCGATCTGCTCGCTCTCCAGCTGGGCGATGCGCTGCATGATGTCCATGACGAAGCGTCCCATGGCGGTGGTTGTGTCGAACTTGTCCTGCATGGAGGTGAACTCCTTGCCCTTGGCGCGGAGATCGTCCATCATGAGGGCGAAGTTCACGCTGTTCCTGTGGATACGGTCCATCTTGAGGACCAGTATCGTATCCCAGCTGTCGCTGTCAGCCATCATCCTCTGGTACTCGGGACGCTCGGTGTTCCTTCCGGAGTAACCCTCGTCCCTGTAAACGTCCGAGACCTCCCAGCCGCGGACCCTGCAGTAGGCCTCCAGCCTCTTGACCTGGGCGTCCAGGGAGAAACCCTCGTTCGCCTGGTCGTCGGTGGAGACCCTCACGTAAAGCGCTGCGCGCATGCATCCATCCCGAGCAGATAAACGCATCTTTCGTTATTTAAAGACAGCACCGACGCGTCTGGAATGCCCTTCGCACAAAGGAAATACCTGCAGGCAGTTCCCCATTCATGCTCACCGATCTCCCTCCATGTCCGGTAGAGACCACGCTACTTCTGATCAGCGACAAATGGGTCGTCCTCATACTCAGGGACCTCAGAACAGGTACGAAGAGGTTCGGGGAGCTCCTGAAGTCTGTCACTGGGATCTCGCAGAAGGTCCTCACCGAGAAGCTCCGCAGCATGGAGGAGCACGAGCTCGTCCACAGGACCGTGTATCCTGAGGTTCCGCCGAGGGTGGAGTACAGCCTCACGGATCTCGGCAAGACGCTGTATCCCATTCTGGACGCCCTGGAGGCCTGGGGATGGCAGTATAAGAAGCTGGCCGCCGAGTCAGGGGACTCATGACCTGCCGCACAGGGTCCTCAGGGCATCTCCGATGTCCATGTCGATCCCGACGGCCTGTCCGGCCAGCTGTTCGGGGAAGTACGGCTCGCCCAGGTTCACGCAGGCGTAGCGAGCCCGCGGATTGCGGATCGTCATGTTCCAGAACGGGTACTTGATGATCCCAGGCGTGTTGTAGCCCACCCCCAGCTCCAGGTACAGGGTCCTGCTCCCCGTGTGGGAGTCCAGGAAGTCGTTGTACCTCTTGGCCGCCTCGTACCATCCGAAGTCCTGTACGAACGTGTCGTCCACCCTTAGGTTCATGGTCATGGGCCTGCGGCATATGGGGCATCTGGGGATGAGCTCCGTCGGTATCCTCATGTCCCTCTGCTCCTCGACCATCCTCCTGACCGCACCCTCGTTGTCGTACGTCGATGGATGGCAGGGCTTGGGACACTGCCAGAGCCCGTAATCCCCTTGCGTGTAGTACAGGCGCTCCTTGTCGAATCCGAACTTCTGGAAACAGTGGTCCACGTTTGTGGTGATGACGAAGTAGTCCCTGTCCCGGACGAGGTCGAGGAGGGCTGAGTAGGTGCCGTTGTCCTCCTGCTCGTATCTGTTCAGCATTATCATCCGGCTCCAGAACGCCCAATGCTCCTCAAGCGATTCGTACCTCTGGAACGAGGCTCTGTAGAGGTCCCCGTAGCCGTACTTGGCTATGAAATCCCCGAAGTTGTCCTCGAACCTGGGTCCGTCGTAGGTCATCCCCGCCGAAGTGGACAGGCCTGCTCCGGCACCGATTACTATCGAATCGCAGCTGTCCAACCAGCGGCCGAGCTTCTCAAGGCCGTCCGAGGATCTCCCTGTATATGCGTAGGTCATCGTCTTTGAAGACATCGAAAACCACCCTCATCCTTTCATTCCCGTCCAGGAAACCCCGGACCTCGTCGACCGCTATCTCCGCGGCCCTTCTGTTGGGGAAACGGAACTCCCCTGTCGATATGCAGCAGAATGCCACCGTCTCGAGCCCGTGGCGATCTGCCAGTTGGAGACAGGATCTGTAGCAGGATCTGAGCATCGCCTCGTCATGCGCTGTCGGACTCCCCGAGACTATAGGCCCCACCGTGTGGATGACATGTCTGCACGGAAGGTTGTACGCGGACGTGATCCTCGCCTGTCCCGTGGGCTCCTTGGATATGCCCATCATCGCGGCGCACTCGCTCCTCAGCTGTATGCCCGCCGCTGAATGGATGGCGTTGTCTATGCATCCGTGGCATGGGACGAAGCATCCCAGCATCCCGCTGTTCGCTGCGTTGACTATCGCATCGCACCTCAGGCGCGTGATGTCCCCCTGCCAGACGCAGATCCCATCGTCGAACTCGAATCCGTCGACGTCGACGACGCCCTTCTCCTCCAGCAGACCTGAGAGGTACCTGTCCTGGACTTCGAGCACGTCATCACTGGCTGGCATGGGCCCCCTTATGTTCATCAGCGACCGGATAAGCCTCCGTCTCTCCGACTCGGTCTCTGGGATCCCAACGCTGACCCCGACATCTTCAGAGAGCGCGCGTATGAGGAACTTCTCATCATCCAGTGTCACGGACATCGCAGTTCCCTCCTTACGATGGAGCCTGTCTGGCAGACGGACATGCAGTTGCCGCATCTCAGACAGTTTTTCTGGACCACTGTGAATGGTATGGATGTCGTATCTATGCAGGACTGGGGACATGATTCCAAGCAGAGCGAGCATCCGTCGCATGAGTCCGTTATGGCATATACCGTCTCATGGGAAGGGGCATCTCCGAAAGAGAACCAGGCACGCTCTATCGGCTTCTTGGACAGGTCGAACCATTCTCCGCTACCACGGAAGATGCGGAACACCGTCAGGGCGCGACGTGACTCCTCTGTAGGATAGATGTCCGACATGTACGGATTCGCCTCCAGCAGCTTCGGCAGATAGGACGGTCCGACCTCCTCGACATTACCCACAAGGCTCAAGGCCACGGAGGACAGGGTGTCGTCCCCTCTGATCCCGGTCAGGGATATCCTCCCGTCAGTCCTCAACCTGCGGTACAGATCCTTCCCCACCGCTGTGAGGAAATAGATCCCACCATCATCGAGGTACATCATGTCCACCGCACATGTATGCGGGTATCCGTCCTCGCCGTTTGTGGAGAGGACCGTCGTGTGGATCCTCTCGACCAGGCATCCCAGGTACTTCTCTGCATCTGCGTTCATCCGTGTTCTCCATCTTCCTTTCGGAAGCAACACATAATGCATGGCGCACGTTATAACCTGGTCAGTTTCCGCATGGTAACTGTGCCATTTCGAACCAGATAGTTGGTTGATCTATTGTACGATATCACTGTATATTGTTATTGAAACTCGTTGATTGGTGCCAATTCGCCCGATTCCGTCCTTGATTACCTGGAGGTAAGTATATTACTACCAAGTTTCTGGTTGATACAAATACTCTCCGTGCATACTACCCTCTGAGACCGGCAAGGTCGAGGAGAATACAGAAATGAGCAGCAAGACAATCTCTCTCGAGAACGGCGAAGTGACCATCATGGACTGCGGAAAGGTCCAGATCCATGTTTACAACACCAAGGATGCCATCGACGACCAGGTCATCATCCTCGAAAGACCCAACCTCATCGGGAAGGGAGGGAAGGCGGTCGTCATCGAACTCCCCTGCTTCAAGAACAGTATCGACGAGATGACAAGGTACATCGAAGACAGCGGACTCAAGGTCGAGGGGAAGCTGGTCGCCTACCATGCTGCAGGGGACTCGTTCCTTCCCGATGTCAAGTCCTACATGACCGAGAGCGCCCACAAGTACAACACCGTCGGAGGCGGAAAGGGGCTGATCACGAACTTCTCGGGAATCTTCGGCGATGCGTTCGATTCGACCGTCACAGAGGACGGAGAGAGGATCGGTGCCGGAAAGCTGGAGATCGCTGGGATCAAGATGGTCATCAACCCCGACAGCGACGCCTACGAGGTGGAGATCCCCGAGGCCAAGGCCGTGTACATGCACATGCTCGGCCATGACTGCCACTCCATCGTCGCAGGTGCAGGACACGCGGATGCGATCATCGCCAACCTGAAGGGTTACCTCGACAGGGGATTCCAGATCTTCCTCTCAGCTCACTACGGACCTGAGACCAGACAGGACGTCCAGACCAAGATCGACTACCTCGAGATGCTCAAGGAGGTCGCCTCCGGATGCTCCTCCGCCGACGAGTTCAAGGCCGCTGTCAACGAGAGATGCCCTGGATACTCCGGAGCCAACTATCTCGACATGACCGCCGGATTCTTCTTCCCCAGCCAGTGACGGCAGCATGAAAAACGGGTCCCCTCAAGGGGGCCCGTACCTTCCACCTCCGACGATGCTTCCTCAGAGAATCTTTAATACCTAAGAATGCTAGAATCATCATGCGCTGTTCCGTGGCTCGCAAGGCGATTCTGATGACGGTCGTCCTATTCGCCTCCACGGCTGTTCTGTGCGCATCATTCGCCGATGCGGATGCTTCCGGACCTGACATCACCGTCATCGTCCCATCGGATAAACTGACGCCGGAGGATCCCATCGGATTCATACTGGGTTACGAGGCTGTCTCTGCTGAGATGAGGATGTCAGACGGCATCGTCTTCATCATGTCGGATCCAAAGTTCGCCATGGATGAACTCTATCTGGTCGTGAGGGAGGCCATAGGAAGCGAGCGTTTCATCGATGAATCGGAGCTCCGCGACTTCGTCGGAGGCCCCTCGTCGGTCTCGGTCTCCGAACAGGACGACGGATTCGAAGGGGTCCACATCGACACCGAGTTCCTGCTCACGGTCACCGTCACCATGGATTCCGATCCAAGGCGGGACGGCATCACCGACCGCATCAGAGGTGTGGCCGACTGCCAGAACGCCTTCCTCTCCAAGATGGCGGCCTCCGCCTTCTTCCAGGAATCGAGGGCCACTGATGCTTATGTAGACCGCAAGCAGTCCGATGAGGGCGACGAGCAGGATGGCTTCCATTACGAGGAACCGGTCGTCGAATCCGACTGCGACCCACCAGAGGTCATTCCCGAACCGTGCCGCCAGTCGGTACCCGGATTCTGCGAGGCGGGCTCGCCGGCCCCCATGCCGGTCGTGGCCAGAGGGACGGTATTCTGAGGCGGAGGTCCCGCCACCGACCGTCCCGAAGGGACCCAAACCTCTAAGAAGAATCCAAAGGGAAGATGAAGATGAACAGAAAGGCAATCGCAGCCATAGCGGCCGTGGCGGTCGCGGTCGCGGCGATCGGAATCGTCTATGCGATAACGGACGATCAGTACGACATAACATACGTGCTCAATGGAGGCACGCAGAACAATCTCAATCCCACATCCTATGAAGCAGGCACGACCACCGAACTGTACGACCCGTACGATGACGACATGGTGTTTGTCTCCTGGTACCTTGACGAGGCACTGACGACCCCAGTGGTCTCCATCGGGCCCGAGATCACCGGGGACATCACCCTGTACGCCGGTTGGTCGGACTCCGTAGTGGGGAAGGCCCTGGAGTACGACGTCAGCGGGTCTTATGACAGCGGACTCCTGTCCAGCTACAGGATGGACGGGACCGTCACCTACAGGTACCTCTACCAGAACGACTCCGGGGAGTACCTGATGTCCACTCAGACGGACATGGAATACATGTTCCTGACCACAACTCAGCACAGGTCATCGGAGGACACCTACTGGACCGGGGACTCCGACACCCAGTGGTATGATATGGGAACCGAGACCATAGACACGATCAACGGCCCCAAGGAATGCCAGGTCATCCAGGGGACGCATTCCGACGGATCCGTCGAGAAGCAGTGGATCGGCGACGGATGGATAACCTACAGGATAGAGTACAGCTCCCAGGGGATGTTCTCGTCTACGGACCTGGTCTATGAGCTCAAAGACGTGTACACGGTGGAGACATCCAGCGAGGTCCAGGTTACAGCCTATGCCGACATGGGCATCGAGGTTTCCGGCGATGGGACTTACAGGCCGGGGGACAGCGTAACCCTGACCGCGTCAGTGGACGATGGCACCACCTTCTCCGGATGGTACGACTCCTCCGGCAACCTTGTATCCACGTCCCTGGAATACACCTTCACCGCACAGTACGGCAATTTCGAGTTCTATGCCATGAACACTTCCGATCCCGATGTGTCCACCATGACGGGCACGGCGTTGGACCTCGGATCATACACCGAGACCACCGAATGGACCGTATACGACCAGGACGGGGATTCCATCGCATCATTCACAGGCGATCCTGCACAGTACTCCTTCGACACGCCGGGGGAGTACACGATAATGGGTGTGGACCCGGACAACGGGACGCACCGCACACTCACTGTGATGGTCGACGGATACACGACGGTGCAATACGAATGGTCCGTGGACGGTGAGAGCTACACATACAGTCTTGACATCCTGTACAGCGACGTCGTCTACTACAGGGACTACTACGATGTCTCACAGAGGCAGCAGGACATCTACAACGACCACCAGCGCGACAGGACGTTCGTGACCTATGAGGACAAGTACATCCAGCAGATCGCGACCGACTTCGGCACCATGACCGAGGGGATGACCGACCTGGAGAGGGTGAACTTCCTGCTGGCGTTCTCTCAGTGCTTAGGCTACGAGGACGATTCGGTGTACATGGGCTACGAGGAGTACTGGAAGTTCCCTCTGGAGACCCTCTACGACCATGGAGGCGACTGCGAGGACACGTCCATACTGCTGGCATCCCTGGCCGAGGCCATGGGATACGATACCGCCCTGCTGCTGTTCCCTGGTCACATGGCCGCTGGCATCCACATCGACGGGGATTATCCCGACCTAAACGGATTCTACCTCAGGTCGAACCCGGACAAGGTCTACTACTACTGCGAGACGACCTCGACCGGATTCACCGTCGGCCAGATCCCCAGCAGCGTCGATACAGAAAACACGACCATGGTCGTGATCTGAAACCTCAGAAACACGGTGGGGGTCCCCCTCACCTTTACCTTCTAATGATGTGCCGGCAAAAGTCGGTATACCGATGTGTTGAAAACTCGGAAACGGGAATGTACTGGAACCGCCCGAGCCGTAGGATGCCCGGGCGGAGGAAACATAATGGTGCTAGAGGGCGCCCCCGGAGGGGCGCCGGTAAAAGGGGGCAAAGCCCCCATCACAGTTTGTACGGGTCCTTCGGACTCACATCATAGGGGGTGCGCCGGCGCCCTGAGGGGGTGTCGGGGGAGCCCTGCGGGAGGCGATGACGTCGTCGATCCTGAGGATCATGTTGGCGACCTCCTCCGCGGAGTTGATGGCCTGGACCTTCACCCTGAGGGGCTCGACGACGTTCTTGGCGAGCATGTCGACAGCCTCTCCGGAGTCGAGGTCGATACCGAAGTACTTGGCTTTGGCGGATTTCTTCTCGTGCGCGTTCTTCAGCTTGATGATGCTGTCGATGGGGTCGATTCCGGCGTTCTCTGAGAGTGTCCAGGGGATGATCTCCATTGCCTTGGCGAACTTCTCGATGGCGAGCTGCTCCCTTCCTCCGACGGAGGCGGCGTAGTCCATCAGCCTGAGCTCGAGCTCGATCTCGGGGGCTCCGGCTCCGGCGACGACCTTTCCATCCTCGATGGCGACACCGACGACGCGGATGGCGTCGTTCAGGGCCCTCTCGACTTCCTCGAGCACGTGCTCGGTTCCGCCGCGGACGAAGATTGTGATGGCCTTGGGGTTCTTGCAGCCGGTGATGAAAGCCATTCCGTCCTCTCCGACCTGCTTCTCCTCGACAGCGCCGGCGGTTCCCAGGTCCTCCTTGGTGAGCTCCATGACGTTTCCGACGATGGTGGCTCCGGTGGCCTTGGCGATTGCCTCGAGGTCGGACTGCTTGAGCCTCCTGTATCCGAGGATGCCGTTCTTGGCGAGGTAGTGCTGGACGAGATCGTCGACTCCCTTCTGGGAGAACACGACGTTGGCTCCAACGGACTTGATCTTCTCGACCATGGCCTTCAGCTCGTTCTCCTCCTCGGCGAGGAAGGTGGACATGGCTGTGGGGTCAGTGATCTGGATCTGGGCGTCGAACTCGGTCTTCTTGATCTCGAGAGCTCCGGAGAGCAGGGCGATCTTGGCCTTCTCGACACGGGTGGGCATCCTGCTGTGGACCTTCTCCTTGTCGACGACGATTCCGGGGATGAGGTAGGTGTCACCGATGACGCCTCCGATCTTCTTCTGGATGCGGATGTTCTTGGTGTCGACCTTTCCGTTCTCCTCGACGGACTTGCAGGCCTTGACGACGATGTCGGCCAGGGTCTCCTCCTCCTCTCCGACGGATTTGCCGGTGAGGGCGGTGGCGGCGACCTGCCTCAGGGTCTTGTCGGATTTGACGTCGACCGCGATCTCGTTGAGGAGCTCGACGGCCTTGGAGGACGCCATCTTGTATCCGTTGGTGATGACGGTGGGGTGGACGTTGGCGTTGATGAGCTCCTCGGACTGCTTGAGCAGCTCTCCGGCGAGGACGACGCTGGTGGTTGTTCCGTCTCCGCACTCGGAGTCCTGGGTCTTGGCGACCTCGACGACCATCTTGGCTGCGGGGTGCTGGACGTCGATCTCCTTCAGGATGGTGACACCGTCGTTGGTGATGACGACGTCGCCGATGGTGTTGACGAGCATCTTGTCCATTCCCTTGGGTCCGAGTGTGGACCTCACCGCATCGGCCACGGCCTTGGCGGCGGAGATGTTGTTGAACTGTGCCTCTTTGTCTTTGCTCCTCTCGGTGCCCTCTTTGAGCACGATGACGGGCTGGTTTCCGCTTCCGTACATAGGATGAATCTCCTGATTACTGGATTCGGATAATTTAGCCCTTCTATAAAAGTGTTGCTATACAACCACTCCATTCAGACGTCAGGTGCCAGCAGACGGGCCTCGGTTCTCGAAGGTGTCCAGGACGGTCAGGCCCAGCTCGGTGCCGGCCTGGGTCAGCCTGTCGCGGGCCCTCTGGGAGGCTGTGATGCCCATGCGGTCCAGCCTCGTGGTGTCCACGTTGCGGATGTTCAGAGGATCATGGAAGACGACCCTGGCACCGGTGCAGGCGATCGCCTCCATGAGCTCCATCTCCCTACCTTCGAGGGTCGACATCGTCGGGGCTATCAGTGCGTAGCAGTCGATGCCGGCGTCGGTCATCGCCTTCAACGCAGAGAGCCTGGCACCTGGCAGCGGCGCACCCGGCTCGGTCATCTTGGATATCCTGTCGTCGATGTTCGTGATGGTCATCCCGACCCTGGAGTCCATGTCGCCGAGGATGTCAATGTCCCTGATGATGAGGTCTGATTTGGTGTGTATGTGGACCCGCCTCCTCCTGGACGCCAGGACCTCCAGGCACATCTGGGTCAGCCTGAACTTCCGTTCGGCGTACTGGTACGGGTCTGTGACGGTCCCTATGCCTATGACCCCCTCGACGGCTGGGAGCTCCCTCGCAAGGCGCTCCGGGATGTTCCTCTTCACCCTGACCACCCTCCATCTGGATGGGTCCGAGTGGGTGACGCCGGGGCCGTAGCAGTATATGCACCCGTGCTCGCAGCCCCCGTAGGGGTTGAGTGCGTAGTCGATGCCGGGGAGGCCGGATGGGGACAGGGCGCGGCTGCATTCGACGGTCTCGTATACGCCTTCCCATTCCCCGCGGCCCTCCAGGAAGTCGATGAGAGATGTGTCAGTAATAGTCCTCAATCCTCCTCTGCACTATCCAGTCCCTCATCACACCCGAGTTCCTGATCCATGTGTCCCTCTTGAGGTCCATGACACGGTCGACATGGGCGAGCGCCTGGTCCAGGTTCTCGTAGTGGTACGGGACGGTCTTCAGCGCCGCACGGACGTTCTCCCTGACGTTCCAGACGCCGACCGGCATCACGTAGCCGGGATGTGCCTCCCTCATGATGACGGCCCCCGCGGTGCGCCTCTCCCTCGTGAGAAGCTCGTTCACTGCCATCCTCGAGGCGTAGTAGCAGCCGCCGATGTGGGCGTACTCCGTCCTCCCGTCGAAGAACTCGCAGTCGGAGATTATGTCGATCGACCTGCCCGAGGGGTTCCATGTGGTGTTGGGATACCATGCCTCGATCAGCTCGAACCTCCATGTGCAGGGCATGAGCATGACGATCCAGCGGTTGTCGAGCTGCTCCCACTGGTATATCCTGAAGTCGTCGATCGTCTCGTAGAACTTGGTGGTCTTCAGCATGTCCTTCCCGATGATGTCGTCGACGGCCGTGATGCTCCAGCGGGTGGGGACGAACCTGCGGTTCCTGCCTATGCCCATGGTGCCGACGGAGAACGCCTTCTCGATCTCCGAGATCAGCGTGCCGTTGCGGTAAGCCTGGACGACCGCATCCGCGGCCTTCATGTCGGTATCGTAGAACCCCTTCTCCAGGTTCCTCTCGAACCTGCCGTTGCCCACGGACATCGTCTCCATCCTGGCGGAAGGGCCGAAGGGCTGGATCTCGTCGTCGAGGACGATCCTGCCCCTGGGCTTCTGTGAGAAGGAGGCCTCGACATCGACAGGCCTCTCTGTGAGCGCCAGCTCCTGGACGTTGTCCACGATCCTCCCGGACTTGCGGAAGTCGGTGGCGTCGATACGGTACTTGCCGCGGACGAGGCGGAACCTGAAATCAACGATCTCGTCGATGGTCTTGCCCATCCACATCTCGGGGCGGTCCATGATCGCTGTGTCCCCGAACTCGGGCGGGAGGAGGGGACCTATGTCGACCTTCGGATATCCGTACCTCCCGACGAACACTGACGGCGGGCTCGAACCTGCTAGGTCCTTCATGTCTATGAGCGGCATCGTCTTCTGCTGTGAGTAGAACTTGATCATGAGCGGGCAGCGGTCCTTTCCGCAGAGCCTGTGGGCGCCCTTGCAGATCGAGCAGAGGCCGTTCTTGACAGGGGAGTCGTTGAGCTCCACAGCCTTGTCGAAGAATGCCGTTCCCGCCATGCGACTCCGATGGACGAATCATGATAAAACTGTTCACACCGGCACTCCGAACCGGGCGAGGTAAGCAGAAGTCAGTAGGAATTTCTTCCTCGCAAGGGGCTGACTTCCGCTTTATTGAATGAATCCTTCGCCGATTATATACCTTTGGATAAAAATGGTATATTGGATGTGTCTTGGACTGAAAAGCTCGGTTTAACGGCTTTAAGTTTAGCCTAAAAAGGATAAAAAATTAAAATTATAAGACGTTTGTATTTACATTCCCTCCGTTTCCACCATCGGCGGAATGCGCCGGCACCAGATCCAGGGCGAAGAGCTTCCTGAAATCCGGACGGATCTTCTCGAGGCTCCAGAGCTCCATGCACGGGTCGACGTCGGAGATCAGCTCCACCCTGACGGATCCTGAATCGCGGCTGAGGCGGATGTCCCTGACAGCATGGTTCCTGTGCCTGTCGGCGACGTCGGCGATCTTGAGGAACATGGCGCACTGCCTAACCGCCAGGGCCTCGTCCTTGGGCAGGGATGAAAGCCTGGAGTCCTTGGACCCTGGGAACTTCTTGTGATGGAACCTGACGATGAGCCCCATGTCCCTGATCTCGTTGATGCTGAAACCCACCAGGTCGGCGTTCTCGATGATCACCTGCGACATGATGTTGTGGTTCGTGTAGCTGATCATCTCGCCGATGTCGTGGAGGATGGCGGCGCACGAGAGCAGGCTGCGGAAGCCGTCCCCCATGTTGTGCAGCCCTAGGGCCTTCGCCTGGTCGAACACGGAGAGAGCGTTGCTGTTGACGGTCTCTGCGTGCGCCTCGTCGTACTGGCAGCGGTGCGCGAGAGCCCTGACGGACGAGTCCCTGGCACCGAAGATCCTGTACCCGTGCGAGAGCATGTGGTCTATCTGCATGCCCTGCTTGAGGCCCTTCTGGCTGATGGACATCCTCTCGATGCCGAACTGGGACATCAGCTCCTCGGCGATCGCGCCTCCGGCGACTATGATGTCCGCCCTTCCCTTGCCCAGTCCTGGGACGGTGTACCTTCCCACCACATCCCTGCAGCGGACAGTGGGCATGAGCTGGCGGAGCTCGGAGAGGGTGAGGTACGAGGAGTCGTGGTCGCCCCTCATGGCGGCGCACATCTCGGCGAGCGCGATAAGCGTCCCCGAGGACCCGACGGCCTTGGTGAACCCGATCTCCCTGATCCTGTTCGTGGCATGGTAGGAGGAGATGTCGACGTTCCTCATCATGAGGGCGTAGTCCTCGTCGGAGACGGGGGCCCTGTTGTCGATACCTAGCCCGTAGGCGTATCTGACTGCGCCCATGCTAAGGCTGTCGAGGAACAGGTTCTCGCCGTTCTCGCAGACGATGACCTCGGTGCTTCCGCCCCCGATATCGATCTCGATAGTGCGCTCGACGGGTCCCTTGTCGCCGAAGACGCCCAGGGCTATCAGCCTGGCCTCCTCGGTGCCCGGGATGACCTTGACCTCCGCTGATCCCGAGATTGCGTTGATCAGGTCGTCCCTGTTGGCCGCCTCCCTGGCTGCGCAGGTGGCGAACGCGAGCACCTTGTCGGCGCCCAGGTCCTTCGAGATCTGGGCGAAGCGTGACACCACGACGGCGCTCTTCTCGATTGTCGCGTCGTCGATCCTTCCTGTGCTGTACAGGCTCTGGCCAAGGCGGACGGTCTCCTTGTCCTGGAACACTGGGGTCCCGGACGAGTCCTTGTAGAACCTCACAACCAGGAGATGGATGGAGTTGGTCCCCACATCTATGAATCCAACGGTCTCGGAGTCATCGCTGGCTGCCATGCCATATTCCCCTGTGGTCAATGAACCACTTCTGAGAGCGTAGCTTCTTCTCCCCCTCTGCCCTCTCGACGAGCCTGTACGTCCCGTCCGGGAGGAGCTCCCTGGCCTTCACGTTGTCGGCCAGGGGAATCTTGAGGATGTGCTCCCTGATATTGACCATCATCTCCTTGTCCAGGACGGGGAACAGTACCTCCACCCTGGCCAGGAGGTTCCTGGGCATCATGTCGGAGGACCCCATGTACATCTCCGGATGGCCGCCGTTCTCGAAGTAGTAGATCCTGGAGTGCTCCAGGAAGCGGTCGACGATGCTTGTGACCCTGATGTTCTCCGACACGCCTGGGATCCCGGGCCTGAGGCAGCACAGTCCCCTGATGTTCAGGTCGACCCTGACCCCTGCTATTGACGCCTTGTAGAGCGATGCGATGATGTCCGAGTCGATCAGACCGTTCGCCTTCATGGCGATATATCCCTTCCCTGTGGCCTTGTGGACCTCTATCTCCCTCTCGATCTTCTGGATGAGGGTACTCTTGAGGGTCAGAGGGGCCACGAGGAGATGGTTGTACATCCTGGGGCCGAAGTATCCGGTGAGGGCGTTGAACAGCTCGCCGACATCCTCGCCGATCTCGGGGTTGGCGGTGAGGAACGAGATGTCGCCGTACTGCTTGGCGGTGGACGTGTTGTAGTTGCCGGAGCTCATGTGGGTGTACCTGACGAGCTTGTTGCCCTCGAGGCGGACCACCTGGAGCAGCTTGGAGTGGACCTTGAGGTCCACGGGCCCGTATACGACATGGACCCCGATCTTCTCGAGCTCCCTGGACCAGCGGATGTTGTTGATCTCGTCGAACTTGGCGCGGAGCTCCATCAGGACGGAGACGGTCTTCCCGTTCTCCCTCGCCCTCATGAGGGCCTTGATGATGGATGGGTCCTTCCCGATCCTGTAGAGGCAGATCTTGATGCTCTGGACCTGGGCGTCGTCAGCCGCGGTCTGCATGAACCTGACGATGGTGGAAAACGACTCGTATGGATGGAAGAGGATCCAGTCCTTCTGACGGATGGCCTCGAATATGTCCATCCCCTCGGCGAGCTCCGGCGGGGTGTACTGCTCGAAGGGCTTGTCCTTCAGCTTGGGGAAGTCCAGGCCCACGAGCTGCCAGAGGTCGACCAGCATGATGGCGTCGGTCCTGTGGACCTGTACGCCGGAGAGGTTCAGGTTCTTCGCGAACAGCCTGATCATCTCGGTGGGCATGGTGCCCTCGGCGGCCATCCTGACCGGGAACCCGACATCCCTGTCCTCCAGGGACTCCTCGACCGCGGTCATGAAGTCGCAGGCCTCGTCGATGGTCACCTTGACGTCGGCGTTGCGGGTCACCCTGAAGGTGTAGGCGCCGTCGACCTCGAGACCAGGGAAGAGGGCGGATATGTGCGTCTCGATGATGTCCTCCAGCATGACGAAGACCAGTCCTGAGGATGATGGGACCTGGACGAACCTGGGGAGCGGTCCGACGGGGACCTTGACCCTGGCGTACAGCTGCTCGTGCTTCTTGTCGTACATCCTGACGGCTATGTTCAAGGAGTTGTTCGAGATGAACGGGAACGGGTGGCTGACGTCGAGCGCCAGCGGAGTGAGGAGGGGGTGGACCCTCTCCTTGTAGAAGGCCGCGACCCAGGCCTGCTGGTCGGGGTTCAGCTCCTGGACCTTGTTGACATGGATGCCCTTCTCGGCCAGGCAGCGCTTGAGCTCGTTCCAGCATATCCCGTACTGCTGGACCAGCTGCTGGACCGTGGTCGAGATCTGCTCCATCAGAACGTTGTAGTTGACGTTGAGGTAATCCGGGCCGGGGATGGGCGTCTTGGCCATGATCCCCGGTACACGGATCATGAAGAACTCGTCCATGTTGCCGTAGCAGATGGCGAGGAACTTCACCCTCTCGAGCAGGGGGTTGGATTCATCCATGGCCTCGGCCAGGCAGCGCCTGTTGAACTCTAGCCATGAGAGCTCCCTGTTGATGTAGTACCTCTCGTCGTAGAGGTCGGGGGCCTGGGTCGTGACCTCCTCGGTCATTCTCACTCCTCCCCGTCCATCCTGACCTTGACGGATTCGCAGTGGGCGTGGAGGCCCTCGGCGGTGGCGAGGGTCTCGATGGTGCTGGCAAGCGAACCCAGTCCCTCCTTGGTGAGGTACTGGACTGTGGAGGTCTTCATGAAGTGGGCGACGTTCAGACCGGAGCTGGTCATGGCGTGGCCTGCGGTGGGCAGGACGTGGTTCGTTCCGGAGGCGTAGTCCCCGGCGGCCACGGGCGTGTAGGGTCCGACGAAGATGGATCCGCCGTTCCTCACCTTTCCGAGAACGTCGAGCGGGTCCCTGACCTGGATGGACAGGTGCTCAGGAGCGATGCCGTTCATGATCTCAACAGCGAGGTCCATGTCCTCGGCGATGATGTATCCGGAGTTCTCGAGGGCCTTCTCGATGATCTCCCTCCTGGGAGCCTTCTCGATCATCTTCTCCATGACCGCCCATGTCTTGTCCGGGAGGTCGGGGTCACAGGTGACGAGCAAGCTGGCGGACGAGGGGTCGTGCTCGGCCTGGGCGATGAGGTCCGCGGCGAGGTACTCGGGTACGGCGGAGTCGTCCGCCAGGACACCGATCTCCGAGGGTCCTGCGGGGAAGTCGATCTCGACCTTGTTCCTGAGCATCATCTTCGCGCCGGTGACGAAAACGTTCCCGGGTCCGACGATCTTCTGGACGGGTTCGATGCTCTCGGTTCCGAGGGCCATGGCGGCGACGGCCTGTGCGCCGCCGGTCTTGTAGATCTCGTCGGCGCCGGCGATGTCGGCCGCGACGAGCGTGAGCGGGTTGATGGGTGCGGGGGTGCACATGACGACCTCGTCGACTCCTGCCACCCTGGCGGGGATGATTGTCATGAGGACTGTGCTGGGATAGGATGCACGTCCTCCGGGGATGTAGCAGCCGACCCTCTCGAGAGGCGTCGTCTTGACTCCGAGCGTCACTCCGGGCTCGACCTCCCTGAGCCAGAGTCCGGGGGGCATCTGCATCTCGTGGAAGCGCTGGATGTTGTACGCGGAGTTCTCGAGCTCCTCGACGAGCTCGGGCGAGACCTGCTCGTACGCTGCCTCGATCTCCTCCCTCGTGACGACGACAGAGTCCAGATCCACGTGGTCGAACTTCTTGGCCAGCTCCTTCAGGGCCTTGTCCCCGTTCTGGCGGACGTTCTCCACGATCTCCCTGACGGTGTCCTCCACCTGGCCCACCTTGGACTCGCGGTTCTCTCTCCAAAAGTCTTCATTGACTTGTTTCCACATGAGCCCTGTATCGAAGACTTAGGGATTTATAGGATTTGTAGGGAAGATATGTATTGATATATAGATGAAATCGCCGAACGACAACCGTTATAAAAAGAGGGAGGGTTGGGTGTAAGAGTCTGAAACCCTGAAGCTCTCGCCATATGTATCCAACCAGGACAATAGATACCGGACCGATGGATGCCAGCAACCAATTTATGCGACTAAGCCATCCATGGTGCCGAACCATGAAGGTCATCATCGTCGGCGCAGGGGAGGTCGGTAGGGCCTCCGCCGAGACCATCTCGAACATCCACGACGTCCTGGTCGTCGAGAAGGACGAGAACGTACTAAACGTCCTAAAGAGCCGTCTCAACGTATCCACTCTGAAGGCTGACGGGACCAATCCGAAGACGATCAAGTACGCCATCGAGAACCATGAGGCTGACATGATCATCGCCACCCTGGGCATCGATTCCGCCAATCTGTTCGTGTGCCTGATGGCCAAGAGGTTCAAACCCTCCATCATCACCGTATCTTCAGTCAACGACCCGGACTTCATGATCCAGACCTCGGCCGACGGGGTCCCTGGAGTTGACACGATCATCTCCCCTGAGTTGATCACGGCGGAGAAGATGTACAAGCTGTGCGTCCTCGAGAACGCGGTGGACTTCGAGTACATGGCCAACATGGGCGTCGCCGTCGCCATGTTCACGGTGGACATCCACCATGAGATCATCGGGAAGGTAGTCATGCATCTCCCCATACCTCCAGGATGCACCGTGTTCGCGATCTATCGCGATGACGTCGTCCACACGGAGACTGAGACCATGGAGATCCACCAGGGGGACAGGATCTGCGTCTTCGGCACCGACAAGGCCATCTCTGAGTTCAACCAGATGATGGGCGTCGAGTATCCTGCCAGGAACTTCGCCATCCTGGGCGGATCGATCGTCGGAAGGAACCTCGCGAGGATGCTCGCGGCCGACAAGCTCAACGTGAAGATCATCGACAAGGACGAGAACAAGTGCAGGGACATGGCCAGGACCCTCAGCGGGGTGGCCATCGCATGCGCCGATTTCATCGATCCGGAGGTACAGAACAACGAGAACATCTTCCGCACCGATGCGCTCATCTCTACCACGCATGCCGACGACACCAACCTCCTCATGTGCATGAACGCCATGAGGCACAATTCAAGGAAGGTGATCACACGCTACTTCACTAGGGAGTACGAGGACATCTTCCAGTACACGGGCATCGAGACCATCATCGGGTACTACAGGATTATCACCAACGAGATCACCAAGAGCACCATCTCCGACGAGATGGCGATGATGAGGTCACGCGACCCGGACGAGTTCTACTTCGTCCACATCGTGGACAGGCAGTCCAAGCTCCTCGACCGCTACTATGGCGATCTGAACATCCCCGATGGTGTGAGGATCGTCGCCGTGAAGAGGGGCACCGACATTATCTACCCCAGACTGGACAGCAGGTTCCAGGACGGGGACTCGGTCATCGTCTTCACATCCTACACCCGCAGGAACGACCTGATCAGGGTGTTCGGGAAATCCTCCGTTCCGGAGGTGTGAATCTGAAGCTGAGCCTGTCCAAGATAGGCATCCGTCCCAGATGGGAGAGCACCACCGTCCGCACCCTCGGGATCCTGGAGGTCGTCTTCGCCCTCCTGTTTCTTGTTCCCGCAGGGGTCGCACTGCTCCTGGGCGAGGACCCGAGGGTCTTCGCGGCACCCGTCCTCCCACTCCTGGTCGCCGGCGGGCTCCAGTACATGCTCTTCAAGGAATCCAGCACCTTCAGGTCCGTGAACGGTCTGGTCCTCATCGGACTCGTCTGGCTTGTCATGTTCCTGATCTCGGCGCTGCCTTTCCTGTTCTCCGGGATGGACCTCGTGGACTCTCTCTTCGAGGCTGTCAGCGGGATAACCACCACCGGGCTCTCGATAATCCCCGACGTCGAGGCGCAGCCGATGAGCCTCCTCATCTGGAGAGCCATGTCCATGTGGATGGGAGGTGTCATGATCATCATCGTGTTCCTCTACATGCTGCCCCTGTTCGGTATCGGGCGCAACGTGTTCACCAACGAACTCTCCGGATCAGGTTCCTCCAACTACTCCATGAAGATGAGGAACGCCGCGAAGTCCTTCATCTACTCCTACCTTCTCCTGAGCCTGATCAACCTGGTGCTCCTCCTTGTATTCGGGATGGATCCCCTCGAGGCCTTCTGCCTCATGTGCGCCACCATATCGACCGGTGGACTCATGTGCACCAACGACAGCATGATGTCGTACTCCGACGCCATCCAGCTGATCACCATACTCTTCATGTTCCTGGGAGCCACGAACTTCTACCTCCACTACCGCGCCATCCACCGCAAGGAGCGTGGTGTGTACAGGAAGAACTCCGAGTTCAGGACCATGCTCTGGTGGTTCCTCGGGATATCGGTCATCGTGTACCTGTTCGTCGTCACAGGCAGCGACACGCCCATCCAGGGCCTGGAGGGACACTACGAGGCGTTCAAGAACGCCCTCTTCACCACCGTGTCGCTGGGCACCACCACTGGACTATACGTCGACGACTTCACCCTGTATCCTGAGCAGTGCACCCTCCTGCTGATGATCGTCGCCCTCATCGGAGGATGCTCCGGGTCCACCAGCGGAGGAATCAAGTTCAGCAGGCTGAGGATCATCAACGAGTTCCTGAAGAACAACTTCGGTAAGGTCGTCCACCCCAACGCCGTCTACGACGTCAAGATGGACGGGGCCAGCGTGGACAACAGCACCGTCCAGTCCGCGCTCACGATCTTCCTTCTGTTCGTCGTATCCGTCATCGTCGGGACGATCCTCATCATTATGATCGGGATCACCCAGCCCACGGTAAACGGGGCGGAGATCGACATCATCGACTCCGCCGGACTCGCAATCACGTCGATCTCCAACGGAGGCATGGGATTCGGGAACTTCGGGCCCACCGGCAACTTCGCCGAGCTGCAGGATTCCCTCAAGATCGTCCTCATGATCATGATGTGGGTCGGCCGTCTGGAGATCGTAACGGCGCTCGTCCTGTTCACCCCCGGATTCTGGAAGGACCTTATGGCGAACAGGAAGTACAGGAACCACAGGAGCAGAAGGGCCCGCCGCAGAAGCGACAGAGCCTGAGTCGCATCGATCCGGGGATAGATCCCCGAACATCGGCTATTAGCGCCCAGTCGGATTCCTACAGGATGACGGCCATCGCTTGGCCGGGAGACTGAGTGGAGTCAGTGACCTTCGCAGTACGAGAGGACGTTGAGAGCGGCCTTGTCCCCCGGGGACTTCTCGTTGATCGCCCCTGCGATGATGCGGGCCTTGTCGTACTCGCCCTTGTCCGCGAGGCATATCCCCAGGGTCTCCATGGCCCCGATGTGGCCGTTGTCGATGTTGATGGCTCTGGTGGCGTATCCCGCGGCCGCCTTGTAGTTGCCTGCGATCCTCAGGACGTAGGCGGCTATCGCGTTGGAGTCCGCGGTCTTGTCCTTCACGGCGGCCCTGGCGTACCTGGCTGCCTCCTTGTCCTTCCCGCCGAGCATCAGCGCTGACACGTAGGCCCTCCTGACCTCGTAGTTCTGGGGGAACTCCTCCAGGAGCTCGGTCGCGATGCCGATGGCCTCGTTGTGCATCCCCAGGGCGCTCTTGATCTCGGTGAGCATGACGCGGTCGAACGGAGTGATCTCCCTTATCTGATCGGCCTTGGCCATGGCGTCCTCGTACTCCTCCAGGTCGATAAGGCAAAGGGCGGACATCCTGATGATGGAATCGTCCTGATCCATCTCCTTCAGGATGGAGAGGGCGCTGGACGGATACTCTAGACCGCGGAGGGCGCCGGCGACCTGCACGAGGGTGGCGCGGTCATCGGGAAGGTCCTCGAGAAGCATGCGGAGAATCTCCTTCGACACACCGGAGACGTCGATGACCTTGAGGAGCGAGAGGCACTTGATGCGGTTCATGGGGTCCTTGTCGGACTCTGCTATCTCAAGCAGCCTGGGGCCGACCTCTGCCCCCCTTCCCTGAGCTATCTCGTTCCTGATCTCGGCGAATGCGGCGTCCGCGTCCATGAGGGGATGGAACCATGATGCTCAAATAAACCTAGCG
>OOCI01001208.1_pt1 | contig 20079 bp, 17 predicted proteins | sample 1671761 | NCBI WGS metagenome assembly OOCI01 (sample SAMN06348190, study PRJEB24527) | human gut metagenome | biome: human gut; feature: ankylosing spondylitis patient; material: feces | host: Homo sapiens | place: China | collected 2015-10
TCCCGTTCCGTGTTCTGCCATCCTTCCGTCCGGACAAGTATCTCGGTGGAAACCCGGACGCAGAACGTGCGCTGTGTGAGAAATATGGCACGGGCAGCCTGCCGGAAGCGCTGGGAAAGGCACTGGACTATTTCTGCGAAAACGGCTGCAAGGTCTCCGACCACGGGTTCAGCAAATTCGCTTACGTTCTGGGTACAAAACAAGCTGATCTGCTACACTTCCTCGGCAAAGCGTATCATGCGCATGGCGTTGCCATGCAGCTGCACCTCGGTCCCATCCGCAACCAGAATCCGCGTCTGATGGCAGCAATCGGCCCGGACGCGGGCGGCGACAGCACCGGTCTTACGACCGACCCGTTCCAACTGGGCATGTTTCTCGGTGATCTGGAACGCGATGGATGTTTGCCGAATACGATCCTGTACAACCTGAACCCGACCGACAACGCCGTCCTCTCCACAATGGCTGTCAATTTTGCGCCGAAAGTCCAGTTTGGTGCGGCGTGGTGGTTCAATGACACCATCCGCGGTATGCGCCGCCAGATTGACGAGCTGATGGAAAACGGCCTGCTTGCCAAGTCCGTCGGTATGCTGACCGACTCACGCTCGTTCAGCTCGTTCCCGCGCCATGAGTATTATCGCCGCATCCTCTGCAACCGTCTCGGCGAGCTGGTGGAAAGCGGCCAGTATCCGGCGGATGAACGGACGCTGGGGCAGATCGTGGAAAATATCTGTGGGAAGAATGCGGCCGCATTTTTGCACTTATAACCGTATAATGGCCGACCCACACGCGGAACGACGCAGAGTGAGACGGGAAGAATGCTCATGTCATTCTTCCCGCCTCGTTCTGTTCTTGCTTTTACATCACCTGTGCCATGAAATTCTCCATCTTTTCTGCGGCACTGTAACCGTCAAACGTAACCGTCAAACCTCCCCGCGTATAAAAAGGCCGCCATCTCAAAGCGAGTTGCTGCTCACCGAGATGGCGGTCTTTTATTTATGAGGCATATAGCATTCTTCCGGGGCATTTGCGGGAAGCAGGCTTTCAGCCCGGTCCCGTCAAGATTTATGCGCAAATTTATTTGCAGGCTCCGGCTGAGTGAAGTCAGCCGGCAATAGAGGCGTCGTCCATGGCCGCCTCCAAGTGCTTCATGTTCATGTATTTCTTGCTGCCCCACTGAGTGCCCGCCACGTGGCGAAGGCGGGCACAGACCAACATCAGGGCAGAGTTGCCGTCAGGGAACGTCCCCACCACGCGGGTCCGGCGGCGGATCTCACGGTTCAGCCGCTCGATCGCGTTGTTGGTGCGGATGCGCGTCCAATGCTCGCTGGGAAAATCGCAGTAAGTCAGAGTTTCCTCAATGCCGTCCTCGACCTTCTTGGCAGCCTCCTTCAGCTTCATGGCGCGCAGCTCGGCAACGACAGCCTTCGCCTTCTCGCGGGACGCCTTTTTGCTCTCCTGCGCGTGGATCGCCTTGAGCATTTTTACCACAATTTTGACCTTGGATTTGGGCACAACAGAGAAAACGTTGCGGTAGAAATGTACCGTGCAGCGCTGGTATTTGGCGTCCGGAAACACCTCGCCCACGGCCTCCAGCATCCCCATGCACTTGTCGCCGACGATGAGCTTTACGCCGTCCAAGCCGCGTCCGCGCAGCCACTGGAAGAAATTGACCCAGCTGGCCTTGTCCTCTTTCATGCCCTCAGCGGCACCCAAAACCTCACGAAAACCGTCCTCATTCACGGCGATTGCCACCAAAACAGAAACATTTTCGTACTCTCCGCCCCAGTTGCGGCGCAGGTAGATGCCGTCCACGTAGACGTATGGATAGCGCCCGCCCTGCAAGGGTCGATTCCGCCAATCCTCGATGTGGACGTAGGCTTTCTTGTTCAGCTCGCTGATGGTGGCGGGCGAAACCTTGCTGCCCCACAACGCCTCGGTGATGTCCTCCACCCGGCGCACAGAGACGCCTGCCAGGTACATCTCGATGAGCGCCTCCTCCACGCTGCTCTCCCGGCGGCGATACCGCTCGATGATGGCGGTTTCGAAAGATACGCCCTTGAGCCGGGGGACATGGAGCGTGACGTCGCCGGAGGTCGTGGTGAGATTCCGGTCATAGTGACCGCTGCGGTAGCCCTGACGGGCCTCGCTGCGCTCGTAGCGGGCGGCCTGCGTCAGCGACTCCGCTTCCTTCTCCAGCAGCTCGTTCAGGGTTTCCTCCACACTGCCGCGGACCAATTCCTTGATTTGGCCCTTGATAACTTCCTCATTCAGCTGTACAATTTTCTCGGACATAGTTTGCTGTCTCCTTTCAGAATGGTGTGTCGTGACTTCATTCTACCAGAGCCTGCAAGCTATGTCTTCTTTTATGCGATTTTCAATTTGCGCAACTTATTGTACATTATCGTGCCGGAAAGTGCCAAAGAGGGCGCAAGACCCCTCGCTGAAAGTTCAGACATAGGTTTGGGACCATCAGGCCGGGAGTTCGAGTCTCCCATCTCGGACCACAGCCCCTGAAATCGAACGATTTCAGGGGCTGTTTTTCCGATTGCTCCGCAGATTATGCTATCGAAGCCGATTTCTTATTGTCATTTCTACAATCAATCAGATAAATTGATTCACCGAGTAATTCTTCATAGCCAGCAGCCTTAACAACTTGTTCTGAGTATAGGTATTCACTTTCAGAGAAGCAAAATATTGCTATCAAACTTCCATCTGTGCAATTTGCTGCTTCATATATTTTCACTTGTGTAAATACATGTGATAATGTTGAGTTGCTTGCTAATTTAAACTCGACAATATTTTGATTGTTTTGCCCCATTGAAACAATAAAATCAGCTTGACCTCTCCCATTATTAGGCTCTGCATCTACCTTATAGCTTGTTCCATACCAAACGAAGCGGAAGAGTCTTTGTAAGTCATTCTCTTTAGCAATCTGTTTACCATCGGTGTACAGATTCTTGTATCCATCGCAATCTTCAATAATATGTTTGAAAAATCTCAGTCTTGCTTTTGCCTCTTCTCTTGCAGTTAGTTGTTCATTTGTCTGATAGTTCAAATTTTTGAATAGGGAAATTATCTTTTGTGATGCAACGCACAATTTCTCTATTTGTTCGTTTAGTTCAGCCAAACTCTGGGAGCGTATCTTATCAACATCAGTCTCTCGTAGCCTTATATAATAGTCGTAAAGTTCTGGATATTCCCTCACTAATTCCTTGAATGCATCCTTTTCAATTTTTCTGATAGATCTTTCGCGAATAGACCTACGTTTTCCTCTCTGCATTTCTTCATATTGTCTTACTGCTAACCCAATGTAGTTATTCACATATGTTCGTAATATATCATTTTCAATTGCGCTGCGAATTCGTTCATGGCTTTCATAAAAATCCTTTTTGTTAATTGACGGTTCATCTTCTCTTAAAATATCATAAGGTGTCAGCAAAACATATTCTTTTCTTCCCTTTTCATCCAAAACATACGGGAGGCAATATTCCTTGCTCACAAAACTCTCAGTTTCATAATTGAAATATGCCTTATCAACTGGAAATTTCTCAAGGAATTTCTCGTCAAGATATTGCAACGCAAAATTTTCTGTGTACTCGCATAAAAATCCTTTTATAAGATTCACAGTTAAGTCACTAATTTTATCTTTGCCGCTACCATCATACAATAACATTACTTTTTCAATGTGTTGCGATTTAGATATTCCATGCGTGCTAATGGCAAAAGCTATATTCTCATATAAAAATTTTGCATACTCTTTACCAAGAGCCAAGCCTTTATTTCCAACCAACGAGTATCCTAACCAATTATTGGGAACTTCGCTAAAATTAAACCAAGCACTAACTTCTTTCATTGTTAGTCCTTGCTCCGCTTTCGTATACAGAAAATGGAAATAACGAATTATACTCTTATGCAAGTTTTTATATATTTCTTTCTCACTATTAAAAATTAGCATGGGATCAATAAACAAGGGAATATCACAAACTAATGAAATATCAACAGCACCATATTCCTTTAATAATTCACTACTGATTTGGAATCTTTCCGAGAAAAACATAAAATCCCCCCGCCCATTTTATATAGTAATATTATACTATATTGAGCTATGCGTTGTCTACAGTCTATGGTAATATTGGCCATTGTATCGGCACGCTTTATAAAATGTTATCTCCATGCCAATTAACCAGTGATGACCTCGCTACCGAAACTAATGCTCTCGCTCATTATTGCCATCGTCCCACGGGCAAAAAAAGCAAGCAACCTAATTTGCCTCGTCCTTATTGCTTAGTAATAGGTATCAAGCAACTTCCGCCCTTATTCTCTGTCTGCCCCCAACATTGCTACCACTGCTCCGTAATGCTTCTTAACCGTATTTCTTGCCAGTCCGGTTCGCTTGGCGATGGTCGAGAACTCCGTGACCTCCGGGTGGAGGCGCATATAATCCCACAGCTTGCGCTGTTTCTTTGTCAGCTTTTCTGGCGGAGCGATGCCCGCAAGCTGCTCCTTGAGATTTTTGCGCTCCTCGTTCATCTCCGCAATCAGCGCCTTGAGCTTTTCCTCGCACTCCTCGCGGGTGTGGGCGTAGACGTTGCGGGAATGTTGCGTCCCATCCGGCCATATGGGAGAATAGCGTCCCTCAAACAGGTGGTCATTGAGTTCGCTGACGCATCCAGTGCCCGGTTTCCTTGTCTTCCCCACATAGGGCTGGAAATCCACAATACCTTTCCGCTCCGGCTCCGCTTCTTCCTGCGGCTCCATCTTGCCGATGCTCCGGTCGATGCTGGCGGCGGCTGCGCGCTGCATATCGCCGGTGATGTGGGTGTAGATGTCCAGCGTTGTCACCGCCGACACATGGCCCAGCATGGCGGAGAGGGTTTTCACATCCATGCCGTTTTCCAGCGCCAGCGTTGCGAAGGTGTGCCGCAGATCATGGAATCTGACACGCTTGCAGTCTGCCCGCTCCAGTATCGTCTGAAGCCGCCTGCGCGCCACGCCGGGTGTGATCGGTCGGTCCGCTTTCACCGGGGACGGAAACATCCAGCGGGAATCCACCTTTTTGCGGTACTCCCGCAGCACGGCCAGCACCGCAGGCGGCAGCACCAGTTTTCGAACGGACGCTTTTGTTTTCGGTGGGATGATCTGCAATTCGCCGTTTACCGTGTATGCCTGCTTGTTGACGGTCAGCACGCCGGTTTCAAAGTTCAGATCCCCCCATTGAAGCGCTATCAGTTCGCCCCGGCGCAATCCGGTGCAGATGTCCAGCAGGAACAGCTCGTAGTACCCGTCCGCCTGCGCCTGAATGAGAAATTTCTGCAATTCCTCCCGATCCAGCACCTGCATCTCCTTTGCCTTTTTCGGCGGCAGCTTGCAGCCAATGGCCGGGTTTGTCCGGAGCAGGTCATCCCGCACGGCCCGTTCCAAGGCGGAGCGGCAGACCGCGTGGCACATCCGCACCATGCGGTCGGAAAGGCCCGCGCCGTATTGCTCCGTCAGACGCTTGCGACCGTTCTTTTTCAGCCGCCCGTAGAACTGCTGCAAATCATTCTGTGACAATCTGTTCAGCGGGATCTTCCCGATCTCCGGCAGGACATGGTTGTGGATGACGTTTTCGTAGTTGTTCTGCGTGGAGGCACGGAGCGTCGGCTTGCTGTGGTTTTCATACCAGTAGCACAGCCAGTCTCCGAACAGCATATCCGGTTTGACCTTTCGGTCATTCCGCCCTACCATGCTTTCGGTGAGTTGCCGCAGTTTCTCCTGACATTCCCGCTTTGTTCTGGCGAGAACATTCTTCGTCTTTGGAAGGCCGCTGTCATCGTAACCGATGACAGCGCGGCCCTCCCACCGGCCGTCGCCGCGCTGTCTTACGGTGCCGGTTCCGCTTTTCCGTTTCTTTGCCAAGGTCTCAGCCCCTTTCCGAGCAAGAGAATCGCATCCGACGGCAGACCCATCGAAGTCACCGATACCCCCGCGGGCCTGAGCGAGAGCGCGGGCATCAGGAACAGCATCAAGCAGCCGGTCATGCGCCGTGATCTTGAGCGCGCCGGCACGGAGATCTATGTCCTGCCGCAATACAAGCTCACCTACGATGAGAACGGCTACTGCGTCAAGAAGGAGAAGTGCCGCATCCCGGACGATATTGCAGCGAAGCTCGCGGAGATGAACAAGTGAGCAAGGCCGGGGCAGCTCCGGCCGACCCTGAAATAAGAAAAGCCGCCCGAGGGCGGCAAATTGACAAGGCGCGGCGCGCGTGGTATGATGAGCGTGCCAGTAAGAGCGTGAAACAGGTTGTTCCCCCTCAAGGGGGTGACCGCATGAGCACAGAAGAAACCATCGCGTTACTTATGCTTGTGATTGCGGCTATCAAGTTAGGTCTTGACCTAAAGAAATAACCGCCACCTGAGAGGCAGCGGCTTTCCTTACGACACGAAATCGTTATGGGGGAGCGACAAGCACCTCTCCCGTGCACCGCTCTTACTGGTCTTGAATATATCACGCTGTAGCCGCTTTGTCAAGAACGACAGGGCGGCTTTTTTGCCGCCGGAAAGAGAGAATGCCTATGAACCTATCGACCGTTGCATCGACCTGCTCGGAGATCACGGTCATTTTGGCCGCGCTGGCGATGCTCATCAAGCCCATCCGCAACAAGCTGCTGGGCTGGACAAGCTGACCGACGCGCTCAAATGCCAGCTCCGGCACGACATGCTGCACACCTACTACCGCCACAGGGAGGACCACACCATCCGACAGTACGAGCTGGAGGATTTTCTCTATCTCTACCGCGGGTACAAGGCCCTCGGTGGAAACAGTTTTATCGACCGCATCAAGTCGGAGATCGACGAGTGGGAGGTGGTAAGTTGATGGATTGGGCCGAAACCATCCTCGCGGGCGTGTGCGTGGTTTGCATGACGCTTCTGGGCATCGACCTCTATAAGTCCGCGCGGGAAAAACTCAAGACCATGCGCAAGCGCGACAAGTACGTCTGGGCGGCCATCTTTAACCTGACGTGGTACTGCATCGTGAGTCTCGTACTCACCGCCAACGACAAAATTGTGCCGGACAGCCTGACCGTCGCGTGGTTCGCCGCGTGGACGGCAGAGCTGGCGCTGCTCGCCAACATCAAAATCAAGTGCAAAGGAGAATGAAATGGACCTCTTGCTAAAAAAACTCGCGAACCTCCTGAGCGTGAAATCGCTCGTGACCATCGCGCTGACCATCACGTTCTGTGTGCTCACCATCCAGAACGCGATCCCTGAGAACTTCATGAACGTCTACACGATGGTCGTGACGTTCTATTTCGTCAAGCAGCTCAACACGGAGACGGGCAATGGCAACGGCGGCTGATGTGCTGGCCGTTGCCATGAAGGAAATCGGCACGGTCGAGCAGAGCGGCAACCGGCAGAAGTACGGCAAGTCCTACGGCATGGACGGCGTGTACTGGTGTATGCAGTTCGTGTGGTGGTGCTTCCAGCAGGCAGACAAGGCGCTCTTTATGGACGGCGGCAAGACGGCCTCCTGCGGCGAGCTGATGCGCTGGGCGCAGGCACACGGGCAGTGGGTCACCACGGGCTACCGGCCCGGCGACGTGCTGATCTACGACTTGCCCGGCACGGTGTACAAGACCGACCATTGCGGCATCTGCGAGAGCGTCAGCGGGCAGTATGTCACCGCCATCGAGGGCAACACCTCCAACGGAAACACCGGCAGCCAGAGCAACGGCGACGGCGTGTATCGCCGCAAGCGCAAGCTCTCGCTGGTACTCGGCGCGTACCGCCCGAAGTACGACGACTATCGCGCGCAGCTCCAAAAGCGGGCGGGGTTGGAAGACAAGACGATGGACTACCTCGCGGCCTACAAGTACGGCAGCGACCTGATCCGTAAACTGGCAACGATGAAATAACCTGCTGAGCTTCTGTGTTCATCACTGTGTTCACAGGTCCTGCTATGACTGGCAGAAACGGGCAGAAACGAGCAAGATGAAAGTTAAGAGAAAGCCTGTTATTGCTGGAAAATCCAGTAATAGCAGGCTTTCTCTTTCTACAACGAACGAGAGGAGGAAACTCTCAGAAGTTGGCTTATTGTCCGCGCTTACTTGGCGGAGTGACCGTGATCGACCTCATACATGTGCTCGATGAGCTCGAGGACCTTGTTGGAGTAGCCGATCTCGTTATCGTACCAGCTGACGACCTTGACAAAGGTATCGGTCAGGGCGATGCCGGCGGTGGCGTCGAAAATGGAGGTGCGGGAGTCGCCGAGGAAGTCGGAGGAAACGACGGCCTCGTCGGTGTAGCCGAGGATGCCCTTCAGCTCGCCCTCGCTGGCCTTCTTCATGGCAACGCAGATCTCATCGTAGGTGGTGGGCTTCTCGAGGTTGACGGTCAGATCAACGACGGAAACGTCCAGCGTCGGAACGCGCATGGACATACCGGTCAGCTTGCCGTTGAGCTCGGGAATGACCTTGCCGACCGCACGGGCTGCGCCGGTGGAGCTGGGGATGATGTTCGCGGTAGCCGCGCGGCCGCCGCGCCAATCCTTGAGAGAGGGACCGTCCACCGTCTCCTGTGTGGCGGTGACCGAGTGGATGGTCGTCATCAGGCCGTCCTTGATGCCGAAGTTCTCATGCAGGACCTTGGCAATGGGGGCGAGGCAGTTGGTGGTGCAGCTCGCGTTGGAGACGAACTGCATATCGCTGGTATAGTTCTTATGGTTCACGCCCATGACGAACATCGGGGTGTCGTCCTTGCTCGGCGCGGACATGACGACCTTCTTTGCGCCGGCGGCGATGTGGCCGGCAGCCTTTTCCTTCGTCAGGAACAGGCCGGTGGACTCGACGATATACTCCGCGCCGAGCTTGCCCCACTTCAGGTTCGCGGGGTCTCTCTCACTGAACACGGGAATGACCTGACCGTTGACGACCAGCGCGTTCTCGCGGCTTTCGATGTCAGCCTTGCAGCGGCCGTGCATCGTATCGTACTTGAGCATATAGGCAAGATAATCGGCAGGGCACAGATCGTTGATGCCGACCACGTCGATCTCGGGATGCTCGAGGCAGGCACGGAACACCATACGGCCGATACGGCCAAAGCCGTTGATACCGATTTTAATAGACATAAAATGCGCTCCCTTTCGTTTTTACGGAATATATCAAATGTATGGCACATTTGGTATTATAGCATACTCTTTTTCAAATGCAAGTGTTTTTTCAAAAAATTTTCCTTTACACGAAAGTTCTTGTATTTTCGACAGGAGTTTGGTATTCTACTTATTACCTCACATTGCACATTGCGCTCATCGCGCTGCGGTACTTTTTTCCACACGAAAATCGCGCCGTCCTGCAAAGGATATGAACAGCTTTCCCAAAGGAGGCGCACTTTATGATGCCGCTTGACGAAAAAGACCTCCAGCTTCTGGCCGAGGTCCTGCCGAACGTTTCGGCCCAGCTCCGCTCCTCGATGGCGAACGTGTTTGCCGCGGCGAACCGTCTCGCGCCGGCGGAAGCGCGTGAGGCCGACTCCGTGCTGGATAAAAATGCAGCCATTCTCACGATGAGCTGCCATCAAATGCTGCGTCTGGTCGGCAACCTCTCCGCCGCGAGCGAGCTGGTGCAGGGCGGACGCTTCCGGCTGTGCAACGACGATATCGTCGGCTTCTGCCACGCGCTCTGCGAGCGTGCCGAGCCGCTTTTCGCGCTGCGCGGCGTCGCGCTGCGCTTTTCCGCCAGCCACGAGAGCCACGTCATCGCATTTAACGCCCCCATGCTCGAGCGCGCGCTTTTGAACCTGCTCTCCAACGCGCTGAAATTCACGCCGGAGGGCGGCACGGTCAGCGTGCGCGTCAAATGCGGTGAGCGCCATGTTCAGCTCACCGTGGCCGACACGGGCCGCGGCATCGAGCCGGAGCGCCTTGCCCACATCTTCGAGCGCTATCTGGATACGGACCGCCTCGACCCCGCGCCGCCGCACGGTCTCGGCGTCGGGCTGTCCCTCTGCCGCCGCATCGCGCAGGGCCACGGCGGGATGCTCGTGGCGGAATCCGCTGTCGGTAAGGGCACGGTCTTCACGCTCTCGCTGCCCAACGCCCGCTCGACGGATCTGTCGCTGTCCGACCGCCGCTTTGACTATGCCGGCGGCTTCGACCATGTTCTCATGGAGTTGAGTGACGCGCTGCCGAGCCGCGCGTTTCTGCAAAAATACCTGGATTGAGGGAGCGGCACGCATGGCAAAGAAGGTTTTAGTCGGTATGTCCGGCGGCGTGGACAGCGCCGCCTGCGTCCTCCTGCTGCAAAAGCAGGGCTATGACGTTTCGGGCGTCACGCTGCGGCTACACCATTATAAGGACCGTCCCGGCACCTGCGGCAGCGCCGACGACATCGAGGAGGCCGCGCGCGTCGCCGCGCAGATGGGCATCTCCCACCGGGTGCTCGACCTGTGCGACCTTTTCCGCCGCGAGGTCATGGGGCATTTCGTCTCGGAATACTGCGCGGGCCGCACCCCAAACCCCTGTCTGGACTGCAACCGTGAGCTGAAGTTCGGCGCGATGCTCGACTGGGCGCTCGACCACGGCTTCGACTATGTTTCCACCGGGCACTATGCCCGCGTCGGCTTCGACGCTGCGTCGGGCCGTCACCTGCTCCTGCGCGGCGTGGACGCGCACAAGGATCAGAGCTATGTGCTCTACCAGATGACGCAGCGCCAGCTCGCGCATCTGCTGCTTCCCGTCGGCGAATACAGCAAGCCGGAGATCCGCGCCCTCGCCGCAGACTTCGGCCTAGAAAACGCGCAGAAGCCTGACTCGCAGGACATCTGCTTCGTCCCCGACGGGGACTATGTGCGCTTCCTGCGCGAGTTCGGCGGCGTCACGCCCGAGCCGGGCGACTTCGTCGATACGAGCGGCCGCGTCCTCGGTCGTCACCGCGGACTGGTCGCCTACACCGCCGGTCAGCGCAAGGGTCTCGGCGTGAGCGCCGACCGCCCGCTCTACGTCCTTTCCAAGGACGCGAAGCACAACACCGTGCTCCTCGGCGACGACGCGGAGCTGTTTTCCTCCGCCCTGCTCGCCTCGCGCGTGAGCTGGATCATTACGCCGCCCGCAGAGCCGCTGCGCGTCACCGCCAAAACGCGCTATTCCCAGCGCGAAAGCGCCGCGACCGTCACGCCGCTGGACGGCGGCGCGGTCCGCGTGGACTTCGACGAGCCGCAGCGCGCCATCACCGCGGGGCAGGCCGTGGTCTTTTACCGCGGCGACGTTGTCGCCGGCGGCGCGACCATCGACAAGGCTCTATAAAAACGAAAAACGCTCCGCCTGCGTTCCTTCCCTGAAACGCGCGGAGCTTTTTCTCACTTACCGTTCGCTGACGAACCAGTCGTCCACAAAGATCATGTCGTCCACGTCGCCGCGGACGCCCTGCCACTCTCTCATGCTCTCACCTCCCCGTGCCACACCATGCAGTATATGCGTGCGGCGGCGAAAGGTTGCACGAAAAAGGGCATTTGGTCAAAAGGAAACCATTGGTTGACAAAACGAAACACCCGGTTGGTGGCGCAAAACGGCTGTTTTTGCTAAGCTGATGCCATCAAAGCAAAGGAGAAAGCGCCCATGAAGCTATGTGAAAAACTCTATGAGCTCCGCCGCGCGGCGGGCCTCTCGCAGGAGGAGCTGGCCGAAAGACTGAACGTCTCCCGTCAGGCCGTCTCCAAGTGGGAGAACGGCGCCGCCCAGCCCGAGCTGAGCAAGCTCGTGGAGCTCAGCCGTCTCTACGGCGTGAGCGTCGATGAGCTTTTGAGCCTTGAGGAAGCGGAAAAGGGTGACGCCAAGGCCGCCTCGTCTGTCGACTCTTCCACGCCCGCGCCTGCGCAGGATACCCTTGCCGCGCCGAAGAAGGTTCGCCGGCAAAAGCTCCTTCTCGGCGCGGCGGCGGTCTGCCTCGCCCTCGCCGTCGGTCTGGCACTCTACAATAACCACCGCGTCAAGCAGCTCGAGTGGCAGGTCAGCTCTCTGCAATCACAGATCATGAGCGTGCAGTCCAGCCTTTCCTCGCAGATCGCGGGCATCAGCAGCTCCGTGCGCGAAGCGATGGAGGAGAGCGCCACGCTGACCGCGCAGTTCGACTACACGGTCAAGCGCTTCGACCTGGACACCTACACCTGCACGGTTGCCTTCGCCCTCCGGCCCAAGACGGTGCAGGAAGACCTTGCCGTCTCCCTCCGTCTCCGCTCCCTTGCCTCCGACGACGGAACGGCCGCCGTCGAGCTGGTCCGCGACGAGTACGACGTCTACCGAGGCGAAACCGTGCTTTCGATGAACGATGATGGCTTCGAAGCCACCGCCGCCTACGATACCGGCGGCGAGCGTCAGCTCGAGACGATCCGCGACCTGCCCGGCTTCGCCGACGAGGCGCTGCCGAAGCTCTATGAGGATCTTTCCTTCGGCTACGTCCTCAGCCGTTCCTATTCCGTCTCGGACATCCGATGCAGCGTCAAGGGCTGGGCGGACCCCGAGGACCACCGCACCGCGAACCTCTACCTCGGCGCTTATGATGCCGACGTCCGGTCCGCGTGGCTCGACTATCTGGTGGACGGAAAGAGCGCCGCGCAAAGCACGCTCCGGTTCATGGAGGTCGACGACAAACGCTCCGCCGTACAGTGGTGGATCAGCGACATTCCCGATGAGAGCACCGCCGGCGTTTACAGCATCTATGGCGCAGAGGGCGTGGAATTTGGCCTTCCCTACGGTGCGGAGCTTCAGGTCGTATTCCATGCGGAGCTGACCGACGGCACGCGGCTCTCGGCGATGCTCACGCGCGAGATAATGCCCTCCGCCAACAACAGCGCCGACGGCGAGAGCGAGACCACCGCCATGCCCATCATCCTTACAAAAGACTGAGCCGTTCAGAGAGCGCCGCCCGCGGGCGGCGTTCTTTTTTGCGCCGCTCGCGCCAAAGCGTCCAGGAAACGCGCCGCAGCCGTCCGAAATTTTGACGGAAAAAGGGCTTGCAAAGCCCTCGCGTTGTGCTATGATGAGGCCGAAACGAAGCGCGCCCCCGCACGCGCATTTCCGAAAGAGAGGATGAAGAGAGCTTGTTGGAATTTTTAGAGCAGGAGCACATCAGCCCCGCGCTGCTCGACGGCGTCCGCGCCTACCGCGCACAATACCCCGCCGAGCCGGCGCTGCAGGGCCGCATCCCGCAGCCGCGCTATCATTATTATGGGAAAGAGGTCTGGGAGGCCGCCATCGCCGCGCTGCTGTGCGGCGAGAACCTGCTGCTCGCCGGCAGCAAGGCGACCGGCAAGAACGTGCTGGCTGAAAATCTGGCGCAGGCCTTCGGCCGCCCCTCGTGGGACGTTTCCTTCCACGTCAGCATGGACGCCGCCGGACTCATCGGCATGGACACCTTTGAAAATGGACAGGTGACCTTCCGCCCCGGCCCCGTCTACCTCTGTGCGAAGCACGGGGGCTTCGGCGTGCTCGACGAGATCAACATGGCCAAAAATGAGGCTCTTGCCGTGCTGCACGCCGCGCTGGACTTCCGCCGCGCCATCGACGTCCCCGGCTACGACCGCGTGACGGTCGCCCCCGCCGCGCGCTTCATCGGCACGATGAACTACGGCTACGCCGGCACGCGCGAGCTGAATGAAGCGCTCACCTCGCGCTTTGTCGTCATTCAGATGCCGCCCATCGCGGAGGATGGTCTGGACCGTCTGCTTGGCGAGGAGTTTCCCACGCTGGAAAAAAAGTACCGCGGACAGCTCGTGCAGCTCTTTCTCGACCTGCAAAAGAAGTGCGAGAGCGCGGAGATCTCCTCCAAGGCGCTCGACCTGCGCGGGCTTCTGGACGCGCTGCGCCTGATTCGCCGCGGCGTGAGTGCCGGTACGGCGCTCGACATGGGCATCACCAACAAGGCCTTCGACGCCTACGAGCAGAGCCTCATCCGCGACGTTATCGCCGCGCGCATCCCCGCGAAGCTCGACCGCAGCCGCCTGTTCACCGACTGATATGGAAACCGACAGCTACAGCGCCAACCAGCGCCGCGCCATCAATCTGGTCTGGACCGCCTGCGGCGACTATCAATTTGAGCCGCAGTTCCTTGCCCTCAAGGCCGACGGCACGCCGGACTTCTACATGAACTGCGTCATCGGTCTGGTCCGCAAGTGGCTGGGCGACGAGATGCCGCGCCGTCTCTTCGCCCTTTGGGCGGACGACACACGGCGCTCCGCGTTCGACGACCTCGCGTGGCTCGCGCTGGAAAACGCCGTCTATGAAAAGGAGCTTCCCGTCCGCCCCGTGCTCACGGAGCTGCGCCGCGCCCACGCCGCAGAATTTTTTGCCTCGGAATATCAGCTCTCGCGACAGGAGTGGATGGACAAGAACCAGCTCGTCTATTCGCTCCAGTCCGCCCGCTGGAGATCTGTCCTTGGGCAGAAGCCGCCGCTGCTCGCCCCGTGGGAAAAGGGACTCTCCGAGGCCCTCGCCTGCCCGGGCACGCTCGACGCGGACGATCTGGAGGCCGCCGTCCGCGCGGCGTTTGAGAAATACCTGCAATTTGACGGCACGCCCCATAAAAAATCACCGTTCCGCCTTCATTTCAGCGACCGCTGGGCGCCGCTGCTCACCAAGCTCCTGCCGGTCGAGATCGTCCGCACCGACGAGCTGACCGTCGGCCGCTCTGCGGTCGCCGGCGAGAACGGCATGGTGCGCGCGTCCAACGCGCTGCGCGCCCAGCTTCGCTCGAACGAGCGCGAAGCGGAGGATCACGACTACATTGAGCGCTGCTTCGGCCGCAGCCTCTATTCCCCGCAGGCGCTCGCGCGCATCGAGCAGCGCTGCTGCACCGGCGATCACCTCGGCTGCCATCTCTGGTTCACCCGCGGCGAGCGCGTGCCGGGCCAGCCCATGCGCACCGACACGCAGCGTCTTTTCGAGCAGGCTGCCGAGCAGGCCAAGCGCAACCGCGCCGCCTACGTCCGCGACAGTGCGCTGCATCAGAATGCTCTCCTGCGCCTGACGGAGCAGATCCGCAACTGTATGCTCATCCATCAGCAGCCCGAGGACATCCTCGCCCGCGAGGGGCGGCTGGACGGTACGCGCGTCTGGCGCGCACCGGTGCTGCACGACAGCCGTGTCTTTCTCCGCAAGGATGAGGAGAGCCGCGCGGGCTTCACCGTCGACCTGATGCTCGACGCCTCGGCCTCGCGCCTGCACTGTCAGGAGAGCATCGCCATTCAGGGCTACCTTCTCGCCAAAAGCCTCGCCTCCTGCGGCATCCCCGTGCGCGTGACCGGCTTCTGCAGCCTGCGCGGCTACACGGTGCTGCGCGTTTTGAAGGATTTCGGGGACAAAAACGGCGAGCATCGCGTGTTCGACTACTTTGCCGCGGGCTGGAACCGCGACGGTCTGGCTCTGCGCGGCATGGGCGAGCTGATGAAATCGGCTCCCGCGGACAAGCACCTGCTGATCCTGCTCACCGACGCCAGCCCGAACGACAGCCACAAAATTCTCCCGAGCGGCAAAATTCCGCTCAGCCGCGATTACGACGGTCAGCCCGGCATCGACGACACCGCCGCCGAGGTCCGCGCCCTGCGCGCGCAGGGCATCCGCGTCGCCGCGGTGTTCATGGGCGAGAACACCAGCGTTCCGGCGGCGAACGCCATCTATGGCCGCGACCTCGCGCGCATCCGGCGCATCGACCAGCTTGCCGCCGCGGCGGGCCGCCTCATTCAGGATGAGATCCGGGAGCTATCCGGCTAAACAGCAAGGGCGCGTTCTTTTGAACGCGCCCTTTGGCTTTATGTATACCTCTCTGCTCAGCAGCATTCCATCGGATAGGCGAGCTGCCCGACCGGCCCGTGCCGGAGAGCGAATGGCCCGATGAAGGTTGATACGGTAAAAAATGAGGAGTACCTTTTTGAGGTACTCCTCTCCATATCGCTGTTCATTTGGGCGGATCCTTTTTATTTGTGTTGTAATCCAACAGATCGCGAATCCCCTGCATGAGAACCAGAATTCCGATCAGCCAGCAAAGACCTCCCATTGCGAAAGCGAAGGTCCTGTCTCCGGACCGGGGACACATCATAGCGTAGAAGACCAAGATGTAGGCCGGGATCTGTAAAAGGACAAAATAAAGAATCAGCTCGAGCGGCTTTTTTTGCGGAGAATGGCCCCGCCAATGCAGCAGATACGCCACAGTCAATATGACCGCCCCGGCAAATACGGTATGAAAAAGCAGGGGAGCTTCCTGTTCCATCAACATAGTGGGGCCCTCCTTATGTCATAAATTTGCAAATGCTTTTATTTTGCAGCCGCATCTGCTTGATTCGCTCCATTGACGATCATTAAACTCCTTATGCCTATCATGCAGCTGTTTTGGAACTACGAGGCAATGAAAAATTGTGTGCCCCATTGAAATTACTCTCTTTGATAATATATGCATTTTATACCAAAAACAGCAAAATGTCAATAAAACATTGTCCAATATTGCCATATCAAATAGGTGTAGCACAGGTGCAACAAAAGTGCAACAGTTTGCTCCATTTTTTGCTCAAAACCAATTGGAAAGTCGTTTCAAACTTGTTTCGGACTTGATAAAAGGTTGTTTCTGAAAAATTACATATTTGTTGGAAAAGCGACGGAAACACGCGAATATAGCAGAAAATTCAGTCTAAAATGTGCATAGAAAACGACCGGAAATCTTTCGATTTCCGGTCGTTTCTGGTGCGGACTACTGGACTCGAACCAGTGACCTCATGCGTGTGAAGCATGCGCTCTAACCAGCTGAGCTAAGCCCGCAAATGGTGACCCGTACGGGATTCGAACCCATGTTACAGCCGTGAAAGGGCCGTGTCTTAACCACTTGACCAACGGGCCATATAACACACGGGATGCTTTCGCATCCCGTGCTTTTGGTAGCGGCACCTGGATTCGAACCGGGGACACTTCGGGTATGAACCGAATGCTCTGGCCAACTGAGCTATGCCGCCATATTCTGCCCGACAGGACAAGGGACAGTATAACAGGGAGAAGGTCCGTTTGTCAATAGCTTTCTCGTAAAAAATCAAAAAATGCGGCAGGACGCGCCTTATATTTTCTCTTTACCTTTCCGCGCATCTTTGCTATAATATTAGATTGAATTAGTATCCGCGGCACTTTTGCCGTACAGATCGGAGGTCACTGCATGAAATACGAACGCTGGCTCATCCCGGAAACGGATGATGCCGCGGTCGAAGCTCTGATGGACGCAGGCTATCCCTATTTGGTATCGACCGTACTGGCCTCGCGCGGCGTCGTCACGCCCGAGCAGGCCGCCGCGCATCTCGACCGCGAACGCTCGCTGGTCTACTCCCCCTTCCTCATGCGCGATATGGACAAGGCCGTGGCGCGCATCGACCGCGCGCTTGCCGGCGGCGAGACCATCGCCGTGTTCGGCGATTACGACGTGGACGGCATCACCTCCACCTGCCTTCTGACCGATTATCTCCGCTCCCGCGGCGCGGCGGTGCTCATGCACATCCCCCGCCGCATCGAGGAGGGCTACGGTCTCGGCTGCGACGCGATCCGCGCGCTTGCCGAGCAGGGCGTCACGCTCATCGTCACCGTGGACTGCGGCATCACCGGCGTGGAGGAGACCGCCTTTGCCGCCACCCTCGGCGTCGACCTCGTCATCACCGATCACCACGAATGTAAGGACGAGCTGCCCGCCGCCTGCGCCGTGGTCGACCCCCACCGCCCGGACTGCGGCTTTCCGTTCAAGCATCTTGCCGGCGTCGGCGTCGCGCTCGAGCTGGTCCTTGCCCTCGGCGGCGCCGAGCGCGAAAGCGCGCTCTTCTCCCGCTACTGCACCCTTGCCGCCATCGGTACCATTGCCGACGTCATGCGCATGGAGGGCGAGAACCGCACCATCGTCCAATGCGGTCTTGAGGGCATCGACCGCAGCGACTTCACGGGCCTTCACGCGCTGCTGCGCGAGGCCGGCCTGACCGGACGTCCGGTCTCCTCCGTGCAGATCGGCTTCGTCCTCGCCCCCCGCATCAACGCCGCCGGACGCATGGGCCGCGCGGAGCTGGCCGCCGAGCTCCTGCTCACGCAGGACCCCGCCAAGGCGGAGCGGCTCGCCCGCGAGCTGTGCGACCTCAACCGCGAGCGCCAGAGCGTCGAGCAGGATATCTTCCGCTGCGCCATCGAGCAGATGGACACCCTCGCCCCCACCGAGCGCAACGCGCTCGTGCTCTCGAGCGAGGAATGGCATCAGGGCGTGGTCGGCATCGTCGCCTCGCGTCTTTCCGAAAAATTCTCCTGCCCCAGCTTCATGATCCACCTCGCCGGCGGCATGGGCAAGGGCTCCTGCCGCAGCTACGGCGGCTTCAACCTCTTCGCCGCGCTCGAAGCGTGCAGCGACCTGCTCGTCGGCTTCGGCGGGCACGAGCTCGCCGCGGGCTTCACCATCAAGGAGGAGAATATCCCCGCCTTCCGCAAGCGCATCAACCAGTATGTCCGCACCCACTGCGGCGACTCGGCCCCCGTCTCCTCGCTGGAGATCGACGCCGCCCTCACCCGCCCGAGCCTCATCACGCTTCAGGAGGTCGAGGAGCTTTCCCGTCTCGAGCCCTACGGCGCGGGCAACAACCGCCCTGTTTTCTGCCTGTGCGGCGCGCGGCTGGAGTCCATGCAGAGCGTAGGACAGAACAAGCATCTCAAGCTCCGGCTCCAGAAGGGCCACACGAGCTTCGACGGCATCTTCTTCTCCGTCACCCCCGCGGAATGCGGCCTGACCGTCGGCGAGCGCGTGGACGCCGCCTTCTACCTTCAGGTCAATGAATTCCGCGGCAGCCGCTCCCTGCAGCTCCAGCTCGTCGATCTGCGCAGCGCGCACGACCCCGGCGCCCGCGAGGCCGAGCAGCTTGAGCTGTGCCGCACGCTGATCCGCGGCGGCGGCGTGAGCGCGAAGGACGCCGCGAAGCTCCTGCCCTCGCGTGAGCAGTTCGTGCGCGTCTGGCGTGCGCTCGAGCGCGAGGTGGACGGAACGCTCACCTCTCCGGAGCTGCCCTTCCTGCGGCGGCTCTCCACCGAGACCCTTGGCGCGGAGAGCTTTCCGCGCACGGTCATGTGCCTCGCGGTTTTTGCCGAGCGCGGGCTCGTGACCGTCGAGCGCCACGACAAATACATCACGCTCCGTCTCACCGGCGGCAAGCGTGTGGATCTTGACGCCAGCCCCTATCTCTGCGCCCTGCGCGAGGGACTGGACGGAACGAAAGGAGGCAGCAGCGTATGAGCGACGTAAAAACGATCGAGCAGGCTCCCATTGAGCAGACCCCCCGGCCCATCCCCGAGGTGGTGCAGAAGCAGTACGATCATCTGGTCGAGACCATCCGCGCCTACAACCCCGGCGCAGACTTCGCCCAGATCGACGCCGCCTTCCGCTACGCCGCCGCGCACCACGGCACCCAGAAGCGCAAGGACGGCTCGCCCTTCGTCACCCACCCCATCGCCGTTGCGCAGATCGTGGCCGAGGAGCTGCATCTTGACAGCGAATCCATCATCGCCGCCCTCCTGCACGACTGTATCGAGGACACCGACGCGACCTACGACGACATCGCCAAGCGCTTCTCCCCCACCGTCGCCGATCTGGTCGAGGGCGTTTCCAAGCTCACGCGCGTCCATTACACGAGCAAGGAAGAGGAGCAGATGGAAAATCTGCGCAAGATGCTCATGGCGATGGCCAAGGACATCCGCGTCATCCTCATCAAGATCGCCGACCGCACGCACAATATGCGCACGATGGAGTATCAGTCCACCGACAAGCAGCGTCAGAAGTCGCTCGAGACGATGGAGATCTACGCCCCCATCGCCCACCGTCTCGGTATGCAGCGCATGAAGTGGGAGCTGGAGGACCTTTCCCTCAAATACCTCGACCCCACCGCCTTCAACGAGATCACCCACTCCCTCGAGGAGAAGTCCAAGGAATACGGCTCGTTCATGGAGCGCATCCAGAAGCAGATCGAGGGCAAGCTCACCGAGGACCATATTCCCTTCCGCCGCGTCTACGGCCGCATGAAGCACCCCTACAGCATCTACCGCAAGATGTATGCCCAG
>OOCI01001222.1_pt1 | contig 19887 bp, 18 predicted proteins | sample 1671761 | NCBI WGS metagenome assembly OOCI01 (sample SAMN06348190, study PRJEB24527) | human gut metagenome | biome: human gut; feature: ankylosing spondylitis patient; material: feces | host: Homo sapiens | place: China | collected 2015-10
TTATACCATCAATGTTATAAGAAATTTTTCCTAGAATAGCATCTTTTGCAATTGGAGCAGAAATATTTTCTTTTATTTCTATAGAAGGAATTAGGCTTGTGGTATCAAAATTTGATTGAAATGTAGTAGAAAGAGAAGCATTTGCAATTAAATTTAATGTTTGAGTATCTTTGGTAGCATTTTTTACTTTTATTTCAGCACAGATCAGAATAGGTATGATATGTATTCTGAGTTCATTATCAACTTCAATACCCCCAATTTAAGAAGATGAATAATAGCAGTCAAACACACCCATATATTTTCAAACTTACTCATACATACAAAAACAAACGTATACCCCTTGTATGCATACCCTAGTTCTACCCACATAGTAGACACACAAGAGTAGGTTTCCCTATCACTATTTTTTGCATCTACATATCGTCCACTTTGACCGTTTTCAGTAGCTTCAGCGCCTAACATAACAGCAATTAATTCGATTCCATCTTTTTTTGCACCAGCAATTAAACAATTTTTAGCTTGTGTAGTAAAACCAGTTTTTATTCCTATAGCATATTCATAATAATATCTATTAGATGAATCTAATAAACTATTTGTATTTTTAAAATATCGTTCTTCAGGATATAAATCTGTTGCTGAAAATTTACAACTTTTTTTGTTAACTATATTTCTAAATGTTTCATTTTTCATGCAATATTTAGCTATAAGAGCCATATCATAAGCTGTTGAATAATGATTAACGTCATGAATTCCACTAGGATTAGTAAAATGTGTATTTGTGCAACCAAGTTCTAATGCTTTTTGATTCATTAAATTTGCAAAATTTTCAATATTACCAGATATTTCTTCTGCAAAAATATATCCAACTTCGTTTGCAGAGTGTATTAAGAACATTTCTAATAAATCATTTACACTTAAAGATTCTCCAACTTTTATTCCAGCATTTGAATATCCTGAAGGAATTGCCATTATTGCAGAACGACTTGCTGTTAATTTTGAAGTTAAATCTAATTTTTCAATTGCAATTATAGCTGTTAAAATTTTTGTTGTACTAGCTGGATATAATTGAAGATTCATATCTTTTTGAAGTAAAACTTTTCCTGTTGATGCATCCATTAAAACTGAACCAGCCGAATAAATTTGAAAATCAGAATCTGGTACAGTATCATCTGCAAAAGATAAAGTAGTATATAAATTAAATAAAGTTACAATTAATAATATAATTATAAAAAATGATTAAATTAACCAAAATTTACCCATTTAAAACCATATTTTTTGATAATATTATAATTAGGCGGTGTATAAGATGAAAGCAACTCGTTTAAATGATATTGAAAACCTCTTAGAGGAACAAAATACTTTATCTATTAACCACTTATGTGAAATCTTTAATGTATCCAAAAATACAATTCGTAGAGATATTGCTGAATTAGAAAAGCGTGGTACCATCAAAAAAGTCTATGGTGGCATTATGCGAAATCAAACTAATATTCCAGAACCATTTGCTGCTCGCGAAATAAAAAATAAGACGAAAAAGAAACAGCTAGCTAAATTAGCTGCAAATCTTGTAGACGATAACGACATTATTTACATTGATTCTGGAACTACTACAATGCATATGATTCCATATTTAGCAGAAAAGAAAAATCTTACCATTTTAACAGCTAATGTTTATGTAATTAATGAAGCTTTTCATTATCCACAAATGAATATAATTGCTACTGGTGGCACTCTTTATCGCCCATCTAATGCCTTTGTTGGAGCAAGTGTTCTCCAATTTTTAGAAGGATTTAATATCTCAAAATGCTTTTTGGCTGCTACAGGTATTTCTATTGAAAATGGTGCTACAAATGCATCTCCAATGGAAGGAGATATAAAAAAATATCTTACAAGTAACAGTAAAACTAAAATTTTATTAGTAGATTCTACAAAAATAGACCAAGTTTCCTTAGTTACTTTTGCTAAATTAAAAGATATGGACTATATCATCTCCGATAATAAATTCTCCTCAAAATACAACGATTATTTCAAACATAATAATGTTCATTTAGTAACACCTTAAAAATAAAGCCTCCAGTTTTGATGTACACCCTTCTTACTGGTTTTGTTCAGTAAAGATAGTACATATCAAAACTGGAGGCTTTGTCTTTCTTACCTAAAAATAAAAACTCTTTGTTAAATATTGATTTTAATATTTAACAAAGAGTTTTTTATCAATATACATACTTTTCTAATGATGGATTTAATTCTTCTGGTGTTGTCTCAGTTGTATTCATATCTATTGCTATATCAGCAACAACTTTGATATCTTTTTCACTAGTATCATTTATATGATTGTCTACATCACTAGATACTTCTACTTTTGTATTTTCATCTACATCTTTTGCTTTTATTTGTTGTGTTGTATCTGCTACATCTGTTGTTTTATTATTTAAACTTTTAGCTTTGTTGACAATTGCAGCATCTAAAGCTGCTAAATTTTTATTTGTTTCTCTACTATGTTTTATTCTTTGTTCTGTAATTTTATTTAATTTAATTACATTTTGTTTATTCACTACAGTTTTATCTTGCAATTCACTAGGGTCATAGAAGCTAAAGCCAAATTCAAGCCAAGTTGGTGCATCGTCCCAACGATAATCATCATTGTAAAATACTGCAATCAAAGTTTTTTGCCCACGTGTAGCTGAAGCTACTAAGCAATCTCCTGCTGCATTTGTAAAACCTGTCTTTATACCATTAGCACCTTCAAAACCACTTTTTAAAAAGCGATTTGTAGTAGTTACATATTCAGTATGACCATCCATATATTTCATATTATATGCTTTTTTACTTACTATTTCTCTAAATTCAGGCTTTTTCATAGCATAGCTTGCAATAATTGCCATATCATGAGCAGTAGAATAATGACCTTGAGCTGTAAGTCCATGAGGATTTAGAAAATGCGTATTTACTGCCCCTAGTTCTTTTGCTTTGTCATTCATCATTTTAGCAAATGCTGGTACACTTCCCGCTACTGTTTGCGCTACAGCTACGGCTGCATCATTGCCAGATACTATCATCATACCAGTCAAAGCTTCTCTTAAAATTATTTTATCGCCTAATCTTAAACCCAAAGAAGAAGGCTCTGTATTCACTGCTTCTGGCGTTATCACTAATGGCTCGTCTAATTTGCCACTTTCTAAAGCTAAAATGGCTGTCATTATTTTTGTGGTACTAGCAGGATGCATTATTTTATCTTCATCTTTACCATATAATACACCATTATCATCAGCATCTATTAAACAAGCTGACACTGCACTTGTATCAGGGTTAGGCAAGGTCTTTGCCAAAGCTATATTGCAAATCAATAAACATAAGCTAAAAATTATAGCTATCTTTTTTAAACACATAAAAATAAACGCTTCTCTCTTTATCTAATTTATTTACGTCTAGGATTTTGTTTAAGTGTATCAATATCATATGGAGTTTCCTGATATACATAATAGTTAAGCCAGTTATTAAATAATAAGTTAGCTACACTTCTCCATCTTACAATCGGCTCTTTTGTTGGATCATCATCAGGATAATAATTGATAGGAATATGCATATCCATACCAGCTTTTATATCTCTATCATATTCGCTTTTCAAGCTATATGGATCATATTCTGCATGACCTGTAATGAAAAATTCATTATCTTTCAAATTAGCAACAATATAAACTCCTGCATCGCCTTCTGCCATGATAGTTAAATCTTTTACTTTTTCAATATCTTCTCTTTTCATACCGATATGACGAGAATGTGGTACATAGAATTCATCATCAAAACCACGGAATAATTTTTCATGTTTTACATTTAAATGATGTTTATATACACCAAATACCTTTTTAGGTTCATAATATTTTTTTATACCATAATGATGATAAAGTCCTGCAAAAGCACCCCAACAAATATGGAAAGTAGACCAAGCATGTTTTCTGCTCCAATCCATAATTTCACATACTTCTTTCCAATATGCTACTTCTTCATATTCCATACGTTCAACAGGTGCACCTGTAATGATAAAACCATCATAATATTTATCTTTTACATCTTCAAAAGTACCATAAAATTGAGATAAATACTGTATTGATGTATGTTTTGGTAAATAAGACTCTGTGTAAATAAAATCTACTTCAATCTGTAGTGGTGTATTACCTAAAAGTCTTAATAATTGCGTTTCTGTAACAGTTTTATTAGGCATTAAATTTAAAATTAAAATCTTGAGGGGACGAATATCTTGTGTATAAGCTCTTTCGGTATCCATCACGAAAATATTTTCGCTCTCTAGTATTTGTGAAGCTGGTAATGTACTTGGTATTTTTATAGGCATATTTTCTTATCCTCCCACTATTATTATAAATTTTATGTAATATCTAAAAACTTTTTGCTATGGCGTTAATTCTATCACAGCGATAAAACCTCGTCAATTAAGATTGAGTTTGACTCTTGAGCTTTTATCTATAACTTTTTTTTCATATTATATGATATAATTACTAATAACATTTATTAAGGAGACTTTTTATGCTTGAACAAAATATCACAGCTTATCTAGCAAATCTACTTAAACTAAAAACAAGTCAAATAAATGCTGCTATAAAACTCATAGACGAAGGTAATACAATTCCTTTTATCGCACGTTATCGTAAAGAAGCAACTGGCGATATGAAGGATGAACAGCTTCGTGATTTAAACGATAAGCTTATTTATGTACGTAATTTAATTAAACGTCAAAATGAAATAAAAAATAGCATTGAAGAACAAGGAAAAATGACTCCTGAACTTTCCTTGGCTATAGATAAAGTAGAAAAGCTTCAAGAACTTGAAGACATATATCTACCATATAAACAGAAAAAACGCACTCGTGCTATGATTGCTAAAGAAAAAGGTTTAGAGCCTCTCGCTCAATTTATCTTAAAACAAGAAGATAGCTCTGAAAAACTTGAAGACATCGCCTTGAAATATTTAAATGACGAGGTAACTTCTAGCGATGAAGCACTCGCTGGCGCTTCTGACATCATTGCCGAAACTATTTCTGATAGTGCGGATATTCGTGCTAAACTTCGCCAACACCTCTGGCAAACTTCTTCATTGAGCATTACTAGAGATAAAGAAGCTGACAGTGATGAAGCTTTTCTCATGTACGAAGATTATACAGAGCCAATTAAACATCTACCATCACATCGCATTTTAGCTATCAATCGCGGTGAAAGTAAAGATATTTTAAAAGTAAAGTTAATCAGTGATATAGATAAAGATATTGCTATCATCACTAAATTTATCTTAAAACAAAATAGTCCATACAAAGAATTTCTTACAAATGCAATCATTGATGCCTATAAACGTCTAATCTTCCCTGCACTTGAAAGAGAAATTCGCAATCAGCTTACGGAAACAGCTCAGACTCAAGCAATCCATGTATTTGCTTCCAATCTCAAACAATTGCTCTTACAAGCACCACTAGCTGGCTATACTGTAATGGGACTTGACCCTGGATATCGTACAGGTTGTAAAATGGCAATTGTCGATGCTACAGGACAAGTTTTAGACCATGGTGTATTATATATCACTATGAGTGATGATGCTAAAGCAAAATCTGCACAGAAGCTATTAGACTATATTCAAAAATATCAAGTAAATTTAATCTCTATCGGTAATGGTACTGCTTCTTATGAAACAGAAGAATTCGTAGCTAATTTAATCAATGAACATAAATTACCTGTTCATTATTTAATCACTAATGAAGCAGGTGCTTCTGTTTATTCTGCTTCCAAATTAGCTGTAGAAGAATTACCTGAATATGATGTAACTATTCGTGGCGCTATCTCTATCGCTCGTCGTATTCAAGACCCATTAGCGGAACTTGTAAAGATTGAACCTAAAGCTATTGGCGTCGGTCAATATCAACATGATGTCAATCAAAAAGAATTAGCTAATACTTTAGATGCTGTTATTGAAGCTGCTGTTAACCATGTAGGTGTAGAACTAAATACAGCTTCTGCTGCTCTTTTAAAACATATTGCTGGTATCAATGCTACTGTAGCTAAAAATATCATTAAGTATCGTGATGAACATGGCATATTTGCTTCACGTAAAGAACTATTAAAAGTTTCTCGTCTTGGACCTACAGCTTATACTCAATGTGCAGGATTTTTGCGCATCAATGGTGCTACTTGCCCACTTGATAATACGCCTGTACATCCTGAATCATATCCTCTTGCTGAGCAAATATTAGCTGAATTGGGATTTTCCCTTGATGATTTAGCCGATAAAAATAAATTAGATTTACTTAAAGCTAAAATTAAATTAGTGGATATAGATAAATTAGCTACTAAATTAAATGCTGGCGTTTTTACTGTTAAAGATATCTTAGATGCTCTAACAAAACCAGGTCGCGACCCACGTGAAGATTTACCAGCACCACTTACACGCCAAAATATCATCAAATTAGAAGATATCAAGGTGGGTACTATCATGCGTGGTACAGTTCGCAATATCACTGATTTCGGTGTTTTTGTTGACATTGGTATCAAGACTGCTGGTCTTATTCATATCTCTGAATTAAGCAATAAACATGTAAAACACCCATTAGATGTTGTATCTGTTGGTGATATTTTAAATGTTTTAGTCATCAGTGTAGATGCTAAACGCAATCGCATTGGCTTAAGCCTTAAACAAGTAACAAAGGAGAACAATAATGTCCTTGCTTAATCAAACTATAAAAAAAATCTTACCACCAGATCAAAGAGCGATTAAATTTGTTGAAAATAAATTAGCTCAAACCATGACAAATGCAGATGGTCTTGGTGAGTTAAAAAATCTATTATTGCGCTATGTAGGTATCACAGGTCAAATTCACCCTGAAATTCCTAAAAAATTCACTATCATAACTTGTGGTGACCACGGTGTTGCTGAAATGAATGTCAGTGCCTATCCTCAAGAAACAACAGCACATATGACTAAAAACTACCTCGTTTCTAAAGGTGCTGTAGCCAATTGCATGTCTAATTTTTGTGGCTCTGATATGATAGTTGTAGATATGGGTATCAAAGCTCCTGTCGATGATATTCCTGGATTAATCGACCGCAAAATCGCTCATGGTACACAAAACTGTGCTAAAGGCCCTGCAATGACTCGTGAACAAGCAATCCGTGCTATTGAAACTGGTATAGAACTTGTAAATGAATATGCTAAACAAGGATATCGCTGTTTCTTGCCTGGAGAAATGGGCATCGCTAACACTACATCAAGCGCTGCTATGGTTGCTTGCCTTTGTAATCTAACACCTAAACAAGCAACAGGTAGAGGAACTAATATCTCTGATGAACGACTTGCCATTAAAATTGAAGTAGTAAAACAAGCTTTAAAAGTAAATAAACCTGACCCTTCTGATGGTATTGATGTCATCAGTAAATTAGGTGGCTTTGAACTTGCTTGTATCACAGGCATAATATTAGGTGCTGCCGCTAATCGTTGCTTTGTCGTTTTAGATGGCTTTAATACAGGCTCAGCTGCTTTAGTCGCTCAAGCTATTTGCCCTGAAATAACAAATTATCTTATGGCATCTCATTTAGCTGCTGAACCAGCTCATAACGCTATTTTAAAGAAATTAAATCTATCTCCATACATGGACTTACAATTCCGCTTAGGCGAAGCTACAGGCTCATCTATCGCTGTTAATATCTTAGATTGTGCTATTGAAGCTTATCAATCTGTATATCAAGCAGCACTTGCTGAAACAGATAAATTAATCCGCCCTAACATTCCTCAAGCAGATTTAAATACAAAGACCACATTATTAAAACGCACTCGTAATATTCCAGCTTTAGATGCAGATATCCAAAAACAATGTAGATTTCGCATTGATAATCTGACTAAACCTATTTATAGTTTAGGTAGATTAGAAGAAATAGCTGAACATATATCTGGTATTGTAAAAAAAGTGAAACCTACATCTGTACGCAAAAAAATCATTGTTTTAACATCTGAAAAAAGCTGTAGTATCGTACAACATCGACTCACTCAATCATTTGCTCATCATGCTAATGCAGATTATCATTTCACTGCTATTCCACAATCCAATCTCACAGAAAAGACATTATCCTTCAGTCTTTTACAAGGTATAAGTTATGGCTCTAAAATCAAAAATGTTGAAGTTTTAGGCATAGCTTGCTGTGAAACTCATCCTAAAGAAATTTGTGGTACATTTAGCTTAAATATTCAACAACAATTATGTCTACCTAATGGTGATTTATGTTACGGTAAACGCGGTTTTCTTTCCTTAACACCTACAGAAGATTTACAACAAATCGCTTTTATGGCAGGTATCGCCATAGGTGCTGCTAGCAATGGCATATTGACATTATCTGATGATTTAGTATCCACTATCGCTTTAAAATACGCTTTAGTTTTAGCTCCTGCTATCAATCCTTATCTAATGTTTGTATGTCCTGATTATTTAGACTTAAATATAACTACAGGCGGTGGTTGTATCTGTAGCTTGGGCATGAAATTAATTGACGCATCACTTCAAATGATGAAAGATATGAAGACATTTGCTGAAGCAGGCGTTGCCATAGCTACTGATGGACCTGGAGCTGGTATTCAAGTAGATAAATAAAATGTTTCACGTGAAACATTTTTAATTTTAGATTTTATAAATACAAAGAGGAGTAATAATGACACTTAGACATTTAGCTATATTTATTAAAGTTTGTGAAGAAAATGGTATTACTGCTGCTGCCAAAAAACTTCATATGACTCAACCATCTGTTAGTCAAGTTATTCAAGAATTAGAAGCACATTATCAAACACTTCTATTTGAACGTTTAGGTCGTCGCATTTTTATTACAGAGGCAGGTCGTAGATTATTACGTTATTCTCGCAATTTGATCAATCTGAACGCTCAAACAGAACAAGCTATGCGTGCATTCAATGAAGTATATCATCTTCGCATTGGTGCTAGTATCACTATCGGTAGTAATTTTCTCATTGATTTAATTCAGCATATTTCCCATAATGGTTCTGGCAAAGAAATCTTTTCAGAAATTCATAACACCTCTGAGCTTGAAGAAATGCTTTTAAATGATAGCTTAGATTTAGCTTTAGTTGAAGGTGAAATCCATTCTGAATACTTGATTACTAAACCTTTTATGAATGATGAATTAGTCTTCATCATTGGACAAAATCACCCATTAGCTGATAAAGAAATCACTCTTGAAGATTTAACAAAACTAAGATTTTTCGTTCGTGAAACAGGCAGTGGAACTCGTGAATTATTTGAACAAGTAATGCACAGACATAATATTTATTATCAAACTGCTGGTATTTACAATAGCATGGAAGCTATAAAAAAAGCTGTCATCAGCGGTTTAGGTGTTTCTGTAATCTCTACTGAAGCTATCAAAGATGAATTAAAAGAAGGCAAATTAAAAACTTTTACTATACCTGAACTTGTATTTAAACGTCAATTTAATATTGTTTATCATAAAAACAAATTCATACCACCAGAAATGCAAGAAGTAATTGATGAATGTTTACAATTATCATCAAATAAATAATCATTACTTTTTAAAATAAATTATTTCTATTCTCATTGACAGATTTTATATTTATCTATTATAATAATAACGATATTAAAAGGGAGTAACTTCCTTGTGTTATTGTCAACAATCACTGTAGCAATCGCTTCTGGCAATAACGTCGATTATTTTCGATAAGTGAGACTTTTAATACGCATATAATTCATGTGTGTATTAAAAGTCTTTTTTTGTGTTCAAAAGACTTTTAATGGAAGGAGCAATTTATGGAAATCTTATCTACTCAATTTTTATTAGCTTTAGGTTCTATTATCTTACTTGATTTAGTATTAGCTGGTGATAACGCTGTAGTCATTGCTATGGCTTCTCGTAAATTACCAGAAAACATGCGTAAACGTGCCATTTATATTGGTACTGCCGGTGCTGTAGTAATTCGTGCTATCATGACTTTAATTGCAACATATTTATTAACAATTCCTTTTCTACAAGCAATCGGCGGTCTTATCTTATTGCCAATAGCTTTCAAATTGTTAAAACCGGAAAAACACAATCTTGAAGATACAAATTCGCTTAGTGCTTCTACTGGTTTTGCCACTGCTATCAAAACAATTATCATTGCTGATGCTGCTATGGGCATAGATAATGTATTGGCTATCGCTGGTGTTGCTCATGGTAATATGGTGCTTGTATTATTAGGTTTAGCTATTAGTATTCCTATCGTTGTATGGGGTAGCCAAATCATTTCCAACTTAATGGATAGATTACCTATCCTCATCACTCTTGGCTCTGCTATCTTAGCTTATACTTCTGCTAGTATGATACTTCATGATAAAATCATTGGTAATTTCTTGTTATCTTTAACTGAATATATGAATTATATTCTACCTGTTCTCTTTATCGGAGCAATTATCGTTTATAGCCAAAAAGTAGCTAAAAAATAAAATATATCTAAAAGCTCTATTAGTTATCAAAAAATTAATAGAGCTTTTTTATTTTTACTCTAAATCACTTTGTCTATAGATAATATATATAATTTCTTATTGCTATACATAAAGGTAAATGATAAAATAATAAAGATATAAGTCTTGTGGAGGATGAAAATTGGAAAAGTTGATTATACATGGCGGTCATGAATTGCATGGTCGTGTAAAAATTAGCGGTGCAAAAAACGCTGTACTGCCTATTATTGCAGCAACTCTTCTGGCCCAGGATAAGCCATGTGTTTTAGACGAAGTACCTTATTTAAACGACGTCTGCACAATCGCTGAAGTTCTGCGTCAGCTTGGTGCTAAAGTTGATTTCAATCGCCAACAACATACATTGTTTGTTGATAGTACTGTTTTAAAAACAGTTGATGCACCATATGATTTAGTACGTAAAATGAGAGCTTCCTTTGTTATTATGGGACCTCTATTAGCACGTTATGGAAAAGCTAAAATTTCCATGCCTGGTGGCTGTGCTATTGGTACTAGACCTATCGATTTACACCTCAAAGGTTTTGAAGCTCTTGGAGCTGAAATCGAAATCGGACACGGCTTTATCAGTGCTACTGCACCAAATGGGCTAAAAGGAACTAGTATTTATCTTGATTTCCCAAGTGTCGGTGCTACAGAAAATATCATCATGGCAGCATGTATGGCTGAAGGTCAGACTATACTTGAAAATGCTGCTCAAGAACCAGAAATTATCGATTTAGCTAATTTCTTAAACATCATGGGAGCTAAAATTCGCGGTGCTGGTACAAATGTGATCAAAATTACAGGTGTGCCAAAATTAATTGGTCATAACTACACAATTATTCCTGACCGAATTGAAGCTGGAACCTATATGGTGGCTGTAGCCATGACTGGCGGAGATATCTATATAGAAAATGCTATTAGTGAACATTTAAAACCTGTTATTGCAAAATTAAATGAAGCAGGAGTTAAAATTGAAGAAGATATCGATGGTATCCGTGTTAGCTGTAACAAGCGCCCCAAAGCTATCGATATTAAAACTCTACCATATCCAGGATTTCCTACAGATATGCAAGCTCAATTTATGGCAATGCTCACTATTGCTGATGGTACAGGTCTTGTTACAGAAACTGTATTTGAAAATCGTTTTATGCATGTAGATGAATTAAAACGCATGGGAGCTTGTATTAAAGTTGATGGACGCACATCTATTGTTGAAGGTGTCCCTTCATTAAATGGTTGTCAAGTAAAAGCTACAGACTTACGTGCTGGAGCTGCCATGGTACTTGCTGGTTTAGTTGCTAATGGCGAAACTGAAGTATCTTATATTCATCATATTGATAGAGGATACGATAATCTCGTAGAAAAATTATGTGGATTAGGTGCAGACATTTGTCGTGTTGATAACTAAAAATTGTGTGTACATAAATAGCCAAGATAGTCATTATCTATCTTGGCTATTTTGGTATAACAAGGAGGTTTTACTTATGCTGTGCTCAAAAAATAGTTGTACTGGTTGTTTATCTTGTCAAAATATCTGCCCTAAAAATGCCATACAAGTAATCACCGACAAGCAAGGTTTTTGGCAACCTCAAATCGACAAAGAAAAATGTATTAATTGTGGATTGTGCCATAAATCTTGCCCTGTATACTTCAAACCACATAATGAAGAAAACTTAGCTGAAATCTATGCTTGCTGGCATAAAAATCCGCAAAAGCGTCAACAAGCAGCTTCTGGAGGATTATTTACCGCTTTAATGCTACAAGCACTATCCCAAAATTTTTATGTTTGTGGTTCAACTTTGACTGATGATTTAAAAGCCAAACACATCATCATCAATAAAATCGAAGATTATCCTTTATTGATTGGCTCTAAATATGTACAGAGTTTTATTGGAACAACATATAAGGATATCCGTAAATTATTACTTCAAGGCGAAAAAGTATTATTTTCCGGCACACCTTGCCAAGTTGCTGGTCTATATGCTTTTCTCAAAAAACGCTATGTAGGTCAATTATTCACAGTTGATTTACTTTGCCATGGTGTGCCTTCACCACAGATATTCAAAGATTATCTAAATCATTTAAAATCCACACATAATGCTAATGTCATTGATTTTAAATTTCGTGAAAAACCCGGCTGGCGTCGCTATCAAGTAATCGCCAAATTTGATGACAACAAAAAAGATATTTCTTATAAAGATACTAATGAATATATCAAAGGATTTTTAAAAGGAAATTTTCTCAGGAGTTCCTGCTATAATTGTGCTTATACGAATTTAGATAGAGTGAGCGATTTAACTATCGGCGATTTTTGGAATTACTTTTCTGATAATGTAAACAGCGAAGATATTGATGATGATAAAGGTATTTCTATGTTATTAATCAATACGCAAAATGGCAAATCACTATTTACTAAAGCTAAAGAAGATTTAATCTATTTTGCCAAAGATTTTCAAAAGTCTATTGAAAAAAGCCCTCGCTTGCATAAACCTACAAAAAAACCAGAAACATATGAACAATTTTGGCAAGACTACGCTCAACATGATTTTAGTTATATGTTAAAAAATTATTTTTAAATGCAAAAAAGCCGATATCATTTGATATCGGCTTAATTATCGCTAAATTATTCAGCTGTGAAAGGTAAAAGAGCGATGTTACGAGCTCTTTTAATTGCAACTGTTACTTGACGTTGGTGGCAAGCACAGTTACCGGAAATACGACGAGGTAAAATTTTACCACGTTCTGTAATGAAACGACGGAGTTTTGCTACGTCTTTATAATCGATATGTTCGATTTTATCAGCGCAGAAGCTACAAACTTTTCTTTTTGGTCTTCTGTTTCTATCGCGTTTAACCAATGTTGTTACCCTCCTTAAAATGGTATTTCTTCGTCAGGGGGTACTTCAGAACCGAAAGATGCTGCTGCTCCACCCATCATTGGAGATGAAGTCTGCATTTGTGCACCACCGAATTGCTGTGTTGGTGCTGGAGCACTTGTTGGTCTAGAACCCATAAACTCAAGTTCTTGGGCTATGACTTCAGTAACATAGCGTTTACTTCCATCTTGTGCATCATAACTGCGAATCTGAATGCGACCTTCAATCAAGACTTGACTGCCTTTTACTAAATTGTTGCCACATACTTCAGCTAATTTATCCCATACTACGATAGGAATAAAATCTGCTGTTTGTTGTTGATCAGCACTACGACTAAATCTACGGTTCACAGCTAAAGTAAAGCTTGCCACCGCTTTTCCTGTCTGCGTGTAACGTACTTCTGGGTCACGCACAAGACGCCCTGCTAATATTACCTTATTCATGGTAATTTCCTCCCTGGCAAATCTTTATAATTATTTTTCGTCTTCTCTAACGATCATATGTTTTAATACTTCATCAGTAATTTTCATTACACGATCAAGTTCTGCAGAGCAAGCTGGTTCTGCTGTGTATTCAAATAAGCAGTAGAAACCATCAGTGCAGTCTTTAATTTCATAAGCCAAACGTTTTTTGCCCCAACGATCTTCTTTGTCAATAGTACCACCATTGGCAACGATTAAGTTAGAGAACTTTTCGATAACAGCATTAGTTGCTTCTTCTTCCATTGGTCTAATAATAAATACGACTTCGTACTTTCTCACGAAATCACCTCCTCTTTGGACTATCGGCCCACAAATGGGCAGGGATTAATTCCGCTAAGCGGAACTCGTTATTAACATAACTTCTTAATTATATCATTGTCTAAATGCTAACGCAAGCTATTATTTAACTATTCTTTAACATTTTCTTTACCTCTCATCAACGAAGCAAATAGGGCTATAATACATAAAAAACCAAATAAAATAAATATATATTTAAAACTGTGTAAAAGTATATCTACATAATTACTTTCTATCGCTTCAGCAGTAAAAATAGATAATAGCAATGTTACTAATGACATGCTTATCGCTTGCCCTGTAAGGCGCATTACTGCCAAAATCGAAGACGCCACTCCATAAAATTTTGCCTCTACAGCTCCCATAATGGCATTATTATTCGGTGAAGCAAATAAACCAAAGCCTAAGCCAATAAAGGCTAAATTTATACCAATCAGATAAAATGATGTATCTTTATCCAAAAAAGAAAAAGCAAACAATCCTATCATCATCATACCCATACCTAAAGAAGCAATAAGTCTCGATGAGAATTTATCAGACAATGCTCCTGCTTTAGGAGAGACAATCGTCATAATAAATGGTTGTATCAATAAAAATCCTCCAGCTGTAAAAGCATCCATACCTCTGACTAATTGCAAATATAAAGATAATACAAAACCTAAAGCAAAAGTCGCACTATAATGAATTAAAGCGGCTATATTTGACATGGTAAATACTGTATTTTTAAAAATAGATAAATCTACAAGTGGTGAAGCAACTTTTTTCTGCTCATATATAAATAATAAAAATAAAATAAAAGCTATAAATGGCATATAATGCACAAATTCATGTCTTGTCCAATCTGATAATCCATATAAAAATAAAACTATCATCACTAGATAAATAATGCTACCAATATAGTCAAATTTTTTATCTTTTGCTCCATACCAATCAGTTTTCACCTTAAAAATCAAAAAGAAATTTATCAATAAAGCTATACCAGTAAGCAAAAAAATCATTCTCCAGCCCAAATAATTTGTGATAAAACCACCAATAAAAGGCCCTAATGAAACGCCTGAATATACACATGCTGCCGATAAACCTATCGTCTTGCCACGATTTTCAGCACCACAACAAGAGACCAGTAATGCCATACTTGTACCAAAAATCATTGACATAGACAATCCCTGTAAAAATCGCACAAAGATAAAAGCTAAAAAGTTTTGCACTACTGCACAGACTAAAGTAGTAGCACAAATACAAGCCAATCCTTGTAGATATATTCTTCTGCGTCCTTTTATATCAGCTAAACGACCAAAGGGTAATAAAGCGGCTGCTGAACCAATTAAAAAAGCTGTAACAGCCCAAGTTAACTCATCTGGCATCATGTTAAAATCTTCAGCCATGGCTGGAACAGCGATATTTACTGAACTCCCCATAAATGGACCTATGAATGATGTTATCATCACTGCAATCAATATTCTTTTCTGTTCTGTCATTTTTCTCACCTACTTTTATTTCTTTTAACTTCATCTTAACATAAAAAAAGAACTGCAACCAAATGAAAAATATACAATCATTTGTTTGCAGTTCTTCTCTTTATACAACAGATTCAATAAGTCTATCTTCTGTAGAAATTCGCCATATTCTTTCAAAAGGATAAGATTGGAACATGTATCTTAAATCAATATAGCCTTCGCCTAAAATAAAAGATATACGTTTTAGGATTTTACCCTTATGTGTTTTCCTTATTTTATTAATATAATAAGCTATCTCTACATCGTCTAATTTACCATTCTGCATGTATACTTTTATACCATCGTAAAACAACATCGACACCTCCAGGACGCTGGACATATTTAGAGATATTAAGGATTTAATTTTTCTTATTGGCAATTTTACAATATCTAATAAAAAATGTCAAAATATGTAAACAAAGAAGTACTATATATAATATTTTGATTTTTTGCAAAAAAACAAGATACTACCAAAACCCTTGTAGTACCTTGTTTTCTTACTAATTATGTTTTACTTGTTATTTTAAATTCTCAGGATTTAAACAGAGTAAATCTTCCACAACAAATCGACCATCTTTGCGAATTAATTCATCATCAAGATAAATTTCTCCTCCACCATATTCAGGAGTCTGAATTAAAACTAAATCCCAGTGAACAGCTGAACGATTTGTATTATCTGCATCTTCATAAGCACAACCTGGAGTGAAATGTAAACTACCACTTATTTTTTCGTCAAATAAGATGTCTTTCATAGGGAAAGTTACATATGGATTTAGACCAAAGGAGAATTCCCCTATATATCTTGCACCTTCATCAGTATCCAAAATTTTATTTAAAGCCTCTGTATGATTTGCTGTAGCTTTTACTATCTTACCATTTTCAAAGGTAAAAGATACATTTTCAAAAGTAGTACCTTGATAAATTGATGGTGTATTATATGTGATTGTTCCGTTTACACTGTCTTTAATTGGAGCTGTATAGACTTCACCATCTGGAATATTACAATCACCTGCACATTTAACAGCTGGCATATTTTTGATAGAAAAAGTTATATCTGTTCCTTTGCCTTTAATTCTTACTTTATCAGCATTTTCCATGCGTTTAACTAAGCTATCCATAGCTTTACCCATTTTAGCATAATCTAAATTGCAAACATTGTAATAAAAATCAGTAAAAGCATCTGTACTCATATTTGCAAGCTGTGCCATAGAACCATTCGGATAACGAAGAACACACCATTTTGTTTTTGGCACGCGTATATCACTATGCACTGGTTTCATCCAATATTTAGAATAAATTTCCATTTTATCTGCTGGCACATCACTCAATTGACTTACATTTTCACTGCCACGAATAGCAATATATGCGTCCATGTTTTTCATGCGAAGTGATTCATATTCTGCACAAAGCTTCATTTGCTCTGTTGTAGCATTTAATAATAATTCACGTTGCATTTTCAAATTCTTTATAGTTAAAAACGGTATACCGCCTACTTTATAAGCTTCTTGTATCAAAGCTTGTGCAAGCTCCATACCTTCATCAATCAATTCAATTAAAAGTTTTTCGCCTTTTTGTAAACGCACAGAATAATTTATGAGATTATGTGCTAATTGTAAATTTCTACTATCCATTTTTTCAACCTACTTTCTGTAATTTTTATTATTTATTTATTTTATCATAAATTATTTTAAAAAAACTATTGACAATTTTGCAATATAAGATTATATTAATCTACAATGAGTTTTGTAAATTTGTAAATATAAAATAAAGTATAAATCTAGAGATAGGAGCAAGTAATTTTTCCTTAAAGCTTACAGAGAGCCACTATTTTGCTGAAAAGTGGTAGCCAAAAGAAAAATGAAAATCATCCTTGAAGATTTTAGCTGAAATCCAGTAAGCTAAAACGTTTGTTCTACGTTATAAGAAACGCGTATTATGATGTACGTTGAAAGCTGTTGTCTATAATTAAGACAAAATCAGGGTGGTACCGCGGAAATATAACCTCCGTCCCTTCATGGGGCGGAGGTTTTTTGTATTTATACTTAGTTTTACACAAAATATTTTATTAGGAGGTTTTAACAATGGAACAAATCAATTTTGCAAGTTTAAAAAGAAAGCGTGATTTACATATTATTTTACCTGTATTCTTAGTTTCAATCATCGCTTGTATCGACCGTGTAAATATAGCTTATGCAGCTTTGACTATGACTGAAGATTTACCATGGCTTACACCTGAAATCTTTGGAGCTGGTGCTGGTATCTTCTTCATGGGTTACTTACTTTTAGAAATTCCTGGTTCTTTAATCGCTGCTAAATATTCTGCTAGTAAATGGATTGCCCGTATCATGTTCACATGGGGTCTTGTTTGCGTTCTCATGGCTTTCATGTCTACTCAAACTGAATTTTATATCTATCGTTTCTTACTTGGTGCATCTGAAGCAAGTCTTTATCCTGTTATTTATTCTGTATTATTCCCTCGTTGGTTCACACCAAAAGAAAGAGCTCGTGCTACTTCTTTAATGCTTACTTCGCTATTATTATCTACTATTATCGGTGCTCCTTTAGCTGGTGTTTTATTAAATACTTCTATTTTAGGTATGCATGGTTGGCAAGAATTATTCATCTTAGAAGCTGTTCCTGCTCTCCTCTTCGCTGTAGTATTCTTCTTCTGGGTTAAAGATAGACCAGATCAAGTATCTTGGCTCAATGATGCTGAGAAAAAATATTTAACAGAAGCTTTTGAAGCTGAACAAGCTCGTTTACAAAAAGTAAAAAAATATACTGTTATGCAAGCTTTTACTGATAAAAAAGTTTTAAAACTTTGCTTTATCTATTTCATGTGGGTAATTGGTTTCTGGGGCTTCAACTTCTGGATGCCAACTGTATTAAAAAGCCTTTCTGGTTGGTCAACTTCTCTATTAGGTGGCGCTATCGCTATTCCTATGACTGTAGCTTTAATCGTACAAATAATCGCAGGTTATACATCTACTAAAACAGGTGATAAAGTTTGGCATGTAGCTATTGCCATGTTCATCGGTGCTATCGGTCTTGGACTTAGCCCATTTGCTAGCAATCCTTCTGTAGCATTATTTTTAATCTGCTTATCCGCTATTGGTATCTATGCTTCTATGGGCGTATGGTGGACAGTTCCTACTACATTCTTAACAGGCCCTGCAGCTGCTGGTGCTATCGGTCTTATCAATTCCTGTGGTAACCTTGGTGGTTGGGTTGGCCCTTATATGATGGGCTTCATCAAAACAGAAACAGGTTCTTTTGACCTTGGATATTTTGCTATGGCATTATTTATGTTAATCGCAGGTATAACAACACTCACAATCAAATATGGTTGGACAGGTCAAAAAAATCGCCAACCAGTAACTGAAAACACAACTACAGATACTGTTGCAAATTAAATAATTCAAATAAAAAACGTATTATCTTTTATGGATAATACGTTTTTTTATGATAAAAATTAAATATTATATTCTTTGGCAATTTGAGCAAATTCTTCTACTCTTGCAGAAATATCCTTTGCTCCTAAAACGGCAGAACCTGCTACAATTACATTTGCACCAGAAGCAAAACATATTTTTATTGTTTCAGGATTTACACCACCATCAACTTCAATATCATATTTATAATTATTTTCTTCACGAAGTTTTACTAATTCTTTTACTTTTTCCATCTGGTCTTCCATGAATTTTTGACCACCAAAACCTGGTTCTACAGTCATTACTAAGACCATATCTAATTCACCTAATAAATCTTTTATTTCACTTATTGGTGTTGCTGGTTTACAGCGATAGCTGCTTTCATACCACATTTTTTTATTTTATCTACTGTAGCTTTTGCATCTTTAGTCGCTTCAATATGAAAACAGAAAATATCTGTACCAGCTTTAGCGAACTGTTCTACATAACGTTCTGGTTCTATAATCATCAAATGCACATCAAAAACCATTTTTGTATATTTACGAATAGACTCAACAACAGCAAGACCAAAAGATAAATTAGGTACAAAAACTCCATCCATAATATCTAAATGAAGATATGGGACTTTTGCTTCATCTAATTTGGCTAATTGTTCTTTTATAATACCAAAGTCAGCTGCTAATAATGATGGTGCTAATTTATACACAATATCACGTCCTTATTTATTAATCTATAATTAATTGTAGCCCAAAGAATATTTTTCGTCTATAGTAGCTTTTTAATTTATACCTTT
>OOCI01001229.1_pt1 | contig 19800 bp, 18 predicted proteins | sample 1671761 | NCBI WGS metagenome assembly OOCI01 (sample SAMN06348190, study PRJEB24527) | human gut metagenome | biome: human gut; feature: ankylosing spondylitis patient; material: feces | host: Homo sapiens | place: China | collected 2015-10
CATTCCCAACTGTTTACGTTCCAACCTCTCTTATTCTCCTTTGGCTGCTTTAGAGTTTTATGTTAAAAATCCTAAAACCGCTATTTTTTACGTGCTTATTGGCGTTCCTTACATCAGCCTATACGGAACACTCTCTCCACATTCTCATTAGTCTGTCTGGCCACTTCCTCGTCCTCCACGCCATACGCTTCGGCGAGACGTTTCAGCACAAACTCCACGTAAGCACTCTCATTGCGTTCTCCTCTCTTGGGCACCGGTGCCATATAAGGCGAATCAGTCTCAAGTACTATACGTGAGAGTGGTACGGATGCAGGAAGAACCTCCGGCAGATGACTCTTCTTGAACGTCAACACACCGCCGATGCCAAGCACGAAGTTCTGGAATTCAAGCAGTTGCTCCGCTTCCTTCTCATTACCAGTGAAACAATGAAACACTCCGCCCGGCAACTCATTCTGATAGCGACGCATCACCGCCACCATCTCGTTCTGCGCCTTACGGCAATGTATCATCAGCGGCAGGCGTGTCTCCACCGACCACTCCACCTGACGCTCGAACGCAGCCAGCTGTTCGCGCTCGTTATCGCGAGTCCAATAGAAGTCGAGTCCCACCTCACCGATGGCAATGAACGGATGACCTGGCACGATGTATTCACGCATTCTATGCAATACGTTTTCCCAGTCTGCTCCCACCTCTTCAGGATGGAGTCCGATCATCGGATAGGCATACCCCTCATACTTTCGGCTTACAGCAAGGACCGTCTCCACTGACTTCAGGTCAATGGCAGGCAGAAACACCTTGCTTACACCAGCAGCACGCGCACGCTCCATCACTTCGTCGCGATCAGCGTCAAACTCCGTTCCGTCAAGATGGGTATGCGTGTCAATAAACTGTATCATACGTCGCTGATTAGTATTGGCGGTTCATCATGCGCTGGGCATAAGCGGCAAGCTCTGCCTTACGGCTCTCGTCCACTGACACAGCCTGAAGATACTTACGACTCTGCTCAAAGTAGTAGGCAATCTTGTCCTGAGCCATGCGGTCGATACCTATCTCGTTGTAAAGTCGGGTCACGGCAGCCACCTTCTCATCGCGGTCGAACTCTGTAGCGCCAATCCAGCTTTCAAGCTGACGACGCTGCTCTTCATTAGCATGATTAAGGGCATTGATGAGCATGAATGTCTTCTTGTTAGACGTGATATCTCCACCGATAGCCTTACCGAACACACGTGTGTCGCCATATACGTCGAGAAAGTCGTCCTGCAACTGGAAAGCCAGACCTATCTGCTCACCGAATCGATACAGATTGTCAGCGTCCTCCTTCGAAGCACCGGCAAGGATGGCACCAATCTTGAGTGCGCAAGCAAGCAGTACGCTTGTCTTGAGTCGGATCATCTCAATGTATTCCTCCTCCGACACATCGTCACGATGCTCAAAAGCCATATCATACTCCTGACCCTCACCTATTTCGAGAGCTGTCTCGGTGAACAAAGCCAGCACCTCAGCCATCTTGTCACTGCTGCATTGCTGCATACGCTGATAAGCAAGCACGAGCATTGAGTCGCCTGAGAGGATTGCAGTATTGGCATTCCACTTCTTGTGCACAGTCTCATGACCGCGACGCAGATCAGCATTGTCCATGAGGTCGTCATGCAGAAGCGTATAGTTATGGTAGGTCTCAAGTGCACAAGCAGGCATAAGGATAGTCTCGGGATCCTCCTTGAAGAGATTATACGAAAGGAGCATAAGCACTGGGCGTATGCGCTTTCCTCCCATAGAGAGCACATAACGTATCGGTTCGTAAAGCGACGCCGGACGGCGGTCGTACGGAAGCTGCACAAGATAGTCGTTGACGAGCTTCAATATTTGGTCTGCATTAATCATATTTATTATGTGAAAAAGATGAATGTTTATGTTTATAATTCCTTTATTCCGACATGGCATCGCCTTGTCAGAGCTTAAACTCCACGGGGATGGCGAACAAAGTACGGCAAGGACGGTTCTTGTCAATGCCAGGTTTCCAGCGTGGCATCATACGTGCCACTCTGAGCGCCTCATTGTCCAAGATGGGGTTTACTGAATGAGCCACTTTCAAGTCGCATATCGATCCGTCGCGATTGATGACGAACGAGATTACCACACGTCCCTGAATCTTCTGACGTTGAGCCACTGGAGGATAACGAAGATTGTCGGTCAGCCACTTGACGAACGCCGACATGCCTCCCGGAAATTCGGGCAGCTGCTCTACGATGCGGAAGTTCAGCGGATTGTCTCCCATATCCACCGCCACCGGAGCAGGCGTATTATCGTCGGCTTTTTCTGCCTTGTCGTTCTTCTCACCGTTTCCTTCTTCGTCACCCACAATACGCTTCTTACTGATATCGGCGATGTTCTGAAGGTCCTTCTGTATCTTGTCCACCACCTTTATCTTCTGCTGTTGCTTCTTGCGTGGACGTGACGGCTCCACTACGGCTATCATATCCTGGCGTTCTTGTTTCTTGCGCATCGCCATTTCCTGCAGCACGTCGTCCATCGAGTCGTCCTCCGTATCCGTTCCTCCATAACGCACTGGGAACTCCAGAACCGCCACGAACAGCGACAGTGCTATAGCCAGCCCTATAAGAAACCTCTTCAGCCAGTGGCGGTCAAGATCTGCCTTATATGATTTTTTTATTTCCATACTGCAAAGTTACGGTTTTATGATGGTAGAATCTGAAAAATCTTGTGTAATTTTGCAAAAGTGTATCTTTTTAAGACGATAAGAACCATTATTTAACATTTCACTTATGATAAACGGATATATAAGCAAGCAGTACGGACAGCCCACCAAGCGCTACGTACAGACCATGGACCTCAAGGACGACAGCACTCTCATTCAGAAGTATCGTGAGGCTCACGACAAGGAGCATTTCTGGGACGATATAAAGGAGGGTATCCAGGCTGTAGGCATTCTTGAGATGGAGATATACATACTCAAAAACCGACTTGTGATGATCGTTGACGCTCCCGTGGATTTCCGCTGGGACGAAGCCATGGCTCGCCTTGCCACCTTGCCGCGTCAGGCGGAATGGGAAAGTCATGTGGCACAGTTCCAGAACTGCACGGCTGACGCCACAAGCGACGAAAAGTGGCAGATGATGGAACGCATGTTCTATCTTTACGAGAACGAGGAAGAAGAAAAATAAAAACATAATATACATATAATAAAGATGAAGAAACTATTGTCTCTGCCGCCAAACCTGGTGGGCAGCTTTCATGAGATAACCGAACTTCCGAAGAACGAATGGTTCTGCACCAACGACCCCGTGGGCAAAAAGCTTGGCTCCGGCGGAGGAACCACATGGCTGCTTCGTGCCGCCTATGAGGCTAATGACGAGGGCCGCACCTTCGACGAATGGCTTGCTGCCGACAAGCGTCTGCTTCTCCACGCCGGAGGACAGAGCCGCCGTTTGCCGTCGTACGCTCCTTCTGGAAAGATTCTCACACCGTTGCCTGTCTTCCGTTGGGAGCGCGGCCAGAGCCTTCATCAGAATCTGCTCTCGCTGCAGGTGCCTCTCTATAAGCGCATCATGGATATCGCTCCAAAGGGACTCAATACGATGATTGTCAGCGGCGACGTATACATCCGTTCTACAGAGCCACTGCAAGCCATCCCTGAGGATGCCGACATCGTGTGCTACGGTCTGTGGCTCGGCCCAGAGATTGCCAAGGACCACGGCGTCTTCGTGTCCACACGCGAGAACCCAACGGAGCTGAAGTGCATGCTTCAGAAGCCGTCCGTAGAGACACTCTCATCGCTGCTTGCCGATCATTTCTATCTTACCGACATCGGCGTATGGATTCTCTCAGACCGTGCCGTGAAGGTGCTCATGCAGCACTCATCTGCTGAAGGCAAGGAGCTTGACGGCGACGTCATCAATTATGATATGTACGGCGAGTTCGGCTGCGCTTTAGGATCAGAACCGGTCATCAAGGACGCGGCTGTCAACGATCTTAAGGTTGCCATCCTGCCTCTCCCCGGCGGCGAGTTCTATCACTTCGGCACATCACACGAGCTGCTTTCGTCTATGCTTGCCATCCAGAATCTTGTCAGCGACCAGCGCGAGATTATGCACCACGACCGCAAACCTCATCCTTCCATCTTCGTACAGAATACAGAGGTAAAGATTAAGTGGAACGAGAACAATCGCAACATCTGGGTGGAGAACGCCTTCATCGGCGCCGGATGGACCCTCACTAAGGACAACATCGTGACCGGTGTTCCTGAGAACAACTGGACGCTGACTCTCGGCGAGGGACAATGCGTTGACATTGTACCCATCGGCGAAGACCAGTGGGCGGTGCGTCCTTACGGATTTAACGATAAGTTCCGTGGCGACCTTGCTGAGGTGGAATATCTCGGCGGTTCGTTTGCAGAATGGGCTAAGGAACGCGGCATCTGCATCGACGACATTGAGGGACGCCATGACCTTCAGGCTGCCCGCATCTTCCCCATCGTCAGCAACGTGGACGATATGGGCGTCGTACTGCGCTGGATGCTCTTCGATCCGTCTCTCGAAGAGGGCAAGGCCATTTGGGCTGCTTCACGCCGCGTCTGTGCCGACGAAATAAGCAGCGAGGCCAATCTCTGCCGTCTTGTGGCTCAGCGCACCAAGTTGCGCTGTCAGAACCTCGCAGTCATTGCCAAGAACTGGGAGCACAGCGTCTTCTATCAAGCCGACCTTGAGAGCACCGCTCGCGACTATGGACGTTACGACATTCCTCTCCCCTCTCCGCTGCCCTCTTCGGCATCGTTACTCACACGCACAAAGGACGCCATGTTCCGTTCTGAGGCTCTTCGCTTCGCTGGCAAGGACGGCGGCAAGTACGAGGAAGAGGCGTTCTCGCTGCTGCGTCAGGGTCTCACGGACGAAGCTCTGCGCGTACGCCAATGCCCGCGTCTTTCTGTATATGCCGACCAGATAGTCTGGGGACGTTCGCCCGTCCGCATCGACATTGCCGGTGGCTGGACCGACACGCCTCCCTTCTGCCTCATGGAAGGCGGCAATGTGGTCAACCTTGCCATCAAGCTGAACGGTCAGCCGCCGCTCCAGACTTACGTCAAGCCATGCAGCGAACCTCACATCGTACTGAGAAGCATCGACCTCGGTGCGTCCGAAACCATCACCACATACGAGGAGTTAGCTGCATTCAATAAGGTTGGCTCGCCGTTCTCCATCCCCAAGGCAGCCCTCTCGCTCTCCGGCTTCCTCCCGCAGTTCTGCAAGGACCAGTACAATTCTCTGGAAGAACAGCTGCGTGCCTTCGGATGCGGCCTTGAGGTGACGCTGCTCTCAGCCATCCCTGCCGGTTCTGGTCTTGGCACAAGCTCCGTCCTCGCTGCCACAGTCCTCGGCGCATTGAGCGACTTCTGCGGACTGGGATGGGACAAGGCTGAGATCGGTCATCGCACACTTGTCCTCGAACAGCTCCTCACCACGGGAGGCGGATGGCAGGACCAGTTCGGCGGACTCCTGCCGGGCATCAAGCTGCTGCAGACCGAGCGCGGCTTCTGCCAGAACCCGGAGGTCCGCTACATGCCGGACGCCCTCTTCACTCTTCCCGAATACAAGGCATGCCACCTGCTCTATTACACCGGCATCACACGCACGGCGAAGACCATCCTCGCCGAGATTGTCCGCCGCATGTTCCTCAACGAGCATGACGAACTGGCACAGCTGCGTGAGATGAAGGCGCACGCCCTCGACATGTTTGATGCCATACAGCGCATGGACTTCGAGCGTATGGGACGTCTTGTCGGCAAGACATGGAAGCAGAACCAGGCTCTCGACTTGGGCACTAATCCTCCTGCCGTAGAGGCCCTCACCCGCCTCGTTGACGACCTCTGCCTTGGCTACAAGTTGCCGGGCGCCGGAGGTGGCGGCTATCTTTACATGGTGGCAAAGGACGAGGACGCCGCAGCCCGCATCCGCCGCATCCTCTCTGAGAACCGTCCTAACGACAAGGCACGCTTCGTTGAGATGTCGCTCTGCCAGAACGGATTCCAAGTAAGCCGCAGTTAAAGGCTGACATATCAAACAATAGCTTTATATGATTACGGATTCATCCATATCTTTTTATTATCTTAAAATGATAGAGATGAATCCGTTTTTTATTTTTTCTTTGAAAACAATTCAATAGGCTATCTTTTGACATCCATGGCGTTATTTTACGCGAAATATATATAACTTTGTAATCAAAAGAGTAAAAACAAGCCGTACATGACAAGAATTATCAGAACTTTATTAGCTACATTAATATTCGCCACAACATTTTTCACTTCCGCCTCCTCACAGCCCAAGCATGAGGTGCGTGCTGTATGGCTAACCACCATCGGCGGCATCGACTGGCCACATTCATACGCCCAGTCAGTATGGTCAATAGAGAAGCAGAAGGACGAACTGCGCACCATCCTTGACCGCTTGGAGAAGGCGGGCATCAATACCGTGCTACTCCAGACCCGCATACGCGGCACCGTCATCTATTCCTCCAACATCGAGCCGTGGGACGGATGTCTGTCCGGACATCCGGGCAAGAGCCCAGGTTACGACGCGCTGCGCTTTGCCATCGACGAGTGCCACAAGCGTGGCATGGAGGCACACGCATGGATTGTGACAATGCCCGTGGGAAAGTGGTACGCACTCGGATGTAAGCGCCTGCGCAGCAAGATGCCGGGCAACATCATAAGGATAAAGGCAGACGGATATATGAACCCTGAGTCGGCACAGACCGCCAACTACCTTGCGGATATCTGTGAGGAGGTGACACGCGGCTACGACATCGACGGCATCCACCTCGACTATATACGCTATCCCGAGAATCTGCCCAAGCTGAAGAAGCTGAACCCGAGCGTGGCACGCGACAATATCACACGCATCGTACGCACCATATCAAAGCGCGTCAAGACGCTCAAGCCGTGGGTGAAGATGAGTTGCTCGCCGATTGGCAAGTATGACAACACGTCACGCTATTGGAGTCATGGATGGGACGCATACAACACGGTTTATCAGGACGCCGTGGCATGGCTGCGTGACGGACTCATGGACGAGCTGTTCCCGATGATGTATTTCCGCGACAACAACTTCTTCCCCTTCGCTCTTGACTGGAAAGAACAGAGTCACGGAAGGATTGTCGTGCCTGGCCTTGGCATCTATTTCATGTCGCCAAAAGAGAAAGACTGGCCATTGACCGACATTACCCGCCAGCTCTTCTTCCTGCGCGACATCGGCATGGGTCACGCCTATTTCCGATCGAAGTTCTTCACGGACAACACTAAGGGCATCTACGATTTCGCCACAGACGAATACGGTACGTATCCGTCTCTCATTCCGCCGATGACATGGGCAAAGGCTGCGTCCCCCCAAAAGCCATACGACCTTACCTTCACGACGCAGAAGGACGGCGCCATGCGCATGACATGGCAACATCAGGTGAAGGACACCACCATGATGCTCTTCAACGTCTATTCATCCACCTCCTATCCCGTGGACACAAAGGACGCCCGCAACCTCGTGGCCATACGCCGCCAGGCACGCTCCCTGCTCATCCCGTCAGAGAAAGGACGCCATTACGCCGTGACCGCCACCGACCGCTACGGCAACGAAAGCCTTGCCCTTCAGGAAGCTTACACAGCCGACACGTCAGCCCCGCAGCAAAGCCCCGACTTGCAGAAGTGCGACGGTCGCATTCTGAAAGTGCCTGACGATGTCATGCTCACCGACGCACAATATCTGCTCGTAGAGACAATGCAGGGGGCGGCTGTAGCCACACTCCCCTACAAGCGCCCCTCCACCACCGTGAACATCACCAGCATCCCCAACGGCATCTACCACCTGCGAACCCTAAACCGCAAGGGAAGAAGCCACCGTCTGGGCACGTTTATCGTAAAGAGGATTTAGCCATAAAATGGAGGTTTTGCCGAGACAATATTTGCATTCCTGATGCTCAATACTATGAATTGAGCGCACTAAGAAATCTTTGGTGCGAAATTCTTGAGTTTTGAGCGGTTATAGACAATATACTTATACACAGTGCGTTATGCGGTTTTATGACGAAGCGCTATGAAATCTGAGTCGCAAATGAGCCACTTTTCTCTGCTATAGAGCCACTTTTACACTACAATACTGCCACTATCGTCATACAATAGAGCCTCTTTTACAATCCGATTGTGCCACTATCGGAGTGTAAAGGAGGCTTTATCGTTAAACTTGGGCGCTGTTTGCACAGCATAACACCGTAAAAACAGCAAACCAAAACTCTATAATCAATTTTTATTTTGTAACAAGTTTTTACTGTTTGGACAATATTTGCATAGCGGACGGCGGATGCCGTCCGAATTAGGAATTTTGAGTTTTGAATTAGGAATTGTGCGCCATGGCGCATTATGAGTTGTTCAGTTTTAATTGATAGGATGAAACCTGTCTTCATGTCTTCTTGTTAAAAAATATTGATTCAGTTCCCGTAAGCGCTCATACCAAAAGAAGCGAGAGCCCATTCCGACAGAAATGAGCTCTCGCTTCGATTTATTCTAAATACTAATGGCACTGTTTTAGACAATTCCCTGCGCCATCATTGCCTTAGCAACCTTGAGGAATCCGGCAACGTTGGCACCGCGGACGTAATTGATGTAGCCGTCAGGCTGTGTGCCGTACTTCACGCAGTTGGCATGGATGTCGTTCATAATGCCGTGAAGCTTGGCGTCCACCTCCTCGCTGCTCCAGCGGAGACGCTCCGAATTCTGACTCATCTCAAGACCCGAAACTGCCACACCACCAGCATTGGCTGCCTTACCAGGAGCATAAAGCAGTCCGGCTTCCTGGAACACCTTGATGGCCTCCGGCGTTGAAGGCATGTTGGCGCCCTCGCTAACGGCAATCACACCGTTGGCAACAAGAGTGCGTGCGTCGTCGCCGTCAATCTCGTTCTGTGTGGCAGACGGAAGGGCTATGTCTGCCTTCTCGCCCCAAGGACGTGCTCCAGCCACGTACTTTACGCCGTATTCCTCAGCATACTCACGGATACGACCGCGCTCCACGTTCTTCAACTCCTTCACATAGGCAAGCTTCTCGGCGTCTATGCCGTCCGGATCGTAGATATAACCGTCCGAATCAGACAATGTCACGGGCACCGCACCAAGCTGGATGAGCTTCTCCACGGTGTACTGAGCCACATTGCCCGAGCCGCTCACGAGGACACGCTTTCCTGCAAGCTCGATGCCGCGGGTCTTGAGCATGTTCTCAAGGAAATATACGTTGCCGTAACCCGTAGCCTCGGGACGGATGAGCGATCCGCCGAACTCCTGACCTTTACCGGTAAGCACGCCGACGAAAGTATGGGTGAGCTTCTTATACTGACCGAACATATAGCCGACCTCACGACCGCCTACGCCGATGTCGCCAGCCGGAACGTCCTCATCAGGACCGATGTGACGATAAAGCTCGTTCATGAAAGCCTGACAGAAACGCATCACCTCAGCATTGCTCTTGCCACGCGGAGAGAAGTCGGAACCACCCTTGGCGCCTCCCATCGGCAGCGTGGTGAGCGCATTCTTGAAGGTCTGCTCGAAGGCAAGGAACTTAAGGATGGAGGGATTGACGGAAGAATGAAAGCGAATGCCGCCCTTGTACGGACCGATGGCGTTGTTGTGCTGAATGCGATAACCCATATTGGTCTGCACGTTGCCCTTGTCGTCCACCCATGTCACACGGAATGAGATGATGCGGTCAGGTATGCAAAGACGCTCAATGAGGTTGGCACGGTCGAACTCGGGATGGCGGTTATACTCATCCTCAATGGTACCGAGAACCTGGCTCACAGCCTGGATGTACTCAGGCTCGTTGGGGAAGCGCTGGTTAAGACGCTCTACGATTTCTGTTGCTTTCATTGTTTTTTGTTGGTGTTTTTGATTAATATGATTATTATCCTTTTCTAAAATTCAAACTATATCTATCTTAATATGTACGCGAGACATCACCTCTCGCTGAGCGGTGTGTATTCCTTCACGCCGAGCACGTTCTTGTATGCAGGGCGTATGATGCGGCGCCCCTCGAAGTTTAGCTCCTCTATTCGGTGCGCCATCCATCCCACGATACGCGCCATAGCGAACATCGGCGTATAGATTTCCTGCGGCAGACCTATCATCTCGTAGATGAAGCCCGAATAGAAGTCGACGTTGGCGCATATCGGTTTCGCCGTCTTGCGATGTGCCTGCACGCACTTTATGCCCTCCTGCTCAAGAAGTCGGAGGAAATCGTATTCGGCTTCGCGTCCCTTCTCACGTGCCAGTTCGCCGGCAAGCCTCTTGAGCTGTTTGGCGCGAGGGTCGCTGAGCGTATATACAGCATGACCGATGCCGTATATCAGACCTGCACCGTCGTATGCCTCCTTGTTAAGGATGCGGTTGAGATAAGTGTCAATCTCGTCCACCGACGTCCAGTCATGGATGTTCTCCATAAGATGATGCAGCATGTTAATCACCTTTATGTTGGCTCCGCCATGAAGCGGACCCTTCAGCGAACCGATGCCGGCAGCAATGCTCGAGTAAGTGTCGGTGCGGCTGGACGACGTAACGCGGACGGTGAAGGTGGAGTTGTTACCGCCGCCATGCTCCGCCTGAATGACAAGCAGGAGGTCAAGCATACGCGCGTCAAGCTCCGTAAAGTCCTCGTGCTTGAGCATGTAGAGGAAGTTCTCCGCTATGGACATGTTCTCTCGGGGATGGCGGATGTGCAACGAACGTCCCTGCACGCTGTGACGATAGATGTTGTAAGCGTAGGCTATGACGGTGGGGAAACGCGCTATAAGTTCCACAGCCTGACGCATGAGATTGTCGCGCGAGAGGTCGTCTGGCGTGGGATCGAAAGTATACATCTCAAGCACGCTGCGCGCAAGGATGTTCATGATGTTAGAGCCTTCGAGGTCTATGATATGTACAATGGTCTTATGGTCGAGCGACATGTTCTCATTGATAAGCTGCTTGAACGACTCGAGATCTTCCTTGTCGGGCAGATTGCCAGACAACAGGAGATAAGCTATCTCCTCAAAGCCGAAACGATGCTCTTCGATGAGAGGCGTGACAAGCTCGTTCAGCTCATAGCCACGATAGAAAAGCTTGCCCTCGGTAGGCACAAGACCGCCTTCAGCGTCGCGCTCGTATCCAACCACGTTTCCGATATTGGTAAGACCTACAAGCACACCGCTGCCGTCTTCATTGCGCAAACCACGTTTCACACCATACTTCTGAAACAATTCTGTGTCAATCTTGCATGATGTCTTAACCTCGTCAGACAGCTTATAAATCAAATAGTCCTTGTTCATATCTTTTTACCTTAGAGGGTTCTTAAAATGCGCAACAGAAGCGCCTCTGCCGCCTTTAAATTCTTTTACGACCGCAAAAGTACGAAAAATATTTTATTTCGTCACATTTTTACACAAAAAAATTGCTTTATGACACATTTTTATAGTAAAACAACGATTATGGTAAACTTCCAGTCTTCAAAAACAAAAAAAATCCGCAAACGTTTACATAAATTTGTAAATAATTAATGTAAAATGTGTGGGAACACGAAGAAAAAATCAAGAAATTCTTAAAATAAATCAAGAAAAAGTTTGTCAGTAATAAAAAAAACAATAACTTTGCATCAGTTATCCTGAAAACAATCTTTTTACCTTAAAGAAAGACTAATACCTATTGAAGATTTGAAGCGGTCGCCTGTGAAGGTTATCGCTTTTTTTTGCTCTTAACCGAACCACATTTCATCAAGTTTTCAGATAATAACCATCACCCCGTTCCAAAATATTAAAATCACATCAGTTATGGACAAAGCAACAACGGACCACATAAAGTTTTTGGCAGACAAGTATGAGACGGAAGCCTTCCTCGCTTCCGACCCCAGCCAGTTCATGCACAAAGTCAGCGGAGACGCCAATCAGGAGACAATGGCTTTCATTGCCTCATGCCTCAGCTACGGATCACGCAAGCAGTTTTTCGGCAAGATACAGTATTTGCTGGATGCCTCTGAGGGCAATCCGTATGAATGGATAGGCTCAGGCAGATGGAAGGAAGCGCTGCCAGACACCACCGACTGCTTCTACCGACTTTACACCTTCCACGATATGCACACCACACTCAGCACTCTCGCAAGCCTTATCAGCGAGCATGGATCGCTGAAGACGTACGTAAACAAAAATGCCTCCACCGGCATTGAAGCAGTGGAGGCCATTTGCGCGTACTTTGCGGAGCATGAGGCAAACGCCATCATACCCAAGAACGCCAAGTCGGCATGCAAGCGTATATGCATGTTTCTGAGATGGATGGTGCGCGACGGGTCGCCCGTGGACCTCGGTCTGTGGTCTGACATCATTGACCGCCGCACGCTCATTATGCCCCTCGACACGCACGTCGTGCAGGAGTCGCTGCGCATGGGACTGCTGAAAAGTCGCACAGCGTCGATGGGAACGGCACGACGACTGACAGACGCCATGCTGGAGATATTTCCCGACGACCCGCTAAAGGGCGACTTTGCGCTGTTCGGACTTGGAGTGGACGAGGAGCGATAAGCATTTGCTCCCCATCCCACTCATTACTTCTTTATCACCTTCAGCACCTGGTCAGCGAAGCTACGCATGCCCTTGATGGAAGGATGGCTGCTCTTCTTGTCGATGTCGACGAGCTTGATGACGGGCACGTCGTAATGGGCACACACTTCATCCACGGAAGTGTTTATCTCCTCCTTCAGCTCGGAATTGAGGATGAAGTAGACGTCCACGTTGGGATAATGATGGCGGATGTCGGACAACATCTTCGCCATAGCCGGACGGAATTTATAGAGGTCTGCCTTGGTCCAACCCGCATACTTGTATTCGCCCATCTTGACGCCAGCCCACGAATCGTTGGTGCCGCCACAGATAAGGATGATGTCAGGATTGCCCAGACGGGTGCAGCGCGTCACGAAGGAACGGTCAGTATAGTCGTTGCCGCTGTATCCGGTGTTGCAGATAGTGGCGCCAGAGTACGAATCGTTCTTGCCCAACTTGTAGCCGCCTTCCTTTATCACCTGCCACCACCAAGTCTGCTCCACATCACACACATCCGTCATGTTCGTCTTTGCCGGTATTTTATACCAACAAGCCTGACCGGAAGGGATGAAGCCCTGATAAGTGGAATACGAGTCGCCAAGAATAGCGACGGTCTTGCGTACCTGCGCACCAGCCTGCAACATAAAAAAGAACAGGCAGAGGAATGTCAAAATCTTTCTCATTATTATATTTAAATTTGTATATGTTAATAATATGATGCAAAGTTATACATTTATATTAACATTTGACGCTTCTAATCTTGTCTATTCGAACATAAATATGTAAATTTGCACGTATGAGAATAGACATCATTACCGTACTGCCCGAAATGCTTGAGGGCTTCGTAAACGAATCGATATTGGCACGAGCCCAGAAGAAGGGCTTGGCAGAAATACACCTCCATAACCTGCGCGACTACTCGACAAACAAGTGGCGCAGGGTGGACGACTATCCCTACGGAGGTTTCGCCGGCATGGTGATGCAGTGTGAGCCTATAGACCGCTGCATATCAGCGCTGAAAGCCGAACGCCACTACGACGAGGTGATATTCACATCGCCTGACGGAGAGAAGTTTGACCAGCACATCGCCAACGACCTCACAATGAAGGAGAACATCATCATCCTCTGCGGACACTACAAAGGCATCGACCAGAGAGTGCGCGACCATCTCATCACCCGCGAGATAAGCATCGGCGACTATGTGCTTACGGGCGGCGAGCTGGCTGCTGCCATCATGGCGGACGCCATCGTACGCATAGTGCCGGGAGTGATTGGCGACGAGCAGAGCGCACTGAGCGACTGCTTCCAGGACGACATGCTCTCAGCCCCCATCTATACTCGCCCTGCCGACTATAAGGGATGGAAGGTTCCTGAGATTCTGCTTAGCGGCAACGAGGCGAAGATAAAGAACTGGGAAATGGAGCAGGCAATGGAACGCACAAAGGCGCTGCGCCCTGACCTGCTGGAGAAATAAAGAAACCTTTAACAAATATACCAACTGCCGTGGCATGGCGTAAAGGATCAGCACATGCTACGACGAAACCTTCTGATCCACTCCTTAGACCTTATGGAACAAATCAACCAAACCACACAGCCACAAGACAACAACTCTCAGATGCCAAAGCCAAACAACAACATGGTGATGGCTATCCTTTGCACAGTATGCTGCTGCCTTCCGTTCGGCATCTACGCCATCATAAAAGCCTCAAAGGTGAATGGCTTATACATGGCTGGAATGTATAACGAAGCTGTGAATTCAGCTAACGAAGCCAAGAAATGGAGCACAATAGGAATCGTTACAGGCCTCGTGATTCAGATAGTATACATGGCTGTCTATTTCTTTGTATTAGATGCGGCTATTGACTAATAAGTACACATTTCTCGCATTAGCTTTGGCAGTCGGACTGATACTCTATCGCTTCAGTCCGACTGCTTATTGGTTTTGGCCGAAATGCCCGGTGAAGCTCATTACCGGGCTGAGCTGCCCAGCCTGCGGCATACAGCGGTTTATCCACGCATTGACCAACGGTAACGTGAGGGAAGCTCTGGCATACAACTACTACCTCGTCTATGCCCTACCATATGCCATGTGCGTGGTGACGGCTTACTACCTGCCGCAGTCAAGGCTTAAAGACCGCATGACGGAGATATTCGAGGGAAAGACAGCCGTATGGCTATACATCATTACGTTCTGTATATGGTTTGTCGTAAGGAACATCCTGGACATATAAGAAACTAACATAAACATGTAAAAATAAAAAAATATGGAAAAAGATCAAGCAAGCCAACTTATAGCTATGTATGGCGGAAGATTCCCCGACTATTCGCTGCACAGCATGCACACACAGCTTCAGAATATGGTCTATTCTGAGGCATCCATACGTTTGGCACAGTCAAAAGACCCGACAATTGTTCTTCTCATATCCATCTTCCTCGGACAATTCGGCATCGACCGCTTCTTCGTAGGCGACACCATGATGGGCGTGCTGAAGCTGATAACATGCGGAGGTTGCGGAATATGGACCATCATTGACTGGTTCCTGATTATGGGAGTGACAAAAGACAAGAACTACGCCAGATTCAACGGAATATTCTAACTAAAACATAATGAACAAAAAATTCTTAATCGCTACATTGATTGCCGCTTCCTCAACAGCAGCGGCTTTCGCACAGGACGGACTGCTTAAGAAATACGCACAGCGTCTGTCAACGCCTCGTAACTACGTGTGCTACCGTACTACGGAGAAAATAAAGATAGATGGCAAGCTGAAAGAGCATTCATGGAGCAAGGCTGCCGAGACAGAATCGTTCGTAGACATCAGCGGAGAGGGATTCCCCAAGCCCATCTACGACACAAAGGCTCGCATGATGTGGGACAACGACTATCTCTACGTAGCTGCCGTTATGGAGGAGCCAAACATCGTGGGACACTTCACACAGCGTGACACCATCATCTATCACGAAAACGACTTCGAGGTGTTTATCGACCCGACGGGCGACGGACAGAACTATTTCGAGATTGAGAACAACGCACGCGGCGTGGTGTTCGACCTTATGCTTGACCGTGCCTACCGCTCTGGCGGCAACTTCTACGTTCAGTGGGACTGCCCAGGACTGAAGATCGCCGTATCGCACGACGGCACGCTGAACAAGGAGAAGGACAAGGACCGCTCATGGACCGTGGAGATGGCTATTCCACATAAGGCCATAACACGCAACTTCACCAATCCGTTGGTTGCAGGCAACATCTGGCGACTGAACTTCTCACGCGTGGAATGGCTGAAGAAGGGCGGACCGGAAGAAAACTGGGTATGGACTCCGACTGGAGAGATAAACATGCACGCTCCTAACCAGTGGGGCTTCCTGCAGTTCTCTGACAAGAACGTAGGCGGAGAGACAGAAGAGTTCCGCTGCCCGTACAACATGGAAGCATACAAGCTGCTGTGGGCAATGTTCTACGCCCAGCTCGACAACCGCGAGAAGCAGGGTGCCTTCACCAGCTCGACGGCTCTCCTCGGTGTCACCGACTCTGACCTCGCCACTCTGCCGAAGGGCAGCAACGTAAACATAGAAGCCACCTCCACCCTCTTCAGCATCAGCGTAAGAGTGGGCGGAACAGGCAAGACCTACGTTGTGGACCAGAACGGAAAGTTCGAGGTGAAGTAAGGAAATGACAACTCGCAGAACACCTGCAACAAATAACAATAAAAGAAAATACGGATTTATCAGGCATTCCAGCTCTGATAAATCCGTATTTTTGTTTTTATGAGAAAAGCGATATTATTGCTTATCTACTACTCTACTATAGACAAAGGCTTTCTACTTCATCTTTATTCAAACCAGTAATAGATGCAATAACGTCAATATCCATTCCCTTTGCATGCATGTTTTTTACAACCATAGCAATACCTTCTGCACGGCCTTCTGCACGACCCTCCTCTTTTGCCGTGTCCAAGGAATTCTTAATGTCGCGATAAGCCTTGAGGCTGTCCTCATATTCACGCAACTCTGTAGGTGTGAAGCGGGCTATAGCCGCAGCATCAAATAGCTTGGTGAATATCTTTTCACGTAGAGACGACGGGCGATTGTCGAGGCGTGACAGATTCTTAAGCACATACATCCATTTATCAGACAATGATATTAGTTCATCGTCTGTCTTGTCAAATCTACCAACCTCAACATACTTAAACATCAGCTTGGCATTAAAAACCTTGTTGGTCTTCGTATCCATCAAGGCTATTGTGTGGATTGTATCCGAACTGTCGAAAGCCTCATCGCTCATTCTGTAATTGAGCAAAGCAACAACATAAACCTTCTTCAGACAGAAGTTCCAGTCGGAACCTTTAGGAGCCTGCTCTCTGATAGGGAATGTCGAGTAGAACAACGACCGGTCTTTAAAGTATGTCTGGTAGGCATTCTGCATCTCCACAATAAACTTCTCGCCTTTCTCGTTCTCACAATAGACATCGAATATGGCCTTGCGCTCTGTATAAACATCGCCAACATTCTCGCTATTGAGATACTTCACGTCCTTTATCACCTCCTCACCATCGAAGAGGGAGTTAAGGAAGTTGACAAGCAACTCCTTATTTGGGTCTGTGCCGAAGATTCGCTTAAAGCCGAAATCGGTCAATAAACTGATATATCGTTCTTCTGATTGTCTCATAACTAATTGTATTATAGCTCAAGGCAAAGATACAGCATTAAATCAGAATAATCAAACTTTTGCAAGAAATTATACAAGAATTAAACAAATGTTTACTTCCAGAACAAACCATCCATTATCTCGTAACGCTTCTCCATGTTCGGGTCTTCCTTTACGAATGTGTTAACGTCAATCTGTAGAACCGGAGCGATGGCTTTGCCGTTGGTGGTTGGCCAGTCAACGAGGCCAAGACCATTGGGATTGCCGGTCTTCACGAAGTTTACGTAGTAATTGCTGAAGATGTCAGACACGACGTAGTCTTCAGGCTGCCAGTCGTATACGCGATTGGTAGGCAGTGTGCCCATAGCATACTCAATGTCGACTGAGTGGACAGCGCCGAGAGCACGCGGAGCAGCAGGAGTGTCAGAGGTCTTTTCCTGTACACCACCGGCAAGACCTGCCACCTTATCCTTCAACACCATATCAGGACGCGGATGGCAATAGCGGTAGCGATAAACGGGCTGACCACCAGTGAGCTTGTGCATGTTGCCCCACTTCCATGTAGAGTAATCAAGGAAGAGGTCGCCAGCGAGCTCGTTGCCCGGCTGTCCCATCACGTCTGCATCGGTGTTGAGACCATAAAGCTTGAAGAGTTCGTCAGTAGCATCGCCGAAGGTGGCTTTAACAGCATTCTTCAAGTTCTCCACTGTGGGAGCCTTTCCGTAGAGAACAGCCATCGCGTTCATCTCCTGATTGTTGCCACCGATAAGCAAAGGCACCTTGGTCTGTTCGCCATTTGCGAACACATCGTAAGGCTGCTTGGTCCAGAAGTAACCGTCTACATTATATATAGGAACGCTTTTCACATTGGCTTTCTTCATCAGTTCTTCAGCAGACATAGCACGCAGGTCCTTGATGTCCTTACAGCCAATCTTTTTAGTCAATTGCAAGCCCTTAGCCTCAGCTTCTTTAAGCGTAGAAACCTTCTTCATTCCTACCACCGAACCGCTAGATCCCATTGCCTGAGCGAACAGTCCTTGGCATAAAGGCGATGCCATAAGTGCGCTTACTGACATCGAGCCAGCCGACTCACCTACGATGGTGATGCGATTGGGGTCGCCACCGAACGCAGCAATGTTGTCCTTTACACATTTAATGGCAGCCACCTGATCGAGGAAGCCATAATTGCCTGAGCCTTTGTATGTGGTCTCCTTAGAGAGCTGCGGATGAGCGAAGTAGCCGAAGATGCCCTCACGATAGTTGGCTGTTATTGAGATAATGCCCTTACGAGCCATGACGTCACCGGCATAGCGAGGTTGAGTTCAAGTAAAGTTTAGAAATTCAGCTAATCACTCATATTGGCAAATGGACGTTTCCCCGCATGCCGCAATTTAAACGCTTGAATCATTCGCTTCTCAACCGATCTTGAATTTTCCAAAGTCTCTGCCCAACAAACCACAAAATCATCAACATCAGCTATTTGCCATATCGCCCTTCCTCCTCCATGGGAAGCTCGCTTTCCTTGTCCAAACCTCATGTATGAACTCAAACGACTTCTCATATTAGTTGATTTTCCTATATACAAGATACAGGTTCCGTTAACATACTGTTCTTGTAGATAAGGTAGTGAATAACAAGGAGAATCATTTGGAACTTTCACATAACCACCTAAACTAAAAATACTAAAAATCGGTTTTTGATTATTCCTCCTCAACACAAGGTACACACCATTAGAAGAGGGGACTTCTGAACAACTCTCTTTTAATTCACGGATGGTTTTAAACCCTTTGAATTGCAACGTACAATCCAAATCTTTTAATAGTTCTGCATTCATCTCTACATTATTATTACTATAGGGATAACTTTTGCTTGTACTATTTTCTTTAACTGTGTTATTATTCAAAAAGACATCATCTATAAAAGCGCCAAAAGCACCCAAGAGCATTATACTATGTACACCAAGTAAAAACAATATTTCTGCCTTTGTTATATCATCATATCTTATACCATAATATATTATAGAGAAAGGTAATATTACAGAATAAACCCATAATATCTTGTTATACCATTTTCTAGAAAAAGCATATTTTCCACCTTCGTTTGGATGAAAAATCAAATATAATCCCAGTAGAGGAAATAGCATAACTCTTAATAGGCAACCTCCCATTACAACTGTTTGGATAAACTTGTTTGAAATATTCCAAGAATATCCATTAATATTTCCCTTTGAATCATGGTAAACTCTCATATCTATACCTTTATATTTTATGCAAAAATACTAAAAGTTTAAGAATATTCCTATCTTTTATACTAACTTTTTCTATATTACTACAAAGGAAAAAGAAATAATTTGTTTTTTTTAAATATCTACCCATAAAATAACATTAGTGTCCCATTAAAATCGGGACAATAATGCAAAGGAATGGTCGTTGAGTCGAAAGCATACACATTGCCTTGCAACTTGAAGATATCCGTCACACGTTTCTTTCTGGCTTGCTCCATCATATAGAAAGCAAAGTCTTCAAAGATACGGTAGTCACGAT
>OOCI01001231.1_pt1 | contig 19794 bp, 15 predicted proteins | sample 1671761 | NCBI WGS metagenome assembly OOCI01 (sample SAMN06348190, study PRJEB24527) | human gut metagenome | biome: human gut; feature: ankylosing spondylitis patient; material: feces | host: Homo sapiens | place: China | collected 2015-10
AGATCCTGCGGGTGGGCGATGTGCTGACCATCAGCAACGCCGTGCCCTATCTGACGGTGGTGAACGTGGAGCGGCAGCGGTACGTGCAGGATGTGCCGTACCAGGTGGAGTACACCGACGACGCGTCCATGTATCAGGGTGAGTATAAGGTCACGTCCCCCGGCGTGTATGGCAAGGCGGACATGACCGCCAACGTGACGTACATCAACGGCGAGGAGACGGAGCGCGAGGTGGTGGCCAGCGTGACGCTGTCCCAGCCGGTGACGGAGCAGCAGCTCCGCGGCACGAAGGAGCGGCCCACCTGGTATCCCACCGGGTCGTTCTCCTGGCCCTGCACCGGCATCCTCACCAGCCGGTTCGGCTATCGAAGCCTGCTGGGCAGCACCTACCACAGCGGCATCGACATCGGCAACAGCTACGGCACGTCCATCTATGCCTCCGACGGCGGCACGGTGACGTACTCCGGCTGGATGAGCGGGTACGGCTATCTGATCATCATCGACCACGGCAACGGGTATCAGACGTACTACGGGCATAACAGCAGTTTGGTGGCGTCCCTGGGGCAGAAGGTCCACAAGGGCCAGCTCATCGCCCGCATGGGCTCGACGGGCCGCTCCACCGGCAACCACTGCCACTTCGGCATCAAGCTCAACGGCACGTTCCTCAACCCGCTGAACTATCTGTAAACCGCAGCGCCCCTGCCCATCGGCGGGGGCGCCGATCTTTCCCTGCGGCAGGGCGCACGTTTCCGGGGTTGCAAAACCCAAAAACTATGGTACAATAGACCTGCGCCTGTATGTATTTCCCCGCCGGCGGCGGTGGAATGGAGAAACCGTTAAAATGAGGTGAAAAAGATGAAAAAACTGATCGCGCTGCTGTGCGCGGTGTGCGCCGCGGCCATGAGCCTGTGCGTCGCCTGCGCCAGTCCCCTCACCGGCGACACCAGCAACATGGGCCTGTGGATCACCCTGGTGGTCGTGGCTGTCATCGCCGTTGTAGTGCTGCTCATCGTGGGCAAAAAGAAGAAAAAATAAACAGCGTGCAGACCGCCCCGGGCCAATGGCCCGGGGCGGTTTTATTTATTTCGCTTGCCTTTTCTATTCATACATGGTATATTTTATTTGTATATATCCATTAAAAGGGAAATTCTGGTAAAGGAGAGAACGACATGAAAAAGCTCATCACCCTGCTGCTGGCCCTGGCCAAGGTCCTGAGGCTGACTGCCTGCGGCGAACAGCCCGCCGGCGCCACCGGTGATGACGGCGATACCGCCTCCGTGGAAAGTGACGGCCGCGCCCTGTACGAGGCCGCCATACAGCTGGCCTGCGACGGCGATTTTCCCGGCAGCATCGAGGGCCTGAAAAAGGCTGTGGCCGCTGAGGAAACAGATACCTGGAACGAGATGGACATTGATCTTGCCTATAAGCGCATGGCACAGCTATATCTCCTGCTGGGCGATACCGAGGGTCAGGCGCAGGCGAATGCCGACTGTCTTACCGCCTTAGGCTGGGAGGCAATGGGCCTCGACGAGCTTTACTTTGAAAACAGCTGTTTTTTAGGCGAGTATTTTGACGTTTCCCCCTTTGGGGCCTGGGGCAGCAATATCGTGATCTATGACCTGGAGGGCGAGGATGGGCTTGCTCTGTTTAGCGCTTTCCCTGAAAAGGCTGAAGAGATGGGTAACGATGCATTCTTTCAATGGAAGGATGAGTGTAGGCGTACAAATCTGTACGCCCTGGTCAGCGCCGCCACATTTGACAGCGCGACTTTGGACAGCTACAAGCAGACCCATTCCAAGAGCATTTCTTTCGAATCGCCCTTTGTGACCTTTTCTGCCTGTGGGGTAATGACCGGCATGACCCGGGAGCAGGTCTATGCACAGCTTCAAATGACGCCCTGGTGTCAGGTTCTTGTCGATCATTCCTTCGCGGATTTCACTTGGGAACTTATACCGCGTTACGATGGCTCTGAGGAGTACTCTTTACGTGTTGACACCCGCGAATATACTGACAGCGACATTGTCCTTTCCGAGCGTTTGGATAGTAAAACAATGTGCAGCCTTTCGCTGAAGTTTGAAAACGACGTGCTGACCTGGATGCAGTACCGGGAGACCAAACTCGACTAAAGTAACCAAATGAAAGAGACGGCCTCGGCCGTCTCTTTTTTATGCCCTTTTTATTCAAACAACCCCGCCTGTCCCGGCACCTCCGTATGCCCGATGGACTGTATCTGGCGGACATTCTCGGCGGTCAGCGCGTCGCTGATGGCCATCTTACGGATGATGTTCTGCACCGTCACGTCCAGTCCCGTGCCCTCCCGGTAGTCGGCAGGGAAGATGAAATCCACCCGTCCCTTGGCCAGCAGGTCCTCCACGCCGGCCCGGTTGCTGCTCTGGTACACGGCGATGGCCTGCCCGCCGTAGGACCGCATCATCTTCATACACGGCACGTCGGAGAGCCCGTCGCCCACATAGATCATGTTGGTAAAGGGCACCCGCTTGCTGTCGTCGGGCATGGAGTCGTTCAGCGTCTTGTCGTCGGACACATCCAGCACGCCCTTGTTGATGCGGTAGACGAACTGGGTCTTGTTGGTGAAGTTGACGTCCAGCTTGGGCCAGCAGGCGGCACCCGCCTCGTCATAGTAGAACTCGCAGGCGTAGATCTGCTTGAACTCGTGGGCAATACCGCTGCCCTCAATGATCTCCTTCAGCCCGGAGGACAGCACATAGTGCTCGATGGTCACGCCCTGCTGCTCACCGAAGGCGTTGATCCGCTGAAACCACTCCCGCACGCCGGGAAACAGCTCCATGCTGCGGCCGCACGCCACCAGAAAGTCCCGCTTCAGATCCTTTCCCTGGGCGCGGCACTCGACGATCATGGTGTACATATACGCCAGCAGCCCGTCCATCCGGTTCTCCCGGCCGAAGGTGTTGGCCTTGTGCCAGAACTCCGCCGGGGTGTACCCCAGGGTCGGGATGAAGGCGTAGTCCTCCATGTCCGTGGTACACAGCGTCTTGTCAAAGTCGTACAGCAGCGCGATGATGGGCTTTGTCATACCGTCTTCCTCCGTGGAAAAAAGGCGGCGCAAGGCCGCCTTTTTTTGTTGTGCTTACTTGTTTCCGCTGTAATTCCGTCCGAACTTCAGTTCATCCAGACTCAGCCGGAAATCGCTGGGGATGGCGCTGCCGTCCACCGGCGGCAGCTTGATGGTGGGCTCGTCGGTGACGGCGCTCCCGGCGCCCTTCTCCTCCGGCGCGTCAATGTACTTGCTGAGGATATCCTGCTCGATGGCGGACACCACATCGGCCTGGGGCGCGGCAGCAGGGACCTCCGGCTGCTCCGGCACAAAGTCCAGCTCCGGCAGAGACTGCAAAAAGGCGCTCTGGGCCTGGCACAGCTCCTCGCTGCGGCGAATGAACGCCGCGGTCTTCTCCTGTGCGGCCTGCAGCTTCTTCTCCGCCGCCCTGCGCTCGTCGTCCAGCCGATGAATCTCCGCCTGGGCCTCCACCTGCGCGTCGGCCAGGATCTTCTCCTTCTCGGTCTGGGCCTCCTGCACCAGCTTGGCGGCCATCTTCTGGGCCGTCAGCAGCGCCTGGCGCATGGCCTCCTCGGTGGAACGGTACTCCTCTACCTTCTCGGCCAGCACCTTCAGCTTGGCCTTCAGCGTGACATTCTCCTTGAACAGGGCGGTGTAGTCCTCCGTCAGCGCGTCCAGAAACTCATCCACAGACGCCATATTGTATCCACCGCCGCCGAATGACGCCTTCGGGAATACTTTTTCGGAAACTTCCTGGGGTGTAAACATTGCCGATCCCTCCGTTATATGATTTCTTTAGAAGTACAGTCCGTTGTTCTCCAGCTCGTCGATCAGGTCGCCCATGATGTCCACAGAGTAGGGGGTGATGATGTACGTGTTGGCCGCCACCTTCTTGATCTTGCCCTCGCCGGCATAGGCCACGCCGGACAGGAAATCGATCAGCCGCCGCGCCACGTCCTTGTTGGTGGACTCCAGGTTCAGCACCACCGTGCGCTTCTCCTTCAGATGGTCCGCGATCTCCGAGGCGTTCTCGAAGCGCTCCGGCTTCACCAGCACCACCTTCAGCTGGGTGGTGGCGTGGATGTTCACCACCTTGTTGTGGCGGTCGTCGCTGCGGCGATCCTCACGGCGGTCGTCCTTGCGGTCGTCAAACAGGGAACGGGAGGACTCCTTTACCGGCTCCTCAAAATCGTCCTCATAATCATAATCCTCATCATCGTAGGGATGAATGATCTTCTTCAGCTCGTCCATCAGGCCCATGTGCAATACCTCCCGCGTATTATTTGGAATAGTCTCTTGCGCCGAAAATGGCGGTGCCCACGCGGACCATGTTGGCCCCCGCGCGAATGGCATCGGCAAAATCGCCGCTCATACCCATAGAAAGATATTCTAATTCATTATCGTACATTTTTCTGTTTATGTCAACATATAGTGCCTGTACTTTTTGGAAATATACCACATTTTCTTCCCGTGTGGCGTCCGCCGGGGGTATGGTCATCAGTCCCCGCACCCGCACATGGTCCATTTCCTTCGCCTGTGCCGCTGCGTTTTCCACCTCCTGCGGCGCAAAGCCGCTTTTGGCCGCCTCGCCGCCGATGTTCACCTCCAGCAGAATATCCTGCACGATGCCCAGCTTTTCCGCCTGCTTGTCCACCTCGGCCAGCAGCTCCGGTGATCCGATGGACTGGATCAGGGCCACCTTGCCCACCACCTGCTTCACCTTGTTGCGCTGCAAATGGCCGATGAAATGCAGCGGCGCGCCGCGATAGGCATCCTCCGCCAGCTTGGCGGTCATCTCCTGCACCCGGTTCTCGCCCAGGGCGTCGATGCCGGCGGCGATGGCCTCCTGGCAGGTGGCGGCATCGTTCATCTTGCTGGCGCCCACCAGCGTGATATCCGCCCCGGTGCGGCCCGTCTCCCGTGCCGCCGCGTCGATCTCGGCGCGGATCGCTTCCAAATTTTCCCGAATAGACATCGCTTGTGCCTCCTTGTCTCTTTCGTATCTAAGCCGCGTGCGCCCGCTGGAGGCGGGTGCCGCCGTGTTTATCGGATGACCTTGCCGTCATACAGCTCGCCGGACGTGGCGATGACCTGATCGCCGGAGCGCAGGGTCTGCGTGTCCCGCACGCCCTCGGCGGGCTTCACCAGCGCGTAGCCCTCCCCCTGATATACCAGCTCGATCGGCCGGAAGGAGGCGTTCTCGCCGTCCACACAGTACACGCCGGTGGTGCCGTCCGCGCTGACCCGCAGCGCGTCGGCCGGTACCCGCAGTCCCTGATAGGTGTGCAGCACCGCGTCCGCCGCCTGATGACGCAGCAGCGTGGTCTGTGCCAGATACCGTGTGCTGGACAGCACCACCGCCGCCTGGCCGTTCTCCTCCCGGGACACGGACACCACGTTCATGCGGATGCTCTGGTCAAAGCCCTTGGCCAGACGCACATCCACCCGGCCCATATCCTTCAGCGCCGCCGCCTGCTCTGCCGGCAGCACCACCGCATAGTACCAGGTGTCGCCGTAGATCAGCTTGCCCACGTTGCTCTGCTCCGCCGCCGCCTTCACGCCGTTCAGCTTGCCCGGCATCACGTCCTCCAGAAACGCCTCCGTCAGTACGCTCTCGTACCCGTCGCACACGGCGGAATAGGTGCCGGAGACCTTGGCGGTCACGGTCTTCGCGCCGGACAGCGCGGCTTTCTGCTGCTGTATCTCACTCTCCACCGATTTGATCTGGGCCTGTATGTCCTCCTGGGAGGTATACGCACCGTGGTCCCGCTTCAGCACGGCGGCCTTCAGCGCCGCCAGGTCGCTCTCCGCCGCGGCATAGTCCCCGGCGCTCAGCGTCTGGCGCAGGGTCAGGATGTCGCCGGTGATGGACGTATCCAGCTTCAGCGCCGCGTCCGGGTCCAGATAGGACGTCAGGGCGAACTGCAGCTGCTGCAGCTGCAATTCCAGCGTCTCGATCCGGCTGACGGTCTGCAAAGCGCTGTCGTCGCTGTACACCGTGGCCACCGTCTCGCCGGCGGCCACCCGCTGTCCCTCCTGCACGGCCCGGGACACGGTGCCGATTTGGCCGGGCAGCGGCTCCTCCGTCCGCACCAGCCAGCCCTCCATGGAGATAACGTCCTCCGCCTGTGCCTCATAGACCAGCGTGATGGTCATCGGGTCGGCAAAGTAGTTGTATACCTGCGCGGCGAAGTACACCAGCACCGCCGCCAGCACCGCGATGGGCAGCACCTTCAAAAGCGGCGACGAGCGCTTGTTGCTCCCCGCCGGGATGTTCGTGTTGTTGTCTGGGGTGTTGTTCATGGGCTTTCCTCTTTGTCTATGTTCTCTTACTCCGCGTCCTCCCACAGCGTGACATTCCGCGCCGGCGCGATGGTGGAGATGGCGTGCTTGTAGATCACCTGCTGCCGCCCCTCGCTGTCCAGCACCACCACGAAGCAGTCAAACCCCGTGATGACGCCCCGCAGCTGAAAGCCGTTCACCAGGAACAGTGTCACCGGCACGTTCTCCTTCCGGGCCTTGGTAAGAAAGATATCCTGTAAGTTGTTTGTCTTCTGCATGATCGTCCACTCCTTGTATGTCTGTACGGACGATATGCACAATATCTGCCTCCGCCCGCCGCTATCAGCATACCCCGGCGGACAGGAGGAATTCTGTCGCATTTTGTAACCCCGCCGAAAAATCCGGCGTTTTTTCCCATAATATCCAGTGGATGGCCTCGTTGCGCCGCAGCCAGGTCAGCTGCCGCTTGGCGTACTGCCGTGACCGCAGCTTTACCTCCGCGATGGCCTCGGCCACGGTGGCGCGGCCCTCGGCCACCGCCAGAAACTGCTTGTACCCGATAGCCTGCAGGGCCGTGGCGTCCCGGGGCAGGCCGCTTTGCAGCAGTGTCTCCACCTCCCGCAGCAGCCCCTGCGCCACCATCGCATCCACCCGCCGGTCGATGCGCTCCTTCATATCCTCCCGGTCCCGGAAGGCCAGGCCGATGTACGCCGCGTCGTACCGGGGCGGTATCTCCCGGCTTTTTCTGTCGTGCGCCCCGATAGTCTCCCCCGTCTCGTAATAGACCTCCAGCGCCCGGACGATGCGCTTTTCGTCCCGCAGGTGCAGCCGCGCCGCGCTCTCCGGGTCCACGGCCCGCAGCGCCTCCAGCAGCGCCCCCGCGCCATCCTTCGCCAGCCTTTCCTGCAATTCCCGGCGTATCTCCCCGCCCTGGCTGCCGGCGGCAAAGTCCTGCCCCCGCACCAGCGCGTCCAGATACAGCCCCGTGCCCCCCACCAGCACCGGCCGCTTTCCCCGCCGCAGGATGTCCTGCACACACGCGTCCGCCTCCCGGACGTACCGGGCCACGGACCAGCTCTCCGCCGGGTCCGCCACGGCCACCATGTGGTGGGGCACGCCCTCCATCTCCTCCGCCGTGGGGGCGGCGGTGCCGACGGTCATGCCCCGGTATATCTGCATGGAGTCCACGGACACCACCTCGCCACCGAAGCGCTGCGCCAGCGCCACACCCATCTTCGTCTTGCCGCAGGCCGTGGGCCCCACCACGCAGACGACCTTGTTGTCCATGTCCTCACCTCGATCCGTTTTGGAAAGCGCCGCGACGCCGTTATGGCCTGTAAAGTCGTGGATTTTTCGTTCTGCCGATGACGGGACGGTGCCGCTGTACTTTGTGTACAGCAAGCCGACCCGGCGATGGCAGAACGGAAAAGACGCGGCTTTACGCCCGTTTGAACATTTTTTCGATCTCGTATTCCCTCAGCTTCACCGCCACGGGCCGCCCGTGGGGGCAATAGCGCACCGCGCCGGACTGCACCTGCGCCGCCAGCGCCCGCAGCTCCGCCGGATCGCTGGTCATACCGGCCTTGATGGCGCTCTTGCAGGCCACGGTGTGCAGCACCTCGTCCCGCAGGGCCGCCCGGTCCGCGCTGTGCAGGCGCAGCTTCTGCGCCAGCTCCTCCAGCGTGGCGGCGGCGTCCTCGGCCCGCACATCGTCGGGCACCTCCCGCACCAGCACCGTACCGTCGCCGAAATCCTCGCACAGGAATCCGCAGTCCGCCAGCAGCTCCAGATTTTCCAGCACGGCGGTGTATTCCTCCGCCGCCAGCGTCACCGCCGCCGGCGTCAGCAGCAGCTGCCGCATGGGCGGCTCCGTGCGCGCCTTCAGCGCGTCGAACCGCATCCTCTCATGGGCGGCGTGCTTATCAATGAGCCACACGTTCCGTTCCGCGTCCTCGCAGATGATATACGTCTTCAGCACCTCGCCCGCCACGCGCCAGGGCTGTTCCGCCGCGGCGGGGCCCTCCGGCATGGCGATCTCCTGCTGCTCCGGCTCCGCGGCCGGGGCAGGGGAGGGCGTCGTCTCCGGTCGTTCCGCCGTTTGCTCCGGCGGCGTGATGTGATACACCACGCCCGGCGCGGCCGGCGCCGTGAACGGCTTGTCCGGCTGGCGCACCACATCCCGAACGGCCATCACCGGCGTGACCGGGGCGGGAGCGGGTGCGGGTCTGACCGGCTCCGTGGCCGCCGGTCTTGCGGGTACCGAGCCGATGGCCTTCCCCATGGGCAGCGTCGCCGCCTGCGAAGGCTTTGGCGCATCCGGTCGTTTCAGGAATTCCTGTGCCGTCATGGTCTGATAGAAGGGCTTTTCCGCCGCTTTTGGCCGCCCCTCGCCGTCCAGCGCGTCTTTCACGGTGTAGTGCACCGCGTCGAACACCGCTTTCTCGGCGGCGAATTTCACCACCGTCTTGGCCGGGTGGACGTTCACGTCCACCTCGTTCACCGGCAGCGCGATATGCAGCACACAGCCGGGGAACTTCCCCTTCAGCAGCCGGTTGCGGTAGGCCTCCTCCACGGCGGCGGTCAGCAGCTGGCTCTTCACCAGCCGCCCGTTGACAAAGAACAGCTGCCGCGCCCGGGTGCCGTGCCCCGCGGCGGGACTGCTCACAAAGCCGCTGGCCCGCACGTCGCCGCTGCCGCCGTTGACCTCCAGCAGACTTTTGGCAAAATCCCGGCCCAGGGCAGCGTAGATCGCCGACAGCAGCTGCCCGTCGCCGGGGGTGTGCAGCACCTCCTGCCCATCCCGCAGCAGCTTGAAGGACACCTCCGGGTGGCTGAGCGCCAGCTGTGTCACCACAGCGGCAGCCGCCGCGCCCTCGGCACTGTCCTTTTTCATGAATTTCATTCGCGCCGGGGTGTTGTAGAACAGGTCCCGCACACACACGGTGGTGCCCTCCGGGCACCCGGCGGCCGTGACCTCACCGGGTACGCCACCCTCCAGATGCAGGGACGCGCCGCTGTCGGCGCCCCGCGCACGGGAGAAAATATCCAGCCGTGACACGGCGGCGATGGCCGCCAGCGCCTCGCCCCGGAAACCCAGCGTCCCGATAGCCGCCAGGTCCTCCGCCCGGCGCAGCTTGCTGGTGGCGTGGCGCAGAAACGCGGTAGGCAGCTGCTCCGGCGCGATGCCGCAGCCGTTGTCCGTCACCCGCAGATACGTCATGCCGCCGTGCTCCAGCTCCACGGATACGGCGGACGCCCCGGCGTCCAGGGCGTTCTCCAGCAGCTCCTTGCACACGCTGGCGGGGCGCTCCACCACCTCGCCGGCAGCGATGAGATCGGCGATATGGGCAGGCAGTTGTTGTATCTGCGGCATGGTATTCACTCCTTTTCTATTGCAGCTTGCTCTTCAGTTCATACAGCAGGTTCAGCGCCTCCAGCGGGCTCAGCGCGTCTACCTGCGTCCGGCGGATGATATCCGCCACGGCGCCCTCGGCCATGCCCTCCAAGGATACCTGGTCCTCCCGCGCCGCCGGGGTGTGGGGCTGCCGGGGCTGGCTCTCCAGCTCCCGCAAGATCTCCCGCGCCCGCTTGAGCACCGTGTCCGGCAGGCCCGCCAGCTTGGCCACCTCGATGCCGTAGCTCCGGTCCGCGCCGCCGGGGACGATCTTCCGCAGAAAGACGATATCCTCGCCCCGGGCGTGGACGGCCACGTTGTAGTTCCGCACGTTGGGCAGTTCCTGCTCCAGCGTGGTCAGCTCATGATAATGGGTGGCGAACAGCGTCTTGGCCTTCAGCTTCCCGGCGCAGTGCTCCAGCACCGCCCGGGCAATGGACATTCCGTCGAATGTAGACGTACCCCGGCCGATCTCATCCAGAATGAGCAGGCTGTTCTTCGTGGCGCAGCGAAGCAGCTCCGACACCTCGGTCATCTCCACCATGAAGGTGGACTGTCCCGCCGCCAGGTCGTCGCTGGCGCCGATGCGGGTGAAAATGCGGTCCACCACGCCGATATGCGCCCGCTGGGCGGGGACAAAGCACCCCACCTGGGCCATCAGCACGATCAGCGCCACCTGACGCATATAGGTGGACTTACCGGCCATGTTGGGACCGGTGATGATGGCCACCCGGTCCTCCTTTGCGCCCATGTGGGTGTCGTTGGGCACAAAGAATGCGTCGCCCCGCACCTTTTCCACCACCGGATGGCGTCCCGCCGTGATCTCGATGACCCCGGACTCGTCCACCTCCGGCCGGCAGTAGTGGTTCTGGGCCGCCACCTCGGCAAAGGCGCACAGCGTGTCCAGCTGCGCGATCAGCGATGCCGCCAGCTGCACCCGCGTCACCTGTCCCGCCGCCTCTGTCCGCAGCGCGGCGAACAGGTCGTATTCCAGTGCCGCGTCCCGGTCATGGGCGGTGAGCACCTCGTGCTCCAGATCCTTCAGCTCCTGGGTGATATAGCGCTCGCCGTTCACCAGCGTCTGCTTGCGTATGTAGTCTGCCGGCACCTGGTCCTTAAAGGAGTTGCTCACCTCGATATAGTATCCGAACACCTTGTTGTACCCCACCTTCAGGGTACGGATGCCGGTCTTTTCCTTCTCACGGGCCTCCAGCTGCGCGATAAACCCCTTGCCGCCGGAGAGTATCCCCCGCAGCCGGTCCACCTCATCGTCATAGCCCTCCCGGATCATGCCGCCCTCCCGGACGGAGAACGGCGGCTCGTCCACCAGCACGGCGGCAATGCGCCCGCTGATGTCCTCCAGCGTCTCCAGCTGCTCGTCCAGCTTTCCCAGCGCCCCTGTCCGGAACGGCGTCAGGCACCGCTTGATCTCCGGCAGGTGCTCCAGCGCCGCCCGCAGATTCACCAGATCCCTGGCTCCGGCGGTGCCGTAGACGATCCGGCTCATCAGCCGTTCCATGTCGCCCATGCCGGTCAGGGCCAGCCGCAGCTCCTGGCGGCCCACGGTGTTGTCCGTCAGCGCCGCCACGGCATTCAGCCGCCGGTCGATGGCCGCCACGTTCACCAGCGGCTGCTGCAGCCACATCCGCAGGTTCCGCGCGCCCATGGGCGTCTTGGTCTTATCCAGCACCCACAGCAGGCTGCCCTTCTTCTCCTTGCCCCGCAGCGTCTCCGTCAGCTCCAGATTGCGCCGGGCCGTCAGGTCCAGCTCCATGAACTGCCCCGTCCGGTACCACTCCAGCTTGTCCAGCTGCTTCACATCGGTCCTCTGCGTCTCGTAGAGATACGTCAGCAGTCCGCCCAGCGCCAGCAGCGGTGCGCTCTCGTTCCGGGGCAGGTCCCGCAGCGCCGCCTCGCCGAACTGCAGCCGCACCTTCTTCTCCGCGTCCGACACGTCGAACCGTCCCTCCGCCAGCCTCTCCCGCCGGCAGGAAAAGCGCTCCTCCAGCGCGGCGGTCAGCGCCGGGTCGTCATAGGCCGCGGCGTTCATCACCGCCTCCGCCGGGGCGAAGCGCCCCAGCTCGTTGATCAGCCCCGTCAACCGCTGCGCCCCGGTGAACGCCGTCACCTGGGCCTGTCCGGTGGAGATGTCCGCCGCGCACAGTCCCGCCGCCGTGTCTGTCAGATACACGCCGCACAGATAGTTGCTGCGTTCCGCGTCCAGGCATGCCTCGTCCAGCACCGTGCCGGGGGTGACGGTGCGGATGATCTCCCGCTTCACCAGCCCCTTGGCCAGGGCCGGGTCCTCCATCTGCTCGCAGATGGACACCTTGTACCCCTTGGCGATCAGCCGCGCGATATACCCCTCGGCGGAGTGATACGGCACGCCGCACATGGGGATGCGCTCCTCGTCGGACTTGCTCTTGTCCTTGTCCCTGGTGGTCAGGGCCAGGTCCAGCTCCCTCGACGCCGTCCGGGCGTCCGGCCCGAACATCTCGTAAAAATCACCCAACCGGAAAAACAGCAGGGAGTCGGGGTGCTTCTCCTTCTCCTCCATATACTGCCGCATCATGGGTGTCAGCTCAGCCATAGCTCGGCTCCTTTCTCCCTCCGGGAAGTCTGCGCCTTACGGCGCGGGGCGCTCAGCCCAAAAAGCCCAGCAGGCCCAGAATGCCGAAGGTGGTGTACATCAGGCACATGACCACCAGCAGAATGGTGATGATGCTGTACATGGCGCTGGTTTTCTTCGTGTGCTTGTACTTGCGGATATAGAACAGCGTGCCGCAGGTGATGCCCAGCGTCAGGGAGGACAGGTGGGTCATTACCGCGCTGTCCTTGAAGGCTGTCAGGCGCAGGATCAGGATCACCAGCACCACGGCAAACTCCGCGATCAGCGTCACATTCAGCCAGGTGGGCAGCTTCACCTTCTCCTGCTGGTTCACCTTCTCGGCCACCTTCTGGGCCATGTACGCGCCGGTGGTGTACCCGCCGTAGTTGCTGTTCTTCTTCTTGGAATGGATATTCTTATTGGGGTTGCCCTTGGCCTTGCGGATGGCCTCCTCCTGGTTGGCGTACTGGTTCACATTGGCCTTGTAGCTGTTCTTTGCCATGGTTTTATTCTCCTTCTGTCGGTAGATTGGTAAGATAACGCCGCAGCATATCAAAAGCGTGGTGGGCGGACAGCGTCCGGATGCGCTCCCGGTCGCCGCCCATGGTCAGATGCCGCACGGTCACGCCCTCCGGCGCGGAAAGCCCCACGAACACGGTGCCCACCGGGTTTCCCCGGTCGTCCCCGTCGGGACCGGCCAGTCCGGTGACAGACACCGCCAGGTCCGCGCCTGTCAGCACCCGGACGCCCAGGGCCATGGCCCGGGCCACCTCCGCCGACACCGCGCCGCAGCGCGCCAGCAAATTCTCCGGCACGTGCAGCACCTGCTGCTTCACATGGTTCGTATAGCTGACCACGCCGCCCAGAAAGACCTGCGACGCGCCGGGGATATCCGTCAGCCGCTTGGCGATCAGTCCGCCGGTACAGCTCTCCGCCGCCGCCAGCGTCAGTCCCCGTTCCCGGCACAGCGTCAGCACCGTCTCCTCCAGTCCGGACACGTCCGCGCCGTAGAGATACGCGCCCAGCCGGGCCCTTACCTCCGCCAGCACCGGCGCCATCCGCGCCTCACAGGCACGCTCGTCCGCCCCGCGGGCGGACAGCTGCAGCATCACCTCGCCCGGCTTGGCATAGGGTGCCAGCGTCATGTCCGCCTCCCGCCGCAGCAGGTCGCCCAGCAACTCCTGCACCTGCGGCTCCGTCAGGCCGAAGATATGCAGCGTGTGTGACCGCACCGTCTGTCCCCGGACCTGCTCCAGCCAGGGCAGCAGGCAGTGCTCGGCCATATAGCGGCACTCATGGGGCACGCCGGGCAGCAGCGCTGCCGTGGTCTTCCCGGCGGTGAACACGCACCCTGGGGCCGTGCCCACCGGATTGCGGAACACGGTGCACCCCTCCGGCAGATAGGCCTGCTGCATATCGCATTCCGGCATCTCCCGGCGAAATACCTTCTCAAAGTACCGCCGCATATCCTCCACCACCTCCGGGTGGAACACCAGCGGCGTGTCCAGCGCGGCGCACACCGCCGTTTTCGTCATATCGTCGTAGGTGGGACCCAGCCCGCCGGTGAACACCAGCAGCTCTGCCCGTCCCCTTGCGATGGTCACGGCCTTTTCCAGCCGCGCCGCGTCGTCGTCCACAGTGGTGTGGTACAGCACCTCCACACCGGCGGCAGTCAGCAGCCGGGAGAGAAACGCGGCATTCGTATTGGTCACGCCGCCGTCGAGCAGCTCGCTGCCCACGGCGATGATCTCCGCGGTACGGGGCATAGACGCGCCTCCTTATAGCGTAGGTTTGATCCGGATCATCTCGCGTCCGGCCATGGCCCGCTGGCACAGGCCCTCCACATCCAGCGCGCTTTCGTACTCCCGCGTCTCCTCCACGCTGGGCTTCGTCTTGGGGTGCCGGGGCGTGAACACAGTGCAGCAGTCCTCATAGGGCAGGATGGACGTGTCGAAGGTGCCGATATGGCGGGCGATCTTCACGATCTCCTCCTTGTCCATGCCGATCAGGGGCCGCAGCACCGGCATGGTGGTCACGTCCTCGCTGACGGCCAGCGCCTGCATGGTCTGGCTGGCCACCTGACCCAGATTTTCTCCGGTGACCAGGGCGCGGCACCGCAGCTCCAGCGCCAGCATATTGGCCAGGCGCATCATGAACCGCCGCATGATCAGGGTAAAGTGATCCTCCGGGCACTTGCGGCGTATCTCCTCCTGAATTTCGGTAAAGGGGATGATGAACACCGCCAGCCGGCCGCACCAGGGGGTCAGCTCCTCCGCCAGCTTCAGCACCTTCTCCCGGGCCAGCTCGCCGGTATAGGGCGGAGAAGCGAAGTGGATCATCTCCAGCTGTACGCCCCGCTTGGCGATCATATAGCTGGCCACGGGGCTGTCGATACCGCCGGACAGCAGGCTCACCGCGTGGCCGCCCATGCCCAGGGGCAGACCGCCCGCGGCGCTCTCGGCGGGGCCGTGGACGTAGGCCGCGTCCTCCCGTACCTCGATATACACCGTCAGCTCCGGGTGGTGTACGTCCACCGTCAGATGGGGGAAGGCGTCATGGAGCGCGCCGCCCACCCACTGGCTCAGCTGGATGCTGCCCATGGGGAAGGACTTGTCCGCCCGCTTGCTCTCCACCTTGAAGCTCTTGGCCGCGGTCAGCGCGCCGCCCAGATAGGTCTTTGCCGTGTCGAAAATAGCCTCCTTGCTCTTCTCGCAGGGCAGCGCCCGGGTGATGGCGATGATGCCGAACACCTGCTTGCAGGCGGCATAGGCCCCGGCGATGTCGCAGGTCTCCTCCGCCGGCTCCACATAGATAGTGGACTGGCGGGAATATATCTTCCACTTGCCGAACCGCTGGGTGCGGCGGCGGATGTTGCTCATCAGCTTCATCTCAAAGCTGCGGCGGTTCAGTCCCTTCAGGACCACCTCGCCCAGCTTGCACAGAATGATCTCGTGCATATGGTTCTCTCCTTGTTGTTGGTGTACAGATATGGGGACGGCGGGCGGGCAGCTTCGTCCGCCCCTACAGCGGGACGGCGTACCCCAAGGGCATTTGTTCCGCTGCGCTCCACTGCGGGACGCCGTCCCCTACGGACGTTTATCGGCGGCGTACTGGGTCTGACGATGGCTGGGCGGAAAATATCCCGCCACGGCGGTGAGATTTTTTGTCCCGCCGATGGCAAGCTGACGACGGCGTATCAGGTATACGCCGAGGAGGCTTGACGATGGCTGGGCGGAAAAGATCCCGCCGTCATTTCAGTGTACTGCTGCTGCGGTACTGTATGGCCTCGGCAAGATGCGCCGCCTCGATGCGCTCGCTGCCCTCCAGGTCGGCAATGGTCCGGGCCATACGCAGTATGCGGTCGTGGCTGCGGGCCGTCAGGCCCAGGCGCTCAAAGGCGCCCTGCATGAGCTTTTCGCCGGCGGCGTCCAGCGCACAGTATGTTCCGATCATGGCGGGGGTCATGTAGGCGTTGCAGGACACCTCCGTCCCGGCAAAGCGCTTTTTCTGCACCTCGCGGGCGGCGTTGACCCGTTCCCGGATGGCCGATGACGGCTCCGGCTGCTCCTTGCGGCGCATGGCCTCATATTCCACCGACGGCACATCGATGTGCATATCGATCCTGTCCAGCAGCGGGCCGGAGATGCGCTGCATATACTGCTCCACCTGCTGGGGTGAACAGGTGCAGCGTCCGGAGGGGTGGCCGTACCAGCCGCAGCGGCAGGGGTTCATGGCGCACACCAGCATGAAGCGGCTGGGCAGCGTCAGGGAGCCGGAGGCCCGGGTGATGGTCACAAAGCCGTCCTCCAGCGGCTGGCGCAGTGTCTCCAGCGCCGCCTTGCTGAACTCCGGCAGCTCGTCCAGAAACAGCACGCCGTTGTGGGCCAGGGATATCTCTCCCGGCCGGGGTATCCCCCCGCCGCCGGAGAGCGACACGGTGGACGCCGTGTGGTGGGGGCTGCGGAAGGGCCGCGTATCCACCAGCGGGTGCCGCGGGTCGGTCATGCCCGCCACGGAATAGATCTCCGTGGTCTGCAGGGCCTCCGCCCGGGTCATGTCCGGCAGGATGGACGGCAGCCGCCGGGCCAGCATGGACTTGCCCGCGCCGGGCGAGCCCACCAGCAGCACATTGTGACCGCCGGCGGCGGCGATCTCCAGCGCCCGCTTCACATTCTCCTGTCCCATCACGTCGGCGAAGTCCGGCAGAGGCCGGTCCTGATGTCCCGGCGTCCACCGGGGCGCCGGCGTCATGACCTGCTCGCCCTTCAGGTGGGCGATGAGCTGTCCCACGTCCGTCACACCGTACACGGTCAGCCCGTCGGCCAGGGTGGCCTCGGCGGCGTTGGCCTCGGGCACATACAGCGTATCGATGCCCAGCCGCGCCGCCGTCAGCGCCATGGGCAGCACGCCCGTCACCGGCCGCAGCGCGCCGGAGAGGCTCAGCTCGCCCAAAAACGCCGCGCCCTGGGGCAGGGGAGATATCTCCTCCGCCGCGGCCAGAATGCCCAGCAGGATGGGCAGGTCGTACACCGTGCCCTCCTTCCGCACCCGCGCCGGAGCCAGATTGACCGTGATGCGGCTGACAGGGAACTTGGCCCCGCAGTTCTTCACCGCCGCCCGAACGCGCTCCCGCGACTCCTTCACCGCCGCGTCCGGCAGGCCCACCACGTCGAACCCCGGCAGTCCGCCGGACAGAAAGCACTCCACCGACACCTCATAGCCGGTGATGCCCGTCAGGCCCAGCGACCGTACCGTCACCATCATGGACAGCGCCCCCTTTACACTAATTTTATAGCACTGTACATTTTACCACAAAATTCCCGCCGTGAACAGCCACTTTTTCCAAAAAAGTCCCCCTGCCTTTTGCGCGGAGTGCATGAACCTGTCCCGCCGCCGTGAGAATTTTTGTGCATGGCGCTAAAAAAGTTTTATCGTGGCACAAATCACGAAAATGTGGGTTTACATCCCGGATTTTTTGTGCTACTATGACGGTGCCTAACATTCCGTACAAAGGGGTCTTTGCGCCCTTCTGGCGGTACGGAAGTATATAATGTAAGGAGGCTCATTATGGTAAGAAAAATGAAGTCCATGGATGGCAATAACGCCGCGGCGCACGTTTCCTACGCGTTCTCCGAGGTCGCAGCCATCTACCCCATCACCCCGTCCAGCCCCATGGCGGACTTCGTGGACCAGTGGAGCGCCAACGGTCTGAAAAACATCTTCGGCACCAAGGTCAAGGTCGTCGAGATGCAGTCCGAGGCCGGTGCCGCCGGTGCTGTCCACGGCTCTCTGGGCGCCGGTGCCCTGACCACCACGTACACCGCGTCCCAGGGCCTGCTGCTGATGATCCCCAATATGTACAAGATCGCGGCTGAGCAGCTGCCCTGCGTGTTCCACGTGTCCGCCCGTACCGTGTCCACTCAGGCGCTAAACATTTTCGGCGACCACTCCGACGTCATGGCCTGCCGCCAGACCGGCTTCGCCATGCTGTGCGAGGGCAACGTCCAGGAGGTCATGGATCTGTCCCCCGTGGCCCATCTGGCCGCGCTGGAGGGCAAGGTCCCCTTCATCAACTTCTTCGACGGCTTCCGCACCTCCCACGAGATCCAGAAGATCGCTGTCTGGGACTACGAGGATCTGAAGGATATGTGCGACATGGACGCCGTGGCCGAGTTCCGCCGCCACGCCCTGAACCCCGAGCATCCCCATATGCGCGGCAGCCACGAGAACGGCGACATCTTCTTCCAGCACCGCGAGGCCTGCAACAGCTACTACACCGCCCTGCCCGCCGTGGTCGAGAAGTACATGGACAAGATCAACGCCAAGCTGGGCACCGACTACAAGCTGTTCAACTACTACGGCGCCGCCGACGCTGACCGCGTCATCGTTGCCATGGGCTCCATCTGCGACGTGGCTGAGGAGGTCATCGACTACCTGAACGCTCACGGCGAGAAGGTGGGCCTGGTCAAGGTCCGTCTGTTCCGCCCCTTCGCCGCCGAGAAGCTCATCGAGGCCATCCCCGCCACCTGCAAGAAAATCGCCGTGCTGGACCGCACCAAGGAGCCCGGCTCCCAGGGCGAGCCTCTGTATCAGGACGTCGTCACCGCCCTGGCCAACGCCGGCCGGAACGACATCACCGTCATCGGCGGCCGTTACGGTCTGGGCAGCAAGGACACGCCTCCCGCCTCTGTCTTCGCCGTCTATACCGAGCTGGCCAAGGCCGAGATGAAGCGTCAGTTCACCATCGGCATCGTGGACGATGTGACCAACCTGTCCCTGCCCGAGGATAAGAACTGTCCCAACACCGCGGCCCCCGGCACCATCGAGTGCAAGTTCTGGGGCCTGGGCGGCGACGGTACCGTGGGCGCCAACAAGAACTCCATCAAGATCATCGGTGACCACACCGATCAGTACGCTCAGGCTTACTTCGAGTATGACTCCAAGAAGTCCGGCGGCGTTACCAAGTCCCACCTGCGCTTTGGCCATGAGCCCATCCACAGCACCTACTATGTCACCATGGCTGACTTTGTGGCCTGCCACAAGACCTCTTACATCAAGGACTTCGATATCGTTTCCGAGATCAAGCCTCACGGCACCTTCCTGCTGAACACCAGCTGGACCGGCGCTGAGCTGGAGGAGCATCTGCCCAACCGCGTGAAGCGTCAGATCGCCGAGCGTGAGATCAACTTCTACACCATCGACGCTACCGCTATCGCTATGGAGCTGGGCCTGGGCAACCGCACCAACACCGTGCTGCAGGCTGCCTTCTTCAAGCTCTCCGGCATTATCCCCATCGAGGACGCCGTGAAGTACATGAAGGACGCTATCATCAAGTCCTACTCCAAGAAGGGCCAGAAGATCGTTGACATGAACAGCGCCGCCGTTGACAGAGGTGTTGACGCTGCCGTGAAGATCGACGTTCCCGAGTCCTGGAAGACTCTGGCTGACGATACCAAGGCTCCCGACGCAAGCCTGCCTCACTACATCCGTGAGATCCAGATCCCTGTCAACAAGCAGGCCGGCGATGCCATCCCCGTGAGCGAGTTCATGCCCTACGCTGATGGTGTTACCCCCTCTGAGACTTCTAAGTATGAGAAGCGCGGCATCGCTGTGAAGGTGCCTCAGTGGATCCCCGAGAACTGCATTGGCTGCAACAAGTGCGCTCTGGTCTGCCCCCATGCTGCGATTCGTCCCTTCCTGCTGAACGCGGAGGAAGAGGCTGCTAAGCCCGCCGCCTTCGTCACCAAGGAGGCCAAGGGCAAGGGCTTCGAGGGCCTGACCTTCCGTATGCAGGTCGATCCTCTGGACTGCCAGGGCTGCGGCGCCTGCGCCAATGTCTGCCCCGCCAAGGAGAAGGCGCTCGTCATGCGTCCGCTGGAGGAGCAGATGCCCCAGCAGAAGAACTGGGATTACATTACGAAAAATATCGGTTACAAGCAGGTCGTCGACAAGACCAAGTCGGTCAAGAACCTTC
>OOCI01001259.1_pt1 | contig 19406 bp, 4 predicted proteins | sample 1671761 | NCBI WGS metagenome assembly OOCI01 (sample SAMN06348190, study PRJEB24527) | human gut metagenome | biome: human gut; feature: ankylosing spondylitis patient; material: feces | host: Homo sapiens | place: China | collected 2015-10
ATCTTGTACCTGGTAAGTCCTTAACACGTCCACCACGGATCATAACAACGCTATGCTCCTGTAAGTTGTGTCCTTCACCTGGAATGTAGCTTGTTACTTCGATTCCGTTGGAAAGACGTACTCTGGCGATCTTTCTAAGAGCTGAGTTAGGTTTCTTAGGAGTAGCTGTCTTAACAGCAGTACATACACCTCTCTTCTGCGGGGAAGAAGTATTGGTTGGCTTCTTCTGTAAAGAGTTGTAACCTCTCTGAAGTGCAGGTGCTGTAGACTTCTTAACAGATGTCTGACGTCCTTTTCTTACTAACTGGTTAAATGTTGGCATTATTTTCACCTCCTGTTTTATTTGTATGAGATCATAAATTGATCTCGGCGTACGTATGCACGCTAAATTATTATATTAACCCTATCTTTTTTTGTCAAGTTCTTTTCCAAAATTTCCTTGAATTTCGCGGAATACGCGGGTAAAAAAAGTTTTGCATGCAAAAAGAAAAGATGGAAAACTCCCAACGGATATCTTCCATCTATTCTTCCACATTTTTACATGTTTATACCAAACGGTCAGCCATTTGCCCGTTTTCTCTGCTTCTCCTGTCTCTCACTGGTCAGAATCATATAGATTCCCAGCAGCATCACACCGATGCACAGAACATATTTCGGATTTAACGACTGTCCGGTCTTCGGCGTCTCATCCTTTACCTGCGAGTCATCTCCCGCCTGCGCATTATCTGCCGGCTGCTCCGTCTCTGCCGCTTCCGTCGTCTCTGCCGGCTGGCTTTCCGCCTGGCTTCCGCCTGCCGGTGTAATCACAAATCCGGAGGTTGCCTGCGCCGTTGAATCCGAGTGACGCTCATCCACTACGATGACATAATCACACGCATGCACAAAGGAAAATGACACATTGCCGTCTGCATCTGTATCGGACTGTCCCATATACTCCAGGATCTGATTATCTACATTATAATAGAACAAAGTGCCCAGCTTATTGGCGTTCGCCGCACCGACATTTACGGTCAGCTGCGCCGTCAGGCCAAACAGGTTGTCGTGCGCCAGATGCATCTGCGTTGACCAGCCGCTTCCGGTTACTGTGCTCTGCAGGTTCGCCGGCACATTGCTTGTTCCCAGTTCCACGCCAAAATCCGTATCTGCTACAACGCTTGTGTCAATGCTGCTTCCGTCAATCGTCCATGAGATTCCATTTCCCATATCCAGAACCAGCGTCAACTGCTTATCTGCCGCCAGTGTCAGAATATCCTTCGGCACAACCGTGGTGCCGTTCATGGTAATATAGATCGTTGAACCTGGATCCGCCACCGTCATCTGCGTGTAAATCGCATCCCAGCCCTTCAGTTCCTCATTTCCGGTGATATATGCGGTTCCCTGCTCTGCAAATCTGGTCGTCGCAGGCACTTCCGCCGCTGTCGGCTGCACATCTCCCTGTGTCTCCGCCGTCGTCGCTGCCGCCGATCCGGTACCGCTGCTCTGTGCGCCTGCCGCTCCGGCACTGCCCTTTACCGCACCGTTGCCTCTTCCACTGCCGTTGCCGCTTCTGCTGCCTCTTCCAGATGATGTGCCGTTACTCTTTCCGCTGCTGCCGCTTCCGCTGCCCGTACTGCTGCTGTTATTACCACTGCTCGTGTTGCTGCTGTTATTGCTGCTATTGTTATTACTGCTGCTGTTATTGTTATTGTTGTTGTCGCCGCTGTTATTGTTGTTACCGCTGTTATTATTGTCGTTGTTATTGTTGTTATTGTCATCTGCCGGTTTTTCCGTGTCCTCGGTCGGCTTCTCCGTATCCTCCGTCGGCTTTTCTGTATCCTCGGTCGGTTTCTCCGTATCCTCCGTCGGCTTTTCCGTGTCCTCGGTCGGTTTCTCCGTATCCTCGGTGTCGTCCGGCTTATAATCCGTCACCACAATCGCACCGTACGTCTCCACCAGCTTCGGTGCAGCCGGAGCGCTTCCCGGCACTTCAATCGAGTGGATCTTGAAAGAAGTATTCTGCTCGCCAAACGTTTCTAAGGCTTTGCCAAGGCAGAGCGTCTGAATCTCACTGCCGTCAAATGCGCCGTCTTCCACGGTTGTCACGCTCTCCGGAAGTGTCACTTTTCCAAGCTTGCAGCCGTAAAATGCATTTTCACCGATCATCTTGGTGCCGTCATATACCTCGATGGTTCTCGCCCCCTGCGGGCAACGGTATAACGTAACCCCGTTCGCCGTGTAGAGCGCATTGTCGTATGACATAAAGTATGTATTTCCCTCTTTCACATCAATGGACTGCATGTTGACACATCCGTCAAATGCGTCCGACGCAATGGTTTTGGTTGCCTCGGGGATCACGATGCTCTCGAGGGACTCGCAATTTTTAAATGCTTCTTTTCCGATCGATGGAAGTTCCTTGGAAATACTTAAGTCCGTCAGTCCCGCACACTCTGCAAATGTGCCGTCGCCGATTCCTTCCTTGCTCTCCCATGTTGCACTTTCCAGACTGGTACAGCCATAGAACACATTGTCTCCGATCTTTGTCACGCTGTCCGGAACCGTGACCTCGGTCAGATATTCACATCCTGCAAATGCGTTATCTCCGATGGTTGTCACACTGTCCGGGATCTCCACCGATGTGATCGTCGTATTGAGGAATACATCATCATCAATTTTTGTAATATTGTCCGGAATGACAACCGCGTTCTCCGCTCCGACATACCCCTGCAGGGTTGTCCCTTTTATGACAAATCCGTCCTCCTGACCGGACGCTGCACTGAGCTCTCCTGGATAGATCATTACCACAAGCATGGCAACGACCAGCACATAGCCTATTTTTCGTTTTATCCGGTATTTCATTAGCACTCTCTCCCATCATCCTTTATTTCGACGCAGCCCCGCCCGTGAACCTCACGCGCAATCCCACGCTTTTACTCTGCTTCCCTGCATTTCTTTGCCACCAGAAACAGTCTTCCGTCTTCTGTAAAATTGTTACAGGTCGACAGGGTCAATAGCTCGTCCCCGTAGACCGGCAGATCTGTTCCGGTAAACACCGAGAGTTGTATGATATGATCGAGGTAGTCGTTAAACGCCTCCTCGGAATCCGCCTGTATAAAATCATAATAACGAAATTCCTGTGAATTTCGGTACTGCACCTTTGCCAGACAGATGGCAAACACTTCATAGGTGCCTTTCTCATAAATTGTATCAAATCTGATCTGCGCGTGCTCCCTCCAGTAATCTTCATCCAGATACTTCTTGAGACTTCCGAACATCGCACCGCTTTTCATGTTATGTCCGTAGATAATAATATTGGTGCTGCGCTGCACCAGATCCGTTCTCGGATCCATAAACAAGGTTCCGTTGATATCGTCCTCCCCGTTTACATTGCGCTTCAGATAATAATCCCCGTCATTCGGGGTAAGCATGACCGGATAGTCAATCTTCGTCCCGTCAATGGTGATCCATCCGGCAAAATCACTGTGCTGCGCCACGATGGCTTCATATTCCGGCAGAACCGGAGGAGGCGGTTCGTTCTCCCGCTCCGTCTGGTCTAAGCCCGCCGCAAGTTCCGGTGCGTCCTCTGAAAAAAAGGTGTCATTGTCCACCATCTCTGCGGCTTCTGTCGGATTTTCTTTTAACATCTTCAAATACTCATTCGCCTGACTGCCGCGGTGATTCGTGTAATCTGACCAGAAATACCAGCCAAAACATAGAAATGCGGCCGTCACACACACCGCACCGAGAATCTTTCTGCTGCGGTCCTGCGCCCCCTGCCGGAGTTCCTCCCCCGCCTGTTGTTCCGGTGCCTGTGCCTGCGTCATATTCTTCGCCGCGGATTTTGCCACGGCATCTGCAATATCAAGAAAAAATTTCTTGCCGACTTTGCTGCCGAACTTGATCTTCCCTGTTCGGATCAGCCAATAGAGGCGTAGAGCGGTTTCCGGTTCATTGAGATCGACGGTGCTCTTAATCTTTTCGATTTTCTTCGCATCTTCGAGTCCTCTGGCATATTCCTCTTCTGTGTCAAATGTAAAATTCCCTATCTTATATGCCGCCATGATCGGAACCGCTCTCCCTCCTCTCTGTCTTTATTTTGTGGTTGTTCCGGTAACTGCTCCGGTAAACTCACCGTAGTAAGTCTCGCCGTCCGCCACCAGGTAGCTTCTTACTTTATAAGAGTATGTTGTCTCTGCCGCAAGCTTTTTATCGGTATAGAAAGCGTCTCTGGTACGCGTTACCTGCTGCCACTTTCCATCTGCGCCGGCACGGTATACTTCGTATCCCGTCACGGCACCGTCGCCCGTCCAGCTGATGGACAGACTGTCTGCGGATGCGCCTGTCACAACCGCCGCGCCCGCATCGCACGGTCTGATGTCAAACGTCAGGTTCTTTGTTGCCGTGTAATTGCCTTTTCCTGCAACTGCCGCCACACCGGTACCTGCCTTGCGGTTGTTGGAATACATCAGTGTGTAGTCGCTTAAAAGTTCCAGGGCTTTGCCGTCATCTTCCACCGTCACGGTCGGCTTGATGTCAGATCCGGTATATACCTGTGTCTGAATCGAACCAATGTCGCACAGATGTATGCTCTTGCGCAGAATCTGGAAACTCAGTTCCTTAGTACCTGCATAATGGGTTCCGCTTGCTGTGATTACCAGCTTCGCTACACCCGCGTTGATGTTGTCTTCATAGGATACCGTGTAATCCTTATCTTTTTCCAGTTGCACACCGTCTGCCCATACTTCCGGCTCCGGTGTGATTGCTTTTCCGGTATAAGTGTAAGTAGAAGAAAGACCTTTCACTTCCAGTCCGTCGATCGGCGTCTGGTCTACAGTAAACTGCTTTGTAACGGTTCCTGTGTAGTTGCCGGTTCCGGCAGCCTCCATTTCGTAGGTTCCTGCCACTCCTGCCGGTCTGCATGTCACGGTATAATCGGTGTCTCTTACGAGTGCGATCTCACCCCACTGGAATGTTACGTTCTGTGTAATCTGCTCTGAGTAGGATACCGTGTCCTCAAATCCGCTCATCACCACATCTTCATCTGTGATGTCCTTCGGTGTAATCTCGATGGTGCATTTCTTGGTTCCGCCGTAGCTTCCCTGACCGATCAGAAGAAGGGTCTGCGTTCCGGCGCTCATGCCATCACTGTTGTCGTCAAATGCAAAGCTGTAGGAGTCTGTTGTCAGAACCGTCTCGCCGATGCGTACCTCTGTAATGCCCAGATCATCCGGCGTATATGCGCTTCCCGTGAACGGGTAACTGTCACGCAGTCCTACAATCTCCGCCGGACTGATGTCGCTCGCAATATGAAATGTGGTCTGGCGGTAATTCGTAAATCCGCCGGTTCCGTTGATCCGCATCAGAACGGTGCCGATCTCTGTGTTGTCCGTGTCAAAGCTCAGTGTATAGTCCTCACCCTGCTTTAAGGTGTAATCGCCGCAGGTCACTTTGACTTCCGGAATCACCGGCCGACCTGTGTATGCCTGATTTGGAATCGGATCCACCGTAACATCCGCCGCTGCAATATCGTGGCTTACGATGGTAAACGGTGCCGTTACGCTTCCCGCATAGCTTCCTTTTCCTGTCACGGTCACAGTTGCAGTACCGCACGCCTTGTTGTTCTGATAAGATACCTCATAATCCGTACCCGCTGTGAGTACATTGCCGTCCAGTGTTACCTGCACTTCCGGTTCCACCCCGTTGTCGCTTCCCATATACGGATAGGAAGTTCCGTTCGGGAACGTGACAATCGCTCCGTCAAAGCTCTTCTCCGTAATCGTGTATTCCACGGTGCGGGATCCCGTATAATTTCCGATACCGGAAATCACCGCTGTCGCTGTTCCTGCATTGATATTGTTGCTGTATGCAACGGTAAAATCGCTTCCCTCTGTCAGCTGACGTACCTCAACCTCTGTTCCGTACTGATATGTCACAAGAACAGTCGGCTTCTTTTCCGTTCCGTCATAAGAAAAGCTGTCCGGAATCACTTCTACCGCAATCAGGTCGGTGCCGGATGACGGTTTTGCCAATGATTTCGCCACGATCTGGAAGGATACTTCACGGCTTCCGATTACGTTGCCTCCATCACCGGTAATCACGACTGTACCGGTTCCTACATTCGTATTATCCGCGTCTGCCTTCTTTGCAATGGTATAGCTTCTTGCCGGCAGAATGTAATCTGTTGATCCGATGGTTGCCTTCAATGAGAACTCCGGCACAATCTCCTTACCGGTGTACTCTCTGCTTTCGATCGCGTTCTGCGTTCCGTCCAGCACCTTCAGGTCGTCCATCTGAAGCGGGTTAATATCAAAGGTTACCAGCTTGATCAGACCAGCATACTCGTTCTTACCCTTTACCATAATGCTTCCGCCGTCTGTTCCCGCCTTGATATTCTCTCCGTAGGTCACATCATAATCGGACGTGGACAGTGTCTTGTTCCCTATCTTAACGGTAACCTGCGGGCGGATCTGTGTTCCGCGGTACAGGTAGCTGCTCTCTACACCGCTTATCTCCAGAATTCCCGCATTTGCAACAATGCTGAAATTCTCTGTGAGTGTTCCGGTAAATCCGTTTTTCTCATTTCCGATTACCGTCACGCTCGCGGTCTTATCACCGATCTTCACGTTGTTTTCATATGTATGGATCACAAAGTGCTTTCCGGATGTCAGTTCTGTTCCGTAGTAGCTGATGCTCGGGATTGCCTCCACCGGATCTCCGGTATACTGCTGATCTCCGATTGCCACCTGGATGCCTGCCTCCGAAAGATCCGCTTTGATCGGAACCGTCTTCTCCACGCTTCCCGCAAAACTTCCCATACCCTTGATGGTAACTACTGCGTTGCCGACCCAGCTGTTGTCTGCATAGACCAGCGTATAGTCGGTATCTTTCTGAAGTGTTGTTCCGTTCAGCACAACACTGATCTGATCGTCAAACGTGATGTCCTTATCGCCGATTGCAATGTCCGTCTCTCCGGCATTCACATAATCTTTGAACCACAGTTCATCCGGAACGGTAATCTCGGCGTCCGCAATGTTTGCGCAGATCTTAAAGGTCTTCTTCACGCTTCCTGTGTAATTGCCGATTCCCTTGAGAATGACAACCGCGTCGGAGCCAATGCTGTCGTTCTTCTCATAAGTACAGATATAATCCGTACCCATGACAAGTTCTGTTCCGTTATAGTACAGCTTCGGCTGCGGTGTTGCCGTTCCGTCCACCAGCGGCTGCGGTTCGATCGCTCCGATCTTAAAGCCGTTTGCCGGTGTATATCCGCCATTGCCAATACTTGCAAGTGTGATCGTAAAGGTTGTGCTTCTCGATCCTGTAAAATCCGTACCGTCCTTTGCCGTTGCCGTCAACGTCACGGTTCCGCGGCTGGTATGATCCGCCCCGTAGGATACCGTGTAATCCGTCGTGCTGATCTTCTGTCCGTCATAAGTAAGCGCCACTTCAGGCTCTACCGGGCTTCCGGTATACTGCGTCTGATAGCTTCCATCGGTCACTCCACCGACAGAAAGCTCTACACTGCTGTCCGTAAGATCTCTCGGTGCAATCGTAAAGGTCTTCTGCCATACACCGACGTATCCTCCCAGACCTTCCACGCTTACCGTTGCGGTTCCCGCGTGGATATTATCCGTATATGTCACGGAATAGTTAGAATCTTTTACTAGCTTTTTGTTGCCCTCGATCCGTGTTACCGTTACCTCCGGCTCAAATGCACTTCCGTCATAAACATACTGTGTACCGTCAGTGAGTGCCGGGCAGCTGATCGTAAATTTGCTCTCGTTTGTGATGAGCTGTCCAATCCTGAATTCCGCTGTCTTGCTTCCGGTAAAGTTACCGGTTCCGGTCACTGTCACCGTTGCGGTTCCGGTTCCTTTGTTGTTCGCGTAAGCCACCGTATAATCGTTGACCGGGCTTAACGCATAGGTTCCGTCTCCAAATTCATAGCTTACCGACGGTGCCGGTGTGACAGCCATTCCGTTGTACTCCTGCGCGTCAATCGGTGCGATCTTTACCTCCGGCCCTGCCAGATTCTTCGGCGCAATCGTATAATCTTTCGTAAAGTTTCCCTGATAATTTCCTTTTCCGGTAATCGTCATCGTCGCGTTTCCGGCATCCACATTATTCTCGTAGGAAATCTTATAATCATCCTTGCCAAGCTTTTTCTTCAGATCTGTGCACTGTACCGCAGGTACCGGTGTAATCTCTTCCGAAGTGTATGTATAGCTGGACTTTAATCCGCCAAGCGTGCAGTTGTTGTCCAGGCTTCTCGGCAGAATCGCAAATGTCAATGTTCTGTCATCTGTTCCGTAGTAGTCTCCCTTACCGGAAACGGTGATGGATGCCTCGCCGGCATTCAGGTTGTCCGCGTAGGAAGACTCGTCATACGCGATCACTTTCTCGATCTCATCGGCTGTCGTAAGCTTTGTTCCATCGCTCAGCGTCAGCTCGGTGATCTTCGGATACAGACGCTCGCCGGTGTAGGTCGTCTCGTTCTCATCCACCTTCCAGCTGATGATCTCGTCCAGGGATTTTCCGCTGATGGTGAATACAATAATCTTCGTTCCTGTGTAGTTGCCGTTACCCTGTATGGTCACATTTGCCATCGGTCCCGGTTTCTCGTTGTTCGCGTAGCTGCCAGCCACGATCGAATAGTCGGTCGGCGCAGTCAATGTCTTCTTATTATAAGTAAGCTTTATCTCACTTTCTGTAAGGGTCACTGCATTTCCGTCGTACGCTTTCTTGATCGCCTCGTAGGAAACACCGGTTGCAATGTCCTTCGGACGAATCGTAAAGGTTGCACTCAGTTTTGTGGCGCCGTCGCTGTACACATAGCATCCGTTTGCCGTCGGCTGATCCTCCAGCGGGATCTGCTCTACTGTAACCGTCGCCTCCCCGGCATTGATCGCCTGATCCGCATTGGTTCCGTCACTGTAGTTGACCGTATAATCTGTTCCCTGCTCAAGGACGCTCTTCCAGAGTCCGAATCCGCCGTCCGATACCGAAATCTCATCCGTAGCAAGCGTAATCGGATCTCCTGTGTATACCGGGTTTTCTGCCGGATTCACCGATACATCATAATCCTCATCAAGCTTGGATGCGAGCAGATACTTGATCTCCTGCTTGCCATAGAATTTGCCCTTTCCGGTAATCGTTACCGAAGCAGTGCTTCCTTCTTTTGAAATATCCTTGATGCCGTCATACTTTAATTCGTAATCAGTTCCTTTTACCAGCGTATTGCCCTGGTTATCCGTGAGTGAAATCTCAAGCTGGTTATCGTTTTTATTGCTGGAATACCACAGCATTGCCCAGTATGGTCCGTCATATCCTGTCACCATCCTGTCCGCGCTGTTGGTTACCTTAAGGTTCTTGTCGTTGATCAGTGTCTGGATATCTACCGCTGTAACCTCAAACGTCCTGGTAACAACGCCTGTATAGTTGCCGCTTCCGGTAATCGTCATCGTGTAGGTTCCGATGTCTTTTACCGTTGTCGGTGAGCATGCCACCGTATAATCTGTTCCCTTTTTCAGTGTATGATCTGTCTTTGATGCGGAATGATATACAACACTCTCTGTCGGAAGCGCAATCTCTGCTCCCGTATAATCAAACAGCTCTCTGTCAATGCTGGCTGTAATCTTCGTGCTTGTAAGATTGCACTGGGCAATCGTATATGTCAGACGCTTCGTTGTACCGGTCTTAAAATTGCTGTTGGAATCGCTCGGCGCAATCTCAACGCTCGCCGTACCTGCAAATATCTTGGTATCCGCAGAATAGGTCAGCTTGTAGTCCGACTCCGGAAGTGTTACCATGTCCGCGCCCTGCGCAAACTTTACAACCACCTTCGGCTTCACGTCCGCGCCGTCCGGAGAATATTCCATCTTATAGTTTGCAGTGCTTACCTCGGAACCGTCCGTATCCAGATAGTAGCATACCGCCTTTGACATGTCCGCCTGCTCGATTGTGAATTTACCAGTCACAGCGCCGCCGTATGTTCCCATACCCTGCAGCGTAATGGTTGCTGTTCCTGCATTCGTGTTGCTTGCATAAGTAACGGAGTAATCCGTTCCCTCAACCAGCCCCAGATCGTTGTTGCCGCTCTTCCAGGTAATGTCCGGTTCCGGTGTCTGTGCATTGCCGTTATAAGTTACGGTTGCTGCCGTCACTCTCTGAATCAGATCCGAGAGATCAGCGCCTGCCGCCTGATACTCCACCGTGTAGGTTCCCTGATAGTTTCCGATACCGGTGATGACACGGCGGTAGGTTCCGTTTCCGGCATTGATAATATCTGTTCCGACGGTGTAATCCGTCCCCTTCTCCAGCGTCATGCCGTTGTAGGTTGCAGTGATGACCGGCTCCTTGTCCGCTCCTCCTGCCGCAGCAGCCGTCACAGACACAGCCATGCCGACTTCTTCCTGATCCTTGTTGCCAATATCTTTTGCCTTGATCTCAAAATTTACCGTCTTTGTTCCGTAAAGAGAATTCTTTCCGGTAATCGTCAATGTGGCCTGTCCGACATTGACATTGTCAGAATATACCGCATCGTAATCCGCCTGAGAAATGGTCTCCCCGTCCACCAGAAGCTGGAATGCCGGCGTCCACTCACTTCCGGTATATACATAGGAAGTCTTGTCAAAAACAACATTCGCGTCCGCCGCATTTCGCGGTGCACCGCAATATCTCTCTCCGGTATAGTTGCCGGTACCGGTCAGTGTAATTCCTCTTCCTGTCTTGCTGAGGGAAATCGTGTAATCTGTTCCTTCAACCAGATTCTTCACGCCGTCTACGGCATCCGCATCCGCGCGCGCCGTATCCTTTACCTCTTTGATGCAGGAGGTAAGTGTGGCAGAAGCGTTGTCCGGATCTGCTGCCGCATCAGCCAGCACCTTATCCCAGTCAATATTGTCCTGCAGTGTCACTTCCACTGCCGCGTCTGATATATCCTTCTGTGCGATCACGTATTCCTTCTGAATCTTTCCGCTGTAACCGTTCTGTCCTGTAATGTACAAGTAATAGGTTCCCGCATTCACAAGCGCGGTTGTGTCCGTGGCAGGATCAAACGTTGCTGCCGCGCCACCAACCATCTGTGCATAGGAAAGCTGGTACTGATCGTTCTCTTTTAATATGGTATCTCCCACCTGTACCGCAACGGATGGAATCTGCTGTCCGCCGTTGTATACCGGATTCTCCGGGCTGACTGTCACCGCATCCTCTGAGAGATTCGGTGTGACTGTCAGATTACAGGTGTAGCTCTCTCCGGCATAGGTTGCCGTGATCGTCGTACTTCCTGCGGCAACACCCTCAATGGTTGCCGGGTTACCTGTACTGCTTACTTTTGCCACCGCTTCATTGCCGGAAACCCACGTTACGGTTCCCGTGGCATTCTGCAGTGTGAGATCCTGATCCGTCCATCCCTCACCGATGGTCATGCTGTTCTTGTTCAGTGCTACGGCGGCGCTCTTTTTCACATTACTGCTCTGCGGTGCCGCCTGTTTTGCAGCATTGGAGGAACTTCTCCCGGATGCTGCAGTCACATCATAGGTGTATGCGTTTATCGCCGCACAGCTTCCGTTCACTGTATACATATCCTGCCAGCCGGCATTGCCGAGAATATAGCTCTCTCCTTCTGCCGTACCGCCATATACATAAAAGGACGCCCCGCTCAACCGGACGATCACGGAAAACCTGGAACCATTATCCATTACCTGATTCGCCAGCCCTGCGGAATAAGTATTCTTTCCTTCCTTCACGCTGACTTCTTTTTGGAAAATGCGCGTTCCCGCATCCGGCGCCATGCCTGTCACATCCTTGTAATATTCCACGGTAGCCGTTGCCTTGCTGCCGTCATCCACATGTGCGTAGAAGTCAATACTGTCCAACAGCTCTGCTCCGTCCGCATTGCGGTCCGCTGTAAATACCGCAGCTACAGCCTGGGTCTCGCACGGTGCTCCCGCCAGTACCCCGTCTCCGTTCCGATAGGTGTTTACCGTTCCCTGTCCTGCCCAGACAGTCGTCGGCCATTCCACCATCGTCACAATCAGGCATACTGTCAGCATAAACGCCGAAATTCTCTTGCATACATCCTTGTACATACGCGCCATCTCCTTTGATCTATCCCTTTAGCGTTCGTCCCATTTTATGAAACTCTAAATTATACCTTATCTATTTTATCGACATCTTTTCACGGTTCTTTAACATCTTTTCTAAAAAAATGGGACAGCCAAACATTGTCTGGCCGCCCCATTCTGTAATGCAGATATAATCTGCGCTTTATTCTTCTGTATCCTCGGACTCTTCCGGCGCATTCTCCTCTAATGTGTAATTCTCATCTGCCACATCGGTGTCATCAAAATCGTCGAAATCATCGAATGCAATCTCCTCGTTCTCATCAATATCCGAACTCAGCTTGATATTGCGGTATCTCTTCATACCGGTACCAGCCGGGATCAGCTTACCAATGATAACGTTCTCCTTCATACCAATGAGCGGATCAACCTTACCCTTGATGGCAGCTTCCGTCAGAACCTTTGTGGTCTCCTGGAAGGATGCTGCTGACAGGAAGGAGTTGGTTGCAAGAGAAGCCTTTGTGATACCAAGCAGTACCTGCTTGCCTTCTGCAAGCTCCTTGCCCTCTTTCTCCAGAAGCTCATTTGTATCCTCGAAGTCAAGCGTATCTACTAATGTTCCCGGGAGCATATCGGAATCTCCGTTTGTCTCCACACGGACTTTCTGCAGCATCTGGCGCACGATCACCTCGATATGCTTATCGTTAATCTCAACACCCTGCAGACGGTATACACGCTGTACTTCGCGAAGCATGTAATCCTGAACGGCACGCACACCCTTGATCTTTAAGATATCATGCGGGTTGACAGAACCTTCCGTCAGCTCGTCGCCGGCCTCTAAGACTGCACCGTCCATAACCTTGATTCTGGAACCGTAAGGAATCAGATATGCCTTGCTCTCTCCAGTCTCATTGTTCGTCACAACGATCTCACGCTTCTTCTTGGTATCTTTGATATTGGCAACACCGCTGAACTCGGTAATGATCGCAAGTCCCTTCGGCTTTCTTGCCTCAAAAATTTCCTCGACACGCGGAAGACCCTGTGTAATATCGGTACCGGCAACACCACCCGTATGGAACGTACGCATGGTAAGCTGTGTACCAGGCTCACCGATGGACTGTGCCGCGATGATACCGATTGCCTCACCAACCTGTACTGCCTGGCCGGTTGCCATGTTGGCGCCGTAGCACTTCGCACACACACCCATGTGAGAACGGCAGGATAATACAGTACGGATCTTCACCTTTGTAAGCGGTTCTCCGTTCTCATCCACACCCTTGCTCATAACAAGCGCTGCGCGCTTCGGTGTAATCATATGATTTGCCTTCACGAGGACATTGCCCTCGGCATCGCAGATGGTATTGCAGGAGAAACGTCCTGTAATACGCTCCTGAAGGCTCTCGATCTCTTCCTTGCCATCCATGAATGCAGTTACCCACATACCAGGGATCTCTCTGCCTGTTCCCTCACAGCAGTCAGACTCACGAACGATCATATGCTGTGATACATCTACCAGACGTCTGGTCAGGTATCCGGAATCGGCGGTACGAAGAGCGGTATCGGACATACCTTTTCGCGCTCCATGCGCAGACATGAAGTATTCCAGTACGTCAAGACCTTCACGGAAGTTGGACTTGATTGGCAGCTCGATTGTTCTACCGGTTGTATCTGCCATAAGTCCTCGCATACCGGCAAGCTGTTTAATCTGCTTATCGGAACCACGGGCTCCGGAATCCGCCATCATGAAGATGTTGTTGTACTTATCCAGTCCGGAGAGAAGTGCATGTGTCAGCTGCTCATCCGTCTCTTTCCATGTCTCTACGACTTCCTTGTAACGCTCTTCCTCTGTGATAAGACCACGCTTATACTGCTTTGTAATGCGGTCTACGGTATCCTGGGCGTCCTTGATCATCTGTGGCTTTTCCGGCGGCTCGGTCATATCAGAAATGGATACGGTCATTGCCGCCCTGGTGGAGTATTTGTAACCCATCGCCTTAACAGCATCCAGCACCTCGGCAGTTCTGGTTGCGCCGTGAATATTGATGACTTTCTCAAGGATCTGCTTATTCTGCTTCTTTGCTACGAGGAAATCGACCTCGAGCTTTAATTCATTGCCCGGAATGCTTCTGTCTACAAAGCCCAGATCCTGCGGGATAATCTCGTTGAAGATGAAACGTCCCAGCGTGGACTCTACGATTCCGGTAATCTTTTTTCCATCCGGCATGGTCTTGCTCATGCGAACTTTGATTCTGGAGTGAAGTGTTACCGCGCCATTCTCATAGGCGAGGATTGCTTCGTTGACGCTCTTGAAGAATTTGCCTTCTCCCTTTGCGCCCGGTCTCTCCTGTGTCAGGTAGTAAATACCAAGCACCATATCCTGTGAAGGAACGGCTACCAGTCCACCGTCAGACGGCTTTAACAGGTTGTTCGGAGAGAGCAGCATGAAACGGCACTCTGCCTGTGCTTCCACAGAAAGTGGAAGGTGAACAGCCATCTGGTCACCATCGAAATCGGCGTTGAACGCGGTACACACAAGCGGATGAAGCTTGATTGCCTTACCCTCTACGAGGATCGGCTCGAATGCCTGAATACCGAGACGGTGCAGTGTAGGAGCACGGTTCAGCATAACCGGATGCTCTTTGATGACGTCCTCGAGCACATCCCAGACCTCAGTCTGAAGTCTCTCGACCATCTTCTTCGCACTCTTGATATTATGAGCGGTTCCGTTTGCAACGAGCTCCTTCATGACGAACGGCTTGAACAGCTCGATTGCCATTTCTTTCGGAAGACCGCACTGGTAAATCTTTAACTTCGGCTCTACGCAGATAACGGAACGTCCGGAATAGTCAACACGCTTACCAAGCAGGTTCTGACGGAAACGTCCGGACTTACCTTTTAACATGTCAGACAGAGACTTGAGTGCTCTGTTACCCGGTCCTGTAACAGGACGTCCGCGGCGGCCGTTATCGATCAGGGCATCTACAGCCTCCTGAAGCATACGCTTCTCGTTGCGGACGATGATATCCGGTGCGCCAAGCTCTAAGAGTCTTCTCAGACGGTTGTTACGGTTGATGATTCTTCTGTACAGATCGTTTAAGTCAGATGTTGCAAAACGTCCGCCATCCAGCTGTACCATCGGGCGCAGATCTGGCGGAATGACCGGGATGACCGTGAGGATCATCCACTCCGGCTTGTTGCCGGACTCGCGGAATGCTTCTACAACTTCCAGTCTCTTGATGATGCGCGCGCGCTTCTGACCGGTTGCGTCTGCAAGCTCTGCCTGAAGCTCTGCGGAATCCTTCTCAAGATCGATCGCGTGTAACAGTTCCTGGATTGCCTCGGCACCCATTCCGACACGGAACGCATTGCCGTACTGATCTCTGGCTTCCTGATATTCGCTCTCGGAAAGCACCTGCTTATACTGTAATGCCGTGTTACCGGCATCCAGTACAATGTATGATGCAAAATATAATACCTTCTCAAGAGTTCTCGGAGAGAGGTCAAGAATCAGTCCCATGCGGGACGGAATTCCCTTAAAGTACCAGATATGGGAAACCGGAGCTGCAAGCTCGATATGTCCCATACGCTCTCTACGAACGCTTGCTTTTGTAATCTCAACGCCGCATCGGTCACATACCACACCTTTGTAGCGGATCTTCTTGTATTTACCACAGTGGCATTCCCAGTCCTTGCTCGGTCCGAAAATCTTTTCACAGAACAGACCGTCCTTCTCAGGCTTTAATGTTCTGTAGTTGATCGTCTCAGGCTTCTTAACCTCGCCTCTGGACCACTCATGAATCTTCTCCGGTGATGCCAAACCGATCTTAATGGCATCGAAAGAGATAGACTGGCCTGTTGCCTCTTTATTCATTGTCTCTGGCATTTATGACACTCCCTTCTATCTATTCTTCGTCAAGAACGTCGTCTGATGACTCATCAAAAAACTCAGAATCGTCTTCATCCTCTTCCTCATCTTCTACGTCTACCAGTTCCTCGTTCTCTGTATCAAACTGCTTCTGGGAGAATCCCATCTTTGCAAAGGACTCGCTGTCTTCAAATGCAAAATCCTTATCGCCGGAAATGATAGAATTCAAATCGGTATTACCGTACTCACTGGTCTCCATGAGTTCTACTTCGTTGCGGTTCTCATCGAGCACTTTGACATCCAGTCCGAGGGACTGCAGCTCTTTTAAGAGAACCTTGAAGGACTCCGGAATACCCGGCTCAGGGATGTTATCACCCTTGATGATCGCCTCGTAAGTCTTCACACGTCCGACCACGTCATCGGACTTCACTGTCAGGATCTCCTGTAAGGTATAAGATGCACCGTAAGCCTCGAGTGCCCATACCTCCATCTCTCCGAAACGCTGTCCACCGAACTGTGCCTTACCACCTAACGGCTGCTGCGTTACTAAGGAGTAAGGACCGGTAGAACGTGCATGGATCTTATCGTCTACCAGGTGATGCAGCTTCAGGTAATGCATGTGTCCGATTGTAACCGGTGAATCAAACGGCTCTCCGGTACGTCCGTCACGAAGCTGTACCTTTCCGTCACGGGAAATCGGCACGCCCTTCCACAGTGCCCTGTGTGCGCGGTTGTCATACAGGTACTTCATGACTTCCTCATTCAGTGTGTCTTTATATTTTGCTTCAAAGTCTTCCCACTCGAAGTTGACGTAATCATTTGCAAGCTCCAGCGTATCCTGGATATCAATCTCCTTCGCACCGTCGAATACCGGTGTCTCGATGTTGAATCCCAGTGCTTTTGCAGCAAGACTTAAGTGAATCTCGAGGACCTGACCGATGTTCATACGGGACGGCACACCCAACGGGTTCAGCACGATGTCAAGCGGGCGGCCATTCGGAAGGAACGGCATATCCTCTACCGGAAGTACACGGGAAACGACACCCTTGTTACCGTGACGACCTGCCATCTTATCACCGACGGAGATCTTTCTCTTCTGTGCAATGTAAATGCGGACTGCCTGGTTCACACCCGGAGACAGCTCGTCGCCGTTCTCTCTTGTGAATACCTTTGCATCCACGATGATACCGTACTCGCCGTGCGGCACCTTCAAGGAAGTGTCACGCACTTCTCTTGCCTTCTCGCCGAAGATTGCACGGAGCAGTCTCTCCTCGGCTGTCAGCTCGGTCTCTCCCTTCGGAGTTACCTTTCCGACTAAGATATCACCGGCGCGAACCTCCGCACCGATACGGATAATACCTCTCTCATCGAGATCCTTCAACGCGTCGTCGCCGACACCCGGAACATCTCTCGTGATCTCTTCCGGTCCGAGCTTCGTGTCACGCGCTTCTGCCTCGTACTCCTCAATATGGATGGATGTATAAACATCATCCTGTACCAGACGCTCGCTCAAAAGAACGGCATCCTCGTAGTTGTAACCTTCCCAGGTCATGAATCCGATCAGCGGGTTCTTGCCGAGTGCCAGCTCACCGTTTGCGGTGGAAGGACCGTCTGCGATCACTTCGCCAACCTCCACGCGGTCGCCCTTAAACACGATCGGCTTCTGGTTGTAGCAGTTGGACTGGTTACTTCTGGAGAACTTCGTCAGCTTGTATACATCTCTGCCGCCCTCGTCATTCTTGATGATGATCTGGTTGGACTCAGAGCTCTCAACAACACCGGCTTTTTTCGCCACAACACACACACCGGAGTCTACCGCTGCCTTCGTCTCCATACCGGTACCGACTACCGGCGCCTCTGTGGTCAGAAGCGGCACTGCCTGACGCTGCATGTTGGATCCCATGAGGGCACGGTTCGCATCATCGTTCTCCAGGAAAGGAATCATGGATGTAGCAACAGAGAATACCATCTTTGGTGATACGTCCATCAGGTCAACGTTTGCCTTCGGGAACTCGGATGTCTCTTCTCTGAAACGACCAGATACGTTGTTCTTCTTGAAGTGACCGTCCTCATCCAATGGCTCATTCGCCTGTGCAACAATATAATTATCCTCTTCGTCCGCTGTCAGATATACAACTTCATCTGTAACAACCGGATTGGCAGGATCTGACTTATCCAGCTTTCTGTATGGTGCCTCAACGAAACCATACTCATTGATTCTTGCATACGTAGCAAGGGAGTTGATCAAACCGATATTCGGACCTTCAGGTGTCTCGATTGGACACATTCTACCATAATGTGTGTAGTGTACATCTCGAACCTCGAATCCGGCACGATCTCTTGACAAACCACCCGGACCAAGGGCTGACAGACGTCTCTTATGTGTCAGCTCAGAAAGTGGGTTGTTCTGATCCATAAACTGTGACAACTGGGAACTTCCGAAGAACTCCTTCACGGCTGCTGTAACAGGCTTGATGTTGATCAGAGACTGCGGGGTAACAGTATCCTTATCCTGCGTTGTCATTCGCTCACGAACGACTCTCTCCATACGTGAAAGACCGATTCTGTACTGGTTCTGGAGCAATTCACCGACTGCACGGATACGACGGTTGCCCAGGTGGTCGATATCATCATCGTTTCCAAGGCCGTACTCCAGATGCATATTGTAGTTGATGGACGCAAGGATATCTTCCTTGGTGATGTGTTTCGGGATCAGGTCGTGGATATCACGTTTGATCGCATCACATCTGTCCTCAAATGTGTCATTTTCTTCCAGAATTTTTTCGAGTACCGGGTAGTATACTAATTCTGTAACACCCAGGGACTTCGGATCCTCAAGCTCCGGCAGATAGTGACGGATATCAACCATAAGGCTGGAAAGGACTTTGATCTCTCTCTCCTCACCCTGGATCCATACGTACGGAACTGCGGAATTCTGTAATGTATCAGCAAGCTCTTTTGTAACAAGTGTCTCAGCCTCAGCAAGGATCTCTCCTGTTGTTGTGTCAACAACATCCTGAGAAAGCTTGTGGCCTACGATACGTTTATTGAAATGAAGCTTCTTATTAAATTTATAACGTCCGACTTTGGCAAGGTCATATCTTCTCGGATCAAAGAACATTGCCATGATAAGGCTCTCTGCGCTCTCTACTGCAAGCGGCTCGCCCGGACGGATCTTCTTATACAGCTCAAGGAGACCTTCCTGATAGTTTGTGGAAGTATCCTTTGTAAAGCTGGCAAGGATCTTTGGCTCTTCACCAAACAGATCGATAATCTCTGCATTTGTACCGTATCCGAGTGCACGGATCAGCACAGTGATCGGCACTTTACGGGTTCTGTCTACACGAACATAAAATACATCGTTGGAGTCAGTCTCATACTCCAGCCATGCTCCACGGTTCGGGATCACAGTACAGGAAAACAGAAGTTTACCTACTTTGTCGTGATCGATTCCATAATAGATACCCGGTGAACGTACCAGCTGGCTGACGATTACTCGCTCT
>OOCI01001263.1_pt1 | contig 19385 bp, 21 predicted proteins | sample 1671761 | NCBI WGS metagenome assembly OOCI01 (sample SAMN06348190, study PRJEB24527) | human gut metagenome | biome: human gut; feature: ankylosing spondylitis patient; material: feces | host: Homo sapiens | place: China | collected 2015-10
ACCCTCGACCTCCAGCGTGACAGGCTGGCGTTCTAACCAACTGAACTACTTGGCCGTGTGGATGGTGGGAACAACTGGACTCGAACCAGTGACCCCCTGCTTGTAAGGCAGGTGCTCTAACCAGCTGAGCTATGCTCCCGTACCTGTCGTTCAAACGACAAGGCATATTATAACGTTCCCATCCGCATCTGTCAACAAAAATTTTTCAATTTTTGTCCTTTTCCTTACATATTTTTCAGCAGGCCCTTCAGGTCCTCCGCCGAGAAGTCGTACACCGCGTCACAGAACTGGCACGTCAGCTGGCAGCCGCCCTGTTCCGCCAGCATCTGCTCCAGCTCGTCACGGCCCAGGGAGATCAGCGCCCGTTCCACCCGTTCCCGGCTGCAATAGCACCTGTAGGATACCGGACACGTCTCCAGCACCTTCAGATCAAAATCGCTCATCACGTCCCGCAGCAGCTGCTCCGGGTCGTCGTTTTTGTCCAGCAGCGCCGAAACCGGCCCTGCGGCCATGATGCCGCCCTCCACCTTGGTGATGACGTCCTCCCCCGCGCCGGGCATCAGCTGGATAAGATATCCGCCGGCGGCCTTGACGCTCTGGTCCCGGTCCACCAGTACGCCTAGGGCACAGGCGGTGGGGATCTGCTCCGATTCCACGAAATAGCCCGCCACGTCCTCGGCGATCTCGCCGCCCAGCAGATCGATGGTGCCCACATAGGGCTCCTTCATGTGCAGGTCCTTGATGACCGTCAATGTGCCCTCATGACCCACGGCCGCGCCCACGTCCAGCTTGCCGTCCGGCCGCAGAGGCAGGTCCACATGGGGGTTGGTCACGTAGCCCCGCACGTTGCCCTCGTTGTCGCTGACGGCCAGCACCGTGCCCAGCGGACCGCCGCCCTTGAATTGCAGCGTCAGGCTGGCGCCGTCGCTTTTCAGTGCGTTGCCCATCATGGACGCCGCCGCCAGTGTGCGGCCCAGCGCCGCCGTGGCCACAGGCAGCGTCTTGTGTATCTGCCGGGCACGCTCTGTCAGGTCGCGGCTGCAAATGGCCGTCGCCTGCACCATGCCGTCGGTGGAAATAGCTCTTACGATACGATCTGCCATAGATATAACCCTCTTTCGCCTCACACGCCCCGCCCAAAAGGGCGGGGCGCGGTCATTCCTTTTGATCCGCCCGAGTACCGGGCCGCTTTATTTGCGGACACAGCTGATGTAGACCCGCTGCTCATCCGCACGGGGCCGGCGCATACGCATATCGCCGTAGACCCGAACATCGCCAAAGCCCGCCGCTGCCAGCCAGGCGGTCAGTTCCTCCACAGAGTAGGCCCGCTGCCGGTGCACCTCCGCGCTGCGGCGCCATGCGCCGTCGCCGCGGCGGCGGAACAGGTCCATGTAGTAGGTACAAAGGCCCCTGTGGTACTCCGTCCGCCACACGCAGTAGGTATCCTCCGTCTCATCCAGGAATACCTGACCGTCCAGTGCGGCCAGCTTAGCCGCGGTGTTCACGTCGAACACCAGCATCCCGCCGGGGGCCACAAACAGATGCAGCCGCCGGAATGTCCGCTGTACGTCCTTTGGGTCCGTCAAGTAGTTGAGACTGTCCAGACAGCACACCGCCGCGTCCACCGTGCCGTACAGGTCCAGCCTCGGCATGGACTGGTGCAGGAAAACAGGCGGCACGCCCTGTGTCTCCCCGCCCTTGCTCATGGCCGCCGCCAGCATATCCTCGCTGCCGTCCACGCCGATGACCTCGTAGCCCTGCTGCGTCAGCAGCCAGCTCATGGTCCCGGTGCCGCAGGCCAGGTCCAGCACCAACTTCACCGGGATACGGCTGCGGCACAGCAGCTTCTCGATGAAATCCAGCCGCTTTCCATAGCCCACATCCTCGGTCAGCGCGTCATATGAACCGGCCAGCGCCTCGTAGCAGCTCATTTCTTCTCTTTCTCCTTCATCTTCTCCAGCACGCTCTCATACCCGCCGTTGCCGTAGATCAAGCTGCGGTTCACTCGGCTGATGGTAGCGCTGGATGCGCCGGTGCGTTCCAGAATGTCGTTGTAGATCATCCCGTCATTCAGCAGCGTAGCTACCTCGTAGCGCTGCTCCATGCTCCGCAGCTCAGACACCGTGCACAGGTCCTGGAAGAAGTTATAGCACTCCTCCTCCGTCTCCAGCATCAGAATGGCCTTATACAGCCGGTCATTCTTTTCTTTCTTTCCGATCTTGGACTTTGCGGTTCGAACCATGATCGTCTCTCCTTCTTTCTCCCTTTTCGGGTACTGATGCCAGTATAGCATTTTAGTCCGCGAAAGTAAACCACCTTATCAAAAATATTTTTGTCGACTAAAGCTGTAAAGCGTCACAGCAGCTGCCCTCTGCTCGCCACCAGCTCATCGATAAACACCTTGGCCGCCAGCGGCAGGGTACGGCGGTCCTTGGTGACAACGGCCAGCGTCCGGATGATGGGCGGATCAATGGACAGCTCCCGTTCCAGCGGGGTCATCATCTGGCTCAACGCGGGCTGGGTGTAGCCCAATAACTCCGCCGCCTTGGTAAAGCTGCCCACCTCCGCCACCTTCAAAAACGCTTTGTATCGATGCATGCTCAAATAACACTTCTGCATGTTCATATAATGAACATCAATTTTACTTATTTGTAAGACAAGCATATAATGAGGTCACCAAAAAGTCCAGGAGATGGTAACGATAGGGAAAAACGAGTTTGCCCCCGGCGCGAAGGCCGCGCTGTACTCCGAAGCGGAGCTCCATGTATAAACCACACATTACCATGCCTTCCTCTCCCCCAAAAAGACAGCGGCGGACGCGAAGCGTCCGCCGCTGCCTTTTTCACGTATTCATCCTTCCGTCTTGCCGTGCAGCTTCTTTTGCAGCCAGTCCTTGCCGTCCACATACCGGGACACGATGAAGGATACCACATAGTCGCCTGCGGCATTGACCATGGTGGCGGGAGGATCCACCAGATTGCCGATAGCCAGCGCGATGGGGTACGCGATGGCCAGCTGGTCAGGGAAGAAGATAGTGCAAACCACCAGTTCGCCGGTGCCGCCGCCGCCAGGGATACCACTCATGGCCACAGAGGAGAACACCGCCACGATAATAGCCAAAATAGCCTTATCCGTGGAGAAGTCCATCCCGAACACGCCGAACAGAAATGCCACCTTGATGATGGCGGACATGGCCGAGCCGTCCATGTGCATGGTAGCGCCCAAGGGCAGCACGATGTCCGTCACGTCCTTGCTGATACCGGACTCCTCCGCTACCTCCATATTGGTAGGAATGGTAGCCACGCTGGAGCAGGTACCGAAGGACACCGCCGCCGGGCGGAACAGCTTGGAGAACATGATCTTGGCGCCGCCTTTGCCGCCGCCGAACCGGGCATAGATGGGGAAGAAGATAAACATATAGGCAAAGCTCATCACATAGTAGATGATAAGCGTACGGCTGTAATCGCCGATGAGCGTCGGGCCATAGGTAGCCACCAGGCTGGCGAAGAAGCCGAAGAAGCCGATGGGCGCATAGTAGGTGACCAGCTTCACAGTCTTCATAATGCAGTTGGTGATATCCTCCAGGAACTGCGCCGTCTTGGTCTCGGGACCGCCATTCATCTGGACACCGAAGCCGAACAGCACCGCCGCCACGATCAGGGGCAGAATGGCCCGGCGGCTCAGCAGCTCCACGAAGTCAGGCTTCGTAAAGAAGTTCACGATCATATCGCCGAAGCCCAGCGCTTCGCCGACCTCGCCCTCCACAATGGTGTAATGTCCATCTACCAGCGGGAAGATGCGGCAGACGATATACATCAGTACACCGGCAATGGCGGCGGTGACGAGGAACGTGGCGATGGTCACGCCCATGATCTTACCGGCGCGCTTCACGCTCTTCATATTGGCAATAGCGGAGGCAATGGAGCAGAACACCATAGGCACCACCACGCAGAACATCATATTGATGAACAGCGTACCCAAAAACTCGATCTTGCTGCCGAAACTGGGCGCAAACGCGCCTACCAGGCAGCCTGCCACGATGCCGGCAAGCATACACAGAATAAACCAGTAGTTCTTCAGAAATTTTTTCATAGTGACCTCCAACTCTCTCAAATAAAGTCTTACAGCCCCTATTATACGGGCATTTTTCGCAAAGTAAATCAGAATTCCTGCGTTGTTATTTGCAAATCCTGCTGTTTTCCTTTGGCGTCCGCCGAAGGCCCATGGCCAAACTGCTTTTTATAGGCCCGAGAAAAGGTAGAGTAATCCTGATACCCCGCCTGTGCCGCCGCCTCCGCCGGGGTGCAGCCCTGGCCCAACAGCTGCCGGGCCAGCAGCAGCCGTTTCTCTGTCAGGTATCCATGCACGGAATACCCCGTCTCCTGCCGGAACCGGCGCATCATGTGGTACTTGCTGATATAAAACCGCGCGGCCAATTCATCAATGGTCAGCGGATCGGCCAGGTGCAGGTTCAGGTATTGCAGCAGTGACACCACCTTGCTGTCGCCGCCGGCGGCGCCCACCCTGTGGCCGCCCCGGACCACCCGGTTCACCTCCACCATCAGTTCCGTAAACTGCGCCTGCGCCAGCAGCGCCGCGCCGTAGCCGCCCTGCCGTACCGTCTCCGCCAATGCCTGGAACAGCGGACGCACGCAGCTGCCGCCCTCGTCCCGGTATACATATTGGAATGTCTCCTGTGCCTGTCGGAAGCACTCGGAGGGATCGCAGTCCCCCGCCGTCAGTGCGCGCAGATAGTCCGGTGCGATATACAGGATCATCCTCTCATAATAATCCCCCGTTTCCACCACCGGACGATGGATGCTCCCGCTGCCCACCAGCACGAAATCCCCCGGCGCCAGTTCGTACCGTTCCCCCTCCACCGCGTAGCCGGCCTTTCCGGCCAGCAAAATGATGATCTTGTGGAACGTATGGTAGTGATATTCGATATATTCCCCCCGCCCATCCGCCAGATGGAACAGTCGGAACGGCTCTTTCAGGTAGCCGCGCACCTCATATTGCAGTGGTTCCATGCGCTCACCTCCGCATTTTTTGTCGTTATTATAGCACCAGCTATGCAAATATTGCAAGTTTCCTTTTCAATTATAACCATTCTGAAAATTTTGTTTCCATTTTGTAATTTTTGTGTAGCTTTTTTGATAGACTTGTGCTATGATACTTCATGTTAGATGTCGGGGGAGCCATTTCCCCGCCGACTGACGGTGTATGCCGGGAGCCTTACCCCGGCAGATCCTATGCGAACGGAAGGTAATAACCCATGCTTGGAAAACAGATCGCGGCGCTGAGCCTTTCCGGCCTGCTGCTTTTCTCTGGCGCTGTCACCGCCGCTAACGCGGACGAGGCCACGCCCATCGACACCACCGGCTACGCCGCCGCAGCCGAGGTCCTAGCGGGCAACGGCGTGGCATCCAGCGCCGCTACCGCTATGCAGACCGGCAGCGGCCTGCGCCTGGCCCAGGCCTCCGGCCTGCTGGACGGCGGCGCGACGCCCACCCTCAATCAACTGGCCGCCCAGGCCCTGCTGCAGGAAACGGCTGCCCTGGAAAAGCAGAACTTTCTGGCAGAGTATGACGGCGTTCTGGTAGACTGCGGCTCCTATCTCTCCCTGCGCGCCGAGCCGGACACCTCTGCCGATCGCCTTCGCATCATCTTTGACGGCAAGGCAGCCAAGCTGCTGGACGTTACCGATGACGGTGAATGGTACAAGGTCACCTATGGTACCGACACCGGATACGTTCTGGCCGAGTACTGCCAGCCCGTGCACTACGCGGACTATGAGGGCACCGCCGCCACCAATACATTGCTGGAAGACGTCATTTCTCAGGCGTACACATATCTGGGCACCCCCTACCGCTACGGCGGCACCAGCTACAGCGGCATCGACTGCTCCGGCTTCACCATGAAGGTCTTTGGTGCTTTCGGCATCAGCCTTCCCCACGGCGCCACCAGCCAGTATTATATGTGCCGCGGCGTCACCACGGAGGAACGCGCCCCCGGCGACCTGGTGTTCTTTGCCACCGGCGGCAGCGGTATCGGCCACGTGGGCATCTACCTGGGCAACGGGCAGTTCATCCACGCCAGCACCTCCAGCGGTGTCATCATCAGTTCCCTGTACGAGAGCTACTACGCCCGCACCTACCTGTATGCCGCACGGCTCATCGAAATGTAAACACGGCAGCTTCTTCATGGCTCCCTTTTTGGATTCGGAAGCGCCAGCCAAAAGGCTGGCGCTTCCGCTTTTTTCTTGTACTCTGCATATTTGCATATTTATTCAATTATGCGACTATCGTATACAGCAATATACACAATCATCTCTCCTTTGCTCCCCAGTTTATCATGTGCTTCTTGTACAAATTTACATTTCGTGCGGATTTTTATACAAATTCATGTTGACATTTATTCACGTCAGGTGTATAGTAGCTACTGTCAGGAGGGGAACCTCCAATATGACCGTCTATATTCCGGTTCCCGGTATAGGACCATACATGTTTTGAAAGGAAGTAAGTAACATGAAAAAGTTTATGGCAATGCTGCTGGCGCTGGTCATGGCGCTGAGCCTGGTGGCCTGCGGCCAGAAGGCTGACGACACCAAGAAGGATGACGCCGCCGACACCGACGATTCTCTGGTGGTTCTGGAGAACGTGGTGGATTGGGGCGAGACAGAGCCCTATCGCGTTCTGGTGCAGAAGGGCGACCCCAAGGGTCTGCTGCCCGGCATCAATAAGGCCATCGCTGAGCTGACCGCCAACGACGGCGCCTTAATCAAGGAGATCGAGGACAAGGTCGCTTCTCAGGATACCTATATGCCTGACGCTGTTTCCTCTGACCTGGCCGCCGAGACCACCGATGATACCGCCGCCAGCGACAAGCCCGTTCTGGTCATGGGCACCAGCCCCGACTATCCCCCCTATGAGTTCTTCGCAGATGCTGCTATGACCGAGTACGCCGGCATCGACGTGGAAGTAGCCAAGTATATCGCCGAGTCCATGGGCATGACCCTGCAGATCGAGTCCATGAACTTCGACAACCTGGTGACCTCCCTGAGCAACGGCGACTTTGACGTGGTGCTGGCCGCCTGCGAGTACACCGAGGAGCGTGCCAAGGCCTGTGACTTCTCCGATCCCTACTACACCGATCTGCCTCCCGTCATTCTGGTGAAGGCTGCCAACGCCGACAAGTACAAGACCGTTGACGACATCAACCAGGCCTCCGTCATCATCGGTGCCCAGAAGAACACCACCAAGGCCATGGCTGCCGCCGACATGTTCCCCGATGCTGCCAACGGCATGGTTCTGGAGTCTCTGGTTCCCACTCTGGTCACCGAGCTGAAGAACGGCACCATCGACCTGCTGGTGCTGGACGGCAACGTGGGTCTGAGCTACGTGGGCTGATAACCCCGCCAACTACCGCAAACGTGCAAAGCCCCGGCTTTGCACGCTTGCGCTCTGTATCAGAACTTTTGAAAGGATGTCTCGTCTATGTCGTGGAATGATCTGTTTGTCAACATGGACAACACCAACTTCTTCAACTTCTCGTTCCTGCCCAAGTACGGCTCCGCCTTTGTCCGCGGCTTTGAATACACGCTGCTGCTGGCGGTGGTGTCCGTGCTGCTGGCCGTGATCCCCGCCCTGCTGCTGGCCATGATGCGCCTGAGCAAGATCAAGCCTATCAAGTGGTTCGCCGGCGCGTATATCGCCGTGTTCCGTTCCACCCCCATGCTGGTGCAGCTGTCCATCATCTACTTCGGATTGTTCCACTACATTAGCCTGCCCCGGACACTGTTGTTCGGCTTCATCGCCATCAACCGGTTTATCCCAGGCGTGGTCGCTTTGGCGCTGAACAGCTCGGCGTATGTAGCCGAGATATTCCGCGCTGGTATACTGGCCGTGGACAAGGGGCAGACCGAGGCGGCCCGTTCTCTGGGCCTCAGCAGTTGGCAGTCCATGCGTCTGGTCGTGCTGCCCCAGGCCATCAAGAACGTGCTTCCCGCCCTGGCCAATGAGGTCGTTACCATGGTGAAGGAGTCCTCTATCTGCTCCGTGCTGGGCATGGCAGAGATCATGTACACCGCTCAGACCGTCTCCGGCAACAGCTACATCACCCTGGCTCCCTATGTACTGGCCGCGCTGGTCTACTTCTGCATCAACTACCCGGCCTCCAAAGCCATCGAGGCCATAGAAAGGAGAATGCGCCGTGGCGATAAGCAGTAAAGTTCTCATCTCCGTAAAGCACCTGGTCAAGGAATACAACCACGGCACCGTCCATGCACTGGACGGCTGCGACCTGGATATCCACAAGGGCGAGGTGGTGGCTATCATCGGCCCCTCTGGCTCCGGCAAGTCCACGCTGCTCCGCAGCCTGAATATGCTGGAGGAACCCACCTCCGGTGCCATCTTTTTCGACGGCGTTGACCTGGCGGATAAGTCTGTGGACATCAATCTCCACCGCCAGAAGATGGGCATGGTGTTCCAGCACTTCAACCTGTTTCCCCATAAGACTGTGCTGCAGAACATCACGCTGGCACCCATCACCCTGAAGAAAAAAACACCCGCTGAGGCCGAGACCCAGGCCCGCACCCTTTTGGAGCGCATCGGCCTGTCCGACAAGGCCAACGAATACCCCAATATGCTCTCCGGCGGTCAGAAGCAGCGTATCGCCATCGTTCGGGCGCTGGCCATGGATCCGGAGGTCATGCTCTTCGACGAGCCCACCTCCGCCCTGGACCCCGAGATGGTGGGTGAAGTGCTGGACCTGATGCGCGACCTGGCCAAGGACGGGATGACTATGGCCGTGGTCACCCACGAGATGGGCTTCGCCCGTGAGGTAGCCGACCGTGTGGTCTTCATGGCCGATGGCAAGATCCTGGAAGAAGGCTCCCCCATGGACATCTTCGACCATCCCCAGGACCCCCGGCTGCAGGACTTCCTCAGCAAAGTGCTGTGATAACGATAAAAGCCCACCCCAAAAGGGGTGGACTTTTTTATGTTTCTTATGATTTTCCGTGTATCTCATTGCCGCAGCGAGGGCAGGTGATGACGATGCGCCCTTTCCCTTTTGGCACCCGGCACACCGCGCCGCAGCCCGGGCAGGTAAAGTAGCAGTGCTCTTTATCCATCCGCTGCTGCCGTTTCCCGGCCATACGTCGGCTGATGGGCCACCAGACCTTCTCCATGAACTTCGCGTTCTCCGCCCGGCGCTTCTCCAGATTGCGGGAAAACATCCGGAACAGTGCCAGCAGGGTGATGATCCCGGCCACGGTGCCGATGATGCTGTATGCCAGCGGCACCTTCTCCCGCAGAAAAATGTTGATGATATCCAGTACCAGAGCCGTCCAGACCATGGTCAGCGTCAGCCGGTCCACACCGTTGCGCCCATACATGAAGCGCGACAGCGCGTTGCCGATACGTTGCAAGAAGTTCATAAAACCGTCCCTTTGCCTTCCGCGTCCACACCGCAGGTTTTCTGACAAGGTATTTTACAGGAAAAGTCAGCAAAGGTAAACCCCTTTTATTCAAAATTCACAGAATGGACAAATTTTTGTTTTTTTACTGCCGGTGCAAAACAAGTCCCGCCGCCTTGCAATTCGCCATAAACCTATGCTATAATAAATTGATTATGCACCGTGAGCCGGCGGTCACCCGCCGGCTCGCCGCAGGCCCCGACCTCTCCGGGCGGGATCGGCTGCGCTGTCTGCCGCACTGCGGGGCCTGCATATCCCATACTATGCCGCCGCACCGCTGCCGGTGCGGCGCGAAAGGAAGCTGCTCTATGATCAAGATCGCCCCCTCCATCCTGTCCGCGGATTTTGCCTACCTGGCCCGTGACATCGAAAAGATCTCCACCGCCGACTACGTCCATGTGGACGTGATGGACGGTCTGTTCGTGCCCAACATCTCCATCGGCATCCCGGTGGTCAAGTCCATTCGTCCCACCACCGCCCTGCCGTTGGATGTCCATCTGATGATCGATCGCCCGGTCCGCTATGTAGAGCAATTCTGCGACGCCGGCGCGGACATCGTCACCTGTCATGTGGAGGCGGACACCGAGGAGAATATTCTCTCCGCCATCAACAAGATCCACGCCAAGGGCAAAAAGGCCGGTGTGGTGGTCAAGCCCAAAACCCCGGCCAGCGCCGTCCTGCCCTTTATCGACAAGGTGGAGCTGATCCTGGTCATGACCGTGGAGCCGGGCTTCGGCGGTCAGAAGTTTATGGCCGATATGATGCCCAAGGTACAGGCCATCCGCGGTTATATCGATGCCATGAACCCTGCCTGCGAACTGGAGGTAGACGGCGGCGTGGATGGCGACACCTGCAAGCTCTGCATCGCCTCCGGCGCCAACGTGCTGGTGGCCGGCAGCGCCGTATACAAGGCTGCCGACATCCCCGCCAAGATCAAAGAACTGAGAGGGTAACATCCTATGGAGTATTTTCCCGCTCCGCTGGAAAAATTAGTGGAGCAGTTCGCCCGCTTGCCGGGCGTGGGCTATAAATCCGCCCAGCGACTGGCCTTCTATGTGCTGTCCCTGCCGGAGCAGGAGGCCCAGGCCTTTGCCGACGCCATCATGGACGCCAAGCGCAGCGTGACCCTCTGCCCCGTGTGTCAGAATTTGACCGCCGGCGGCCTGTGCCCCATCTGCGCCGACCAGAAGCGCGACGACGCCACCATCTGCGTGGTGGCCGACCCCCGGGACGTGATCGCCATCGAGCGCAGCCGGGAGTACCGCGGCCGTTACCATGTGCTTCACGGCGTGCTGTCCCCCATGAACCACGTAGGCCCTGACGATCTGCACATCAGATCCCTGCTGGACCGCGTGGCCCAGGGCGGCATCACTGAGGTCATCATGGCCACCAATCCGGACACTGAGGGTGAGGCCACGGCGCTGTACATCGCCCGGCTGCTCAAGCCCTTCGGCGTCAAGGTCACCCGCCTGGCCTATGGTATTCCCGTGGGCGGCCACTTGGAATTCGCCGACGACGCCACGCTCATGCGTGCACTGGAAGGGCGGCGGGAGCTGTGAAACGATTTGCCTGCCTTATCTTGGCCGCGCTGATGGCCCTGTCGCTCGCCGCCTGCGGCACACAGAAGCGTGAGACGCTGGAGCTCTTCGCCATGGACACCTACATGACCTTCGTGGCTATCGGCGACGGCGCTGATGACGTGCTGACTGACCTGAGCCGCACCGTCAACACGCTGGAATCCTCCCTCTCCCGCACGGTGGACACCAGCGAGGTCTCCCGCCTGAACCGTGACGGCTCCGCCGTCTGGGACGAGGACGGTGCGCAGCTGCTGTCGTGGGCGCTGCAGCACAGCCAGGAAACGGACGGTGCCTTCGATATCACCATCGCCCCGCTGGTGGAGCTGTGGGGCATCACCTCCGACAGTCCCCGCGTCCCCTCTCAGGCGGAGATCGACGCACTGCTGCCTCTGGTGGGCTATGAGCACGTCCACCAGTCCGAATTTTGCAGCATCTCTCTGGATGAGGGCTGCTCCGTCGATCTGGGCGGCATCGCCAAGGGCTACGCCTCCGACTGCGCCGCCGTCCTGTTCCACCGCAGCGCCCTCACCGGCGGCTGCGCCAATCTGGGCGGTAACGTGTACGTCTACGGCACCAACGCCCAGAACAAGCCCTGGTCGGTGGCCATTCAGGATCCCGCCGACAGCGAGGGCTATGTCTGCACCCTGAGCCTGTCGGACGCCTTTGTGGTCACCTCCGGCGGCTACCAGCGCTATTTCACCGCGCCGGACGGCACGGTGTACCAGCATATTCTCGATCCTAAGACCGGCTATCCCGTCCAAAGTGACCTGACCAGCGTCTCCGTCGTCACACGGGGCGGCTTCGGCGGGCAGGGCACCCGTGCCGACGCCTACTCCACCGCCCTGTACGTTATGGGCGAGCAGGCCGCCGTGGACTTCTGGCGCGCCCAGGATATGTCCTTTGACATGGTGCTCATCACCCGGGACGGCCGCGTGGTCTATACCCCCGGCCTGGCTGACTGTTTCAACGAAAAGGACGGAACCGCCTATGTCTACCAGCTCCTCGCCTCCTGAACTGAAATGGAACCGCTTTGACGCGCTGGTGGCGCTGGCGGTCGTGCTGCTGGCTGTGGCCGCGGCACTGCTGTTCTATTTACCCCGAAACCAAAGTGGTGCCCTCACCGTGGTCATCGACGTCTCCGGCCAGGAGGTCCGCCGTGTCCCCCTGTCCGACTTCACCGAGACCACCGTCACCAGCCGCGGCTATACGCTGCACATTGCCGCCGAGGGCGGCGCCGTCTCCGTGACCGACTCCGACTGTCCCACCCAGGACTGCGTCCACACCGGGGCCATCTCCCGTGCCGGGCAGTCCATCGTGTGCCTGCCTGCCCAGGTGGTCGTCCACCTGGAGGGCGCGTCCGTACCGGACGCGCCTGACGTGATCGTGGGGTGAGCACATGAAGTGGACAGCAAAAAATATTGCCCTCTGCGCCGTGCTGGCAGCGCTGGCGCTGGGGCTCAGTACCCTGGAGGGGCTGTTCCCCATCTCCCTGCTGGTGCCCCTGCCCGGCGTGAAGCTGGGCCTTGCCAACATCGTCACTGTGTTCGCCTTGTATCAGTTGGGTGCCGGCGCGGCGCTGGCCATTCTGCTGACCCGCTGTCTGCTGGGCGGACTGTTTGCCGGAAATCTGTCGGCCATGCTGTTCTCCGTGCTTGGCGGACTGACCGCCATGCTGGTGATGATATTCCTGCGGCGTCTGCCGAAGCTCAGCGTCTACGGCGTGTCCATCGGCGGCGCGGCGGCGCACAACATCGGCCAGATGGCCGCGGCGGTCATCACCCTTGGCAGCACCATGGTCCTGGGCTATCTCCCCTTTCTGCTGGCCGTGTCCCTTTTCACCGGTGCGCTGACCGGCTTCATCACCGCGCTTCTGCTGCGTGCCACGCGGCATATCCGATTTCACTGAGAGGTGCCACTATGGATAAGAAAGATCAGATCATTTTGCAGCAGCTGGACGTGATACGCTCCATGACGGAGAACAACGTCCGCCGCATGGGCAGCGACTTCTGGGGCACGCCCTTCCAGGACGTTGGCAAGGCCCCCACCGCCCCCGGAAAGCCTGCTGAGCCCGAAAAGTCCATCCCTCCCACCGCCGACGCCAAGCCCGGCGATGCCGCGCCCGAAAAAGCCGAGGAGCTTCCGCCTCCGGAGAAGATCGAGGACCTACTCGCCGAGCTGGACACCTACATCGGCCTGAACGTGGTCAAGGACGAGGTCCACGACCTCATCAACATGGTCCAGGTCTACAAGCTCCGCGAGCAGCACGACCTCCCCACCACCGATATGTCGCTCCACATGGTCTTCACCGGCAACCCCGGCACCGGCAAAACCATGATGGCCCGCATGATGGCCCGCATCTACCGCAGTCTCGGCATCCTCAGCAAGGGCCAACTGGTGGAGGTGGACCGCAGCGGTCTGGTGGCCGGCTACGTAGGTCAGACCGCCCTAAAGACCCAGAAGGTCATTGAAAAGGCCATGGGCGGCGTGCTGTTCATCGATGAGGCTTACGCCCTCAACGGCAAGTCCGAAAACGACTTTGGTCAGGAGGCCATCGACACCATCCTCAAAGCCATGGAGGACCACCGCGACGACCTGGTGGTCATCGTAGCGGGCTACACGGAGCTGATGGACAGGTTTATCCACTCCAACCCCGGTCTGGAGAGCCGCTTCAACCGTTTCCTGCTGTTCGAGGACTACACCCCGGAGGAGATGTTCGAGATCTTCAAAATGCGCTGCGGCAAGGGCTACGTCCTCGCGCCGGAGGCCGAGCCCCTGGTCCGCGACTACATCGCCGAGGAGAGCGCCGACCCCAGCTTCGGCAATGCCCGCGGCGTCCGCAACCTGTTCGAGCACATTCTGGTGGCCCAGAACAACCGTCTGGCCAAGCTGGAAACCGTCACCCGCGAGGACCTGATGACCATCACCCCCGACGATGTGCTCCATGCCCGGGGCAAGCTGGACGACTGACACGCAAAAAAAGAAAGCCCGTATGGGCTTTCTTTTTTGTGCGCTCAGTGCCGCTTTTTGCCGACCCATGCCATGCCGGTGACGGACAGGACAGCCGTCACGGCGTAGATACCCACGCCCGCATCAAAGGTTTTGGGAGAACCCTTGGTCTCGTCCGCCTTGGTGTCAGTGGTGGGATGGTAGTAGTAGCCGCCGGTGGATTGCTGAACGGTAACACCTGCGCTGACCTGTCCGGTCACCACGTCGGAAGTACCATACACAATGCCGTTCTTTACACCCTGTGTAGTGTTGACAGTGCTTGCCACAGTGTTGCCATTCATGGTCAATTCCAAATTGTCGCTATTGAACGTCTTATTGTTCGCCTTGGCATCATCATAAATCAAATAACCTGTACCGGTGATTGTGTTGTTTGAAATGCTGACAGCGGGCACAGCGCTCATGGTCAGCAGCTTTTCGTGCAGAGTAATAGCGTTGCCGCCAGTCAGGTTCAGGGTATTACCCTCAACGCTGGCCTTGGTCAGACTGCTCAGCTGGATGCAGGCACGTCCGGCATCGGTAATGGAAATGGTATTTCCGCTGATAGTAGCGTCCACATTGGCGTGGTCGATGTTGATGCCGCGGGCAAAGCCGCTGATGTTATTGTCCTTGATGTTCAGCTTATTGCCGCCTCTGCATTGAGCAAATATGGAGTAGGCGTTGCTGTCACCGCTGTATTTGGTTCCGTCAAACACATTGTCGTGGATATTGTAGGTCATCCCGGTATTGGCGAAATTATCGTACACATACAGTCGACCGCGGAACACGCAGTTCTTGATCTCCATCTCGCCGGTAGCGCTCTTGGTACTATTTTCTGTAGCGTTGGCCGCAGAAGCCCCCACCGTGGTCGTATCGGTATTTGTAAACTCAATATTGTCAATAGTCAGCTTACCATATTGGGTATGCATGCTGTCATAGCCGCCAGCCACATACGCCTGGATATTGCCGTCAGTCAACTGTGCCTTTGTGCCGTCCGCATTGTTCACACCGATGATGCTGTAGCTGGTACGGAAAATCTGATGATTGCCTCCCACAGTGCAGTCAATCTGATTACCGCTGGACTGTAGGGACGTAAATCCCGCCAGCGTACCGTGAATGTAGAACTTGACCTCGGTGACAGAACCGGACACGCCCGCGTACTTGTAGAGCGGAGCGTTAGTGTTGGTCACGTCCAAGTAGCCTTTTTCCCATGTCACACCGAACAGTGCCATATAAGCCTCGTTAGCGGCCTTGCAGGTGTCGTACTTCTTGTTCGCGTAAATGCCCTTAGCTGTGGCCACGTCCTCGTCACTGACATTACTGCCATAGATCAGCTCGACAGTCACATAATTGTTCTCATCCGCCCAGCTGACGCTGCACAGTCCCAGCGCCATGACCAGGGCCAGAATGGTTGCTAATACTTTTTTCATTGTTCATTCCCCTTATGGTAGTAGATTTCCGCAGATGCGCTCGTTTTAATGAGGATTAAAACGTAAAAGCAGAGGTACCTCTGCGGATAGCTTCATTATAGCAAGAATTTCCGGTTTGTCCAGAGCATTTTGTGAAAAAAGCCCAATTTTATCATTCCCGGTAACGGCGCTTACGTTTGATTTGCAAAAATTGGAAATTCCTTCCCCGCGGGCAGCGTCGTTACCGCCTCGGCGGGAAGCGCGGGAAACCACTCCCCTATCCTCCCCGGCGCGGCGGCAAGCGTTTCCTTCTGCCCGTGGGTCAGCTTCGCCTTGATGGCGTATTCCAGCCGCGACGCCGTCACCTTGTCCCCGCAGCGCCACAGCGCCGCCAAAGCCTCCGGCGGGTGGGATCGGGTGTACTTGGCGCCCCTGCCGCTGCAATGCATGGCCATCCGCCGCGCCACGTCGTTGGTCATCCCCGTGTACAGGCTTCCGCCACGGCACCGCAGCATATAGACATAGTACGCTTCCATAGGCGGCTCCTTTCACGGTTTTCCCCTATCATACCCGATATTTCTTGCATTGACAAGCGCTGTATGGTACAATTCCAATTTGGAAAGTGAGGGAGAGCTATGACCCTTTTTGATTACTATCTGCGCTATATGACCGAGGTGTGGGAGGGCACGCGTCCTGCCCCGGAGGGAATCACCCTGCCGGAAGGCGGCGATGAGAACGCCCGCATACAGGCGCTGGGCCAGCAGCTACAGGATATGGGCATGGCCGCCTTTGTCCGCGCCTGCGCCGCCCAGGACGGCACGGTGCTTCCGGAGGAGCTGTTCGCCGAAAGCGGCGACCTTGGCGGTTTTGAGCTGTTTCTTCAAAACGCGGATAAGGCACAGGAAGCCCCTGCCGCGGAGAAAAAGTCCGCGACCCCCGACCCCGATGCCAACAAGCACGCCTTTGAGGTGTTTCTGGACTGCATTGCCATGGACGACGGTCTTGTGCAGTATCTGATCGACGTGCTGAAGCGCATGGACCGCAAGGAGTTTTTCAAGCTCAGCCAGATCACTACCAAGCTGGACCTGGACCCGGAGGAGTTCCTCTACTGGCTGGGCCGTCGGGAGACGTATGCCGACGAGGAGGAGCAGGGCTGTGCCGCCGCTATGGACCACGCCCTGCTGCGGCTGGCAGATGAGGGACGGCTGGATGTGGTGGCCGCCCTGCTCAGCGGCGACAGAAATACCTTCGAGACCTTTCGCTGCGAGGCACCGGAGCTTATGCACGCACCCATCGCCACCTTCGAGTGGTACGAGAAAAACTATCTGGATCGGGACTATCCCATCCGACTCATCATGCGCCTGAACGGCGTACAATTTCCCAACTGAGGTGAACTATGAACGAAGCATATAAGGCGCTGGGCGTCAGCGAAAATGTGCTGGCTTTCAGCGAAACGATCCTGTCCGACCTGAAGGACCGCTTTGCGGCCATCGACGCCATCGCCGAGGCTAATCAGCTAAAGGTCATCGCCGCCATGCAGAAAAACCGCGTGGCCGCCAACCATTTCAACCTTTCCACCGGCTACGGCTACGACGACGAGGGACGCGACACGCTGGAGCGCGTCTACGCCGACTGCTTCGGCGCGGAGGCCGCCCTGGTGCGCCCGCAGATCACCTGCGGTACCCACGCGCTGGCGCTGGCGTTAGGCGCGAACCTGCTGCCGGGGGACGAACTTTTGAGTCCGGTGGGGGGGCCGTACGACACACTGGAAGAAGTCATCGGCATTCGGGAGTCAGTGGGCTCACTGAAGGAATACGGGGTAAGTTATCGTCAAGTCGATTTATTGCCGGACGGGTCGTTTTATACCGATAAAATTTGCGCGGCAATAAGCAATAAAACAAAACTTATCACGATACAGCGCTCAAAAGGCTATGCTACACGGCCCAGCTTCTCAGTAGCGCAGATCGGCGAGTTGATTACGTTATGTAAACAATGCAAGCCGGACGTGATCTGTATGGTGGACAACTGCTACGGCGAGTTCACAGAGCTGATCGAGCCGGTGAACGTGGGCGCGGACCTGATGGTGGGCAGCCTTATCAAAAATCCCGGCGGCGGGTTGGCCCCCACCGGCGGCTATATCTGCGGCCGCGCCGACCTGATCGAGCGCTGCGCCCGGCGGCTCACCGCCCCCGGTCTTGGCCGGGAGGTGGGCGCAAATCTGGGGCTGCTGACCCAATTTTACCAGGGCTTTTTCCTGGCGCCGACGGTGGTGGCCTCTGCGGTGAAGGGTGCTGTATTCGCCGCAAATTGTTATGAAAAACTTGGTTTTCGTGTCATTCCAGGCGCTTCTGAGGTGCGTCACGACATCATTCAGGCGGTAGAACTGGGCAGCCGGGAGGGCATGATCGCCTTCTGCAAGGGCATACAGGCCGCCGCGCCGGTGGACAGCTATGTCACCCCGGAGCCAGCCCCTATGCCGGGCTATGACAGCGACGTCATCATGGCCGCCGGTGCTTTTGTGCAGGGCAGCTCCATAGAATTGTCCGCCGACGGCCCCATACGGCCGCCCTACGCGGTGTATTTCCAGGGTGGGCTGACCTGGTACCACGCCAAGCTGGGCATCCTGATGAGCCTGCAGAAAATGCTGGAGGCCGGCCTGATCTCATTATAATTATGTAAACCATGGAGGAAACCGTATGTTTCTCCCCAACCATCCCTTTCGGCGGCGTCCGCCTCCTTTTTCTGTGCATTTTATGTTCGTTGTTTATACTTTTACTTTCTGAATAATGTACATTACCGTATAGCAGGTCTTGCTATACATGATAGAATAAGGAGTTTTTTATGTGGTTTTGGTTTTCTCTGATTGCACTGATCTGCTGGAGCGGCTCTGACCTGTTCAGCAAGATCGGCTGCCAGGACGCAGACGACAAATACAGCCATCTTAAAATGGTGATGGCAGTGGGCCTGGTGATGGGTCTGCACGCCGCCTATGAGATTTTTATCAACGGCACGGAGATCAACGGCAGCATCATCCTGACGTATCTGCCGGTGTCCCTGCTGTACATCAGCTCTATGACCATCGGCTACATCGGCCTGCGGTATATCGAGCTGTCCATCTCCTCCCCCATCTGCAATTCCAGCGGCGCACTGGTGGCGGTGCTGGCGCTGGCCACCGGCGGCCTGGGCGAGCTGGTGCCGGCGCAGCTGGCCGCCACAGCACTGGTATGCGTGGGCGTCATCGGTCTGGGCATCGTGGAGGCCCGGGAGGACGACGACCTGCGGGCCGCACGGCAGCAGGCCAGCAACCACCGCTACGCCAAATCGGCGCTGGCGCTGATCCTGCCTGTGATCTATTGCCTGCTGGACGCACTGGGTACCTTCGCCGACAGCCGGGTGCTGGAGACATTGAACGAGGATAGCGCCAACTGCGCCTATGAGCTGACATTTCTGCTGGCGGGCATCGTATGCTTCGTGTATGTGGTGCTCATCAAAAAGAGCCGACTCGTCCCCAAGCGGGAGGGCCCCAAGTATGCGGGCGCCGTGTGCGAGACGGCGGGCCAGTTCGCGTACATCTACGCGCTGGCGGACACGGAACACGTGGCCCTGGCCGCGCCCATCATCTCCGCCTACTGCGTGGCCTCGGTGCTGTGGAGCCGCATTTTCCTGAAGGAAAAGCTCAGCTGGAAGCACTACGCCATGATCGCACTGGTGGTGGCGGGTATTGTGATACTGGGTGTCTACGACGCATAATAACAAGATATCCCCCGCCGGGTCCGGCGGGGGATTTTTTGTATCCCGAAAACCACTCGCTGGGCGAGTGGTTTTTGGGACACAAAAAGGGACCGCTTTCGCGGTCCCTTTTGTTGGCTCGTAAGAGGTTCGGCTTAGAAGCAGCCCTGCTCCATCATAGCCTCGGCGACCTTCTTGAAGCCGGCGATG
>OOCI01001271.1_pt1 | contig 19311 bp, 17 predicted proteins | sample 1671761 | NCBI WGS metagenome assembly OOCI01 (sample SAMN06348190, study PRJEB24527) | human gut metagenome | biome: human gut; feature: ankylosing spondylitis patient; material: feces | host: Homo sapiens | place: China | collected 2015-10
TATCAGATGCCGCTGAACGAGATCATCTACGACTTTTTCGACACGCTGAAGGCCAACACCAAGGGCTACGCCTCGCTGGACTACGAGCTGTCCGGCTACCGCACCAGCGATCTGGTGAAGGTAGACCTGCTGCTCAACGGCGACGGCGTGGACGCGCTGAGCTTCATCGCCCACCGTGACAAGGCCTATCCCCGCGCCCGGCGGCTGTGCGAAAAGCTGAAGGAAAACATCCCCCGCCAGCTGTTCGAGGTGCCCATTCAGGCGGCCATCGGCGGCCGCATCATCGCCCGTGAGACCGTCAAGGCCATGCGGAAGGACGTGCTGGCCAAGTGCTACGGCGGCGACATCACCCGCAAGAAGAAGCTGCTGGAGAAGCAGAAAGAGGGCAAGAAGAAGATGCGGAACCTCGGTACCGTCCAGGTGCCTACTGAGGCCTTCATGGCCGTCCTCAAGCTGGACAGCGATTGATCTTCTTGCCCTCACCGCCGCCGGTGCGGCGTTACAAGCGTTTTGCGAAGCAAAACCTTGCCGCAGGCGGAATTCATTTCCGCCGAGGATGTCATGTCCTGAAGGGGTCCCCATGAAATGTATCCGCATTTCATGGGGCGGGCAAGAAGAAGATGCGGAACCTCGGTACCGTCCAGGTGCCTACCGAAGCCTTTATGGCCGTCCTCAAGCTGGACAGCGACTGACAAAAAAAGAAACCGCCTGCGGCGGTTTCTTTTTTTGCTCTATTCGATCGTGCCGAACAGCGCCCAGGTATTGCTGTCGGTGATCTTTACATCCCGGTATTCGCCCAGATCAGCCCGGTCGCCGGTGCAGTGGACCAGGCGGCCGCCGGCGGTGCGGGCCGTCAGGGGCCAGCGGGCGTCGTCGCTCTCGCCGTCCACCAGACAGCGGAGGGTCCGGCCCACATACTGGCGGTGCAGCTCCTCAGAGATACCGTTCTGCACGGCGCAGAGCCGGTCAAACCACCGCTGCTTCTCCTCACGGGGGACGGGGTCCTCCATCTTCGCCGCCGGGGTACCGGGGCGGGGGGAGAAGATAAACGTGAACAGGGCGTCGAAGCGGACCTTCTCCACCAGGGCCACCGTCTCCATAGCTTCGCTCTCCGTCTCGCCGGGGAAGCCGATGATCACGTCGCTGGTCAGCACCAGCTCGGGCATGACCCTGCGGGCATAGGTGATCAGGTCCAGATACCTGGCCACATCGTAGGGGCGGTTCATGGCCCGGAGCACCCGGTCGCAGCCGGACTGGACCGGCAGGTGCAGCTGCTTGGCCACATGGCGGCTGGCGGCCATCACGTCGAACAGCTTGTGGCTGGCATCCTTAGGCTGGGAGGACATGAAGCGCAGGAGATAGTCGCCGTCGATCTTGTCCAGGTCGGTCAGCAGATCAGCAAAATCATAGCCGGTGCCCAGATCCTTGCCATAGGAGTTGACGTTCTGCCCCAGCAGGGTGATCTCCCGGAAGCCGTCGGCCACCAACTCCCGCACCTCGTCGATGATCCTCTCCGGGTCGCGGCTGCGTTCCCGGCCGCGGACGTAGGGCACGATGCAGTAGGAGCAGAAGTTGTTGCAGCCGTACATGATGGACACCCAGGCGCGGGTGCGGCCCTCGCGGACCACGGGCATACCCTCGGCAATGGCGCCGTGCTCATCCTCCACGGAGAACACCCGCCGCCGCTGGGTATAGACCTGATACAGCAGCTCGGGGAACTTCCACAGGGCCTGCGGGCCGAACACCAGATCCACATGGCGGTAGGACTGGCGCACCTTCTCGGCCACCTCCGGCCGCTGCGCCATACAGCCGCACAGGCAGATCACCTGCGCCGGGTTGGCCTTCTTCGTGTGGGTCAGCGCACCCAGATTGCCGTACACCCGCTTCTCCGCGTGGTCGCGGATGGCGCAGGTGTTCAGCACCACCACATCCGCCTGGGCCGGATCGTCGGTGAACGAGCACCCCATAGCCCGGAGCATACCCATGATATACTGGCTGTCGGCCACGTTCTGCTGGCAGCCGAAGGTATCCACCAGCGCGCGGAGGGGCCGGTCGCCGTGCATCTCCTTCAGCTTTGCTTCAAAATCCCGCTGGCGGTCCAGCTGCGCGGCGGGGATCTGTACCTGTGTTCTTTCCAAGAGGACCTCCCTGCCCCCGGCGGGGGCGAAGTTGAAATATCGTGGACAGTATAGCACACCCGGCGCGGAAATACAAGGACGGCGGGGCCATAGGCAAAAAGACGCCGCCCCCGGAAGGGACGGCGCAAGCGGGTGGGATATTGGAAAGCCTCCGAACCGTATAGTACACCGGGGCGAAGCGCTTGTAAATAGGAGCTTTTGCCGCATTTTGGCGGAAAAAGTCGAAGGCCGTCGAATTTGACCGTTCCGCGAATTTTTTGTGAACATTTCACAAATTCTTCCAAACCCTCTTTTCAACGCAAGACATATTTGCTATAATTAGTCAAGGATAAGGGGAAACCACTCCCTGACCCTTGCACCGTTACCCGTTACGGAAAGGAGCAAACACTATGAAGTTCACATTCGCCTGCAAGAAGATCTCTCTCAACGACTCCATCAAGGAATACGCCGAGAAAAAGATCAGTAAGCTGGACAAGTATTTTCCGGAGGAGGCAGACGCCTTTGTGACCTTTGCTGTGGAGAAGAAAAACCGCTGTGTGGTGGAGCTGACCATCCGCGCCGCCAACGGCACGCTGTTCCGCGCCCAGACTGAGGATCCCGACGGCGATATGCGCAGCGCCATCGACGAGGCCGTCAGCTTCATCGACCGCCGCATCCGCAAGAACAAGACCCGCCTGGCCAAGAACCTGCGGCCCGACGCGCTGGTGTCCACCGTGCCCGCCGAGTTCGACGTGGTGGAGGACAACGACTTCGACATCATCCGCACCAAGCGCTTCTCCGTCAAGCCCATGACCACCGACGAGGCCGTTCTGCAGATGAACCTGCTGGGGCACTCCTTCTATGTGTTCCGCAATATCGAGACGAACGCCGTGTGCGTGGTGTACCACCGCAACAACGGCGGCTACGGCCTGATCGAGACGGAGGAGTAATTCACATACACGACACGAGAGAGCACCGCCGAAAGGCCGCCTGACACAAGAAAACACACGGTTTTGCCTGTGTCTATCCGGCTGAAATCGACCGCAAAAACGCCCACATGCGTCAGCATGCGGGCGTTTTTGCAGTCAATTTCAGCTCGAATTTACTTTGGCAAAACTGCTTCGCACCGAAAAAGAGCGCGTTTTGTGCAGAGCCGAGGCGCACCGCCTGCACCGCGCGGCATGAGTTCTCCCGACCACATACATTTTATACATGAATAAATATTCACCATATACGGAAGGATATACGACCATGAAAAAGTTTGTTTCTTTGCTTCTGGCGCTGATGATGGCGCTTTCTCTGGTAGCCTGCGGCAGCAAGGCTGATACGACGACCGACGACAAGACCGATGACGACACCGTGACCGAGCCGGCCAACGCGCTGGAAAAGATCAAGGCCGACGGCGTGCTGACCGTGGCCCTCAGCCCCGACTTCTCCCCCATGGAGTTCGTGGACTCCTCCAAGACCGGTCAGGACCAGTATGTGGGCTTTGACATCACGCTGGCCAAGTACATCGCCGAGAACCTGGGCGTGGAGCTGGCCATCGAGCCTATGGGCTTCGACGCCAGCCAGACCGCCGTGTACACCGGCTCCGTTCCCATGAGCATCTCCGGCTACTCCTGGACGGAGGACAGAGCCCAGAACTATGAGCTCAGCGATTACTACTACGCCGGTGAAAACGAGACGAGACAGGCACTGCTCATCAAGAAGGAAAACGCGGATAAGTACACCTCCCCCGAGGATCTGGCCGGTCAGGACGTGGGCGCGCAGAACGCCTCCCTGCAGATGCAGCTGGTGACTGAGCAGCTGACGGGCGCCGATCCCATCGCTATCGGTGACATCACCGTGGGCGTCATGGAGCTCAAGAGTGGCACCATCGAGCGCCGCTTCGTGGACGGCCTGTCCGACACCGTGTGCAACCACGCGCTGGAGAAGGTGCTGTACGACAACTTCTCCCAGTTGGGCGTACCGCCCTGCACGGCGGAGGAGCACGCCTTCATGGAGGCGCTGTCCGCCACCTACGAGGGGCGTGACGTCCCCGGCGGCGTGGGCGCGGAGAACGATCCCGCCTTCGCCGAAAAGGTGAAGGCCATGCAGACCGGCCACTTCAACGACTTCCTGATGCCGCTGTATCAGGGTCCCGCCTTCAACGCCGGCTCCACCGACGTGGGCGATGTCAGCTATCAGTGCCCCACGGCACAGATCCATGTGGCGGTGTGGCCCAACCACGTCCCCTGCCACAGCTGGCAGGTGGTGTCCTGCAACAAGACGCCCATGGCCCATAAGGCCACCGTGCACGCCGGCAAGGTGCTGTGCGCCGCCGCCATCGACCTGCTGGAACAGCCCGCGCTGCTGGAGGCCGCCAAGGCCGAGTTCCGGCAGCGGACGGCGGGCGGGTACACCTGCCCCATCCCGGCGGACGCCGTGCCGGCGCCCCTGGAGCTGTAAAGAAAGAACACCCCTGACCTGCCGGTCAGGGGTGTTCTCTTACAGATGCAGCTCCTTCAGCCGCCGGAAGCTGCGGCTCGCCAGCAGCAGGCCCAGCGCCGCCAGCACCAGCGCCGCCGCGCCCAGCACCCAGGTCAGCGTGTCCGTCAGCCCCCGGCTGCACAGCCAGGAGAACAGCCGGTAGGCGCCCATGACCAGCAGGATGCCCGCCAGCAGCAGCGCCACCAGCACGGTGGAATTCTCGCAGTTGTCTATCTTTTTCATGGCGTCCTCCCCTGCGCCGGAACGGCCCCGGCGCTTTTGTCCACCATCATACCATCCGCCGCACAGCCCGTCAAGGGCAGAGAGCCGGGGACTGTCCTCACGGGCAGTCCCCGGCTTCGCGTTTACGCCAGCAGGGCGCGGTCGTTGTCGTATTCCTGGCCGCTGACCTTGCTGAACAGTGCCAGCAGGTCCGGCACCGTCAGCCGGGCCTTCTCCTCGCCGGAGATATCCAGCACGATCCGCCCGTTGTGCAGCATCAGCAGGCGGTTGCCGTAGTGGATAGCGTCGCGCATATTGTGGGTGATCATCAGCGTGGTCAGGTGGTTCTCCCGGACCAGGCGGTCCGTGATATCCATGACCCGCTGGGCCGTCTGGGGATCCAGCGCCGCGGTGTGCTCGTCCAGCAGCAGCAGCTTGGGCTTCTGCAGGGTGGCCATCAGCAGCGTCAGCGCCTGACGCTGTCCGCCGGAGAGGGTGCCCACCTTGGTGGTCAGGCGATCCTCCAGACCCAGACCCAGCTCCCGCAGGCGGCGGCGACAGTCCTCGCGCTCGCCGCGGCGGATGCCGGGACGCAGGGTGTGATGCCGGCCGCGGCGCTCCGCCAGAGCCAGGTTCTCCTCGATCTCCATGCCGGCGGAGGTACCCATCATGGGGTCCTGGTATACGCGGCCCAGGTAGCGGGCGCGCTTGTACTCCGGCAGAGAGGAAACGTTGACGCCGTCCAGCTCGATGCTGCCCTCGTCGGGCTGCCAGGTGCCGCAGATGGCGTTCTGCATGGTGCTCTTTCCGGCGCCGTTGCCGCCGATGACGGTGGCGAAATCCCCGTCCCGCAGCGTCAGGCTCAGGTGGTCCAGCGCCACGCGCTCGTCCACGGTGCCGCTGTTGAAGGTCTTGGTGATGTTATTCATTTTCAGCATGGCCGCTGTCTCCTTTCTTACTGCGGGAATGGGCTTTCAGTTGTGCTTTGACGTGGGGCGCGCCCAGGAACACGGCCACCACCACGGCGGAAAACATTTTCAGAAGGTCGGTGTCGAAGCCGGCGAAGATGATGACCTGATAGACGATGTAGTAGATCACCGCACCCAGTATCACACCGCCCAGCAGCAGCATGGTGCACACCGCCGCGCCGGTGCAGATGGAGCCGTCCACGGTCAGATCGGCGATATCGAGCACTTTATAGGTAATGTATACGCCGATGGCCATCACGCCCCAGATCAGTCCCTGGGCCAGAGCGCCGGGCAGCGCGTTCAATAGCTGTGTCATGTGGCTACACCAGACCTTCCTGTCTGAATTTTATTCCATGGCCTCGTAGCCCTCCGGGGCAGTGATGCCCAGGGCCTCGCACATGGTGGGGTTGTACATCTTGGTGGCGGGCGCGTACTGGACGGGCATCTCAGCGATGTCCGCCTCACCGGTGAGCACCTGGGCGGCCATCTCGCCGGTCTTGTAGCCCAGGTCATAGTAGCTGATGGACAGCGTGGCCACGCCGCAGCCGGTGCAGAGGCCCTTCTCGCCGGCTACCACCGGAGTCTTGGCGTTCAGAACGATGCTGCCGATGGTCTCGGTGCAGGAAGCGGCGGTGTTATCGGTGGGAATGTAGATCACGTCGCTGTCGGCGGCGGCCTTGGTGGTCACAGCGGCCACGTCATTGGAGTCGGAGAAGGAGTAGCGGGTGCAGGTGATGCCCTTGCCGGTCAGGTACTCCTCCACCACCTGGACCTGGTACTCGGAGTTGGGCTCCGCGGAGCAGTACAGCAGGCCGACGGTCTTGGTCTCCGGCAGCAGCTCCAGGATCATATCCGCCTGCTCCGTCAGGGGCGCCAGGTCGGAGGTGCCGGAGACGTTGCCGCCCACGGTGCCGGAGAAGCTGTCGATACCCAGCGCCACGCCGTACTCGGTAACAGAGGCACCCAGAATGGGGCTCTCTGCGGTGGCGTTATAGGCCGTCGGCATCGCCGGTGCCGTCCGTCTTGGTGTCGTCGGTCTTGCTGCCGCAGGCGGCCATGCTCACGCACATGGCGGCGGCCAGCAGGGCGGTCGTCAGCCGCCGTGTGATGTTCTTTTTCATGGTGTGGTTCCTCCTGATGGGTGTTTTTGAAAATCTGGCTGCAAAAAAGCCGCCCTACGGATCTGTGATCCATAGGGCGGCTTTGATGTCAGTACGTCTCCGGGGGAGAACATCCTCATTTCATCAGCAGCATTTCCGGGCACCACAAATCACTCTTACTTTATCCGCATAGGTAAAGTAAAAGCTAAATGCGTATGCCTTGTACAGCTGCTTCATCATGTGTGGCGTTCTCCTTTCCCGAAGTTTTCTGTGAGATATCACAACAGAGAGCCACCGTCAGCCGTCATATCCACCAAAATTATTTGCCGGGGACAAGCGCCCTGCCCAGCGCTTTCGCGCTTTAAAGTTCGGATCTGCCCGGTGTTCCGGCAAATATCCGGCACTTTCCGCCGTCACTTTCCGCCGTCATTTTCCGCTGGGCATATCGCCCAGGGCCCCGCCGTCCTCTGTCAGCAGCGTCAACCCGGCAGGGCGCTCCGCCAGCAGATACTCCAGCACACCGCGGCTGACGTCATCCATCTCCCCGGCGCGGCGGATATGCACCGCCAGCGGCTGCCGCGCCGCCAGACCGGTGAGCCACCGGATAAACGCCTGGGCCACTGCCGCCGGTGCGGCCGTGACCTCACCCTCCGCGCCGGCACACACCGCCGCAGCGGGCTGTATAGCCCCCAGCACCCGCAGCAGCGTCCGGTCGTCCGTCCGCACGTCGTTCCCGACGGCGTCCAGCAGCTTCCCCACCGTGTCCGCCATCCAGAAGCAGGGCACCGCCCGGAGGCAGTAGGTCTGCACATGCAGGCCCGGCGCATCGGTCCGCGCCGCCGCAGGCTCCTCCGGCGCGGCGGGCGCGGCCTTCAGCTCCGCGTATTTCTGCGTGATGGCGCTGCCGGGATAGATCTCCAGGTTGGAGGCCAGCCGGTTGCGGAACTCGTTGAAAAACCGGATAGCGCGGCTGCGGTCGCCGCCGCGCTCATACAGCGTCATCAGCCGCAGGGCCAGCTGCTCGTTGTAGGGCTCGTATTCCATGACCCGCTCCAGAATGCCCACGGCCTCCGGCAGCATATCCCGCTGCTCATACAGCTCCGCCGCCTTCATCAGCAGCCGGTTCTTCCGCTTCTCATAATAGATGCGCTGGCTGAGGATCAGCTCATTCAGGTCCTCGCAGTGGTTGAAATAGTACCCCTCCAGCAGCTCGCCGCCAAAGGCGTCACACGCCCGCTTCAGCTCGTCCGCCGACTGTGTCTCCGGGTCGATCTCGTCGATGGTCTGCAGATCGCAGACATAGTCGTATGCCCGGTCGATGCAGCAGTACTCCCGGTCCAGCTTGATGAGCGACCGCCCGCCCTCGCCGGTGTCGGTGCTCTTTTTGATCTTCCACAGGGTATAGCGCAGGTTGTATTTGGAGGCGCTGACGGCGCTGTCCGGCCAGAGGTAGGCCGCCAGCTTCTCCCGCGCGTAGTATTCCCCGCCCCGCAGGAACAGGATACACAGCAGGGCGCAGCCCTTGTTGCCCAGCTCCGGGGTGATGTCCGTGCCGTCGCAGATGACCTGCGGCTTTCCAAACAGTCTGATCTGAAGCATAGCCGTCACCTCACTGCCGGCTGTGCAGCACCGACCCGGACTTGATGGTCACGGTCACGTCGGTCTGCTCCAGCTGCTCTGCGGGCGCGGTGCGGATGTCGCGGTCCAGCACCACGATATCCGCCAGGTATCCCGGCGCCAGCTTTCCCTTGCGCTTGTCCTCAAACAGCGCGTAGGCGCCGTTGACGGTGTACATCTCGATGGCCTGCTCCACGGACACGGCGCACCGGGGCACGGCGCGGTTCACCGCCGCGTGGATGCCCAGCATGGGCCGCGGCTCCGTCACGTCACTGTCCGACCCGCCGCACACCACCGCGCCGGCGGCGAACATGGCGGCAAAGTTGTTGGAGCGCAGATAGCGCTCGCCCACCCGGCGCTCGTACATACCGCCCTTGCCGCCCCACAGGTAGGCGTAGGCCGGCTGCACCGAGAAGATCAGCTTCATGTCCGCCGCCCGGGCGATCTGCTCCGGCGTGGCCATGATGGCGTGCTCGATGCGGTGGCGCAGGGCGGTGCTTCCGCCCTGACGGATGGCCCTCTCGTGGGCCAGCAGCACGGACTCGATGGCCCGGTCGCCGATGCTGTACAGCGCCAGCTGCATATCCTGCCGGTAGCACTGCTGCACGAACTCGTCCAGTCCGTCCTGGGGCAGAAAGATCTGTCCCCGGTAGTCCGGCCGGTCTGCGTAGGGTGCCGACAGGGCGGCGCTGTGGCTGGACAGGGTGCCGTCCACCATAATATTGCCGCCCACCCGGCGCAGCCCCAGCTTCCAGACCTTCGCCAGGTCCATGGTCTGATAGAACAGCGGCATATCCACCGGGAACTCGCCGCTGTGGGCGTAGATGAACTCCGCGTCCCGGTCGTCGAACAGCCAGCCGCCCTCAATGGCCGCCACGGTGGTGATGCCGTTTTCCAGCAGCCGGGACATGGCCAGATGGATGGCCTCCATGCGGAACTCGTCCGGCAGGCTCCGCAGCACATTGGAGCGCAGCACATAGTTGGCGTTCCGCCGGAAAATGCCCGTGGGCAGGCCGCTGCCGTCCAGCTCCACACCCTCCAGGGAGAAGGGCACCTTATAATACAGCAGGGCGTGGGTGTTCAGCATGCTGACGTGGTACTCCTTGGAGAACAGCACCACCGGACTGTCGCTGCAATACTTGTCCAGCACATACCGGTCCGGAAAGCGCTTTTCCTCGAACTGCGACTCCTCCACCTGGCAGCCCAGCACCGCGCCCTCCCGCTTTTCGGCGGCGGCCAGCATCTCGCCCAGCTCCCGGTGGGACCGCGCGCCGCCCAGATCCACGCTCATCATGTTCACAGCGGTCTGCATCACATGGAAGTGGTTGTCGATAAACCCCGGCAGCACCGTGCCGCCCCTGGCGTCGATGACCTGCGTGCCGGGGCGCACCAGCTTCTGCCAATCATCGCCGCGGCCTGCGGCGCAGATCATTTTCCCCGCCGCGGCCACCCAGTCGGCCCCGCCGTCGCCGCACATGGTCATGCAGCGCCCGTTTTTAATGATGATATCCGCGTACATAGCGTCCCGTCCTCCTGTTGAAAGCCGTGTTGTGTTATGGCCGTATTGTACACCAGGGCGGGCCGTCTGTCCAGTGGCGCTGCGCCTCCGGCGGCAGATGTACCAAATCGTTGGTTGAAAAGCACGGCATGATTTGCTAAAATGTTTAGTAACAACGGAAATTCAACGCTTTTTCCACGCGCGGTCCAACATCTCCCGGTTACAATGACATCAAACTGAGGCGGAGCACGGCCGGCGCGGCCCCTCTCCGCCCTCCCGAAAAAACGAAAGGACAGGGATGTATATGAGCGTTTTGATTTTGAACCGCGAGCAGGTCAAGCAGGTCATCTCCATGAAGGAAGTCATCCAGGAGGTGCGCGAGGTCTATCGTCTGAAATCCCAGGGCAAGTCCGTGATCTGGCCGCTGGTCAACTATGAATTCGTGGACGAGCACGCCGCCATGGACATCCGTTCCGGCTATATCAAGGGCGTACAGCTCCACGGCCTGAAGATGCTGAACAACTTTCCCGAGAACCGGGAAAAGGGCCTGCCGCCCTTCAACGGCATCATGATGGTCTACGACTCCAACACCGGTATTCCCGTCAGCGTCATGGACGCCTCCTACGTCACCTGTATGCGTACCGGCGCCGCCGGCGCGCTGGGCGTGGATCTGCTGGCCCGCAAGGACGCCAGGCACCTGTTTATTCTGGGTGCCGGCAAGCAGGCCCCCTTCCAGATCGCCGCCACGCTGCTGCTGCGTCCGGCCATCGATAAGGTCTACATCGCCGACCCCATGTTCCCCAACAACGCGGTGCAGTTCGCCGCCCACATCGCCCAGCAGCTCTCCGATGACTTCGGCATCGACGCCTCCGGCGTGGAGTTCCTGCCGGCGCCGGATATGGCCGCCGCCGTGGGCGACAGTGACGCCATCATCACCGTCACGCCCTCCCGCAAGCCCATCATCCAGAAGGCGTGGCTGAAGCCCGGCACCCATCTGAGCTGCCTGGGCTCCGACATGGAATCCAAGCAAGAGATCGAGAGCACCATCTTCCAGGGCGCCGCCTTCTACGCCGACGACCGCGCCCAGTGCATCCGCGTGGGCGAGATGGAGCTGCCCATCAAGCAGGGCGTTGTCAGTGCCGACGACATCACCGGCGAGATCGGTGACCTCATCGACGGCAAGGTCCCCGGCCGCACCAGCGACACGCAGACCACCATCTTCGACGCCACCGGCCTGTACATTCTGGATCTGGCCGCCGCCAAGGTAGCCATCGACCGCGCACTGGCCGAGGGCGTGGGCTTGCAGGCCGACCTGTAACCCCGCGGGATATATCCGCTTACCCTACAAAACAGACGAAATGAGGAGGACAATAAAATGAAACTGGCATGGTTTGGTGTGGAAGAGTGGCTGAATCCCATGGACTCTCTCGCCCGTATCAATCTGGGCAGCAGCTGCGTCAGCGCCCTTCGTATGGACGAGCTGTTTGACCTGACCGGCGAGGATCTGGACGCTTTCCTGAACGAAATGCGTACCATGAGCCTGCATTATCACCACGGCGACGCCACCGGCTCCCCCCGGATCAAGGCGGCAGTGGCCGGCATTTACCCCAAGGGCAATGTGAAGCCCGAGGAAGTCATGATCACCCACGGCGGCACCGGCGCCAATGACCTGGTGCTGATGAGCGTGCTGGAGCCGGGTGACAACTGCGTGGTGATCAAGCCCTCCTATCAGCAGCACTACGATATCCCCAAGGGCAGCGGCATCGAGACCCGCGTGGTCCAGCTGAAGGCCGAGGATAACTATCAGCTGGATTTCGACGCCCTGGACAAGGCCTGCGACGCCAACACCAAGATGATCGTCCTGACCAACCCCAACAACCCCATCGGTGTGACCCTGTACGACGAGGGCCTGCGTAAGGTCGTGGACATCGCCGCCAAGCACGACGCCTGGATCCTCTGCGACGAGGTCTATCGCGGGCTGGACGAGAACTATATGCCCTCCATTCTGGACTACGGCTACCACAAGGCCATCTCCATCAGCAGTATGTCCAAGATGTACTCCATGGCCGGCACCCGTATCGGCTGGATCGTCTGCCGCGACCACGAGATGTACGAGGTCATGAAGACCCGCCGTTCCTACAACACCATCTGCTGCGGCATCTGGGACGAGATCATCGCCTCCATCGCGCTGGAGCATTACCAGGCCCTGTGGGCCCGCGCCCGTTCCATTCTGGAGCCCAACCGCAAGATCGTGGAGGACTGGGTCGCCTCCCAGCCCCATCTGCACCTGCGCGCCAAGGCCATGGGCACCACCTGCCTGATCGACTATGACTACGACGTGGACTCCGAGACCCTGGCCAAGGACGCCATGGCCACCGAGCAGATCCTGGTGGTCCCCGGCGACTACTTCGATATGCCCAAGACCATCCGCGTGGGCTACGGCGCCTTCCGCGATCCCCAGGTGCTGAAGGCCGGCCTGGAGGAGTTCGGCAAGTACCTGGAGAAGTACAACTAACTGACACATCCCTCTCTCACAAATTTCTTCCCCCCTGCGGCACGTGCCGCAAAACAAGCGCCCGGCAGAAGCCGGGCGCTTGTTTTTTCCGTATTCCGTTGGCGCTCACACCCGCGCCCAGCGCATCCAGCCGTCCTCGAACAGGGCTGTCAGCCGCCCCGTGTCCTTCAGCCACGCCAGATAGGACCGCACCGTGCTGCCCACCAGCACATACTGCTCAAAGCTCATGGCCAGCCCGTAGGCGGCAAACAGCTGCTGCAGGATGTCCTCAAAGCCGCGGGGCACAGCGCAGAGGTCCACGATCCTCTCCGCGATCTCCTGGACCTTCCGGACGTTGTACTGTGCCAGGTCGGCGATGTCCTCCGTCACCTCCGTGTGCGCGGGCACAAATACCTTCGCCGTCATGGCCTGCACCTGCTCCAGCGTTTTCAGGTACCCGGCCACGTCGTAAATAAAGCCGATCTGGTACTTGTCCAGTATCTCCCGGCTGGAAAGGCAGTCCGCCAGAAACACCACGTCGTCCGGCGTCCGAAAGCCTACCATGTCGAAAAAGTGCCCGGGCAGGGGGATAGACGCAAAGCCCTCCGGCAGCTTGTCCGCCGTCAGCTCCGCCGCGTCGCTCTCCTGTGCCAGCAGAAACTTGTGCCGCAGGTCCTTGGGCGGATATCCGCCGTAGAGAAACGACGGCTCCAGCACCGGGTGCCGGGTAAACGCGCAGTCGATTCCCGGCGCGTAGATCCTGCAGCCCGTCTGTCCCTGCAAATACCGGTTCCCGCCGATGTGGTCGGCGTTGGCGTGGGTGTTGTAGATCGCCGTCAGCTGCCAGCCGTTGGCATCCAGCACCTGCCGTATCCTCCGCCCCGCGTCCTTGTCGTTGCCGCTGTCGATCAGGCAGACGTTTTTCTCATCCAGCCGGAAGAGGCCGATGTTGGTGGGGCTCTTGATGTAATACGTCCTCTCGGTAAGCTGTATCAGTTCGTACATAGCGGTATCCCCTCCGTTACTTTTTTGTATCGCCATCCGATCATGTTTTGTTGCTTCCTTGTCCTGTCATCCTATCAGTTTTTCCGCCTCTTTGTAATGTCATTCTATCATGTTTTGCTGCTTCTTTGTGCTGTCATCCTATCATATTCCCCCGCTTCTTTGTATTGCCATCCTATCATATTTCTCCGCAAAACACAAGCGCCCGGCCGATAGCCGGGCGCCTGCGTACCTCATCTGTATATGGCGCCGCTGGCCGCCACACAGTTCTTTCCGTTGTTTTTGCAGATATACAGCTGCCTGTCCGCCTTTGCGATAAGCGAAAAGTCCTTCAATTCCAGGCATGTCCCGCACGCAACACCGAAAGAGGCCGTAACAATGTGCCTGTCCGGCAGGTCCTCTCTTGGAACAGCCACGGCGCGCACCGCGTCAAGGAGCGCACCGGCGATACGGCGGGCCTCCTCCTCACCGATATCCGGCAGGATCGCCACGAACTCCTCGCCTCCAAAGCGAAAGAGATACCGGTCAGCCGCCGCCAACACCCCGACCACGCTTCCGGCCACACGCCGCAGCGCTTCGTCGCCCTTCATGTGGGAGTAGTTGTCGTTGTACGATTTGAAATCATCCACGTCAAAAATAATGACGCTGACCCGTTCCGGCGCGGTTTTATCGGCAATGAATGTGCCATACGTCTCCATCGCCTTTTTATTCAGTGTTTCCGTCATCACGTCGTTGTAGGCCAGCTTGATGAAAGCGTGACCCATTTCCTTGATGTGCCGTTCGTTGGCAGACTGCCGAAGGAAGATGGACCGCAGCACGATAAAACCTACAATGATGGAAAATCGCAGCAGGAAATGCTTGAACAGATCATAGTTCTCCGCGTAGGGAAGCTGTCCGGGCAGCCACCAGCTGATCAATATCAGAACACATACCGCCACGGTATCCACACGGCGGTATGTGGGCGCGATCATGATCGCAAACAGATAGCACATGGAGATGGACAACCCGACCCGGTGAAAGTTGCAGGAGACCATAAAGACGGTAACGCTGGCGATCACCACCCCATAGTAGGCCAGCAGCGCAAACCGCGCCGGCGGCGCATCGTATTCTCCTCCACGCTTTTTATAGGCGATCGTAAACACAAGCATCGCCAGCGAGCCGCCGATCATCATGTAAAGCGGCACCATGTCAATGGGGATCATCGAGCGCGCCGCGATGTTCTTGACCAGGTAGATCCCGTTGGTCAGTATAAACAGAATGGCTGCATAAAATACGACCGAAAAATTCTGCCGCATAAGGATGCTCTCCACAGTCGGAATCTCATCGATCTGTATTCCCAGCACACGATCACTAAAGCTCTTAAACCTAGCAAACGCCATATCCGATATCCAGCAGGACACCCTCTGCACAATATCGACCTTATTCCCTCGTCTTTCCATACGATCCCTCCAGCAAATAATACGACCCCGTTTGTCTGCTTTTGTTGATCTATTGTTATATTTTACCATGCTTCCGCCCAAAACACAAGCGCCCGGCTGATAGCCGGGCGCTTGGTATTATGATTATGCGGAAAATCGAGCCCTTACTTGGCGTCCTTGATCGCAGCCTGTGCGGCGGCCAGACGGGCGATGGGCACGCGGAAGGGGGAGCAGGACACATAGTCCAGACCCACGCGGTGGCAGAACTCCACGCTGGAGGGGTCGCCGCCGTGCTCGCCGCAGATGCCCAGATGGATGTCGGGGCGGGTGGCGCGGCCTAGCTTGCAGGCCATATCCACCAGCTTGCCCACACCGACCTGATCCAGCCGGGCGAACGGATCGCTCTCATAGATCTTGTTGTCGTAGTAAGCGGGCAGGAACTTGCCGGCATCGTCACGGCTGAAGCCAAAGGTCATCTGAGTCAGGTCGTTGGTACCGAAGGAGAAGAACTCCGCCTCGGTGGCGATGGCATCAGCGGTCAGCGCAGCGCGGGGAATCTCGATCATGGTGCCCACCAGGTACTTCATATTCATACCGGCGGCAGCCAGCTCCTCGTCAGCGGTCTTGACCACCACGTCCTTGACGAACTTCAGCTCCTTGACCTCGCCCACCAGGGGGATCATGATCTCGGGAACCATGTTCCAGTCGGGGTGCTTCTTCTGGACGTTGATGGCGGCGCGGATAACGGCACGGGTCTGCATGACGGCAATCTCCGGGAAGGTGACGGCCAGACGGCAGCCGCGGTGACCCATCATGGGGTTGAACTCGTGCAGGGAGGCGATGATGGCCTTGATGTCGGCCACGGTCTTGCCCATATCCTTGGCCAGCAGCTCGATGTCCGCCTCCTCGGTGGGAACGAACTCGTGCAGAGGGGGATCCAGGAAGCGGATGGTAACGGGGCAGCCCTCCATGGCCTCATAGATGCCCTCGAAGTCACCCTGCTGCATGGGCAGCAGCTTGGCCAGAGCCTTCTCGCGCTGCTCCTTGGTGTCGGAGCAGATCATCTCGCGGATGGCGGCAATACGGTCGCCGTCGAAGAACATATGCTCAGTGCGGCACAGGCCGATACCCTGGGCGCCCAGAGAGCGGGCGCGGGCGGCGTCGGCGGGGGTGTCGGCATTGGTGCGGACCTTCAGCCGGCGGAACTTGTCGGCCCAGGCCATGATGCGGCCGAAATCGCCGCCCACATTGGCGTCCACGGTGGGCATAGCGCCGTCGTAGATATTACCGGTGGAGCCGTCCAGGCTCATCCAGTCGCCCTCGTGGTAGGTCTTGCCTGCCAGGGTAAACTGCTTGTTGGCCTCGTCCATGTTGATGGCACCGCAGCCGGATACGCAGCACTTGCCCATGCCGCGCGCCACCACAGCCGCGTGGGAGGTCATGCCGCCGCGGACGGTCAGGATGCCCTGGGCGGCCTTCATGCCCTCGATGTCCTCGGGAGAGGTCTCCAGACGAACCAGAACCACCTTCTCGCCCCGGGCAGCCCACTCCTTGGCGTCCTCGGCATTGAACACGATCTTGCCGCAGGCAGCGCCGGGGGAGGCGGGCAGCGCCTTGCCCACCGGCTCGGTGGCCTTCAACGCCTTGGGGTCGAACTGGGGATGCAGCAGGGTATCCAGGTTGCGGGGGTCGATCATGGCCACGGCCTGCTGCTCGGAGATCATGCCCTCGTCCACCAGGTCGCAGGCGATCTTCAGCGCGGCGGGAGCGGTGCGCTTGCCGTTGCGGCACTGCAGCATGTACAGCTTGCCGTGCTCCACGGTGAACTCCATATCCTGCATATCGCGGTAGTGGTCCTCCAGGATGTTGCAGACCTTCACGAACTCGTCATAGGCCTCGGGGAACTTCTCAGCCATCTCGGCGATGGGCATGGGGGTACGCACACCGGCCACCACGTCCTCGCCCTGGGCATTGGTCAGGAACTCGCCCATCAGCTTCTTCTCGCCGGTGGCGGGGTCACGGGTGAACGCCACGCCGGTGCCGCAGTCGTCGCCCATGTTGCCGAAGGCCATGGACTGCACGTTGACGGCGGTGCCCCAGGAATAGGGGATGTCGTTGTCGCGGCGGTACACGTTGGCGCGGGGGTTGTCCCAGCTGCGGAACACGGCCTTGATGGCGCCGATCAGCTGCTCCTTGGGATCGGTGGGGAAGTCGCTGCCGATCTTGGACTTGTACTCGGCCTTGAACTGCATGGCCAGCTCCTTCAGATTCTCGGCGGACAGCTCCACGTCCTGGGTCACGCCCTTCTTCTCCTTCATGGCATCGATCAGCTGCTCAAAGTACTTCTTGCCGACCTCCATGACCACATCGGAATACATCTGGATAAAGCGGCGATAGCAATCCCACGCCCAGCGGGGGTTGTTGGACTTCTTGGCGATCACGTCCACCACGCCCTCATTCAGACCCAGGTTCAGAATGGTGTCCATCATGCCGGGCATGGAGGCGCGGGCGCCGGAGCGCACGGATACCAGCAGGGGATTTTCCAGATCGCCGAACTTCTTGCCGGTGATCTTCTCCATCTTCTCGATATACTCCATGATCTCCGCCATGATCTCGCCGTTGATCTGGCGGCCGTCCTCGTAATACTGAGTGCAGGCCTCGGTGGTGATGGTAAAGCCCTGGGGCACGGGCAGACCGATATTGGTCATCTCCGCCAGGTTCGCACCCTTGCCGCCCAACAGCTCACGCATCTTGGCGTTGCCTTCGGTGAACAGGTAACAATACTTCTTGCTCATTGCAGTTCCTCCGTATATTAAATAGTTGTACCAAACATTGAGAACAATTTATTATAGTCATATTTTTTTTTAAAAGCAACCCTGTCGCGGATATTTTTACAAAAAATGTTGTTTCCTCTGCGGACACTCGCCGTAAACCGATAACACATTTCCGTTTCCTCTATTTTCCGTCCTTTTTGGCACAGCACCCGCAAAGCCGCCGTCCCGGCGCGCTTCTCCCGGCGGAACGGAGGGAAGATTTTGCGTCTTGCCTATTCCCCCACTCCTGTGGTATACTGTTATATTGAATTAGTAGGCAATTTACCGGGAGGTACGCGCATGGTCCAGCTGCCCCAGGAAAACAGCATATTCACCCGCACCGTGCGCCGCGCCGCCGGGGAGGACCGTCTCAGCCACGCGGTCATCCTGACGGGCCGGGGTGACCTGACCGCCGCTGCCCGGTTTCTCGCCGCCGCCCACGTCTGCGAGGGGGCGGACAGACCCTGCCTGCGCTGCCGCCACTGCCGCAAGGTACTGGAGGGCATCCACCCGGACGTGATCCCCGTGCTGGATACAGAGCACAAGGAGTTGACGGTGGAGGCGGTCCGCGCCCTGCGTAAGGATGTGTACATCCGCCCCAACGAGGCCCGGCGCAAGGTATACGTCATCTCTGACTGCCGCCAGCTGAACCAGCGGGATCAGGATGTCCTGCTGAAGGTGGTGGAGGAGGGACCGCCCTATGCCGCTTTCATCTTCTGCGCCGACGCTCCCGCCGCCCTGCTGGAGACCGTCCGTTCCCGCTGTACTCTGCTGAAATACGACGGGGAAGACGCGCCCCTCAGCGACGGTACCGCGGAGCTGTGCCGTGCGTTTGCCTCCGGGCGTCTGCTGCCGGTGACCACGGCGCTGCTCTCCCGCGAGCAGTCCCTGAAGCGCGAGACGCTGCAGGCCCAGCTGGAGGAGCTGTGGCGCGCCGCGGCCGAAGCCCTGCTGGTGCAGCAGGGCAAGGCGCAGCCGGATCCCTCCTGTGCGGAGGCAGCCCTTCTGCTGGCGGACAGGCTGACGGCGCGGCAGCTGCTGGGACTGTGCGCGGCCAGTCAGCGCTTTGCCGAACAATGTGACCAAAATGCGGGCGTGGGCCAGATATTGGGTGCCCTCGCCGTGAAATGGGAGGAACTTTTATGACCGATGTGATCTCTGTCCGCTTCCGCAGCGGCTGCAAGGAATACTACTTCGACCCCAAGGGGCTCACGATCCCCGCCGGCACCGACGTGATCGTGGAGACCGCCCAGGGCCCGGAATTCGCCCACTGCGCGGCGGGCAACCACCAGGTGCCCGATGACGCGGTGGTCAAGCCCCTGCGGTCCGTCCTCCGCATCGCCACTGACAACGACAAACACACCGCCGCCTACAACCGCAGCCGTGAGAAGGAAGCCTTCGATGTCTGCAAAAAGAAGATCCAGCAGCACAAGCTGGAGATGAAGCTGGTGCGGGTGGAGTGCAGCTTTGACGGCAGCAAGATCCTGTTTTTCTTTACCGCCGATGGCCGCGTGGACTTCCGCGAGCTGGTCAAGGACCTGGCCGGCGTGTTCCGCGCCCGCATCGAGCTGCGGCAGATCGGCGTCCGCGACG
>OOCI01001278.1_pt1 | contig 19260 bp, 16 predicted proteins | sample 1671761 | NCBI WGS metagenome assembly OOCI01 (sample SAMN06348190, study PRJEB24527) | human gut metagenome | biome: human gut; feature: ankylosing spondylitis patient; material: feces | host: Homo sapiens | place: China | collected 2015-10
TGACTTGAAAGCGTTTCTACTTCTCAAATCCGCCATTTTCGCATTTCCTCACGAACGTCACTTAAAGCCAACAACTGCCACAACCACCTGAAACTCAAAACAAAAGCCCAAATCTGCTATTTTTTGCTTTTTTAGTCATTCTTTTTCACTAAAACCCCTTATTTTTAAGTTCAAATATATAGGTTTTCAGGAGCGAAATCGTGATGTATAGTAAAATTGTCGAACAAAAATAAATATATTGAAGAAAAAGAAGTAGAATTTAATGGGATTAATCATGCTATCAGTGAAATCAAATATTATTCTGAAAAGCACATTCACATTGATTACCTCTTTTGTATATATCAGACTTTGTCTATAGAAATATGCTAAGGTTATTACCTATGATATTATACAGCTTTGTCCGAAAGAAATGGTATCATCTAGATTAAAGCTATCATTGGATAATTTGCTTACCTACATCGACCGGAAGGCTGCCCTGCTGGATCTCATCGGTCAGCTGAAGGAGGAATTCCCTCACGCCACCATCCACGGTCACAACGAGTTTTCCGCTAAAGCCTGTCCCTGCTTCGACGTGAAGAAGAAATTAGATCCCTATTTTGAGAAAGGGGGTGGGGAATAAATAAACAAGGGTACGTTCCTTGTTTGATATAGAGAATATAAAAGCGTGGTTACAAGGAGGCTTTAGTCATCGTTTGTAGCCACGCTTCACTTGTCTATTCAACTGTCCTGTTTCTACTCCATATAATCTTGCAAGGTCACGGTCAAGCATACTTGATGCCCTCTTATTACTTAAATGAGAGGTTCTATATTGTTTATAACATCAACTTGATCATGTTCTATGACCTGTTGATTTTTATCTTCATGTCCTACATCAAACCACAACCTATGCTAAGATTGGCTCATCGGGCGACTGTTGTATATCGTACTATTCCTACATCAAACCACAACGAGCTCCCAGTTTTCAATATATGATGAAAGTTGTATATCGTATTATTCCTACATCAAACCACAACGGTTTACACTTGCGACCCTTACGCAGATTAGTTGTATATCGTACTATTCCTACATCAAACCACAACTAAACTTCATAAGTACATGTTCCCAAACCGTTGTATATCGTACTATTCCTACATCAAACCACAACATCACTCTCATTCTGGTTATAATCAGATGAGTTGTATATCGTACTATTCCTACATCAAACCACAACTCCTCTGAACCATTCTGCGAAGAAGAGCGAGTTGTATATCGTACTATTCCTACATCAAACCACAACGGTGCTTTCATTCTTTCCCAATTACCAAGCGTTGTATATCGTACTATTCCTACATCAAACCACAACATGCCTCTGAACTGGTACGCCAAACATTTTGTTGTATATCGTACTATTCCTACATCAAACCACAACCTTTCAGAGTTTGTTCCAACTGGGCATATGGTTGTATATCGTACTATTCCTACATCAAACCACAACCTGCTCGCAAACCTCACACTCCGATAGCTTGTTGTATATCGTACTATTCCTACATCAAACCACAACCTTACCTGCTCAAAACGACTTCAAATGTTGGTTGTATATCGTACTATTCCTACATCAAACCACAACTCATGCGTTCGGGCTACAAGCTGCGCAGGGCGTTGTATATCGTACTATTCCTACATCAAACCACAACTTGCTACAAAGGCGATGTATGCAAAACAAGTTGTATATCGTACTATTCCTACATCAAACCACAACAAAAATCCGATTGTCGGCTCTTATAAAGTGTTGTATATCGTACTATTCCTACATCAAACCACAACACAAACATCAAGGCCCATAGGCAGAATGTTGTTGTATATCGTACTATTCCTACATCAAACCACAACCGTATCACGCATAGTATTTATTTCATTCAGTTGTATATCGTACTATTCCTACATCAAACCACAACATGATACCTATCAACCCTATATAATGCGCGTTGTATATCGTACTATTCCTACATCAAACCACAACCTTAAGAAGTATATAGAGTGCCCTCTTAGGTTGTATATCGTACTATTCCTACATCAAACCACAACTTATAATGGTGATATAGCTGATAATCAGCATGTTACTATCACTTTCATTAATAAGAAATAGCAAAGTAGAAAGTAAAACAATACAAAAATACTAAAAAATCTCCAACTGAATGGGTTCACCTATAACTTTTTGGGTAATTTTACTTTTATTTATACTTCTAGGCTTCCCCCAAAAATTAAAAATATCACCATATTGTTTATCTGTTACACTTAATAAACTTACTTTTCCCGATTCCGGAAGAATGGATTTTATTCTTTTAATATGTACTTCCAAACTTTCTCTTGAAGCACAATGACGAATATAAACAGAAAATTGCATCATAGAGAAACCATCTTTCTCCAAATTCTTTCGAAAAAGAGTTGCTGCTTTTATCTCTTTTTTCGTGGTAACAGGTAAGTCAAAAAATACAAACAACCACATAATATGATAAGCGTTAAGTCTATATTCTGTCATGTTATCAACGGTAAAGAAAGTTTCTTGATTTCTCCTGTATAATATTTCACAAGAGAGGCTGTTGTCATGGTTAAAGCTATCTGCAAAGGTCGCTTAACTTTCCCTATATTGACATCGCAATTCAACACACGCATTATCTCTGACTTAGATTCTTTATTTAGTTCTGTAATTCCATTTTCATAAAGTCGATATACGATTTCATCAACAAATGGTCGATATGGCTCCATAACATCATCAGCTAAGGGAAAAGCATTATATCTGCTTTTATGGAAGATACCTAAATTGGGAAGCAACCCAGACCCAAGTAAAGCACGGGCTACAGCTGCACGCAATATGGAATAACCATAATTTAAAAGAGAATTTGGAGAACAGCCTTCTCTTTCTCTTTTAAAGGAGTTACCCAAAAGACTATTCCAATATATCTTGGCAGCCAATCCCTCTCTATTGTCAGAATCTCCACTCTTTACATTATTATAATAAGGCTTGAGAATATCTTTATTCTTTCCGGCAAGAGCTAAGACAGCAGCTTGATTTTTTATCTTTGACTCTATTATCTGTTTCCAAACTTGCTTTTTCATTGGGACAGTAACAGCAAGCTGAAATTTTAAACTTTCAGCTTGCGTTGTATTAGCATCTAAGTTTTGCAACATAGATGTTGGCATCATCTTATTGTCACATAAGATAACAGCAACATTATTCTTTACCAACTCGTTAAGAAGCGGTAAAGTAATGCTTATCATTTGATTTTCCAAGACTACACACCCTATGTCTTCAATAGGGCGTGTAATCTTGTCGTCACTATCTTTCCAAGAGATTACAATCTGGCAATTCTTAAGTGAAAGGCAAACTGGAGTTGAAAAGAACAATGTCTGCTTAATCATATCATTTTTATCTTAATCTTTTAATTTCACCTAATTCATTAATCTCGAAATCATAGCCTTGAACCAGTATCTTTGCAGAAGCCAAACCGACTCTTATCTTAGGCTTTATATCTGATGTGTCAGAAGCATTTCGAGGAAGTTCTTCGTCTCGTCTCGCTTCTTGATGATACTTAAACGTTACCCTACCATCGGATTCTATCCCGGATACGTAGTAAAGGTTTCTGACTGTCTCTTTTTGAGAATAATCCCATACCTCCTCTTTTGTTTCTTTATAAAAGATAACCATAGTTCCTTTTTTTAGGATAAAAGCCAACTGACAATCATCTTTTTCAAGTGGCACTATATTATGTCCAACAACAGACTTATCATTACTCGTCTTATAATAACCAGCAGCTTCCATCATATTCACAAATTCATAAAATGTCTTTCTTTTGCCAGTTTTTGTAGAACCAACATATAATGCAACTATATAATTACCCTTAGTGGTAACATAATAGTTTCTTTTATATTCTTTATCCGACAAATCTCGTTGTTTTTTCTTATCGAAAGATATTGGATTTTTTATCGAAGTATAGCATCTTACTTTTTTAATAGGAATTTGCTTTTCTTCATTCATCCATATAGTTCCAGCCATAGCTTCTTTAAAGCCCTTTTCTCTGATAGCAGCCTCTACAATACCTCTAACAGCATCATCAACGATATTTTTAACATCGGTCACCTTCATAGAAGCCAAATTTATACGCTTAACGTATCTTACCACGCCATCGTTCTCTATAGCACCATAGTATGTATCGCTATGCAATAAACCTCTTGCTGCATCACCCTTACAAAGGACCTTCTTTTTCTTTTTGATTCCATCAACTTCTACATCAAGAAGTATTTTACGACGTCCTTGCTTAGGCATATTGTCTGGAGTATAATGATAAACCAAAATTTCATCTTGCACATTCTTTAAATCCTCAACAAATGTAGGCCATGGCTTTTTAAAATAAGCCTTTGACATGCCATACCATTTATGATTTTCTTCATTATGATAGTATGCACTTAACTTATCATATTCGTCTCGGCTGATACATGCAACAACGATAGCATCAATACAATGATGAACATGATTTACACGCTCTTTCTTACCATATACATCTTGAACACCCCAAATCTTTCTAAAATCAGAAGTAGCAATACCATTAACGGTATAGACATGCTTGAAAAGGGATTTCAAGTAAAGACGTGCATACTTAGAAATCACACCGATATCAGTACCTTGGCGTCGACTAAATCCTTCAGGTACAATCTCCATCGTGAAACGCAAATACTTACCTCGCCAATAATTGCGTTGCAATTCCAAAAGATGACGATTATAAATTATGTCATCCTTTAGCTTTTTGGTTGTTGCCCCCTTTGATTTTCCCCTTAGTTTACGTATCTGCCCATCAAGAGACTCGTACTTTTCTCTCCAGTCATTAATACGTGCCATAATTTCATCATGGTTAGGCAATTCTGCCGGCAACTTGGTTTTCTTGATTTCTCTATTGAAGCGACTATCACAGAGCGTCAAATTCATTCTTGTACTATCACCATCAACACTACGAGGAATAGTATGTTCTATATCAAAATTTTGACTATTTCCGATAAAGTCGGAAATAGCAATTTGCCTACCTGTATATAAGCAGATATGCCCCTGCTCTTCCCAAAGAATATACTTTTTTATATCATCATCTTTAACATCATAGTCCTCCCCCATTATGTCTATAATCTTCTTACGAGCCTCATCATTTTTTTTCTGATTATCTTTTGCAAATTTCGCTATCGCACGACGCTTATTCGCATCATTCAACTCACGAGCAAACTCAATATGGACCTCTGTATCCTGATCTATCTTCCCCTCTTCCAACAAACGATTTACCAATTTACGCAATCTGAATATGGAACGCATAGCCATTGGATTACGCACACTATCAATTCGAGGTGAACCAAGCTGATAAACACCATGATCATTAGTACGCAATACTCTGGGATATTTATCCATCTTAGAAGGATGGTATAACTTCTTAAGTTTCTCTTCAGATACATGATACTGATTTTTCAAATATTCTTTGATACGCTTCTCTAATTTGATACGCTTCTCTGAAGTACTTTCGTCTTTAGTATCTGTCTTATTTATTTCGCGGATGATATTATCAATGGCAGCAATACGCATTTCCTTTATATCCCATTCGTATTGCGGCATCACTTCACATAAATTTCCTAACAAGATTGCATGATCTTTCACTAATCCTCTTCTAAGATAAGGTAGAATTTTACAAATTACTTTTAAACACAATCGTCCATAGCCATTCTGTAGAGTTATTTTACTGAATTTCTTTGCATCTTCATCATTCAATTGCAGACGATTCTTGCCAAACTCTGCAAGTTTTGCCTCATCTGTATAGAAAAATAATACATGCCAGATATCATTAACAATATCCAATCGACTTTTGCCCTCAGCAAGAGTATAGGTTTCGCAAAGAGCATCGATCCAATTCTCCCCAAATATATCTATCAGAGCAGCAGTTACAGGACAACCAGAAACAGATGTATCCATAGGGAAATTGAAAAGATATGGCATTTCGACATCAGTGCTCTTCTTATAAAACCCATACTGTTCCCTACGAGCCAGTTTCTTTGCAATATCTTCAAAAACAAACTGCTTCTTTTTTATAATCGACTTGCGGAAGAACAAAGGCATGATAAGTTCTCGCTCCTCGGCAGACAAAGAGCGTAATGCACCATCATTTGGCGTTTGAATCTTTATATTATTGATAAAAGAGAGCATTCTAAACTCTTCAAACATAGGATGTGAAGAAGGACATCTTGTCTTGTTCTTCTCAAATACGCATTTACCAACTTGTCCCTTTTGCGACTTTAATGGTCGCTGGTCGAATATGGCTTTTTCTATTTGATGTACCACTTCATGACCAAGATTCTTATCTAACTCCTGCTTTTCACAAATAGCCTTAAACTCTGCCAGATAATGCTCATTGCGTGCAGTATAATGATTACGGATCTTCTCTCCTTTATTATAGAGAGAATAAAAATAATCACCAAGATACTCATAACCAGCATCATGCATCTCTTGAGTAAGGTTACTGATACTTTCTTTTACCATTCCTGTATCATCAGCACTCTGATCTTTACGATTGCTTAAAAAGCCACGTCGCTGAATCATGTGATAAAAAGCACGACCCAAAATATGCCTATCAGTTATACTACTGAAGTCCAAACTTTCATGAAGGCATTTGTGTCGATAAGCGTATGGTGTCTTTTCTGATTCATCATCAGTACTTTGCCATTGCATAAACAATTCATTCTTAGGATACTCCTTCTTGAGTCTCCAGGTAGAAAGTTCTACCTTAGAAAGTGGTGGACACAAATGTGCATCACTTAAAATACGAAGCAAACGTATCTTACGTAATTTAATACGATAGTTTCTTACTCTTGCAGCTTTATGAGCTGTACGCTCAGCAGCTTTAGAATATTCTTTGCCTTTTTCTGTTTTTAAAACACCTTCCTGGAAGATGTCCACACCTTTATCAAGCAAATGATATTCATCTGCCTGTTTTTCCACAATAGCCCATCCGTGACTATTGGTTCCGGTATCAATTCCAAGTATTTTAGTCATATTGTATAGTTTTATATACTTAATTATTAATTTTCTGTAAAATAACAACCTTTTTATTGGATAAACAAATATTTTATATTATATTTGCAGCAGAAAATAAGATTTCCTACATCTTATCACAATAAGGCAGAAATGCCGAAGGGTAAAACCTATAGTCCCGCTTCGGTGGGATTTATTTTTTTATATACTTCTGTTTTATCTTCATGTCTATTCCATTTTGCATAACTTATTCCCTTCCTCCTCTGTCTTTCTAAAATTGATAATAGAATCAATACGCTTTTCTCTACCTATCGTTTCTGGATAAGCGTAATGTCCTAACCCCGATTCCCATGGATTATCTTCCAGATACTCTGCATACCACCATCGTTTGTATTCTGTTTCTATAATGCCGAAGTCACGGGCACTGAGAATCAATGCACGAAGTGATAAACCATAGACATTTTTAAGATCTATCATTTCTTCCAAGGAAATATTCATCCTTTTGGTTCCTCCCATCTCTTCTATATATGTCTTCTTGGGGAGAATAAAGTAACCTGCAAACAAATCACAACGCTTCTCCAAAGATAATGAAGGATTGTCGGGAAATGAAAAGAGCAAATGAGCCAACTCATGCATGGCTGTATAACGAAGCTTTTCTACCGTAGTCTTGCTGGGCCTCATGTCAAGTACTATCAATGGGTATCTGTGATTTGCCCAGGTGCTTAATCCATAAACGGATTCTGGCAATTCTGCTGACATCACTTTGATTCCTTTTCTTTCTAATAAACGAAGAACACTGGCTATAGGACCGTCACCACAACACCATTTCTCTCTTAAAAGGTCTGCTGCCTGTATGGCATCCTCCAAAGTTGAGATTTTCGTCCCTAAAACGGGATTCTTAAAGGTGGAACTGAAACCTGCCTTATGCTCCTTCTCTAAATATTGCTCTGCCCAAAAAGAAAGTTTGGCTTCCAATGCCAACAGTTCTTTTTCTGAAATTTTGCCATTGGCATTTGTTCGTAGCGTAGGCATATCTATGTCTATATTGGTTCCCCAAAAATATTTTTCACTGATGCGCAGGGCATTAGCCAAGGCCAACAATGCTGGTCTCTTTGGGCGCATGATGCCTTTTTCATACCGAGATATACTCTGCTTGGTGATGGCTCCGCCTGTTCGCTCTACCAGCTTATCCATGCTTAGTCCCATCATCATTCTTGCTTCATGTAATCGAATTGGAAATTGGTCTTTTGTCATTATGATTCTTTTTTTGATGACAAATATATAAATTATTTCTCAAAGTGTAACTTTTTGATAACGTTGTTTAACTAAAAATATATAGATATTAGGTTCAGTTGCTATAAATCCCCAAAACGTCTCTTGGCGATGCATACTACGATCGGTCATTTGGTCAAAGTCATTTCTGGTCAAAATTATTCCCCGTATTCACTATCCACGGCCACAACGAGTTTTCCGCCAAAGCCTGTCCTTGCTTCGATGTGAAGAAGGAATATTCACAATATATTGATAAAGGGGGTGGGGAATAAATAAACAAGGCGTACATTCCCTCGTTCAGAGGAGCGTACGCCTTGTGATTATTTCACTTCCTCGCAAACCACCATTTCCGTGCTTTTATACACTATGATAATCTTGTGTAGCTGCGTGGTCTTGATTGCAGAAGTTACTACTTCGCTTTCTGCATATCTATTCACTTGTCTGATGGCATCCTGCTTGAGTTGTTCTATATGCGCAGCGGTATCCTTAGACTTGGCATACTTGAACTCTACAATGTAGGAATGCTGCATATCGCTGAAGTTGTCAACAAGCGGACAGAGGAAGATATCGGCATAGCCTTCCTGGGTGTCCTTTTCGGATATCGGACGGTAGAACTTGTTGTCGCAAGTCATGGCAAGCGTGAATCCGTGCACGAAATATTCTCCCTTCTGATGATCTCTCTGGGATGAATATTTATGCAGACTGTCGGCAATATATTCAAAATAAGGCTTCCATTCTCCACAATATGCCAAGGCGCTTTCTAAGTTTCCTTTTTCGTAGGAATCGTATTTCAAGTCGTTCTCCTTGTATGTGTCGAGGAGGTATTTGAACAGCTGCTCTCGCACCACCTCGTTTGGTATCACGAACTTGGTCTTTCCCTGATAATTTCCTGCGATGGTAACCATGCCGAAGTAGTAGAGCAGACTCACGAAATTATCCGGGTCGCCTATCTGCTCGGCAGGAAAGCCGGTCTTGAGCTCGCCAGCCACAAAGCCGTTTTCTACCAGTTGCTGGATGATAGAGGCATCGTGGGCGAACTCCTTGTCCTTGCGGATGAGCATACGGAGCTTGTTGTAATCCAATCGGATGTTTTCCTCTATCATATTCTTAGGAAGTTTTCCTCGGTTTCTGATATAATTATCGATGAAATAGAGCACCATGTTGGAATTGTACATGGTGGTTTCGCCGTATGAATCCTTTGCAAAACAATAGTTATCGTACCATGGTTTCATCAGGTCTATCAATTCATCCACGGTGTAGTTGTGGAGATGGAGGGTTTCGGTATAGTAAGTGAGCATTTCGCGCACCTCTTCCTCCGTAAAGCCCGTCATCTCGTTGAACTCGTATGAAAGGGAATAGTTGGTGCCGATGTTGAAACCGCTGGTCAGATCGTCCATGGTAACAGGACTGACGCCCGTTACGAAAACTCGCTCTAAGGTGGAATCGGTAGCCGACTTGATGGTGTCGAAGAACTTACGGAGATAACCCATGCCATGAGTTTCTGCCTGATAATTGTTGAGACAGTCTGGTTCTGCCAGGATAGTATTCGTGAAATGGTCGTACTCATCAATAAAGAGATACACTTTCTGTCCTGTCTTCTTACATTCCTTGCAAAGATAGTCCAACTGTTCTACTGCGCCATCCTTCCTGTTCATCTCTTCTTTGATGTTGGCAGGCAGATATTGTGCATACACATCGCAGAAGTAGTTAAACTCTGTGTTGCAATGTGCATCGAGTCCCTTCTTGTAATTCTCAAGATTGGCATCCACCACGGCAAAGTTGAGCGAGATAATCAGATAGGTATTATGCTCAGGTGTAGGATTCTCGCCGATATACAATCCTCCAAACAGTTCCTCAAACCTATCAGCCATATTGATGTCGTAATACTGTTTGAGCATGGAGAGGGTAAGGCTCTTGCCGAAACGACGAGGGCGGATATAGAAGAAATACATGTTGGATCTTTCTATTTCTTCTATAAAATCTGTCTTGTCTACATAATAGCAGTCGTCTCTTCTCACGGTAACGAAGTTCATGATTCCGTAAGGGATGCGCTTGCGATAAATGTATTCGCGCTTGGCATTTTTCTTCTTTGTGATATTACTATCCATGAGCGATTCTCCTTATATATTTTTATTTTGTCGCAAAGTTAGTATAAATATTTGGAATAAGCAAATCATCTCGTTGTTTTTGTGTTTTTTAAAACTGCTATCATTTATGGCTGATTTCTTTTTCTTCATCATTTTGTAACATCCGTGTCGTAAGTTAGAAATATATTCTTCGTATCTTTGCACCCGAATTAAGGCTATGGCCTCATGATGTGTGCTAATATATTAATAATGTGAATATGAAGAAGAAGACAATGGCCCTGCTGCTCTGCACTATGATGTCTGCAGCGGTGTTTGCTCAGGATGAAAAGAAGGAGGTTGACCGTACTCCGAAGATTGGCGGTACGATACGCTCGAAGTACGAATTCCAGACCGAGGAAGGGGAGGGACGCTTCGAAGTGAGAACTGCCCGTATCAATGTGACTGGTAATGTGACCAAAGAGGTGAGCTACAAGGCGGAAATCGACCTCTGCGATGAGGGCAAAATCAAGATGCTCGATGCTTATACCCGTATCAAACCATGGAGTACGCTCCAGTTTACTATCGGTCAGGAACGTGTGCCTTTCACCATCGATGCGCACCGCTCGCCTCATCAGCAGTATTTCGCCAACCGCTCGTTTATCGCCAAACAGGTGGGTAATGTGCGTGATGTCGGTGCTGAGGTGGGCTATACTTGGAACGTGGGGTTCCCTATCATCGTGAATGCGGGTGTGTTCAACGGCTCTGGTCTTACCAACCAGAAGGATTACTGGACCAAGGGCATCAACTATTCTGCCAAGGCGCAGTTCCTCTTCCCGAATGTGAATCTCGTGCTGAGTACGCAGAAAATCAAGCCTTCTGACGTGACTGTCAATATGTATGATGCGGGTATTACCTTCCATCGTGGCGGTCTGATCGCTGAGGTGGAGTATCTCTTCAAGCATTATTCCAAGAATGCGTTTCATGATGTGCACGCCTTTGACGGTTTTGTATGCTATGATATTCCGGTGGCCAACCAGAAATGTCTGATCAGGAAGGTTTCTCCATTGGTAAGATATGATTTCATGAGCGACCACAGTGATGGCACCCGATATGGGGCTACGGATGAGGATCCTGGCGTGTTGAAAATCAACGACTATAAGCGCCATCGTGTGACTGGTGGTGTGACGCTCAGTCTTGCCAAGCCTTTCATCTCTGACATCCGTATCAACTACGAGAAGTATTTCTATCGCAACGGCGGTGTGGCAAAGACTTCTGAGAAGGACAAGATTGTAGTAGAGTTTATGACTCGTTTCTAAAAAGAGATCATATTCTGATGTAAATAATAACTTTTGGTTCTGAAAAGTAATTCTCTATTAAGATTGAATGAATGACGAACGTGCAGCAGTCGCTTTTAGCAGATTGTTGTGCGTTTTTCTTTGTCAGTTCGGGGAAAAGTATTATTTTTGCAGATGGGGTTCTTATATAATGAGAAATTACAAATTAGAAATTAGAAATGAGAAATATGAAAAAACTGGATCATATCAAGGCTATCGCTTTTGATGCCGACGACACCCTCTGGGCCTTGCAGACTTACTTCGAGGAAGTGGAGGCTGAGTACTGTGACTTGCTTTCTGACTATGGAAGCAAGGAGGAAATCTCTGCTGCGCTCTTTGAGACGGAAGGGGAAAACATGGAGGACTTGGGATATGGCGTCAAGGCGTTCACCATCTCATTAGTGGAAAATGCCATCAAGGTGAGCGACGGAAAGGTGCCTGCCCGCGTGATAGGCAGAGCTGTGGAATTGGGAAAGACGCTGCTGAGACTGGATGCCAAACCGCTCGAAGAGGTGGAGGAGACTCTGGCAAAACTCAGAAAGACGGAATATAAGTTGGCGGTCTTTACCAAGGGCGAACTGCAGGATCAGGAGAATAAACTCTGGCGATCGGGACTGCAGCGATATTTTGATGTGGTGAGCATCGTGAGCGACAAGAAACCGGAGGCCTATCGCCGACTTTGTCGTGAGTTGGGCGTGCTGCCGGAGGAATTGGTGATGGTGGGCAACAGTTTCAAGAGCGACATTGCGCCTGCCCTCAAGATAGGAGCTTCTGCCATTCATATCCCATTTCATACGATATGGGCGCATGAAAAAACGGAGGAGTTCGAACATGAACGCCTCCGTCGTATTACTCATTTTTCGGAAATTCTCCATCTCGTTTAGTCTTGTTTCAAGGATTTCTCTCGGATTTCAAGCGATGAACGCATAAACTTTATTTGAGTTCTTCCTTGAATTTTTCCGCTGCTTTCTGGGCTGCTTTCTGGGCTGCGGCATTGGCAGTCCGCGCATTGGCCTTGCGATGATAGCTCTGGATATTGCCCCGAGAATCACGGAGAGCGAGCGAATCATCCTTCATATAGACGAAAGAAAGCGTGTCGTAGGTGGTTTTCTCGTTGAAAACGACATTGTTAAACTCGTATCTTCCTTTCACTAAGATCAGCTTGCCGTTGTAGGCGTGCCACTCTGTGTAAAGGGGAACTTTAGGATATTCCACAGGACTGTCATCCTCTACCGAACTGTTGGTCGCCACCATTCCCACGGAGCGTGCTTCTCCCATTCGCTTGAGCGTAAAACCGTATTCGCGCGGAATCATGTAGGTTTCCACGATGCTGTCGGGCATATTGGCGAGAATGCGTTGCTGCTGCCTCTTGGAGAGGTGGGTGACATCTCTGAGATGAGGCATCACCTGATAGGTCCAGGTGGCTTTCAGTTTGTCGAGGTCGATGACCATGCTTGCCTTATTCTTTTCCTTGGCAGGGATGATGCAGATCCAGTCGCCCACTTCGATATTGCCAAATACCTGACGGTTGCGGTTGGCTTCGAGAATATTATATTTTACAGGATCGCCGCCCTGATTGGGGAGCATGATTACTACGGAGTCTGTGCATCCCATGCAGGCAAGTCCGTAGATAGCTTTGTCGCCCTTGGCTGGTTTTGACATGCTGATGGGCAAGTTCTGCTGAGATACCGGTGGCTTGGGACCACGATGGCAGGAAAGCATGGCCAAGGTGGCAAATCCGATGATTAAAAATGTCTTGTTTTTCATTATGTTTATTCCTTTTGTAGTGCAAAGATACATCAAATTGCGATAAATACAAAATAAATCCCTAAAACTTTTTATTCTTTGAGAGAAAAATCGTAATTTTGCACGGAGAAAATAATAACTTAAATTTTTGATGTAAAAATGTTGAGTAAGGATAGTAAGATTTACATTGCTGGGCATCATGGCTTGGTGGGTTCCGCTATTTGGAACAATTTGAAGAAACGTGGTTACAATAACTTAGTGGGCCGTTCGCATAAGGAACTGGACCTGACCGACCAATATGCCGTTCAGAAATTCTTCGATGAGGAGCGTCCGGATGCTGTGGTCTTAGCTGCTGCTTTCGTGGGCGGCATCATGGCCAATTCACTCTACCGCGCCGACTTCATCATGCAGAACATGAAGATGCAATGTAATGTCATCAGCAATGCTTACAGTCATGGTGTGAAGAAGCTGCTCTTCTTAGGCTCTACCTGTATCTATCCGAAGGATGCACCGCAGCCTATGAAGGAGGATGTGCTCCTTACTTCTCCTCTGGAATATACCAACGAGGAGTATGCGATTGCCAAGATTGCCGGACTGAAGATGTGCGAGAGCTACAATCTGCAGTATGGCACCAACTATATCGCTGTGATGCCTACCAACCTCTATGGTCCGAATGATAATTTCCACTTGGAAAACAGTCATGTGATGCCTGCGATGATGCGCAAGATCTACTTAGCTAAACTGATTCATGAGGGCGACTGGCACAGTATTGAGGTGGATATGAACAAGCGTCCGATCAACCCTACTGATAAACTGCGCGAACTCATCGGCGAGGGCAACGTGGATGGTCATAACGACCATGAGCGTATCCTGAAAGCATTGGAGTTCTATGGTATATATAATAATAAGGTGGTGCTCTGGGGTACAGGTACTCCGCTGCGTGAGTTCCTCTGGAGCGAGGATATGGCGGATGCCAGCGTTCACGTGCTCCTGAATGTAGATTTCAAGGACATCATCGGTATCGAGAAATACAGTTCTGTTTTCTATGGTGCCAAGGTGGACGGTGCCGTTGACCGTAACAATTCTGAGGGTCGTGGCGGTGCCATTCCTTCGCTCGGTGAAATCCGCAACTGTCACATCAATGTGGGTACTGGTAAGGAACTTACTATCCGTGAACTCTCTGAACTGATCGTGAAGACGGTGGGCTTCGAGGGTACGGTGGAGTTTGATGCTTCTAAGCCAGACGGAACTCCAAGAAAGTTGATTGATGTAAGCAAGTTGCACTCGCTCGGTTGGACCCATCAGGTGGAAATCGAGGATGGTGTGAAGAAACTTTATGAATGGTACCAGAACAGTTTAAAGGACTAAGATATGGAAGTAATCAAAACTGATATTGATGGCGTGCTCATCATTGAGCCTCGCATCTTCAAGGATGCCCGTGGCTATTTCTTCGAGAGTTTCTCTCAGCGTGAATTTGACGAGAAGGTGGCTCCGATACTGGGCCATCCTATCCATTTCTGCCAGGACAACGAGAGTATGTCGTCCTATGGCGTGATGCGCGGACTTCATTTCCAGCGCCCTCCGTTCACCCAGTCTAAGTTAGTGCGCTGCGTGAAGGGTGCCGTGCTCGATGTGGCTGTGGATATTCGCAAGGGTTCTCCTACCTATGGCAAGCATGTGGCTGTGGAACTGACCGAGGATAATCATCGCCAGTTCTTTATTCCACGTGGTTTTGCCCATGGCTTTGCCGTTCTCAGCGAAACTGCCGTGTTCCAGTATAAGTGCGATGAGTTCTATCATCCTGAGGCTGACGGGGGAATCTCTATCCTCGACGAGAGCTTGGGCATCGACTGGAAGATTCCTACAGAGCATGCTATTCTCTCTGAGAAGGATACTAAGCATGATATGCTGAAAGACTTTGAGAGTCCTTTTTAAAGGTAAAAAAGTAAAAAGGTAAAAAGAACGTTCTTGCTTTTAAAGGTAAAAAGGGCTTGAAAGGGGCTTTGGGAAAGGGCTTGAAAGGGCTTTGGAGAAATGCTGATAAAAGTGGGTCTAATTGTAAAATATAAATAGAAATGAATATATTAGTTACGGGTGCCAACGGTCAGCTCGGCAATGAGATGCGTATCGTTAGCAAGAATACTACTGATCATTATATCTTTACGGATGTCAATCAGGTGGAGGGTCTGGAGACTATTTATCTGGATATTACGGATATGGATGCCATCCGAAAGATGGTGAAGGACAATGAGGTGCAGGCTATCGTCAACTGTGCTGCCTGGACCAATGTGGATGCTTGTGAAACCGATGAAAAGTTGGCTGCACTAGCTGAAAAACTGAATGCGGATGCGCCAGAAAATCTTGCTAAGGCAATGAAGGAGGTGGATGGTCTGCTCGTTCAGATTTCTACCGATTATGTGTTTGGTAAGGAACCTTATAATGTGCCTTGCAATCCTGAACAGAAGGGTACTCCTACGGGCGTTTATGGCACTACTAAGCTCCACGGCGAACAGAAAATCATCGCCAGCGGCTGCAAGTATGTCATCATCCGCACCGCATGGCTCTATTCTGAGTTTGGCAAGAATTTCTGCAAGACTATGCTCAACCTGACTGCCACCAAACCGCAGTTGAAGGTGGTGTTCGACCAGTGCGGTACTCCTACTTATGCGCTGGATCTGGCTTATGCCATCGAGACCATCTTAGAGAAGATGAAGACGGCAGAAGCGCAGGAGAAACTGGTAGGAATCTATCATTTCTCCAACGAGGGAGTTTGCTCCTGGTATGATTTCACCCAGATGATAGCAAGAATCTCAGGACATACGGATTGCGACATCCAACCATGTTACAGTTCTGAATATCCATCTCCGGTAACCCGTCCGGCTTACTCCGTGCTCGACAAGCGTTCCATCAAGGAGACCTTCGGCGTGAAAGTGCCTTACTGGGTGGATTCACTTGAGAAATGTATCGCTAATCTGGAGGCTGCCAAGTAATATCCGGAACAGAAAGTAGCTAATTGAAATTATATACTAAAAACATATAGAAATGAAGAATATCATCATAACGGGCGGTGCTGGTTTCATCGGCTCACATGTCGTAAGACTTTTTGTGAACAAGTATCCTGAGTATCATATCATCAACCTCGACAAGTTGACATACGCAGGCAACTTAGCTAACCTCAAGGATGTTGAGGATAAGCCAAACTATACCTTCGTGAAGGGTGACATTTGTGACTTCGACCTGATGCTGAAACTGATGAAGGAGTATCAGGTGGACGGTATTATCCATCTGGCTGCAGAGAGTCATGTGGACCGCAGTATCAAGGATCCTTTCACTTTCGCTCAGACCAATGTGATGGGTACCCTGTCTTTGCTCCAGGCTGCCAAGATCTATTGGGAGAGTCTGCCAGAGGGTTATGAGGGCAAGCGCTTCTATCATATCTCTACCGACGAGGTGTATGGTGCCCTGCAGATGACTCATCCAGAGGGTGTTGCAGCGCCTTTCACAACCAAGGCTTCCAGCGGAAAGAACCACGAGGCTTATGGCGAGGAATTCTTCCTGGAGACTACCAAGTATAATCCTCATTCTCCATACTCGGCTTCTAAGGCAAGCTCAGACCACTTCGTTCGTGCTTTCCACGATACATACGGTATGCCTACCATCGTAACCAACTGCTCTAACAACTACGGTCCATACCAGTTCCCAGAGAAGTTGATTCCATTATTCATCAACAATATCCGTCATCGCAAGCCATTGCCAGTATATGGTAAGGGTGAGAATGTGAGAGACTGGTTGTATGTAGTGGATCATGCCCGTGCCATCGATATGATTTTCCACAAGGGAAAGGTGGCTGAGACTTACAATATCGGCGGTTTCAATGAGTGGAAGAATATTGACATCATCAAGGTGGTGATCAAGACCGTAGATCGTCTGCTCGGACGCAAGGAAGGTGAGGACCTTGACCTGATCACCTACGTGACCGACCGCAAGGGACATGATATGCGCTATGCGATTGATTCACGTAAGCTCCAGAAGGAGTTGGGATGGGAACCAAGTCTGCAGTTTGAGGAAGGTATCGAGGAAACCGTGAAATGGTATCTTGACAACCAGGAATGGATGGACAACGTAACCAGCGGTGACTATCAGAAATATTACGAGAACATGTATAAAGACAGATAATAAAAACATTTAAATACGAAGGATGACAGTAAACACAACTCACACACAACCGGTGTGGACAGAAATCGAATATACAGCATTATGCAAAAATCCGTATCTATCTACACCATTCTATGTACCCAAGGAATCAAAGGTGTTCCAATGCAAGGAAGATGGTAGCCGCAAGGAAGTGAGAATGCTCTATCTCGTGTTTAAGGCAGCCAATGCTCCTGAAGATGCTGAATGGGAAGACGACCCTATGCCGGGAGAAATCCTGGTGGGAGTGCTGGATGATGACGATGAAGTCATAGAACCAGCCAAGGCAGTTTTCCTGGGTATGGATCTGGAAGATTTCATTGAGGTAACTGATGAGGATGAAAATACCATTACTTTCGACCTTTTCTGGCGTCATGGTGATGTAAAGGTGGAAAAGGCGGAAAAAACAAGAGACGGTTTTGTCTGCAAGAAGGAAGATTTCGGCGATGAAGGTCTGCTGGTCACTTTGACTCCGAAGAAGGAGGGTGCTCCTGTCACCATGCGCCTACAGATACCTTATCTCGGATTCTCGCTTTATGACAAGAGTGGCAACAAGATGCACGGTGATGTGGAAATCCCACACGAGAAGGTGGATGATTATCGCTATGAATTTGTGGGCGATGATAGCAACGACCGTTTCTCCCTGCATCTGGACAATGATAGATTCATCTATATGTGTGTGCTTCGCCAGCATGAGGGGAAGTTGGTTGTGCGCGATCAGCGTGATCGCCTGTCTGTGGTGGATGAACTGCCAAGCGAAGGTAAACTGTCTGAACTGATGATGAATGCCCATGAAGCATTGATCAAGAACAAGAACTACCGTTGGCGTATTACCTTGGGAGGCAGTACGATGGATGAAGGAAGCGAGGAGGAATTTGTCCTGGAGCCTACTGCTTTGGGCAATTATGCCTACGAGCAGTTCCAGAAGGCTGCCGGTAATATGGACGAATTGGGCGGCCACCTCATTTCTCTGGAACAGAAATATGGTTTCCAATGGTTCTGGCTGAATGATGAAGACTGGCGTCATGATGACCCTATGTTTGAAATGTTCATGAAGCAGCTGTTGGCATTCTCCTATATCAATCAGAAACCTATACAGGGTGACCAGTTGCAGGCACGCAACAACAAGCGCAAGATACGTCGCTGCGCCAAGATGATATTGGCTCATCGCGCTGGTGAACTGAATCTCTGGGATGAGGAGGAAGAGGCACGTAAGGAAATCCTGCGTCTCTTCAGCACTTTCCATAAGGAGTTTACCGAGGAACTGGAAAAGGGTGATGCGGAATAGGAAAACTTCGTAAGAGAAACATTCAGAATCGTAATGAAATGACAAAGGTTCTATCGGTGAAAATCGGTAGAACCTTTATAAAATAATGCAATATTTGCAAAAAAATAGCTGAATAGGCTGATAATTGGATTTTTTTGTCTAATTTTGCACCTTGGTAAATTATGCGTTGCCAGAAAGGGGGCTTTCGGGTCTGTTTGATGGCAGCCGTTACTTGATGAAAAATCACTTGCAAAAAATAGATTTGTCAATCATTAGAATATAATACATTAATAAATAATGAAGAAGAAAATTCAGTTCAGTCTCGTTTATCGAGACATGTGGCAGAGC
>OOCI01001283.1_pt1 | contig 19213 bp, 16 predicted proteins | sample 1671761 | NCBI WGS metagenome assembly OOCI01 (sample SAMN06348190, study PRJEB24527) | human gut metagenome | biome: human gut; feature: ankylosing spondylitis patient; material: feces | host: Homo sapiens | place: China | collected 2015-10
ATCAATGATATATTGCAAATATAGAAAAAAATATCTATTTGAGAAATAGATATTAAAAAATATAAAGGAACGCGTAGTTTTAACTTAATTATATGCGTTTGAACTTATGCGTTTTTATTGTACAAAGATGGACCTGCATTGTAATTTTGCACTCTCGATAAATAGACGGAATTATTTTTTTTATATATTTGCCAATGAAAATTTTCCGAACCAAATACAGAAATTATGCTAACTTTGCGATTAAATAATTCGGCATAGCCGATTGACATAACACTATAAAAATAAGGAGTAAACAACTCTTTATACCTTGCAGCAAACATAGGAACCTCTTTCGAGAGGGTTTGACATGGGTATAATAGTTGTCAGTCCTTGTTATGTCCTGCTCAAAATTTGAGCAGGGCTAACTTGGGCGCAGGACAGTTTTCCGTGTCGGGTTTCCTGTGACCTGCTGTAAGGAGCTGATACCGCGCCTCTTTTTTATGTGGCATCATGGATTGATCAGTGGTTCTGTTATGTAAATAAGTGGAATTGGAACAGCATAATGCAACCATGAAAAAATAGAGAGCAGCCTGACAAATTAACGGACAATCGTTATTTTAACACAATTACAATTACGGAAGGGGCTGCTCTCATTTTCATTTATGCCATATGTAAGGTAGCAATAAAAATATCGTAGATGTAGGAAGATAATCACCTAAATCATCACGTAATATTTTTAGGCAATATTGCATTCTGCGTGTAACTTGGCGTACTGTCAAATTATAGTGTCGTGCAATTTCCTCATAGGTTTGTCCTTCAAAGCGATGTGCAATAAAAACTTGTGCAGACAGTTCCGGCATATCGGCCAAAGATTTGCGGAATATCATTTCGATTTCATTCGAAAAAAGGACCTTCGCAAGATCACATTCTTCAAGAGTTTCTAAGTTAACCTGTATGTCCCTGCATGCACGTTGATAAATATTTTGTTGGGTACGCAATTTTAATTGTCGTTCTCGAAGAGCATCTATACACTTGTGGCGGACGGTAGTAAGGATATAGGCTGGAGCCTCGGATGGCTCGATTCGTATAGTTTCTCTATTTTCCCAAAAATACATGAAACTATCGGTTACGAGATCCTCCGCAAGCGCTTTATTTTGGATATAGGCGTTCGCAATTACTATAAACCGTTGTTTGTATTCAACGTATATATACTCAAAATCGTTTGTTCCGATCATCCCAAAATTACATGCAGTAAGAGGTTCGCTTCATCAGTATAAAGTTAATCTAATATTCTGTAAAATCAAAATTCGCCTGTTATTTTGTATGTAACATAGTACTCATCAATTCGATATAATATAATTAATTTTTTAATGAAAAAATAATCCTTGAAACCGTTTCTTCCGGAGATAAATCCGCTGTGTCAACGGTAATATCGGCATACTTTTTATAAAGAGGAAGTCTCTCAAAAAAAATATCGTCTATTGTCTGATTTTTAGGTGCAGCAACGCCTCGCGTTTTGATATTTTTAAGCCTTGCCTTTACATTTTTAAGCGGAACATCTATAAAGACAATCACGGAATTACGCTTAAGCTTTTGCATAGCTTCATCGCGAAAAACAACGCTTCCGCCGGTCGCAACAACACAATTTTCACACTCAAGCGACAATATTGCGTCTCTTTCTTTATCAAGAAAGCATTGAAGCCCTTTTTCGTTTATAATGTCCTGCAAAAGTGCATTTTCACGCTGCTGTATTACAAGATCAGTATCTACAAAGCCAATACCAAGAGTCTTTGCAAGGATAACGCCGACTGTGCTTTTGCCCGAAGCCGGCATTCCGATTAAAACAATATTTTTCATTAGATAGATATCTCATGAGCCATCTTATAAAGGTCAAGATCAATCGACTTTTTCATATTGAGAGCTTCGAATATGTCAAAGTCAACAATTTCATCCTTTTGCATAGCTACCACACGATTACCTATCCCCTGCTTTAAAAGCTCAACCGCTTTATAACCCATTTGGCTTGCAACAACTCTGTCGCGAACTGTCGGCGAGCCGCCGCGCTGCACGTGGCCTAAAACAGTTGCTCGGGTTTCTACGCCCATTTCCGCTTCGATTTTTTTCGCCATTTCTTCTACGCCGCCGACACCTTCGGCAACAATGATTATAAAGTGTCTTTTTCCTGTTTTTTGAGTTTTCTTCATTCTGTCGATAACGTCACGCTCAAAATCGAAATCAACTTCCGGAATAAGAATTGTTGTTGCACCGCAAGCTATACCGGCGTTGAGTGCTATATAACCCGCACGTCTTCCCATAACTTCAACAACCGAGCAACGATCATGAGACTCTGTCGTGTCACGAAGTCTGTCAACCATTTCCATAGCCGTGTTCATTGCGGTATCATAACCTATTGTGTAATCACAGCAAGCAATATCATTGTCAATCGTTCCGGGAATACCCACACAAGGGATGCCTCTGAGCGAAAGGTCACGAGCGCCGCGGAAAGAACCGTCTCCGCCTATAACAACTACGCCCTCCATATTATGCTCTTTGCATATTTCAATTGCCTTTTTCATACCTTCTTCGGTCTTGAATTCTGGACTTCTTGCAGAATAAAGAATTGTACCGCCTCGGTTAATAATATTAGAAACACTGCGAAGATTCATTTCATACATATCACCATGCATAAGACCGTTCCAGCCTCTTCTGATTCCCATTACACGGAAGCCGTTTTCACAACCCGATCTTACAACGGCTCTGATTGCGGCATTCATGCCCGGAGCATCTCCGCCGCTTGTCAATACGCCAATCGTTTTCATTAAAAATCACCTCAAATAAATACATTCAAAATATAATGATACACTAATGAAAAATATTGTCAAGCAATTTTGACATTTTTCTTAGAGTTGTATAACAACATTTTTTTCACCGTTAATTCTTTTCAACTCTGAAATCATAGGGTCATTGGCAGTCGTCGAAAATAGTTGTCTCTCGTAGCTTTTAGCATCATCAAAATAGTAATACACGGGTAACATCCCCTCAAAAATAGTAATCAGATTTGTACTCTTTTTAACTTCCTCACAGTTCTTTGTGCAAAATCTCACAAAAAGGCCCTTTCTCACCGATTTTTTCGGCTTGTCGGAATTTTGGGAAGCTGTGTTGGCGGTAACAATACTGTTTTCATCCGGAGGTAAAGAAACGCTGTCCATAACTATTTTCGGTTCTTCGTCCTCTCTGAGAGACAATCTGCCGCACAGCAATACAACGTTTCCGACATTTAAAAGCTCTGAATACTTGAGCAAAAGTTTGGGAAACACTATGACTTCAATAGCTGCATGAACATCTTCAAAGCCTAAAAAAGCCATAGTACTGTCTGATTTTGTAACTTTTTTCTTTATAGAAGTTATTATTCCGAGGACACGTACAGGGCTGTTATCCGTATATTTTCCCGAAACATTTTCTTCCGTATTCACCATTTCAAGAACGCTGTCGGAATGAAGCTTTTTAGAAAGCGTCTCGTACTGAACCATAGGATGCCCCGTAAGATACAAACCGGTCATTTCTTTTTCCATCGATAAAAGTTCAAGTGCCGGAAATTCATCACAATGCTTACATTGCGGTTCATTGCCGCCAGAAGCCATTCCACTCAAATCAAACAAACCGAGTTGTCCGTCAACATTATTTCTCTTGTCACGCTCGATATTCTCAACAATCAGAGGTAAATTTGTAAGCATTTCACGACGATTAAGTCCGAGTCCGTCAAGTGCTCCGCTTTTAATTAAACCCTCAACGGCTCGTTTATTAAAATCCTTGCCATATGTTCTTTTACAAAAATCATAAAGTGATTTGTATTTTCCGTTAGAGCTTCTTTCTTTGACAATAGTATCAATAAAATTGTAGCCGAGATTTTTAATAGCAAGTAGCCCAAAACGAACGCTCTTGCCGTCAGAGGTAAATGCTCTGAAACTCTCGTTGACGCTCGGTGACAGAACGTTTATTTTCAGCCTTGCCAAATCGTCTATATAAAGCGCTATTTTTGTTGAATCATCAATAACACTCGTGAGAAGTGCGGCAGTGAATTGCGCCGGAAAATGGCATTTCAGATATGCCGTACGATATGCAATGACAGCATATGCGGCAGAATGAGACTTATTGAACGCATATGAAGCGAAAGATGACATATCGTCGAAAATGCTGTTGGCAACTTCGGCAGGTATTCCGCGCCTTACGCATCCGTCGCACGCATAAGTACCGTCGGAATTTTTCAATCCGTTTACAAAATACTCCCTCTCCTGCTCCATTACCTTGTGCTTTTTTTTTGACATAGCTCGTCTTACAACGTCGGCTCGTCCAAAAGAATATCCCGCAAGTTCCCGGAATATTTGCATAACCTGCTCTTGATATACCATACAGCCGTAAGTAACATCAAGAATATTTTTAAGTTGCGGCGTCTTATATCTGATGCTTTTCGGATTATGTCTGTTATTTATATACATATCAATCGAATCCATAGGGCCGGGTCTGTACAAAGAAATAACAGCAATTATATCCTCTATATTCTGCGGTTTCAGACGGGTTATAACATTTCTTATTCCCGCCGACTCACATTGAAATACACCATAAGTATACCCCGCCGACAGCATATCATATGTCGCCTTATCGTCAAGCGAAATTTTTTCAATATCAAAATCGGGAATATTGTTTTCTCTTACCGATTTTACGGTATCACTTATTACCGTAAGTGTTCTGAGACCGAGAAAGTCCATTTTAAGCAGTCCGAGTTCTTCAATGGTAGTCATGGTATACTGCGTAACCACGGACTCATCATTTCTTGCTAACGGAACATATCGATCAACAGGTTTATCGGTTATAACAACGCCCGCCGCATGGGTTGAGGTGTGCCTTGGCATACCCTCAACTGATTTTGCCGTATCGACAAGCTCCCTGATTTTGGCGTCCTTATCATAAAGCGCTTTAAGCTCCTGATTTTTCGTAAGAGCCTTTTCTATTGTCATGCCGAGCTCGCGCGGAATCATTTTGGAAACCGTATCAACGGTATTGTACGGTATCCCGAGTGCTCTGCCGACATCGCGAATAGACGCTCTTGCGGCCAAAGTACCGAAAGTCACTATTTGCGCAACGTGATCCGAGCCATATTTTCTTATAACGTAATCAATTACTTCTTCGCGGCGTTCATAACAAAAATCAACATCAATATCCGGCATACTTACACGCTCTGGATTTAAAAAACGCTCAAACAGCAGATTGTATTTAATTGGGTCTATACCTGTGATTCCCATACAATAAGCAGCTATACTGCCGGCCCCCGAACCCCTGCCGGGACCTACGGGAATACCATGGCGTTTTGCATAGCTGATAAAATCGGCAACAATAAGAAAATAGTCAACATAGCCCATTTTATTGATAACCGAAAGTTCGTATTCGAGTCTGTTGATATATTTCTGCTCCGGAGCAATTCCGTAATTTCTGCGCAAGCCCTTATAGCACTCATTACGAAAATATTCAAAATGGTCCATATTATCGGGAACATCAAAATGCGGTAGTTTGGTTTTGTGAAACTCAAACTCAACGTTGCACATATCAGCTATAACAGAAGTATTATCAACCGCATCCGGATAATCTCCGAATAATTCACGCATTTCATCTTCGGATTTGAGATAAAAATCATCGGTTCCGAATTCCAAACCCGTATCTTCATCTATTGTATGGTTAGTTTGAATACAGATAAGAACTTTTTGTACTTTTGCGTTTTCTTTTTTTATATAATGGACATCGTTTGTAGCGACAAGCGGTATACCAGTCTCTCGCGAAATTTTAACTATCTGAGGCAAAACCCTGAGTTGCTCGGCAATTCCGTGATTCTGTATTTCGAGATAATAATTGCCGCGACCGAAAGTCTTGTCATACCAAAGTGCAGCTTCCTTAGCTCCGTCATAATCGTCTTGCAACAGTTTTCTCGGAATTTCTCCCGCAAGACAGGCAGACAGAGCAATAAGCCCCTCGTGATATTTCTCGAGGAGCTGTTTATCAATACGCGGCTTTGTATAAAATCCCGTCACCCACGATTCAGACACAATTTTGATAAGATTTTCATATCCCGTATTATTTTTACAGAGCAAAACAAGATGAAAACGCTCGTTATCAATACCGTGAACTTTATCAAGGCGCGAACGTGGAGCAACATAAACTTCACAACCGATAATGGGCTTTATCCCATTCTCTTTAGCTGCTTTATAAAACTCAACGGCACCGAACATATTTCCGTGGTCTGTTATGGCTAAAGAATTCATGTTGAGCTCTTTTGCAGCATCAACAAGCTGTCCTATACGGCAGGTGCCGTCGAGCAGACTGTATTCTGTGTGAAGATGCAAATGAGTAAAAGACATTTAAATTCCTTTCATTTTAAACATCATTACGTGTAATATCTTCGTATGTTTCACGTCTTATAATTATACGCGATTCTCCATCCTTTGCCATTATTACTATAGGACGCGGAATTCTGTTATAATTTGAAGCCATTGAGTAGTTATAAGCACCTGTCGAAAGCACAGCTAAAAGGTCTCCTGCCTCAACTTTTTGTATTGGAGTATTCTCTTGTATAAGGTCACCGCTTTCGCAGCATTTACCGGCAACGGTTACTTTTTCAGTCTTGGGCTCGTTTGCTTTGTTGGCGCACATTACATCATAATCCGATTGATAGAGAATATAGCGCGGATTGTCGGTCATTCCTCCGTCTACCGAAACATAGGTTCTGATATTCGGAATATGCTTAACGGCTCCGACTGTATAAACGGTAACGCCTTCTGCTCCGACCACAGAACGACCGGGCTCAATAAGTATAAACGGAAGCTTAACATTTTTCTTCTCTGCTTCCTTCTTGACAACAACAGAAACTCTCTTCATATATTCCGAAAACGGCTTCGGGGTATCCGATTCAAGATACTTAATGCCGAATCCTCCGCCGAGGTTGAGTTCTCTGATTTCATATCCTACGGTTTCTTTGATTTCAGAAATAAAATCAATCATAACCTTTGCAGCAAGTTCAAACGGCGCAATATCAAATATCTGCGAACCGATATGGCAGTGAAGTCCGCAGAGGTCAATGCTGTCGGTTTCAACCGCAAGCTTAACTGCGGTCATAGCTTCGCCCGTCTCAAGAGCAAAGCCGAATTTAGAGTCAATCTGACCGGTTCTTATAAAAGAATGTGTATGCGCATCTATACCGGGTTTGATTCTCAGCATTATCTTTGCAACCTTACCGGTTTTCGAAGCCAAAGTGCTCAGCCTTTTAAGCTCCTCCACATTATCGACAACTATTCTGCCGACATTATTGTCAAGAGCCATTGTAAGCTCATCATTAGTCTTATTGTTGCCGTGGAAACAAATACGTTCCGACGGGAAACCGGCCTTAACGGCGGTAAAAATTTCTCCGCCCGAAACAACGTCTAATCCCATCTTTTCTTCTTTGCATATTCTGCACATTTCAAGGCAGGAAAAAGCCTTGCTAGCATAGCATACAAGCCCGTTACCGTCGTAGTTTTCTTCCATTGATTTTACAAATTCACGGCAGTTTTTTCTTATCATATTCTCATCATAGCACATATACGGTGTCCCGTATTTTTTTGCAAGAGATACGGTATCGCAACCGCCGACGGTCAAATGGCCGCTCTCATTAACTCCTAATCCGTCTGATACAAACATTTGGTTCTCTCCTTTTAAAGTGCATTATTTATATACTCGGTTATCTCTTCCCTGCCCAATCCGTTAGTTGCAGAAAAAGGAATAATAGTAACATTTTCAGAATCCGGTATTTCATCGTAAATTGCCGCTGATCTTTCGGCAAACTGCGTTTTGTTAAGTTTATCGCTCTTAGTCATAACAATAACAAACGGATAACCGGTTGAGCGCAAAAAGTCAATCATCATAAGATCGTCTGCACTCGGTTTGTGCCTCATATCGATAAGCTGAACGACAAGTCTTATGTTACGACCCGTCTTAAAATAGCCTTCAAGCATTTCAGCCCATCTTATTTTCTCGGATTTCGATACTTTTGCATATCCGTATCCAGGTAAATCCACAAATCTGGCATCGTCAACCTTGTAGAAGTTTATCGTAGCGGTTTTGCCGGGAACTGAGCTCACTCTTGCAAGTGCCTTTCTGTTAAAAAGGCGATTAAGCAAAGATGATTTTCCCACATTTGATCTACCCGCAAAGGCTATTTCCGGCAAATCGGAAGACGGCAGCTGCGACGATGTTCCAAATGCCGCTTCAAATTCAGCTTTATTCAAATTCATTTTTTACCTCTTAGTTCTGTTGGCATACAGAGGCCGTTTGGCTTCTGTCCTGTTTGAGCTTTATGCTCCTTTGTTTATTATCTTTGACGACTACATTTTTGGATAGCGCGAGAGACAATACCTCGTCGGCTTTTGACACCGATATGAAATCGACATTTTCTTTAACAGCATCATCGATTTCTTTCAAATCCGAAACATTTTCCTCCGGAATAAGAACGGTTTTAATTCCGTTTCTGTATGCTGCCATTGTTTTTTCTTTCAATCCGCCGATCGGCAATACATTACCGGTCAAAGTAACTTCACCCGTCATAGCAATATCGGCTCTTACCGGTATACCCGTGAGTGCGGAAACAACCGCAGTTGTTATTGCTATTCCGGCAGAAGGGCCGTCTTTAGGAACAGCTCCCTCGGGGAAATGAATATGAATGTCGGTGTTTTTATAAAAATCCATATCAAGAGGCAATGCTTCCGAAATACTCCGGATATAACTGTATGCCGTCCTTGCGGATTCTTTCATAACATCGCCCAAAGAACCGGTAAGCTCAAGCTTTCCCGTTCCCGGCATCTTAACTGCCTCGACCTTCAGCATTTCTCCACCTACAGAAGTCCATGCAAGACCGTTTACAACACCGACTTCATCCTTATGGCCCTGAGATTCCGGTTTATATTTTTTGGGACCGAGATAGGCCTCAAGGCCGGTCGGCTTCACAGAGATTTTTCCGGTATAGCCTTCGGTTATTTTAACAGCAGCTTTACGCATTACCTTTGCAAAAGTGCGTTCAAGCGTTCTGACTCCGGCTTCTCTTGTATAACCGTCTATTATACTGTGTATGGCATTATCGGTAAAGTGAAGCTGTGACGCTTTGATGCCGTTTTCCTTGAGTTGTTTCGGTATAAGATGTTTTTTGGCTATATTGAACTTTTCCTCGTGTGTGTAACTGAAAAGTTCGATAACTTCCATTCTATCCAATAAGGGAGCTGGTATTTCGTTCTTATCGTTAGATGTTGTAACAAAAAGCACCTTGCTCAAATCAAACGGGATTTCAATATAGTGATCACGGAATGTATTGTTCTGCTCGGGATCAAGAGCTTCTAATAAAGCACTTGACGGATCACCTTTATAGTCGCTGGCGAGCTTATCAATTTCATCAAGTAAAATCAAAGGATTGGAGGTTTTAGTCCTGATAACAGCTTCAATTATACTGCCCGGCATTGCACCGATATAAGTCTTTCTGTGACCTCTTATCTCTGCCTCGTCGTGAACACCGCCGAGAGATATTCTCTCATACTTTCTGTTCAGCGCCTTGGCAAGAGACTTTGCAACAGAGGTTTTACCGACGCCGGGAGGACCGACAAGACATATTATCTGCCCCTTAATATTTGGCGACAGTTTTCTCACAGCAATAAATTCAAGAATTCGCTCTTTAACGTCTTTAAGTCCGTAATGATCTCTGTCAAGTATTCTTCGGGCATTATCGATATTAAGATTTTCTTTTGAGTAAATATGCCACGGAAGCTCCAAAATCTTATCAAGATAATTTCTTGATACTGCACTTTCGGGGCTGCTCGGCTGCACATATTTAAGCCTGTCGCACTCATTTAACAGCTTCTTTTCACTGTCGGCATCAAGATGCAGCTTGAGTATTTTTTCGCGATAGCCGTCAGCCTCTGAAGCGGGATTGTCTCCTTCGCCGAGTTCGGCGTTAATAGCCTTTAACTGCTCATGAAGGTAATATTCCTTTTGATTTTCATCTATTTGGCTCTGTACTCGGTCATTTATATCCTCTTCAAGCTGAAGAAGCTTAACCTCTTTGCCGAGTACATCTACAAGTTTTTGTATTCTCTTAAGCGAATCAATTTCGGATAAAACCTCCTGTTTCTGCGGATAATCAAGAGGAATATTGCCGGCAATATAATCGGCAAGCGCACCGGGTTCAGACAGCTTGGCAACGCCCATATTTATATCATTTGGGAGTTTCTGAGCTATAATAGAATACTCGTTAAACAATCCTTTGGCATATCTGACAAGTGCCTCTGCTCTCAAATTGTACTTTTCCGAATAAGGAATACTATCAATTCGTTTGACAACAGCCGTAAGATACGGATTCACATCCGAAAAAGCTAACAATTCTGCTCTGTACTTTCCTTCAACTATTACTCTTAAGCAATCGCTTGAGGGTATTCTTACAATTTGCTTTATTTCGCAAACAACGCCTATATCGTACACCGCATCAATATTTTCAGCCTCATCCGACATATCCTTTTGTGTAGAAAGAAATATGTCCTGCTTTGTTATCATTGCTGTTTTGACGGCAGAAATACTTTTTTTCCTGCCAACATCAAAGTGCAATGTTATATTAGGGAAAACAACCAATCCTCTCAATGCAACCATAGGCATATTAAGAGCATTATTGTCAAAAAGGTCCATTTATGTAATCTCCTACTTAATTAATTAGAGTTTATTATACAATGAATAAGATTTATCTGCAATAAAAAAGTGTCAACAAATAAAGAATAAGCTAAAATTTTAGTAAGATTGTTAATTTTTGCAACAACTTTTATGTACAAAACGCAGAATATGCATTTTTCTTTGTTATTTTTTTGTCAATTCGTTGACTTTTATTAACACAGATTGATATAATGTAGCGGAAATAATTTTTGGAGGCAATATCAACATGTCCAGAGTTTACAATTTTTCAGCAGGTCCGTCTATGTTACCGGAAGAGGTCTTAAAAAAGGCCGCATCCGAAATGCTTGACTATGAGGGTTCGGGTCAATCGGTAATGGAGATGAGCCACAGATCCAAAGTTTATGACAATATCATAAAAACAGCTGAAAGGCTTCTCAGGGAGCTTATGAATATACCCGACAACTACAAAGTTCTGTTTTTGCAAGGCGGCGCTTCAACGCAATTTGCGGCAATACCGCTGAACTTTATGAACGGTTCAAACAAAGCCGATTATGTTATCACCGGTCAGTGGGCTAAAAAGGCATTTGCCGAGGCTCAAAAATACGGTGATGCAAAAGCCGTTGCTTCTTCTGCTGACAAAACGTTCTCATATATACCAAAGCTTGATAAATCGATGTTCAGAAGCGATGCGGATTATGTATATATTTGTATGAATAATACTATTTACGGAACCGTTTATCACGAAATTCCGGATACGGGTGACATTCCTCTCATCGCGGATATTTCATCTTGTTTCCTTTCGGAGCCTATAGATGTAACAAAATTCGCCATGCTTTACGGCGGAGCACAAAAAAATATTGCTCCCGCAGGTCTTACGATTTGCATAATACGTGAGGATATGCTCGGCAATGCACGGGACATAACACCAACAATGCTCAACTATAAAATTCACGCAGACGCAAATTCGCTTTACAATACACCACCCTGCTACACAATATATATATGTAAGCTTGTTCTTGAATGGATAGAAAAGCTCGGCGGTCTTGAAAAAATGAAAGAACGCAATGAAAAAAAGGCAAAGCTCCTCTATGATTTCCTCGATAACAGTAAAATGTTCAGAGGTACGGTTGTTCCGGAGGATCGTTCTTTAATGAATGTGCCTTTTGTTACTGACAGTGACGAGCTCAACGCAAAATTCATTGAAGAAGCAACCAAAAACGGTCTTGTTAATCTTAAAGGACATCGAACAGTGGGCGGTATGAGAGCGTCAATTTATAATGCCATGCCTTACGATGGCGTAGAAAAGCTTGTTAATTTTATGTCCGATTTCGAAAAAGCTAATTCATAACTCAGGAGAAATTCACAATGAACAATATTTTAACACTAAATAAAATTTCAAAAAACGGACTTGACAGATTCGGTGAACGCTATGTATGCTCGAATGATGTCATAGACCCGGATGCGATACTTGTCCGTTCGGCATCAATGCACGAATATGATTTTTCGGAAAATACTCTTGCAATAGCAAGAGCCGGAGCCGGAGTCAACAACATTCCCCTTGAAAAATGCAGCGAACAGGGAATAGTAGTTTTTAATACTCCCGGTGCTAACGCGAATGCTGTTAAAGAACTTGTTTTGTGTGCGCTGTTTTTATCATCAAGAAAAATCGTGCCCGCAATCGAATGGTCAAAAACGCTCAAGGGTGAGGGAGATGCAGTTTCCAAGCTTGTCGAAAAAGGAAAATCCGCTTTTTCAGGGCCGGAAATCAAGGGTAAAAAGCTCGGCGTTATCGGTCTTGGCGCAATCGGGGTGCTTGTAGCAAACGCAGCTCATTCTCTCGGAATGGAAGTTTACGGTTACGATCCTTTTCTTTCTGTTGATGCGGCATGGAAGCTTTCCCGCGCCGTAAAGCACGCCGCTACCCTTGATGATATTTATGCAAATTGCGACTATATAACGCTTCATGTTCCGCTGACTGACGAAACTCGCGGCTTTATAAATGCCGAAACAATCGCCAAAATGAAGAACTCGGTACGCATACTTAATTTTGCTAGAGGAGAACTCGTCAATACCGGGGATATTATTAACGCTCTCGCTGACGGTAAAGTTGCCGCATACGCCACAGATTTTCTTAAAGATGAGTTAATTGACGCAACCGGTGTGATAACAATCCCGCATCTCGGAGCTTCTACACCGGAATCTGAAGACAATTGTGCCGTTATGGCCGTTGACGAATTAAAGGACTATATAGAAAACGGCAATATAACAAATTCCGTAAATATGCCCGCTGTATCTGTACCGAGAAGCGGCAAAACAAGAATTACCATCATTCATAAAAATGTCCCTAACGTTATCAGCCGCATTACAGCAATCGTCGCCGAAGAAAATATAAACATTGATAACATGGTGAATAAATCACGCGGAGAATATGCATATACCATGCTTGATACCGATACGGAGGTTTCAAACGATGCAATAACCGCAATTTCGTCTCAGGACTTCGCCATAAGAGTAAGAGTCATCAAATAAAAGCTACTCTTTAAATAAAAAATACAAAAAAGGAAACCGACTTCATTTTGAAGCCGGTTTCTTTTTTGTATTTAACACTTATTAAGCTTTAACATTTTCTTGAGATTTATCTACTTTGACAATTTCGGAAAAAGTTCTTTTAATATCAATGCGGTCATAATACTGCTTGAATCTTACGCACAGCTTAAAGTTGCGATCGCAATTAGGACAATAAAAATCCGCTCTGAAAGATTGATTGACAAATCGCCAGTCCTTCTTTTTTTTAACTTTTCCGCCGCAAACATCACAAACGCAGTTAAACACCGAACGGTCAACTATCGGATTATCTATATCACGTATAATGTGCGGTTTATATGCAAGCTTTTCATAAAACACGTGATTGCACGGGGTAATGAACCGATTTAGTCTCTCCGAGTCGTTTACCCTTTTCAAACAAGCTGCAGTAAGCAAGCTGTCATCAAGTGCCCTGTGATGCGGAAATTCATCCGGATTAACTCCAAGCTCGAAAGCAGCGGCAGAAAGCCCGATTTGTTGCGAAGACGAAGCCGAGGGTATAAAAGACTGACAATATTTTTGTGCGTCACAATAGTTATTGACAAACGGAATACGATTTTTCTTTAAAAAGAACTCATAGTTTTTTATCAGAGTTCTTATGTCTCCATCTCCCCAAGAAAAGAACACATTTTCATCGTCGCCGACCCACTTTCTGAACATTGAAAGGGCTTTAAAAAACGGAACTCCGTTAGATATATCCTCATTGGTAATATGCGTAAGTGCTTTTACCCTACCTTGTAGCTTCTTTCCGACCTGTGCTTTTACAATTACCGAAAACTCATCAATTACATTAAAATCTTTATCTACCTTACAGGCACCGAATTCTATGATTTCATTGATATACCCCTTTAGCTTTTTGCAATATGCATTATTCCATTCGAGGTCCATAATAATAAACTGCATAAATAGCTTTAATGCTCCTTAATTATCTTATAATTCCGAATAAAAAGTAACCGTATTGCCATCACAGTTTTTGAAATTTTCCGAATAATCATATCCAAATATTTTCATATCCGGAAAAACATCATGCAGCGGATAAAGAACAAACGCTCTTTCTTTTACTCCCGGATGCGGCAACATCAGCTCAGGTGTATCCGCCGTCTCATTTTCATAAAACAGCAAATCAAGATCAATAACACGCGGCCCGTTTTTAATTGTGCGCACTCTTCCTATCCCCGCTTCAATTCCGAGGCAGACCCCAAGTAAAGCTCGTGAAGACAGATTTGTTTCAACAGTCATAACACAATTTAAAAAATTATCCTGTTGGTCATATCCCCAAGGTTCTGTTTCGTAAACAAAAGAAACCTCCGTAACTTTTGTTTCGGGAACAAGCCCAAACGCTTTTTTTGCGTCTCTGATATTTTGAAGTCGGTCTCCGACATTTGTTCCGACACCGATTACTGCTTTCATACTGCCACTCCGTTTCTGTTGCGCTCAATTTCAACCGCAACATAATCAAAATCAGCCTTAATAGGCGCTTGAGGTTTCTTAACAGTTATTTTCAAAGCTTTAATTTCGGAAAACTCATTTAATACAGCGTCGGCAACTGTTTGTGCCGCCTTTTCTAGCAAATCAAATTTTCCGCTTAAAAAAGCTCTACGCGCTGTTTTTATTATTTTAGCATAGCTCACGGTATTCTCTACCATATCCGTTTGGCACGGAACATAAAGAGAAAGAAATGCGGTTATATCTAAAATAAAAAGCTGTCCGTCTTCCTTCTCTTCGGGATTTACACCGTGATATGCATAAAGCTTTAATCCGTTTACGATTATTTTATCCATTGCATCACCCTCTGAAGACGGCATCAGCCATATCCGCCGCAATTTTCGACTCCTTTACTTCATGCACACGTATCATATCCGTTCCGCCGAAAACAGCAGCTGTATCTGCGGCTATCGTTCCAAACAAACAGTTTTCCGCGTCGGAGTGTGATGCTACTTTAATTACACGTTTATTTGAAAGAGCGGTAAGCAACATAACATCCTGCCTTTTCAACCGCTTTATATTTTTTATAAGAGTAAGATTATCCTCATAATCTTTACCGAATCCGATGCCCATATCAAGACATATCTGTTCTCTTTTTATGCCGAAGTTTTCACTCTTTTCCAACATATAGTCAAAAAAAGCATTGACATTTCCGACAACATTTTCTTCGTAATCGGTCATTCTATCGGCATCACCGCCGCCTGTATGCATGACTATCCAACCGGCATTGTAATTTTTCACTAAGGAAGCAATATCCGGATTGAATCTTCCGCTTACGTCATTTACAACAGCCACTCCGTGCATTAAGCAGTATTCAGCTACCGCCGGATAAAAAGTGTCAACAGAAGTCGGTACCGAGAGCTTCGGAATTATCGCATCAATATACTCTTTTATAATCGAAAGCTCCTCGTTTTCCGAAAGCTCTTTGTGCCCCGGTCCTGTGGATTGCGCACCTATATCTATTATATCGGCTCCGTCGTTTTGCATTTGTAAAGCGTGGCTAAGTGCTGCACCGGGCGAATTCCATTTGCCGCCGTCATAAAACGAATCCGGAGTTACATTTAAAATGCCCATTACATATGTACGTGTATTTAACTCAAAGCTGAAGTTTTTTCCTCGAAAAAAGAACACTTTATTTTGCTCCTCTCAAAAGCGACATTACTTCTGCGCGCGTTCTGGCATCTTTTCGCATTGAACCACACAGTGCCGACGTAAAGGTAGTGGCTCCTGCCGCTCTCGCTCCGCGCATTGTCATACAAAGGTGCTCTGCCTCAACAACCACCGCAACGCCCTTCGGAGAAAGATTTTCCTCGAGAAAGTCGGCAATCTGCGAAGTAAGACGTTCTTGCAGCTGTGGCCTTTTAGCAAAATCCGAAACAATCCTTGCAAGCTTTGAAAGCCCTATCACCTTTCCGTCTGCCGGAATATATGCGATATGAGCTTTGCCGATAAAAGGAAGTAAATGGTGCTCACACATAGAATACATGGGTATATCCCTAACTACAACCATTTCATCATTATCGCCCTCATCAAACACCTTTAGCAGCCTATGAGGATCACTGTCAAGTCCTGCAAATATCTCTTCATACATATTAGCTACACGTTTAGGTGTTTCAACAAGGCCTTCCCTGTCGGGGTCCTCACCTATTGCTATCAGAATTTCTCTGACAGCTTTTTCGATTCTTGCTTTATCCATTTAATTAACCTCTATTCAAAAACAAACTGTACCGTATATATATCATCGTCTTCGGCATATGTAACAGAAGAGAACTTTTTACCGCAGTGCTTATTGACATCATCTAAGACATCATAAATACCGCTTTTATCAGCTAAATCGGTAATAGCCTTATTGAATGCGTAAGCGTTAACAAAACACACTTCTACTTGGTTACAGCTGTTTCTCACATTTTTTACCGCAGTAGAAGTCATAGTTTTCTTTTCGTTTTTGGTAAAACTCTCGAACATCAAATTATTTACTTTAAAATAGTTTGCATCAGTCGAAACACAATTGTTATCACTCGGAGCAAGATTGAAATGATTTGCTTTAATCATATCATCGGATAAATTGAAATATGAATGACTTACTGCCGCACTATCGTTATCATAATCGTCCCAAGTTAAATCAAGATGATAGTTTTTACCGTCAATATTTACAATATTCCACATATGACTTTCGGTTTTGCCATCCGAATTAGTAGCATCACCGCAAATCAAATAATTGATTACAGACAGTTTATCAAGAAACAGCTTTGCAGCTCGCGCATAGCCTTCACACACAGCCTCGCCGTTTATAATCGCATCATAAGACGAACCCTTTAAGCTTTCACCCTCATTATATACATAAATGCACTTGTCGCAGATATAATCATGTGTAAGCAATTCTTTTTCATAATCACTGCTGTTCTCCGGAACAGTCTTTAAGAACTCCGAAACAGCTGTATTAAGTTCATTTGTTTTTTTGTCACATTCTTCCTTATTTGCCGAATATTCCGGCACATAAAAGAATTTATTTCCGTCGGCTTTAACAGAGCTTGTCATACCGAAACATAAAATTCCCGGATTATCATATGTAACCGCATAAAACACTTTGCCGAATTCATCCTCATCAATTTGAGGAATTTCAATTTTTTCCGGATGTTCGCTGATATTATTTACAATAAGAGTGTACGCTGTCTTACCGTCATCAGTAAGCTGATTATAGTAATATCTTGACGGGTCATTTTCGTATATTAACTCGACCGATGAAAAATCGGTCGGAAGGTTATAATTCGAAAATCCGCATGACGATAATAACAACGCCAAGCACAAGGATAACAGTAACAAAAAGCTGATTCTACTTTTCATTTTTCTTTGTTACCTCCGGAAATTCATTTGCGGCAGAAGCAACATTTCCGCTCTTTTCCTGCACAAATAGCGTCAAAGCGGAGGAAACCTTCGAATAATCCACAACGGAAATATCAGTATCTGTATTATTCATTATAAAGTTAAATAATGTATCCTGCGCGGTAACATTCTTTGCTGTCATTAAAGCATTCAGCAAGGAAACCGCTGCATCTCGCTTACCTGAATTATCGGCATATAAAAAGTACTTACAAAACAAGTCGGAAGTAAGATTTTGATCACCTGCATCAAGCAACAGAGAAAAATCCGCACCTTTATAATTAATGTCAGACGGGATTCGAACAGTAACATCACCTATTTTCGATACAACCTTTTTAAGCTGTGTCTGACTCATTTTAATATACTTAGTAAAGCTGAGCCCCGATATATCCGTAAGCGGCTTTTCAAGTGCGGCAGCACCGCCCTTTTGATAAATGGCTTTAAGACTGTCGGAACCCACTGAGGTTTCAGCCGGCAATTGCACCACTGAAATACACTTGATGTCCATATTACAGTCGAGAGCTGAAACGCTGATCAATTCCCCGGAATCATCGGTAAACACAAGTAAAATACCTACCCTACCCGATAAAGCATATGATGCGGTTGTCAAATCTGAAGTTGATTCGTCCGAGACGGTCGTACTTTGAACTAAATTGTTCAAATTAAAATCAACCGACTTCATAAATATAAATACCGAAATTGTTCCCAATATGATAACAAAAGAAGAAAAGGCGATGATAAAAGAACGCATTTTTTTCTGTTTGGCTTGTTTTTCACTCGAAAAATCCAAATTACGTATTTTTTTCTTAGGTTTCATCTTCTCACCGCCCTATAATAATTAGATTATATTATAACACAAATACAGCAATAATTAAAGATGTTATAGAGGCAATTTAATCTTTGCCGTAAAGAGTAAAGAAGCTGCTAACACAAAAAAGGCCGGCTGCAAAAGCAACCGGTCATACATTCAACCAACATTTTTAGGTCCGGCAGAAGTTTTAGCTCTGAATTTTTCCTTAACAGATGTTTTAGCTGTTTCGGTGAGCGGCTTATCACCGTTCAGTACGCACTCCTTTGTTATAACGACCTTTTTTACATCGCTGTCGGACGGAATATCATACATAATAGGTAATAAAGTTTTCTCGATTATCGAACGAAGACCTCTTGCTCCGGTCTTTTTTTCAAGGGTTAAATCCGCAACCGCAGACAGCGCGTCATCACAAAACTCCAACTCAACTCCATCCATTTTAAAGAGTTCCTTAAACTGTTTAAGAAGCGCGTTCTTAGGTTCGGTTAAAATTCTTATAAGTGCTTCTCTGTCAAGATTGTTGAGTGTTGTTATAACAGGAAGTCTGCCGACAAGCTCCGGTATAAGACCGAATTTTACCAAATCCTGAGGAATAACCTTCGAATATATCTTTTCAGTTTCCAAATTGGATTTATCCAAAACTTTACCGCCAAAGCCGAGAGTAGACTTGCCGGTACGGTTTTCAACGATTTTTTCTATTCCGTCAAAAGCGCCGCCGCAGATAAACAGGATGTTAGTTGTGTCTATTTGAAT
>OOCI01001286.1_pt1 | contig 19155 bp, 10 predicted proteins | sample 1671761 | NCBI WGS metagenome assembly OOCI01 (sample SAMN06348190, study PRJEB24527) | human gut metagenome | biome: human gut; feature: ankylosing spondylitis patient; material: feces | host: Homo sapiens | place: China | collected 2015-10
GCGCAGATTGGAAAAGCCGTTCTGCTTTGCATAGGTTTCAAGGATACGCTTCTGAGACGAGATTTGTCAAGGTGGTTTTCTGCAAAAGAATATCAAAAGAGCAATGGGGCTGCCACACGTCATTTGTATGGCAGCCCCTCCACAATTTAATGCTAATGCGCAACTGATCTGCTTAAATGGGCAGCAAAGTCAAGCGATTGATACATTTCTTAATGCAAGCAGCACTGATGACGGTCAAGTTGGAACGCTTTATCGTGTTTATTTATGGCACTATTTATACGTTATACAACTCGCCGTTTTCAAATTCTTCATTAGTTATTGGTTCTAACTCGCCATAGTAGTTCTCCAGAAAATCATAAGCATACTTGCGGTTAAGAAGGTCATGTATTTTCTGGTTGTAATAGTTTCTAAGGCAGCTATAGCACGAAGGCGAGCAATTGCATCCTTTTGTGATAGCAATAGCCTTCTCAACCACTTGTCGGAAACAGCGGCCATCCTCAGTAACGAGTCTTCTTACATGGCCAGCACCACCCGCAACAGCGTCGTAAAGAACGATGGCATAAATCAGCTTGTTGTCATATACAATCTTGTGGAGGCAGCCCTTAATATCGTTTCTCTCAATATCCATGACGGAAGACAGAGCTTCTAATAGCGCATACATAACAGACAGCATAACTTCTTGATTGCCGGCCTGTGGTGTTGAGAAAACCAATCGCACAACATCCGTCTTAAAAACATGACAGAGCTTATTTTTGACCAGTTTGACTTCGCAGTTTTTTCCCCATGGAGTAATGTGTTTCTTCTCCAGGGTTTTCTGGTGGGAATTAAACCCAGCCACTTCCATGTTTTCCATGGTGCTTTCAGCATAACCGCAATGTGGGCAGACATAGAAATCATCGTTGCAAACGACCATAAGGGAGTCATTGATGGACGTTTCCATCTGGAAACGATTGCCGTCCTTCATGACGAAGGCGTATTTCTGCATGACCTGCCGCTGAGCGTCGCCAATATAGAAGTCATCACTGCGAAACGCCTTATCTGGTTTTCGCATAGGGACGTCCTTCGGTTTTGCGTCTGCTATAAAGCCCTTTCTCGGCTCAATAGCCTGCTTCCATCTGGATTTCGAAATGATCACATGACAGGAAACACAAGGTTCTCCTCCCTCATCGGGCTCCATCAGTCTATGATTCCAAGTCATGCACGAAGGGTTGTTGCACTGAGCAACATATGCAGTTTCCCAATCTTGTCCGGTGGTCTGAGGCAACTTTCGGATGTATCGGCTTGTATAAAGCTTGCCATCTGCCACCACCTGCGAGTCCGGTGCATACTCGGAGATTGCCAATTGCAGATCGCGGACCATTTGTAGCTTCTTATCTGTGGCAGCATTCGTGTTTTGATACAGTTCGACAGTATCTACCGGGAACCCGTACTTTGGCAGGACATTATTCCTTACGAGGAACTCGATAAGCTCGTTCCTTCCTCGATTGTCCTCTTTCCCTCGACGATAAGACCATAGCTTTTTCTCGACCGCCGCGGCTTGTTGCGTCAATCCCTCGGCAAGAAGGCGCCGGTATTCATCAATGTAGTATTGAACAGTCCCGCGAAACTCATCCACAGCGACTTTCAAAACGCCGTCTTTGCCAACAAGTTTCTCTGTCCATGAGAAATCATTGATTCCCATAACTCTGTGCATAGATTCGGGAATGGATGCCTTCAGAACATCCTTTAAATGTTCTGGTTTACTTGACAAGTACGCGCAGAAACGTTCCCAACCGTCCCCGCTCAGCAGTACATCGGCGTTGTTTGAATTGTATACATCAACCTGTTTTGCAAAGAAGTCGCTCAACGCGACGGCAAAGATATGCCGCAGTATAATTTTCTCATTACGAACTGTGAACAACGGCACACCGATTTTGCCGGTAATCATGTTCTCCGGATTCTTGAAATAGGTAAAGTCGTGGGAACTGAGCTTAGCATATGTAAGTGAAAACGCCGCTGCATTTTTACCGCGACCTGCGCGTCCTGCTCTTTGCACATAGTTTGCCGGTGAAGGAGGCATATTCCGCAGGTATACAGTCTCCAGATCACCCACGTCAACACCCATCTCGAAGGTCGTTGAGCAGCTAAGAGCATTGATCTCTTTGTTGACGAACATCTCCTGGTACTTTTGTTGTTCCTCGCGTCCGAGCTGTGCCGTATGCTCTTTAATGTGAAGCGGCTGCATGAGAGAAGATTGATAGAGTTTTGCATAGTGATTATCCTTTAAAAGACTATCATGCGTGATCCGACGAAGATGGCCGCCGCATTTGAGCGTGGTACACATGTCTTTACAGTTCATCGTGGTGGTCTTCCCGCAGACATCACACCCATAGATCGGAATATCTTCCGTTCCAGAGCTAACGGTAAAGCGCTCTGTGCTGAAATAGAACTCATCGTTTCCGGCGGTAGAAAGAGATTCCTCGCCTCTAAGAACCTCATCCCAATACATCTTCAGCAACTCGTTTGCGGATGCCTCATCCAGATTCAAAACACTCATAACACGCTTGAGACGTCCGTTCTTCAGAAGACTACCGTTTTTCCTAATGGCAGCAGACCAACCGGCAAGGTAAGACTTTTTCTTATCCTTGTCCATATCCTTACAGCGCTTTACTCGTTTGGGCTTTGGAGTATAGAAAATGTACTCCCGCTCATCATCGGTCAAATCACAGTCTCCCTCCAATGCGCCATGGTAAACAATTTCCATGGCAAGCAAATCGAAGAGAGCCTTCACATCTTCAACTTTTTGTTGATAGGCTTCGGCAACACCCGACATAATTTCCTCGGCGTTCCCTTTATAATTGAACTTGAGGATGCCCAAAGAAGCCAAGCTGGTGCTTCGGCGTGCATTGACCATCTCGTTCAGGACGGCGATCCATGCGTTTTTTCGGCTCGTCGCCGTTAAATTCTCAACGCCTTTGTCTCCCGGTTCAGCAAATGTTCTACATGAATCAAAATAGGATGTGAGTTCATCCACAAAGTGCTGGATTTCCCAAGGATGCGCTGCCATATTTTCTTTGTTCTTCTCAACAACATGCCAGATGCCACGCCTGCGAAGGAACTCACTATAGGCCGCCGTCATGTACGACGCAAAAAATGCTGCCTCTCCTCTGCTGTCGGAGAAAGAAAGGAATTGCCTCTTGCGGCGGACAATATCAACCTGAGCGCCTTGCTTTGCAGCTCCAAACAAGCTCTTTTTAACCGGCTGTGCGCTTTTCTTGCTCTTGAGAACTTTCTCGCTCTCCGGCAATTCTTCAAACAACGAGGTGCCAAGAACTGCTGTTGCCGCGTCATATCCCAAGTAGAAGGTTTTGAATGTGCCAAAATTGCAGCTCGGGCATTTTCCATCTCCGCGCGAACCGCTTTTTCTTGCTTTCCTAAGCTTTACATAGTGGGTTAGCCCACATGTACAGGGAGGGTCTGCCTTCAAACTTTCATGAATAAGGGCACCGCATTTTGAGCACAGGATATAATCATTTTTACCGATTTCCTCTGTGTCATCTTCGTCTTCCTCATCCAAATCCAAGTCGATATCTCGACTGTCTCTGAGAAGGTAATACTCAATTTCAGGATCGTAAGAGCTGTTTGCAAACTCAAGCTTTCCATCCACTTCTTTTCCGGCTACTGCTACTCTTCCGCAATCATCACAGATCGCACACTCGAACACTTTCCAATTTTCGTCGCCTATCGTAATGCTCCTGTTTCGGTTGAGCATCAACTTTTTGTTTTGACCAAGCGTAACATATGCGCCCTCAAGCGCTTTTGCAAACATGTGGTAACGCGCTTTTATCAAGGCAGACTTGTTTTTGGAAGCTTGCGCAGCCACTCCAATAATGTTTACAACATCCTGCTGGGTCACATTGTGGGTTGCTCTGAGTGCTCTCGTTATCTCGGGAATCGTCATAGGATGACTTGTTATTCTGCGGAGGTCTCGATAAACTGAGGCACTAACGCACAGATCATAAAGATACTCAGCGTCGGGAATACCATCTGGAATTGGAAGCCCATAATCATCAGCAATGACATTCAGGGGCTTTTGAGGATCAATAAGCTCCGCAAACATAGACAGGGGGACATCGACAGGTTCCCTATCATAAGACGGAACCACACTTTGAGACCTGATAATATCCTCAGCATAAAAAGATGCGTTGCACAGCGTTTCTGCAAACTTGACGATATCATCATCCGCTTCTTTTCCGCCTAGCGTGGCGCTGGTGAGAATATGGAGGACATTTGCCGGGTTGCTGATTCGTGCTTTAAGCCGCTTCAGCAGCAGGGACGTTTCCATTCCCGTCGCTCCCCGATAGATATGTGCTTCATCAAGGACAAGGAAACGCAGTTTCGCTCTGGAAAAGACCAGGTCATCCTTGGGCCTGAGCATCATATACTCAAGCATGGCATAGTTCGTCACGAGGATATGCGGAGGCGTCTTTTGCATCTGATCGCGAGAAACGATCTCATTTTTCAGCGGCTTCAGGGGACGTCCATTTGCATCCTTGTACACTTTACCATATTCAGCAATCCCGTCCTGTTCATTTTGCTTTGTGCTGCTGTTATAGACGCCGAAAGTAATCTCAGGATAGCTCTTCAGCAGATTACGCAGTCTTTTCATCTGGTCGTTGGCAAGAGCATTCATCGGATAAATCAGAATCGCTCTCACGCCGGATGAAAGGGTACCTTCTTCGGCCTCCCGAAGCAAGTGATTGATTATCGGAATGATGAAGCACTCCGTTTTACCAGAGCCGGTTCCCGTGGTAACGATCAGGTTCTTACCTTTGTTTGTCTTTCTAAGGGCTCTTTCCTGATGGAGATACAGCCCACGGTTGATCTGGATCTCTTTTTCACCATCGGGAATATCTCCCTCCAAACTGTGGAAGAGTGAAGACGCCTCGCCCTCCTCAATCATCTGAGCAAGGCTTTTTCCGGTTTTATATGAGTCGCTGACGTCAAGATAGGGGCCTTTTGCAATAGCACCTTCCTCACGCAACGCAGCAGCAAACTGCGCAGCGTAATCCTTATCGGAAATATGGAACAACGTCGATATGTACCCTATAAACTCATCCTTGATGTTGTCTGCTGCAGTTATTGGACTAAACATACTTACACCCTTTCCGTCCGATACGAGTATAGATCGGCATTGGAATACTTTTGTTTGTTGGCCTTCGTGTATTCGTGATCCGTAAGTGCAAAGACTACGGATTCCAGGCTGCGATCATAGTAGTTATAGTAGTACAAACCATCTCCATCTGGATCAGTAATGCACAGTGCAGTGTCGCTGATATACACAATTCGAACCGGATTCACCAACATTTTTGTAATGCCCTTTTTGTTCGTGTGAACGTCATACGAGAACTCATACCTTTCCCCATGATAACCAGTCGTGTAGAGAATTCCGCTATACACCGGGCAGTATCCTTCGGAGGTATCCTCCATCCCACAATACTGTATTTGGTCAATATAGCAGGGGCGTATCAGGATATGACCGGCCTCTTCCTTGAACTCATCTGTTATAGATTCGACAACAATCCGGCGGTTCATAAAACGTAGAAGGTTTTTATCACCGATGATACAATCGCCGACTGCCACAACTTCTTTTGCCCTTTTGAATAATCCTCCGGTTTGGATACTGATTTCAAACTGATAGTTCCCGATGGGCATATCTTCCGGTAAGATGATATACTCCGTATCTTCGCTAAGCTTGAATTCAAACAGCTTATCATCGGCACTTGATAGCAAGAGAGTGAATTCTCTGCCCGAAGTACCAATAAATACTCCACCTTGATCCCATAGCAGCTTTTGTTCTTCTGTCCAGAGGGAAGGACGTTTCAGAAAACGCTCCTTGAAGAAAACTCTCGCCAGAGAATAAGAGGCACTCTGTGTCTGACCGGCAGCTCTCATCACCACTTCTGCGTCATTGAAGCTGTCTGTACCACCGAACGACTGTAGGACATTTCCAATCGTCACCAAGCCCTGACCATCATAGAGGATGTCTTTGCCACCAACGAGAAACTGAACATTGACCCTCGCTGGAGTGGTTACTTTGAGAAAACTATTCTGCGGAATATGTCCGATATACCATGCCGGTTGAGGCTCCTGTAACCATGCACCGGAGGTTTCAGACACGGTGATCTTCGGAATATCCGCATGGAGTTCTCCATCACGGAAAGGTATCCGGACTTCAGCCTCATCTTTCCCAAAAGGAACTACTTCATGGAAATCATCTATGTCCGCATAAAATTCTGCACCGTCATAATCGCTTGCATTATAATAGAATTCACGATTAAAGCAGCAATCTGCTTCGGAAATCAGAACAAATGTCCGGTCAAACATCAATCGTTCGTTTGCCAGATTGATTACTTGAATACGTACTGTGTCATGTTCGCCATCAAACGGCATGGTGAACGCGAGTCCATTGTCGGACTGTTCTAATGAGTCAAACTCTATTCTCTCGCCGTCTTTTAAGAGGACAAACTGCTGCGTGTAATCGCGATTTCCAAGAATGATGCTACAAGTACTCTTCCGAAAGGCGAGGAAAGCTTCTGTGTCCTGAATGGTGACCGTTGGCAGGGATGTAGATTCGCTTGGAGTGATAACCTTGAGGTCTGTCCCATTCTCACTGTCGAAGGCAATCAAACGGCCATCCACCGAAAGCACATATCCGTCCTTCAGCTCCAAGAAGAACGCTTTCAGCCCAGCATTTTTCATCGAGTCAATCTCGACGATATCCGTGTTCTCTGTCTTTACCTCCGACATTTTAGGCACTACGAGCGTATAGTGGTCTCGTTTGACTTGATTTGCCGAGATCTCAGCACCGCCGTAGAACAGCAACACGTTACGATGCAGGCTTTCTTCTGAGTCGTAGATCCACTCGTCATCACATTTGATCCGAACACAAATGTTCAGCAAACTATCCTCTTGAGAACCCACCGAAATAGAAGCGGCGACACCGTTTAGCGTCTTTCCGAGCTCGTTCCCGTACCAACTAAGGTTCTGCTGCATTACTTCTCTGCCATTGCAGCTTACGTAAAGCGTTGCCTTTTTGATCTCCTCGTTCTTCAAGCGAATATCCGGGAGTATGAGCTGTACGTCCGTTTCATTTTTCAGGATGAACTTCGCACGGATACGGGAATAATCTATTGCGACATCACGCTGAGTGACTTGCGTCTGTCTCTCTGATTTTTTTGTATTTGCAATCGCAATGATCTTCTCTTTGAACCACTCTTCACAGAGCAATTCTTCGTATGTATTGACTTTCTTGGTCTCAGAGTTGACAAGCGAATCGATTTTCCCGATTAACCTTTCAAACAGGTTCCGCGTATAGACAGGCCGGTAAAGGATCAGTTTCCGTATTCCTTCCTGGAATGAATACGCCTTAGAGCTGATTGTCAGTTCGACATCTTCCTCATTGCCGCCTGATAATTTTTGCTGGAGCGCGTGGACCATAACTGAAATCAAAGGGTCGTTTGGAATCACGCGCCAGTTAAGGTTGCTTTTGTAGAAGTCGAACAGGAAATCAAACAGAGCCATCCACGACTTTTTCGTACTTAGCGCATGGATCACAACCGTTGTTTTGAAAGCGCGTCCATTTGCATCCTCCAAGAAAAGACGCTGGTTGCGCTTCATTGCATTCTCAAGGGACGACTGAAGAAGTCTTACTACCGATCCACTTGCGTCACGATATCCGAACTGGAGAGTAATATAGTTCCAGAAATTACTGTTTTCCTCATTCTTCCAATTCTTTGCGTTGTTAATCAGCGCAAGGGTAATTTGCATTTCTGCGCGCAATGAGAGCTTTGTCCATGGTTCTCTAAGTACTAGGTCAATGTATTTTCTCGCGTTTTCATTTAGCTTGTCCACCGTTTCTGGTTTCAGAATACGGCTTCCAATGAGGGGATACATGGCAAAAACTTTATCTTCAAAAGTACCGTCGCTTTGCCTGACCTCCATATCCTTTTCAAGTACATCAACAGCAACATCGGGACGCTCAGTAGTTCTTTCAAACCCTAATGAACGAATATAGCTGTTAAGGTCCGTCCCACTCTTATAGGTATATGTTTGAAGCACCTTGTAGATATGTGAGTCTGTAGGGAAATAAACAACATTATCATGAACAACATATTGCCTCAGCTCTTCATGATGACGTTCTTTCGCCGCATCAGACGTAAGCTCTGAACCATCGAGCCGTGATTCAAATCCATAAAGCTCAATAAAGCTCTTGATTGTATAGCCATTCCGAGAGGCTATTGATCTAATCCACTGGTTTTTCGGATCAGAAGAGATGTACACCTTCCCGTCAACCATGTTTTCCTTCATGAAGGCAACAATCTGCTCATCTGTAACGCTGCGCTGATCGAGGTATGGATATCCGGAAATGAAAACAGCGTATTCATCCGACGTCATTCCTCGAAACTGTGCATTTGCTCTGAATCTCTCTGGATTATCCGGGCGATAGAAAGGCTTCGTAAGGACATTTATAACTCTTCCGTCAGATTCACCGGCCAACTCCCGCTCCGTATACATGTGCATTTTTTTGCTGACAACTTGTTCCCGAATCTCATACGGCAAGTCTTTTAGGAAGAGGCATTTGATCTCGTTCTCGTATATAAAAAGGCAGACGAAATCGTCCTGTCTGTTGTTCATACAACAGCAGGTTACTTCGTCGTCAGTATAGTCAAAACTTTTGTTTTCGATCAGTTTTGCAAGAATTGACAGTTCACTTTCAGAAATTGCCTTTCCTGTCCATGTAGATCTGCGCTGCGGCAATCGTTTCTCCAAGGCGTTATACACGCTTTGCCTTGACAGCCCAAACCATTCCGTCATCTTAGCTGGCTTGAATCCAAATCTTTCTGTTAAAATGTCAATGACCGCAAAGTCAAAACCTTTACTGGCAGATTCTACGATAGGTTCATCTCCATGCTTTTGATCGTATTGAGATGTGAGATTATCAAAATAAGCTCTACCTTCTCTAATTATTGCATTGATGACCGCAAGTATTTCGTCTCTTGTTTGGGCACCAACATTTCGAAGGCCCATGATATCCTTCTCGGACATTTGGACCAGTTCATCTGCAGTCTGAATATTTGCCCTCTTTAATGCATTTCTGGCTCTAACGCTAAAAGGAACATCATCAAGTCTTATAGATTCGATTTCCGGCAGGAGTTCAGATAGTCTGCTGCTTTCCGGTGCAGTTTCGATAATTGTCTTTGATTCCTCTTCGCGCTCGTGATATACGATCTTACCACTCTGTACGATGCTTTCAATGGCTTTCGTGATTTCTTCTCTGCTCAACACGCCAACGTTACGTAGCTCAAAAATATCTTTCTGAGACATTTGAATCAACGCTCCGACCGTGTGGATGCCGCCACGTCTCAACGCGTTTGTTGCACGAGTACCTAGTCCAAGACTTTCAATCGGCGCATCTTGAACATTAGGAAGAATCTCTTTGATTCGTTTTGCTCGTTCCTCAAAGAAACTGATGATAACGTCTGAATGGGCTATTACGCCATTCAGCTCTTGGAGAACATCTTCACTGATATTGCGCATTGCAGATAGTTCTGTCATATTGCAGTTCAGCAAATCGTCTAGCTTCATTAAGCCCACACGGGCGAGGAAGCTTTTGCTCTTGTCCGAAATCTCCAAGTCGTGGATATAAATCGTAATATGCGTTTCTTTCATCTTATACCCCCAAAAGCCCTTTTTGAGAAATAAGAAAAATATCATAAGAGGATCTCTCTCAAACCCTTCACATTCGCTTCGATGAGAAATTATGTAGAAAGTTTTTCCTTTTACCCTGATTCAACGCGCTGCCCATGTGTAATCCCTTTACATGAACATAGTTCACGCTGAAATGGTTCAGCTTTTCCATAAATCTATCATTAGCTTATTTACCACTAATCGCTCTGTACAAAACACCGCCTCGTATAAGTACACAATATTCACAGTAATTATACCACAAAAAACGATCGGATTCTACATTTTTTGCTAATTATCAAAGAAAAAGTGGGAGTGCATCGTTCAAAATGCACTCCCACTGAAATATTATCGCTCCCAACTGTCTCGGCTTTTCTTCTTGTCCTGCTTCTGCTTTGTCTTCTGTTGCTGTTTCTGACGCAGACGTTCACGGATGGAGCGTTCTTCAGCTTCCTCACGGAGCAGGTTTGCCACATCCCGTTTGCTGTCGTACATCATCAGGGGATCGTACTTATTACCATAAGCAGACTGCACACAGTCAACCGCAGAACGCTCCATTGCAGGACGCAGGGCACACCTTGCGTCCTGTAATTCTTCTGGGTCAAATTCTGCTGCCTGCTCCTTCAAATCAGCATATTGCCGCAAGGCATCGTTCAGCTCATCCGTGTACTTTTCTTCGTGCTGGGCCAGCTTTTTGAGTGCGGCTTCCAACATGGAAATATCCTTTTTTACAGTGGCAATACCGGCATCGTCGCTACATTCCAGCGAGTGCAGCAGCATATCTTTCTCGGATTTCAGCTCCTCTAATTCCTCGGTTAGCTCTGCAATACGGCGGGACAGTTCACGCTGTTTCGGGATGAGATAGAAGGGAGTCTCCTTCTTTTCGGCAAGTAAAGACTTCCGTTCCTTGCTCTTGCCCCGAATTTCCTGAACCAACTCGGTATAGCGCACCAGCTTCGGCTGAACGGCATGGATATACTCTTTCATGCGCTGCTTGCCCAGGCCGATATGCCGCAGCTGATAGTGAAAAACAATCATATTCGCCAACAGCTTTTCCATCGCCTCGGCAATGGCCGGGAGGGTGCTCTTTACTGCCTGCCCCAGCTTCCTGACCGCAGCTTTCAGCTCCCACAGCAGCGCATTGTCAGCCTTGATCTGACGATTCAGTTCACAGCGGTCGGATACAATTCCCTTCTTTTCCAGCGCCCGTGCGGTCACTCCCTCGTGGATGGTGGGCTGCTCATCCAGACCTCTGGCAGCGTTGCTGCGGTGGTCAATGCGTTCCTCCCGCCCGGCGCGTTCCAGACAGCGGTTGGACACATCTGCCCATGCTGCCCGCCATGCCGTAAGCTGTTCTTCGCTGTTCCAGTGCTCGGAGATAGGGTTCTGCCTGCCATAGCGGGTGCTTTTGGGATGCTTGTCAGCCCGGACAAGCCCCTGCGTCTCGGCAGTAGACGGCGTCATATACACTTTCTTCTTACCGACCTTGTAGGGATATTGTTTCTCCCAGCCTTCGTTCTGTGCCGTCCGGAACTCGGCGGCAGTAAAACCGCGTTCCTCGCCGTTTTTCATGCAGAGATATTCTTTCTCAGTCTTGTACTGCCACTTGCCCTGTTCATCCAGTGGACGCACCGTCAGCAGAATGTGGGCGTGGGGGTTGTGACCGTCGGTGTCGTGAATGGCAGCGTCGGCGCACATCCCGTCTGCCACAAACTGTTCTTGTATGAACTCCTGCAACAGCTCGATTTGCTCCCCGCGGGATAGCTCCACAGGAAGCGCAACCACAAACTCACGCGCAAGGCGGCTGTCCTTGGCTGTCTCTACTTCCTCCACGGCGTTCCATAGCTGTTCCCGGTCTTTCCATTCCTGTGGGGCGTATTCTGGCAGAAAAACCTCCTGCCAGACAAGCCCCTGTTTTTTCGTGTAGTCATGCTGTATCCCGTCGTAATCGTTGTAGAGACGGGAACAGCTCAGATAGGCGGAAGCGGCCACGGCGGAGCGCCCTGCGCCCCGGCTGACCACCTTCGCTTCCAGATGATAAATTGCCATGTCTCGTTTACCTCGATTCCTTTTTCTGTTTCTCTTTCGCAAAAGAGAAAATGGACGGGCAGAACGCCCGTCCATCTCTGCGGCAAAGCTGCCGGTGGCAGGTTTGCGCAGGCGGTTGGAAAATAGCGTCGGTTGAAGCGACGGTATTTGCCCAATCGCGCAGACGATGACAGCAGCATCCGCAAATGCTGTGGCATTGTCTGTCGCTTTCCGCAGAAAGCGAAATCCCCCTCGGAGAGCGCACGATGCCGCAGGCATACCACCGCCTGTTTTACAGGTGGTGAGTAAGTGCGCCCTTCGGGAGAAAAAAGAGGAAGGTCCCCGGTTTCCCGGAGACCTCCCAGCGGACTCAATCGTGCTGCGGCAGCTTCTGCATCAGGTAATCCTCCAGCACAGACGGTTCCATCGTCCGCACCTCCGGCAGCACCTTTTCCAGAATTGCACCCTCCTGAATGAGCCTGCGAGTGCGGGCTTTTCGCTCCTTGACGCGATCCCGCGCCTGTGCTTCCTCCAATCGGTGCTGCGCCTGCAACAGCTTCTTTTCCGTATCCGTCATGTGAACATCCTCCTCACTTTCGCCTCTGCCAGACGATCTCATAGCCCAGCGCGTCGGCAAGCTGAACGGCCTCCGTGTAGCGCAGGGATTCCCGCTGGAGCTTGTTTGAAAGGTTGGAAACGCTGTCAGACCAGCCGTGTTCGTCCCGCAGCAGATCGACCACCTCCTGCATGGTCATTCCCTGACGGACGATGTACGACTTGATCTCATTTCTCAGATTGGATTTCATCAACTTTTTACCTCCATATTTTCGTGATATTGGTTTTTGAGTAAGTGAACTGTGTGCGCTTTGCGGTGAAAAATCTGCCGTGCCGCAAATCTGCTCAGATTTCCGTCCGTGATGCCCTGTTCACAACTGCGCCCTATCGGCTTCATCATTCTGCGTGAGGTCATGCGGAACGGTGGGATATACCACATTCCGGTGCAATGGCTTCACACTACGGTAAATCACCGGACGGTGCAGTGCGTTCGACCTGCGGCGAAAATCTTCACGGATTTCACAAGCATTGATTTTGGAACAGCAAAATCGAGCCGTCGGTGTACGGCTTGGTACGGCAAGCCCGCCTTCTGTACGTTGCTGTACGCCTGTTTTGCGTGCCAGCCGCCGATTCGACGGCAGGTTTTACACTCTACCGTGAAATGCTTCACGGTGCGCACAAGCAAAGACGGTTTTTGAGAATGGAATCAAAAACAGCCGTACAGGGTGTACGGCGTGTACGGCAATTTTGAAGTCCATTCCTCATTTTTAATACGGCGGCGGATTGACCACCTCAATGCCCACAAACCCCCGCACCCGCTTGCCGCCGACATGGACATTGTTGGTGGCCTCCACATTGTAAAGGCGTTCGTTCTGCGCCAGTTCGGAGCTGAGCCGGTTTGCCGACATGGGCTTCTGTGCGTTGTCATCACACCAACGGGTATAGGCTTCATAGATTGCCTTGGAACTGGCTTCACTGTCGGCCTTGAACCGGATATACCCTTCAGATTGCAGGAACTCGATCACATTGTTGCTGCTGCGCTTCACCGTTTCCATGTTTTCTCTGGCCTTGCCCGAAATGCTGAACTGATAGTTGTTCCCAATCAGCCGGTGCAGACCCTCCAGACACCAGAGAAAGATACCTTCCTTTTCCCGCAGCAGCTTGTCCACCAGAAACGGATCGTCTGCTCTGCCTGCGGGCCGGTCTTTGGTGGTCAGCACAATCTGGCGGCGAAAGAAACCGTCGGACTTGTCGTGCAGGGCGGTCAGCGCACCGTTGCCGAAGCAGAGAAAGCGGACATAGAGTTGACTTTGATAGCTCTGAACACCCTTGCGCTCCATATCCATCTTGCACTCGGAGGTCACGATGGATTTGATATAGTTGGTCTTGGGCAGGGCGCTCATATCCATATCGTCGTCCACCATCAGGAGCTTGTTTTCCAAGTCTGCACGGCTGAACCGGTTGCTCTCCACCTTTTGGATGCTGGTGGTATTCATGCTGTCCCCCAGCAGCGAGCGCATGACAAGACCAATGCGGCTTTTTCCCTCGCCGCCCTTGCCCTTGAGGATCATCATGCGCTGCCCTTTGGTGCTGGGAATGAGGCAATAGCCGATATACTCCTGAAAGGTTGGGATGTCCTCCGGGTAAAGTAGGTCGGAGAGAAAACGCAGCCAGACAACCGGCTTCTCCGCCTGCGGATTGTAAGCAATGGGAAACCGGCTGCGCACGATTTCAGAACGTCCTGCGAGAAAGCTGCCGTCGATGCGAAGCGTCCCGTTCTGCACATGAATCTCATCCGGCTTCGGCGGGAAGCTCCCTGCATGAGCCGCCAGCTTCATGATCTCCACGATATTGGAAATGGTGCGCGGAATGTTCTTTGCGGCACAGCACTCCAGTTCGGCATAGATTTTCTCTTTCAGCAGCAGCGGGTCTGTCAACCGCCCATCCGGTGTGAAAAATGCGTTGTCCGCATAGATGAGCTTGTTCTTTGACAGAAACTCCCGGCAAAAAGCTGCCTCATTGACGTCCTTGCCATCGAACCATGCTGGGAAATCAAGCTCTGCATACTTCTTGTTCACGCGGCGTCCCTCCCATTGCTATTTTTCTTGAGCTTGTCCAGCCGACCATCTGCAAGCAGATAACTGACCACTTCGGCGCGTTCATAGGAATCACCTGCGCACAAAATATCCAAGTAATGCTCCACCTCGTCCAGCTTGTGACAGGCTTCCACAAACCGTGCGTGAACAGGTTCATCAGGTGATTGCGGCGCATACCGTACCTTCCAGTCCCGCAGCACATGGGCGTAATCGGATAAAACAGAAAAGCACAGCCGCTCGTTTTCCCTGAGTTGCTGTGCTTCCGTCTGAATGCGTTTTGCGTGGAGCGCCGCTGCGCTGGGCGGCTTGTCCGGGGTAAGGTGAAAGTCTGCTGCCAGCTTCTGCGCTGCATCATACAGTGAGAGATGGAACAGCTTGCTCACAAAGTCGATCACATCGCCATGTTCCCCGCAGGTGAAACAATGGTAGTGATCGTCCGCCACATACAGGCTGGGATGCCGGTCATTGTGAAACGGGCAGAGGGCCATGCCAAAATGGTTGACCTCCACGCCGTACCGCTCCGCCGCCTCCCGGCAGCTTACGCCGTATTTTACAATTTCAAAAAGATTCATTGTTCCTCCATTTCTGCGCAAAAAACGGCGGCCTGCCCATTGAGGGGCAAGCCGCCGTTTGCGTCTTATCTTATGCTGTTTTCGCTTCTTCCTCGTTCTTAGCTTCTCGCAAGGCTTTCTTCCGTGCGCCCTGCCGCTTGATCTGTGCTGCATACCGACAATCGTCACTGCAATATTTCACATCTGACCTCGTTGTGGTGAACACCTTGCCGCAGTTTTCGCAGGTACACGCCCGGCTGCGGCCCTCTGCCGCCTCCTGACGGTAGAATTTCGCACGGCAGTTGGGGCCGCAGAACAGGGTGTTCGTCCGTTTGGATGCAAATTCCTGACCGCAGCACTTACAGGTCAGCGTGAAGGGCTGACCGACAGCGTGTTCTCCAGCCTTGATTTTCTGATACCGCTCCCGGCTTTTGATGCGGTGCCGCTTGAGCTGTTCCTGCCGCTTGATTTCTCCCTCAGTCAGCTCCGGCGCGGGAAGCTCAAACTGCCCGATAAAGCGAAGGTGAATTTCTACCTCCTGCACCCGGTCGCCGTCGATGCGCTCTGGGGCGTGGACGATGATCTTCTCCACGAACTCGTTGATCATGGGCGTGGTCAGCTCAGAAAAATCGGTGTATCTCCTTGCCAGCTCCAGAAACTGCTCCACACGGGCGGTGTCCTCTGCGAAAGCGGACAGCCTTTCTTCCGCTTCTGTGACAGAGGCTTGCAGCGTTTTTTGCTCGGCTTCGTAATCCGCCAGCAGACTGTCAAAGCGTTCATCGGTGATGCGCCCGACAGCAAAGGATTCATAGAGCTTTTTGATGATGGTGTCCAGCTCGGCAATGCGTTTCTTGTCCTTGCTCAGCTTCCGCTTGGCATCCTTGGCCGCTTCCGTCTGCCGGAGCTGGGAGGCAGAGCGCACCTTTTCCATAAACACCTCCTGATTGGAAATCGCAAAGGTGCTGACCGTGCGGATGGTGTCCAGAATCAGTGTGCGCAGGGCCTTGGTGGAGATGTAGTGACCAAAACAGGCACTTGTCCGTTTCTGATGCGCCAGCGTATAGGAGGAACAATCGAAGAAGTCGGAGGGATAGGGATTATTCTCCGTGCCGCCTTTGGAGCGATGGTTATACATCTTTTCTCCGCAATCGGCGCAGTACAAAAGACCAGTCAGCGGATTCGCTTCACCCAGCGTGTCGATGCGCTTGGGCGTCTTGCGGAGCTTTTGTGCAAGCTCCCATGTTTCCCTGTCCACAATGGCCTCGTGGGTATCCTCAAAGATCAGCCAGTCCTCCCTGGGATTCATCACGGCGTTTTTATCTTTATAGGACTGCTTGTGGGAGCGGAAATTCACCGTATGCCCCATATACTCCGGCTTGGTGAGAATCTGCCCCACGACATAGCCGCTCCAGTTATAGGGATTGGAAAATTCCTCTTTGCTTTTCCAGATGCCCTTGCCCTGCTTGCCGAAGTACACGGCGGGCGTCTCCACCTTATCCTCAAAGAGAATACGGGCAATATCGTAGGGTCCTTTGCCCTCGATGGTCAATCGGAAAATGCGCCGCACCACGGCGGCAGCTTCCTCGTCGATCAGCCAATGGTATTTGTTCTCCGGGTCTTTCTTGTAACCGTAAATGGCACAGTTGGTGGTGGGCTTGCCGGATTCTCCCTTGACGCGGATGGCGGTTTTCTGCTTGCGGCTCAGGTCGCGCAGATACCACTCGTTCATGATGTTGAGGAAGGGGGCAAACTCGTTGCTGTTCTGGTCATCGCTGTCCACGCTGTTGGCGATGGCCACAAAGTGGACGCCGTGCTGTCGGAAGAATACCTCCGTGTAAAATCCGGTTTGCAGATAGTCACGCCCCGCCCGGCTCATATCCTTGACAATGACATGGGCCACCTTGCCTGCTTCAATGTCCGCCACCAGCTGTTTCCATGCCGGACGCTCGAAATTGCCGCCGCTCCATCCATCATCGGTATAGTGGCGGCAGTTGGTGTAGCCTCTCTGCTGGGCATAGCTTTCGAGGTATTTTTTCTGATTCACGATGGAATTGCTATCCCCGGCGTTGTCATCGTCGCGGGACAGCCGCTCATAGAGAGCGGTAATTTTGCTTTCAGTCTGTTTCACGCTCATGATGCGCTCCTTTCAGACTGTCGGCTCATTTGTGGTGTCTCCATTATACCATAGGTTCCGTCGTTTGTAACCATATCATTGCGTACAATCCGCAAAATTTTATCCTCCATGGTCTCGCCGCCGCTTTCGTTGAACACGACTCTGACCTTGTAGGTGGTGCCGCCGATCCGGCGGATGATAAACTGTTCTCGTTTGTTCTGCTCCATAGGCATCCTCCTTGCGTGATTGGTTGGTTCTTGATATAATGTGTTTGGTTCCGTTGGCTGTAAGCCAACCGTGTCTTTCGGTTGCTTTTCCATGCTCCATATCCTCCTTTTCTTCGCTGATGGCTCGGAAAGTAACCTGTGTAACTTGTGCTAAGATTACTTCCTCTACTAATAGGAGAAATACGGGGTGTAAATCGGAACTGTTTTTGAAAAAAAGAAAAATATTTTTTCGGGGAGGTGAAGCTGTCGTGGAGCCATGGGAGGATGAACTGCTGTGGGATGATGATTTTTCCGAGGAGGAAAAAGATGCCGAGGAGCAAATAGAGAAAACCGGCCTTGAAATGGATGCGGACGGCTTTGCCGATTGGGAGGATTCCTCTGACGGTGCGCCGGAGGACGAGACACTGGAGGAAGCGCTTGCAGAGGAACGCACGCTGGAGCTGGAAAGCGAGCTGGAGCAGGACGAGCATCCCAGAGACTATACCGCCGAGCTGGAGGATGAGGACGAGGAAGACGAAGCCGCACCGAAAAGCGACAAACGGCTGAAGCGGGAAATTCTCGCAGAGGCGCTGAAGCGCACGGAGGAATCTGCCCGGACGCTGAAGGATTTTCAAGGTGTTATTGCCGAGTGGGACAGGCTTGACCGAAACCGGGAGCGGCGGGAGCGTGACCACGAAAACCTGCGGGGCGGTGTGCCGCTGGAATTTCAGGCCGTGCCGGAGCCGAGAATCGTGCCGCTTTGGATGAATGATCCCGAATATCGTCAGCTTTGCAGCGGCTTCTTTCTGGACATTCTCTTTGACTGCCCCCATGAGCTGCACAATCTGGCGGGGAATCCCTTTATCTCCGAGTTGCTGCGGAATTTGAACGAGGACCAGCAGGAAATCCTGTATTTTCTGTTCGTGCGCCTGTACAGCACCACCCGCCTCGCGGAAATGCGGCACCAGTCGGACCGGAACATCCGCAAACAGCGGAAAAAAATCTGCGCCAAGCTCCAAAAGCGGATGTATGACCATCTGATCGGCAGCCAACGCCTGACAAAGCGGGAACGGACATTTCTGGAAGAATACGAAAAGGCCGTCAGGGAGCAGGGTAAAAATGCGGCTATTCCGAGAGAAAACAAGACAAAGCCCAGGCAGGAAAAGGCAGCCCTTGACGAGGCCAAGAGCAGCTGATACTATGGTAATATAATTCGGTAAAACAGATTACCGTTTAAGAGGAATCACTATGAAGAACATTTTTGAAAACTCCCGCTCCTGCTGGGTGCGGTATGACCGCTATGTTATATTACACCCGGCAAAAATGCAAAGCCGAGCGTATATAACCCGCTGAAAGAAGCTCCCGGCATTGTCCTGGACGCTCTGAATGTGGGAATGCTGATGATGGGGCAGAAGCCCACTGCCGAGGTGGAAAAGGCCATTCTGCAATTCATCACCCACTACGGCCTTTTGGGCTTTCTGACCGCCCTGCCCACTACACCGTCCTTTATGGAGTATGAGGCTGTCTACCTCCCGAAGAACCACTTTATCAAAGCGGAGACGATGTCCACAGAGGACTATCTGTCCCTGTTCTTTCCCTTTGAAAAGCTGGATGTGGTCAAGCGGGGCGTGGAATCCTGTTGGAGCGTTTCCGGAGACCGCATGATGATGGCCCTGACCATGACGTTCAGCGACGAGCCAATGGCAAAGAATATGAGCTTCCGACGCCAGTACGCGGAGCCATATGATTGGGTGGCCCAGCAGCTCAAGGATTGGGCCTTCAACCTGTCCACGTCGTTCTTCTACTACAACGACCCTCTGGACGATGACAGCAAACAGCTTCTCCGGCAATCCATGAAAGCGTTCGGCGGCATCGCGCCC
>OOCI01001287.1_pt1 | contig 19138 bp, 13 predicted proteins | sample 1671761 | NCBI WGS metagenome assembly OOCI01 (sample SAMN06348190, study PRJEB24527) | human gut metagenome | biome: human gut; feature: ankylosing spondylitis patient; material: feces | host: Homo sapiens | place: China | collected 2015-10
CAAACCAGAACTGCTATCTGCTGCGTGCCAATAACGGTGTCGAGGCTGTCTGGTGCACACCGTATGAGAGCGTCGGCGCTAAGGTCAGCGGCGAAAACGACAAGACCACCGGCGGCGGTCTTGCCTGGGGCGGCGGCTGCTCCCCGTCGCTGACGCCGGATCTTGTGATGTTCACCGACAATGCGGATCCAGTCAAGCTGCTGGCGCTCGATATGAAGACCGGTGAGATCGTTGCAAGCATGCCGGTGCTGGATGATCTGCCCGAGGGCTATCAGGTGGCGGTTGAAAACTCTGCCATCGTCTATGATGACAGCGAGGGCACCGTCAGCACGATTGTCTGCAACTGGTTCGGCGCAGGCAGCGCAGGCCTTGCCGATCCCAACAATGACTCTTCCATCCAGAGCTACGCCAACATCTATGACATGAACTGGCTGACAAAGGGCAACTGCATGATCGCGCCCGGCGTCGAGCGCGTGGACACCGTGAAAACCGATAGCGGCTATGAGATGAAGAGCATCTGGTCTCGAAATGACCTGAGCGATACATCGATTCTCAAGCTCTCCACCGCGACGGGCTATATCTACGGCTATGTGCAGGATCTGGAAAGCGGCATGTGGCAGTACATCATTCTGGACTTTGCCACCGGCGAGACGGTATTCACCATGGACGTCTCCAACAAATATGGCTACAATAACATGGCTATCGGTATGTATGCCGGAAACAGCGGCAACGCGCTCTACTGCCCGACGGGCTATCTGGAGCTGCTGTGCTTGCAGGACCGCTTTGTGTATCTTCCCGAAATGCCCTACCGCAAGGTCGATCTCGATAAGGCCGCGCGGAACGTACTGACACAGGAACAGTTTGAGCAGGCCGGCGGCGAAGGTACGGTCGCGAGCTGGCGCAATACTGTGACGGTCGAAAATGTTCATCCCAACACGACGGTCTCGTTCCGGATGAACAATCTTTCCGGAAGCGCCGCTGATTTGAAGCTCTATGCCTACGGTGCAGACGGAAAGCTGGCGGAGGTCAGCAAAGAGCTGTGGACGATCACGGATGAAGCCGGGACTGGCGTGGATACCCTGGCCGACGGCACACTGTATGAACTGCGTGTCAGCGTCGCAGACGGCGGTGCGTTCGACCTGAGCGAGGCGGAAAAGGAGATCAAAATTTCCGTTGTACTTGCGAAGTAAGACTCAAGGAAGGCTCCGGTGCCAAAAGCGCCGGAGCCTTCCTCAGCCTGTCAAAAAACCACAAAATCACTTCCGTTTCTGATTGATATGCTCCCTTTATGAGCAATGTCATTAAGTTAAGCCTGCGCAAAGGGCAAAACAGCTACCGCAAGTAAGCAAAAGAGCTTATTTTTGCGGTAGCTGCCATTTTTACGCATGACAAAAGCAGGTGCCCAGAGGGCATCTGTGACTGCATAATATAAATTGTTTTAAGAAAGGCGATATTGAAAAGCCACAGCGGAAACAGGGTTTTGATAGCGTTTATATTGTCGTCCTGGTCTGATTGGCGACAGGTGCATGGACAGTATTTCAAATATTTGAGCAGATCTGATTTTCCCCTTCAGGAACTGCTTGCATGCAAGTATAGCGACCGAAAAGTTGATTTGTTTTCCTTGTGGGGCTGGCACTTGTCGCGCAATAAGCGAAGCATAATTATAAAAAATCAGTCGAGCAAAAACCTCTTGTAGTAAAAAGTCTGTTTTCTTGCCGTGCAGACAGGATAATCCAATGATATACTTAAGTTCTCTAAAGGATGTTTCAATTCCCCAACGGAGACGATAAAGTTCTTTGATTTTTTCAACGGGGAAGGTCTCTGGGTCAAGATCAGTATAGATGGTCTCGTAGCATCCGTCAGAAATTCGAAATCGGACGACGCGGAAGTGCAAATCATACATATTGGGAGCTTTGGGCGCAATGTAGTCAAATGTAGTATGAGGCTGGATCCAACGATACCTTTCTGGATAAGCAGATAACAGCGCTAATGTCTCTTTCGTTTGCCGACGCGTTAGTGTCAATGTTGTATCGACATCAAATTCTTCGCTATTTGGCAACTGAAGATTCGAGATCATGCCGTAAGATTCTTTTGCGCGGATGATGAAATTCCACTCTTTTTCTTGTAAGTGGGCGATGTTATTGAAGGATTCATATCCGCGATCCATTAACACGATCACCTTTCCCGGAATGTTAGATCGATCTATCATTGAAACGAGAGCACTATGCTCGTTCATCCCCTTTTTGCCTTGCATAGTAGCGTCAACATAGACTTTGCTCATTAAATCGAACATGGCATTCAGGTGAGCAAGGTTATATTGTTTTTGCCCTTCCGCATTCCTAATTAGAGAAAAATCACTGGTTGGATCGGATGGAAGCCGTAAATCTGACCCATCGACTGCAAAAAGTCGATAACCTTGAAAGGTCGCAGTTGGCGTCGTCGATGAGACAAATTCGTTAAATATCATCTTGACTGCTTCGGGGCGGATCTTATTACGCTGCTGAACGAATGCAGAAGCAGTTGCTGTGCTCGATGTGTACCCGAACCAATCATATAATTCTTTTGAAAGGCTACCGCTTCCCATGCCGATCAGCATTAGTAGCATAGCTTGTAACGGTAGTTTTCTTGTTCTTGAAAAATCTTTTTCTGGTACTTTTACACACGCATCTAAATTTGCAGCTGTTCTTTTTATTGCAAGAAACAACGCAGCCCGAATACGTTCTGGATATGATCTTCTTTTCACTCGGAAAGCCTCCCTTAAAAATGTCGTCATTTTCAAGACGAAGCCTTCGATTTTTACTGATTTGTCAAGTGGTTTTTATGAAAAATATTATTTTTATATGTCCCCCCTGCACCGAAATGAAAACGCTCAACCACCATTATAAGTGATTGAGCGTCTTAAAAATTAACTTAATGACATTGCCTTTATGAGAGACAGTGAAATAAAAACACTGTCAATCACGAAGGGAGCATTGTTCATGTCAAGAAGGAAAACCAGCAGATCAGAGCAACTGCCGGCGGCGAAAGCCTCTGCATGACCTGTGGACGCGTCAGCCCTTTGTCCACGCAGTCTACCTTTGAGGACTTGGCGGTGGATTTCGAGGGGACAACCGCCAGTGGCGCGGAGCGATTCTACCGGCAGACGCTTGACAAGCTGCGCCTGAAGCTGCTGGAAAGCGGGCTTGTCCATACCGTGACGCTGAAGCAGACCGAATGCCGCAAAAGGAACAAAAAATAGCCGCCGCTGTCTACCTATATCAGGTAGACAGCGGCGGCGAATGGGGAGAGATCAGATTTGACTTTGCAGCCGGCACAGCGGGGATCGTCCGGCTGGCGGAGTGGGACACGATAAAGCCCAATGTCTTTGCGAGGACGGCGATTCGGTACATACAGAGCTTACCGGAGGCAAAGCTGCCAAGTGAGGCTGTTGTGATGTTTGATCAAGCATTGTGATCCTAAAAATTTATAATTCTTATTCAAGCAAGCACTTGATTTATTTTGTGGGGTCTGATATGCTATTATAGGAAACATTGGATAATGCACAGAAATGGGGGATTATGTTTTGAGGGAAGAAAAGAAAGCCGAAAAGAGGCAGGAGCTTGTAGACGCCTGCCTTGACTGCTTTGTCGAAAAGGGGCTGACCGTTGCCACGACAAAGGACCTCTGTAAGGCGGCAAAGCTGCAAAACGGCGGCATCTACTATTACTTCTCCACCAAAGAGGAAATCGTTCTTGCCTGCGCCGAGGAAGCGATCAGTCGAATTGAAAAAGCTGCGTTTGCCATCGTGTTTGAAGATATTAGTGACATCAAAAGCATGACGGATCATCTCGGTGAGCTGGCGGATAAAATGTCGCCTACCATGCGCTTTCTGGTCAGCGTATGTGTGTCGCGCGAATACGGAGAAAAGGTAAAGCCTTCCCTTGTGCGGCTTGCGGCAAGATACCCTTATTACACGGGCAGGATTGCGGAGATCCTCGGCTGCACCGACGAAGAGGTTGCGCCGTTCGTTCATCTGTCGATCCTTGCCATCAACAACTATATGATCTTTGCCGAGCGAGCGCTGTTTGACCCACAAATCGAAGCGGTCAAAAAAGAGCTTTCAAGGCTTGCAGAAAGAAAGGGGCGGAATGATCGATAGTTTACCATAAAGAGAAAATCACAAACGACTTCATAGTCAATCCATACGCACAAACCGTTCCGTGAAGATGACCAAAGCAGAAAAGAATCATAGGAGGACAACATGAAAAAGATACTTGCAATTCTGCTATCGCTGCTTACGCTGCTTTCCTGCGGGCTTCTTTCCGCCTGCTCTGCCGAAAAAACGCAGCCGGATACACCGGATACTGAAACCGTGTGGGAAACGGTCAGCGAGGCATACATCTATGCGTTCCCGCTGGTGCTGACCGACGCAACCAAAACCTTATCGACCAATACGGACGGGACCATGACTGGCCGTGCGCCCATCAATCAGTTCAACCATGTAAAAAAGCTGGCGGACGCCTCTTTCCGCACCGTCGTGACGCCGAACGTCGATACCGTCTATTCGCAGGCATGGCTTGACATCAGCACAGAGCCTATGGTCTACGTCCTGCCGGAAACGGATCGCTTCTGCAATGTGCAGCTTCTGGATGCGTGGACGAACACCGCCGCCGTGCTGGACAAGGCGGGTGCTTATGCCATCGCGCTTCCCGGCTGGGAGGGCGAGCTGCCCGACGGTGTGACGCGCGTGGACGTGCCCACCGCAACGGTGTGGTCGATCACCCGCACGGTGCTGTCCGGGAACGAGGATCTGCCCAATGTCTATGCCATTCAGGAGCAGATGCAGCTCCTGCCGCTTTCGGCTTATGTACAGGGAGGCGAGTATGCCGCACCGCAGGGAGCTTATAAAGAGGAAAATGACTTTGTTCCCGTGAACAAGGTGCTTTCCATGACGCCAGCAGAGTTTTTCAATACGGCGAACGCTCTGATGCAGGTCAACCCGCCCGCCGATGCGGATGAGGAACTGCTGAAGAAACTCTCCGCCATCAACGTGGGCGCGGGTAAGACTTTCGACGCCGCTCTCCTGGGCGAAGGAGCTGCCGAGCGCTGGACGCAGATGCTTCAGGGGCTTCGCGCCACGCTTGCCGCCGACGGCGCGAAGTATGCGCAGAAACTCGGTCAGTGGATCTATTACGGCAAGCCCATCGGCGACTTCGGCACGGAGTATACCTACCGCGCGATGGTAGCGCTGGTGGGGCTTGGCGCCAACACCGTGGACGTGGCGATCTATCCCAAGACAGCGGTGGATGAGACCGGCGCAGCGCTGACCGGAGAAAAGAAGTATACGCTCCACTTTGAAACCCTTCCTCCCACGCTGGAGGGCGGCTTCTGGTCCGTGACCGCCTACGGAGAGGATGATTTCCTCATTGACAATTCCATCGACCGCTACTGCATCAACGACCGCTCCGACTTCAAGCTGAATGCGGACGGCACATTGGATATTATCCTGTCCAAGGATGCACCGGAAGACACCTCTAACTGGCTGCCTGTTTCCGACGGGGAATTTCATCTGTTCATGCGGATCTATGTACCGGATATGACAGCACTGGATAGCTGGCAGCCACCTGTTATCCGCGAACAATAAGGAGATGGAAAAAGAATGGCTATGAAACGTATTGCAGCAATGCTTCTTGCATCGGTACTGCTGCTGTCCTGCGTCGGCTGTGCGCAGGATGGGCGCAAAGAGCCGGGCGCGGAAAAGGCAGACCTGGGTCTGACCGCCGAGGTCAAGCCCGCCACAGACTTTACGGCAAAGGCAAATGCCGCCGTCTACGATGAACTTGACTTCGATGATAAGCAGGAATATGAATTCGCCACCCGCGGACTGATCGACGCGCCGGAAACACTGGAACTGAAGGACGAGGATGGGACGATCCTCTGGAGTCAGGAAGCCTATGCGTTCCTGGATGATTACGAAAAAGCGCCTGACAGCGTGAATCCCAGCCTCTGGGAGAACACGAAGAACAACCATGCCTATGGCCTTTTTGAAGTGACGGATGGCATCTATCAGGTTCGCGGCTATGACATGGCAAATCTCACTGTTGTCAAGGGTGATACCGGCTGGATCGTCTTTGACACGCTGATGAGCGTGGAGTGCAGCCAGGCTGCCATGCAGCTGATCGAAAAGAATCTTGGTAAATTCCCGGTCAAGGCCGTCATCATCTCTCATTCCCACGCCGACCATTTTGGCGGCATCGCCGGCGTGATGGCGAAAGAGGATAAGGCGGACGAGACGCTTTCTATCGAAGACCAGCTCGCCAGCGGCAAGATCCCCGTGATCACACCTGTGGGCTTCACGGAGCATTCCGTGAAGGAAAATGTCTACGCCGGTAAGGGTATGGGCCGCCGCAGCAATTATCAGTATGGCATCCTTCTGACCCCCGGCGTGACCGGCAAGCTGGCGCAGGGCATCGGCATGGGACAGTCCACCGGAACGGTCTCGTTCATGACGCCCAGCTATGAAATCACGCAGTCCGGCGAAAAGCTGACGATCGACGGTGTGGAGCTGGAGTTCCAGCTCACGCCGGGTACGGAAGCGCCCGCCGAAATGAACACGTGGCTGCCCCAGTACAAGGCGCTTTGGATGGCGGAAAACTGCACCGGCACGCTCCACAATCTCTACACACTGCGCGGCGCGGAGGTGCGCGACGGCGCGGCATGGGCAAGCTATATCACCGAGGCCATTTCCCTTTACGGCAAGGACGCGGAGGTCACCTTCCAGTCCCACAACTGGCCGCACTGGGGAAACAACGTGGTGAACGACTACATGGTCAACACGGCTGCCGTGTATAAGTTCATCAACGACCAGACTCTGACCTATATCAATCAGGGCTACACCAGCGACGAGATCTCCAACATGATCGAGCTGCCGGAGGCGCTCAATAAAATCTGGTACACCCGCCAGTACTACGGGACGGTCGCCCACAACGCCAAGGCGGTCTACCAGAAGTTCATGGGCTGGTATGACAGCAACCCTGTCAACCTGAACCCCCTCATGCCAAGCGACAGCGCAAAAAAATGGGTGGAGTACCTGGGGGATGTTGACAAGGTCCTGCAAATGGCAAAGGCGGATTTTGACAAGGGTGAATATCAGTGGGTCGCCGAGGTCACAAACACCATCGTCTTTGCCGACCCGACGAACACCGACGCGCGGCTTCTGTGCGCCGATGCACTGGAGCAGCTGGGGTATCAGGCGGAGTCCGGCCCGTGGCGCAACGAATATCTGACCGCCGCGCAGGAGCTGCGCCATGGAAACGCCAATTTTACCGCCTCCACCAAATCTACCGGCGACATGGTCAAGGCCCTCTCCGCGCCCATGCTGTTTGACTATATGGCCATTGTCATGGACAAGCAGGCGCTGGCTGACCGCGACTTCACCATGAACGTGATCCTGCCTGACGTGGGCGAACAGCACATGCTCCGCGTGAAGAATGGTGTGCTGCTGGTCTATGCGGATACATTGTCTGATGATGCGGACGTGTCTATTACCTGCCCGAAGAATGCGCTGTTTGCGATCCTGACCAACAATCAGGAAACGGTTGCAAAGGCCGTCAAGGTCGAGGGCAGCGCAGAGCTGCTGACGCTGATGATGGAGAATATGAACCAGTTCCCGATCACCGGAGCCAACCCCTTCAACATCATCGAGCCGTAACGGCTTCGCGGGGCGGTCCGTGGGAAGACCGCCCCGCTCGAGAGAAAACAGCGAGATGCTTTCAACGCAAATTAAAAGCTGTCTGTTTCTGTTGGAAACAGACAGCTTTTGCAGCCTTACGGTTGCCCTGCACACCCGAATCTGTCAGCCAACAGTAAAAATAAGAATTACTTCCTTATCACTGTTAAGCCAATGCTTTCGTGAGCCTTTTTGCGATATTTACTGCTTGTCGCCGCCAAATATCGAAATTTGACTCTCATCGCTCTGGCTGTGCATCTCGGCGATGACGGCAAGACTTTCTTCGCTCGCGCCGCCGGGTTCGACCTGCGGCATCGCGAGGAAGAAGCCCTGCAGAAGGTCGACGCCGAGCGACAGCACGGTGCGTACCTCGTCCGCGGTCTCAAGGCCCTCGGCCACGACCTTCATGCCGCGCTGGTGCGCGTAGGACACGGTGTTCGACACGATCTGGCGCTTGTTGGCGTCGGTGTCGATGCTGCGGATGATGGAAAGGTCGATCTTGATGTAGTTGGGCGAGAGCTCGAGAAGGCTGCGCTCGTTGCTGTAGCCGCTGCCGTAGTCGTCGAGCGCGAACGCACCAGAGCTGCCACGGATCGTCTGCTTGATGCGCAGCGCCTTGGGGTCGAGGCACTCTTCCTCCGTGATCTCAATGACGATGCGCGGCAGGATCGAGGCGTAGCGCGCGGAGTATTCCGAAAGCTCATCGGGCGTTAGATACTGGCTTGCAATCGAATTGACGAACAGCAGCGCGCTGGGCACGACCTTACCGGCGTTTTCGAGCGCGTGATATGCACTTGACGCACAGAAGAACGTGATGCGCTCGACCTCGTGCAGGCAGTTTTCCTCGCGCGCGAGGCGCAGCACGTCCGTCGGGGAGCGCAGCATGGGCAGGTCCACGCGCATGAGCGCTTCATAGGCGAAGACGCTGCCGTCTTTTGCGTCGATAATGGGCTGGAAGCGGTAGGTGACAAGCTCCTCGTTGATGAGACGGCGGAACTCCTCATGGCAGCGTCTTTCCTGCAGGCTGGTGCGGTAGACCTCAGGGTCGAATTCCAGCAGCTCGCCCTTGCGCGAGTGCTTGACCTGATACATGGCAAAGTCCGCGTATTTGCGCAGTGTGATGAGATTTGTGCTGCTCTCGGGATACCACGCGATACCGCCGGAGACGCTCACGCGCAGCTCACGTCCGCTGGGAAGCTGGACGACAGAATGCTCAAGGGCGGCTTTCAGCGCGCGGATGTCGGCGCGCAGCGTATCCTGATCGTTGTAGCCGTAGAAGAGTGCATTGAACTCATCGCCGCTGATGCGCGCGCAGACGGTACGCGCGGGAGCGTTCTTGGCAAAGCATTCGCCTGTGCGGCGGATGTACTCGTCGCCCCAGTCATGGCCGAATGTGTCGTTTATTTGCTTGAGGTTGTCGAGGTCGAACATCAAAAGCGCCGCGTGGCCGAGCTTTTCGGGTGAGCAGAAGAACTCGGCGCAGATGCGGTGGAAGGCACGGCGGTTGTAGAGGTCTGTGAGCGTGTCATAGTCGCACTCGTGCTCAATGCGCAGCTTTTCAAGCGTGTTGGCGGTCGCATCCTCGGCAAGGCCGACCTGTGTGCCGTCCTCGTGCGTCGTCTCGATGCGAAGGTAGCGCTCTTTGCCGCTTGGCAGACAGATGTGGTAGAGCATCGCGCCGTCGGGCGCGGGGGAGTGGGGGCACGAGCGCTCAAAGCGCTGCAAAAGCTCGCGGAAACTCTGCGCTGTTAAGGCGTCTGCGTCAACGCCGGGCATGCCGAGAAGGTCGAAGAAATTGTCGGTGACATAGATGCTGTCGGGAGCGGAGCGCAGCTCATAGCCGCCGAGCTCCACGCTTGCCATGTCCATGATGCGCAGAAACTTGGTCGAAGTATCGAGTACCTCGCGTCCGAGCTGCGTGAACGCGGAGGAGAACCGGTCGAGCTCGATGATGCCGGTGGCGGAGAGCATGGGGATGGAGCTGCGGCTTTCACGCGCGTGCGCGACCTCGTCGGAAAGGCGCGAAATCGGGCGCGAGAGCTTGCGCGCCAGCACAAGGCTGCTGAAAAGTCCTGCAGTGAGCACGACGAGGACCGCGATGATCAAAAACCGCAGCACATAGCCTGAAAAGGCGTAAAGCGCCGATACCGGCACCGAGCCGATAAGCAGCATCTGCTCATTGGAAAACGGCGCGTTGCGGTTGTAGAGCGTCAGCGGTGCCACGGCGGCGTGACAAAGGCCGAGGGGGGAGTCACTCTGGTAGCCGCCGCGCTTTGACGGCTTGAGCAGCAGCGTCTGGTCATAGGATTGCTGCGGTGCATTTGCAGCGGGGGAGGCGGAGATGACGCTGACGGTAAGGTCGTCTTTTCCGATGGCGGAATTCGATGCGACGCCGAGAAGATAGGTGCCCGAGCTGTCGTTCTGCAGCTCGCTGCCCGGCAGCAGGGCTTGGAGGTAGCTTTCAAGAATTTCGACGCCGAGCACGCCGTAGACCGTGCCGTCATCTAAAATAAGCGGGATGGTGTAGGCGATGGCGGAGTGATCGTCGCCGGAGAGCGTGTAGGGCGAGGACGTCCAGTGGCCGTAGTCCGCGGCGTCCAGTTCGCCGTTTCCGTGGTAGGCTGCCTGAAAGACGGGATAGAGAAAGCCACTGCTGCCGTTGGACCCATAGTTGATCGAGGGCGTCCAGCTCGTGTCGGTCGCAATGTAGAGTGACTGTACGACCTGTGCGGGTGCGCGCACGAGCATAAGATCAGAATTGCGCTGCGAGGGGGAGGAATTCGGGTCAAGGTCGCGCAGATAAAGGCAGGGCAGCGGCTCGCCCTTTTTGCGCGTGTCGAGATCGTGCGTGTTGAGCACGACAAAAATGCCGGTGACGGGGCGATGGCGCATCGAGGAGATCAGGCTGTCGCCGATCGAGAGCAGCAGGGGGGATGCGGCGTCGCTGCCGCTGTCGAGCGTGTCGAGGCTGATCTCGCCGTCGTCGAGCATGGCCTGCGTCACGGCGTTGATCTTGCCCGCAAGCGACGAGAGGTCCTGCGCGTCGAGCATCTGGTCTTGCAGATAGTTTTGGCGGTTTTCCGTCTGTATCTGCAAGATGTCGACAGCATTCTGCTCAAGGCTCGTGTTGATGCGGCAGAGATAGAGAATGCCGACAAGCAGCGCGATCTCGATGAACAGGATCCAGAGCATGGAGCGCAGGATCGTATGGAAGATGGTGACATGCGGCACATGATCCGATGGTTTGCGAAAGAACATAAAACGGCCCCTTTTTTGTCATTGAACAGTCACTCAGCCCTGAAAGGCCTCAAGCGATGCAAGCGTATCCTGATACCAGGCTTCAAAGCATTCGTCGGAAAGGAACTGCGCCGAGGCCTCTTCAAAGCTCTGTCCCTGCGCCATTGCCTCTTTGACCGCGGCGCGGTCAGCGCTTGCCTTATCGCTCATGGAATATTCAAGAATGGCGCGGGCGTTCGTGCCGCCGGAGAAGGCGTGGGGCGTGTAGAGATGGTTTTCGTTGACCGTGTCGACTGCGGCGGAGAGGACTTCGTCCATCTCATCGCTGAGGGCAAGACCGCTTGCGCGGATCGCGTCGATGGAGTTGCCCTCGTGCGTGACGGGGAGGTAGCCTGAGTTGACAGAGAACGTGATGTTGTGCTCGGGTGAGGTGAACCATTTGAGGAACACGAGGCTTGCCTGAATCTCGGCATCGCTCGCCTTCGTCACGACCATGCCCGCGCCCTGCTGCACGGCGTAGTCCTCGCCGTTCGCAAACTTCGGGCTTTCAAGCGCCTTGCGCGTGATGTCGTGGCTGTCCATGTCGTCGGCGATGACCTGCGTGGGGAAGAACGTTGCGCTCGAAGACGAGCCGACGTAGGCGATGATATTGCCGGTCTTCACATCATCGCTGCGGAAGCGGCCGCTTGCGGAAAAGTAGCCCTTGATGAAGGGTACATAGTAGTTATCCCAGAGGGTGCGCACGGCGTCGTGGTCAAAGTTCAGCGTCATGCTGCCGTCCTGTGCGTCGAAGATCGTGCAGCCGAGCTGCTTGGCGCCGATGAGCATGTAGTTCGCCATCGCGTCGCGGCCGAAAAACGCGCGTCCATCGTTCGGGATGTCGGGCGTCTGCGCGTCGGTCCACTCGTAGTAGCGTTCGGCGACGGAGACGAGGCCTTCGATCGTGGCCAAGTCGTCATAGGTTGCGCCTGTGGCGGCGGCGAACGGCTCCCAGTCCGTTTCATTGAGAAACAGCAGCTCCACCGACTTGGCGACGGGGAAGATCTTGATACTGCCCGAGCCGGAGAAGTCGCCTTCGCTCAGATAGTCCTCAATAAAGGCGGCGCGGTCCTCTTCGCTTAGATAATCGCTCAGATCGGCAATTTGACCCATCTCATCGAGCGCGTAGGCAGTGTCGGCGTAGGCGGAGAAGATGTTGGGCATCGCCTCGGCGCCGACCTTGCCCTCGGCAGAAGCGAGCACGTTGTTCTCAAGATCGGTCACGCTGCCGTGGCTGGAGCTCTCAACCGTGATGCCCTGTTCCTTGCCGACGGTCGAGTTGAACTCGTCGACGAGCGCGTTGAACGCTTCGAGCTGTTCACCGTTGTAGTACGTCCAGATCGTGATATTGACAGGGTTCGCCGGGGAAAATCCGGGGTCTGTCTTGCTGCCGCAGCCTGCGAGCAGCATCATCGCCGCCGCTGCGGCGAGCACGCGAGGGAGAAATTTGTTGTGAGTCATGATGCTTCCTTTCTATTTTGCGCGCCGTTCCAAAGGAAGCGGCGTGATCGGTCAATGCCCGCCGCCTTCGGGCCTGAACTGCCCGAGCGCGTAGGAATACGCGCCTGCGAGAGCGGGCAGCGGTTCGTCGCCGCCACGAGCTGGCGCAGCAGAATATCCGTGATGGCGCGCACATGCAGAATGTGCGTGCCGGATTCGAAGTTGCGCGACTCGACGATGTGGCTCAGAATGTTGATGATGGCGCTGTTCGTCTTCTCGTGCTCGTAAACCTGCTCTTCGGCCAGGTGGACAAGGTGCTTCTGGCGCGCGTAGAGCGTGAGTGCGTTGCTCACGCGCCGCTGCGTGACCGTCAGGTTGAACGGGCGGCGGATGTAATCCGTTACGCCGAGCTCGTAGGCCTTCTGGATGAACGATTCGTCATCCTCGGACGAGGTGATGATGACGGGGATCTCCTGCAGCCAGTTGCGCTGCTTCATCACCTCGAGCACGCCGAAGCCGTCGAGGCGGGGCATATTGATGTCGAGCAGCAGGTCGATGTCGAACTCGGAGTGCAGCAGCTCGAGCGCCTGCATGCCGTCGCCGGCATAAGGTATTCGTAGCGGCCGCCGAGGATTTCGGAAAGGATCTGCTGGTTCATTTTCGAATCGCCCGCGATCAGGATTTTGGCTTCGACCATAGTGTAGACCTCATACGCATTTTAGGGCGCGCTCTTTTGTAGAAATGCCGCCGCGGGGCGGGCGGACAAGAAAATAGGCACCGGAAAAGCCAGTGCCAAACAAAAACTGTTTATGCGTGTTTTTTAGAAACATTTGATACTTAATGTAAACTTAGCACAGAACCACGGAACATTCAAGGGAAATTTTCCCGGTTTTTCCTGCTGTTTTGCCAGAAATGATTGAAAAAAGAGCGGAAAGGGCGAAGCGTTTCCGCAAAAAAACGGGAGAGCCGTCAGCGGACGGTAAAAAATGCACGATAAATTTGAGGAAAAAAGAAATATGGATTGTAAAATATGTGCGAAATGGGGAGAAATACTGAAGATTATTGACAATTTTTAGAAAAAAGTTTATAGCAATAGCGCATTTTTCCTGATATACAACGCCGGCTTTATCACGGAGCAGCAGCTCATCGAGGCGCTGGAGATGCAGCTCGGCGTCGAGTTCGCCGACCTGACGGCGGTGTCCATCCCCGTGGAGCTTGCAAGCTATGTGCCGAAGAATATCGTCAAGAAGTTCTGCGTCGTGCCGGTCAAGCTCGTCAAGGATACGCTGTACCTCGCTATGAGCGACCCGCTCGACTTCGTTGCGCAGGCGGAGGTCAAAGTTGCCTCGCGCAAGCGTGTGATCCCGATGATCGCGACCCGCCGCACGACCGAGCACGACATCAGCCTGCTCTACGGCAGCGAGGGCACGGCCGGCGTCATCGAGGAGATGAAGCGCGAGGCGGGCTCTTCGACGCCGGACATCGTCCCCGTGCAGGTTTCACAGGAGGCGATGGACTCCGGCGACAGCGCGCCGACGATCCGCTTTGTCAGCAGCCTCATTGAACGCGCGTTTTCCGAGCGCGCGAGCGATATCCACTTGGAGCCGCAGGACGGCGAAATGGTCGTGCGTATGCGTATCGACGGTCTTTTGCGCCGCGTGCTTACGGTCCCCTCCGAATTGCAGAGCACCGTCATCTCGCGCCTCAAGATCATGGGCGGCATGAACATTGCCGAGCATATCGCCGCATCTTTGACATTGCGCGGCTGGTCGCCCCGACGATCTGTGTGGAGCTGACGAAAACGGATGAGGGCTACACGCTTAAAAAGAGCGAGCACTGCTGCGCGGTGTGGAAAAAGAAGCGCCGCTGCGAAAACTGCATTTCGCAGGAGGTGCTGCGCACGCACAAGCCACAGACGAAGATCGAAACGCGCGAGAGCGATATCTATTATGTGCTCGCGTCGTTCATCGAGGTGGACGGCAGGCCGTATTCGCTCGAGCTGGTCAAGCGCATCAAGAGCGACGACATGTTCGAGCGCGAAAATGTGCTCAACCAGCTGCTCGTGCGCAACCGGCAGGTGTATATGGACTCGGTCACCAAGGTCTACAACCGCCGCTATTACGGCGAGCGGCTCAAGAATCTGGAGGGCCGGTTCTCGTTCGCCATGATCGACATGGACAACTTCAAGCACATCAACGACCGCTTCGGCCATCGGGCGGGCGACACGACTACGGCGTTCCGCGCGGTGCACACGCTCAAGGGCGTGGCGCTGAACCTTGGCCTCGGCTCGCTCGCCCACGCCAGCTCTCAGATGACGGAAGCGCTGCGCGCGGTCAGGATTCGATGCCTGAAAGCGTACAGCCACTCTATGTGGCGGTGCAGAAGGAGCACACTGCCGTGTGCAGCGCGCTCGAGCAGCTCGAAAAGTAATTGAGAATAAAAAAAGTCGAAACCTTTCGGTTTCGACTTTTTTACTTCTTACAGCAGCGGGGCGATGATGCGCATGCCGGGGCCGATGAGCTTTCGCATAAACGGGTCGTTTTTGAGAAGCTCTGCGTCCGCGCGGACGCACTTGGCGAGCGTCTGGTGGAAGTCTTGCTCAATTTTTGGGACTTCGGGGGACGCATAGAGGTACGTGCCGCATTCAAAGTGGTGGTACAGGCTGCGGTAGTCCAGATTGATCGTGCCGACGGTCGCCTTGCAGTCATCGCTGACGAAGACCTTCGCGTGAACGAAGCCCGGCTCGTACTCATAAATTTGTACACCGTTTTCAAGCAGCCTGCGGTAATACGTGTGCGCAAGCGAGAAGGCGATCTCCTTGTCAGGCACATGCGGCAGGATGAGCTGGACCTCCACGCCGCGGCGCGCGGCGTAGGTCAGCGCCGTGATCATCTCGTTGTCAATGATGAGATACGGCGTCATGATGTGTACGTAACGGTTGGCACGGTTGATGATATCCATATAGACCATCTCGCCGACGAGGTCGCGGTCGAGCGGGCTGTCGCCATAGGGGATGACATAGCCCGCTTCCTTTTCATGCGCCGGCTGCGGCACGTCGAGATACTTGCTGTAGACTTCGGGCGTAAAGTGCACGGAGCTGACGTCCCACATCTGCAAAAACATCAGCGTCAGGCTGCGCACGGCGTCGCCGCGCAGGGCAATGGCTGTGTCCTTCCAGTGGCCGAGGCGCGAGGTGCGGTTGATGTACTCGTCGGAGAGGTTGATGCCGCCTGTGAAGCCAATCTTGCCGTCGATGACCATGATCTTGCGGTGGTCGCGGTAGTTGTAGTGCGTGGAGACGAACGGGCGCAGCGGCGCGAACATCTTGCAGGCAATGCCGAGCTTTTCGAGCTTTTCGGGGTAGGAATAGGGCAGCAGCGCGACCGCGCAGGTGCCGTCGTACAGCACGCGCACCTCAACGCCCGCGTTGACCTTTTCCTTGAGAATTTCAAGGATGCGGCCCCACATGTAGCCCTCCCTGACGATGAAATACTCGAGGAAGATGAAGTGCTCGGCCTTTTGGAGCTCGTCGCACATGACCTCGAACGCATCGTCGCCGAGGGGGAAGTATTGCGCCTGTGTGTTTTGATAGCAGGGGAAGCCGCAGGAATTCAGGTAGGAGGCAAGGCTTTGGAGCTCCTCCGGTAATTCCTCCTTGGAACACGCGCTTTCCGAGGGGGCGAAGTGCTCCGTCTGCGACAGGATGTCGTTGTAGCGGCGGATCATCAGCCGGTGGCCGAGGTCGGTCTTGATGTAAACATACAGAATCAAGCCGAACACCGGCAGCACCGCGAGGATGAAAAACCACGTGAGCTTGATGGTCGGGTTGTCGTCGTTGCCGAACAGAAACAGCACGACTGCCGCCGACAGCAGCGTGTTGCCGCCCCAGAAGTAGGGCAGAAAACCCTCAAGCTTGTAAAAAGCGGCAAAGAGAAACAAGATCTGCATGATCAGCGAAACGATGATGATGCCCGTGCGGCCGAAGATGATCTGCACGAGGCCTCGCTTGCCCTTTTCTAAAAGAAGAATGTGATTGTCGTCGTCTTTCATAGATGTCCTTTCTCAAAGATGACCGTGCCCACGCGGGGCAAGGCACCTACATTTAATATATATTTACTTTATCATAACATGACTTTGCCGAAAAGCCAACCCATTTCCGCAGCGAAGCGTGAAGCGCACGCAGACGGAGGAAACGGGACTTGGCGATTTGATTTTCCTGTGTTAAAATGGCGAAAAAGGCAGAAAGGGGACGAGAAAATGGAGCTTAAGACGCAGGTCCATAATATTCCGCCGCTGTATGACGAAAAGTCGCGCGTGCTGATCCTGGGCTCGTTCCCGTCGGTCAAGTCAAGGGAGGCGGCGTTTTTCTACGCGCACCCGCAGAACCGCTTCTGGCCGACGCTCGCCGCTGTTCTGGGCGAGGAAACGCCGAAGACGGTCAAAGAGAAGAAAGCGATGGTCCTGCGCCGCGGCGTCGCCATGTGGGACACCATCGGCTCATGCGAGATCGTGGGATCGTCGGATGCGAGCATCACGAACGTTGTGCCGAACGATCTGTCCGTCATTTTGGATGCGGCGGACATTCAGGCCATCTTCTGCAACGGCGGCACGTCCTACGCCTGCTATAAAAAATACTGCCGCGCGAAGCTCGGGCGCGAGGCCGTCCAGCTTCCCTCCACCTCGCCGGCCAACGCCAGATGGACGAAGGAAAAGCTTGTCGAGGTCTGGGGCGCAGCGCTGAAACCGTATCTTTTTTGACGCGGCGTTGACAAAGAAAGGCAAATAGTTTATGATACAGGCTCAATCGATACAAGGAGTGTGAAACCATGGGCAAACTGGCAGCGCCGGTGCGCGCTGACAAGGAAATGATGTTTACGAACCGCCAGCTCGTCGCGCTGATGTGGCCGCTGCTGCTCGAGCAGCTTCTGGCCATTACGGTGGGTCTTGCCGACTCACTGATGGTTGCGACCGTCGGCGACGCGGCGATCAGCGCGGTGTCGCTCGTCGACTCGATCAGCAATCTGATGATCTACATTTTCTCGGCGATGGCGACCGGCGGCGCAGCCGTTGCGGGCCAGTACATCGGACAAAGACAGAAGGAGGACGCCTGCAACGCGGGCCAGCAGCTCATCGCGCTGCTCGGCGCGGTGTCGATCTTCTTCGTGGCGCTGCTGTACCTCTTCCGCACGCAGATTTTGACCGTAATGTTCGGCCATATCGAGCCCGACGTCATGGCGGCGACGAACACTTATTATTTATATGTGATGGCATCCATTCCGGGCATCGCGCTCTACAACGGCGGCGCGGCGCTGTTCCGCACGATGGGCCACAGCGACGTGTCGCTCAAGGTCTCGCTCCTGATGAACAGTATCAACGTGATCGGCAACGCCGTTTTGATCTTTGGCTTCGGTATGGACGTCGCGGGCGTCGCGATCCCGACGCTCGTGTCCCGCACGGTCGCGGCAGTCGTCATCCTCTCGCTGCTCTTCAACCGCGATCTGATGCTGCACCTTTCTGATATCCGCGGCTTTCGTGTCGATATGCGCCTGATGAAGAACATCTTCTACATCGGCGTGCCAAGCGGCGTCGAAAACGGCATGTTCCAGCTGGGGCGTCTCGTGCTTTTCAGCCTGATTTCGACGTTCGGTACGGCATCGATGGTGGCGAACGCCATCGGCAACACCATCTCAAACTTCAACTGCTTTGCCGGTCAGGCCATCAACTTGGGCCTTGCCGCGGTCGTGAGCCAGTGCGTCGGCGCGGGCGAATTCGATCAGGCACGCGCGTATCTCAGAAAAATTGTCAAGTGGACCTGCGGCATCATGGCGGCCGTCAACCTGACGATCATCGCGCTGCTGCCACTCATCATGCGCGTCTACAACGTCTCACCAGAGGCGGAAAAGCTCGCCGTCACGGTCACGCTGATCCACGGCATCTCATCCATCTTCATCTGGGTACCGGCGTTTATGGTGCCGGGCTTCCTGCGTGCGGCGGGCGACGCGAAGTTCACGATGCTCGCCAGTATGCTGACGATGTGGGTCGTGCGCGTGCTGCTTGCGTACGTGCTGGGCAAATACATGGGCTACGGCGTCATCGGTGTGTGGTTCGCACACGCGATCGTGGACTGGTCGGTGCGCGGCGCCATCTTCTTCCTGCGCTACCGCAGCGGCAAGTGGGAGACGATGGGGATCAAGACGTGATTATTTTTTAAGGATGCCGTTGGCATCCTTAAAAAATAGGGGATGCGCTCCGCTTCGTGCCTCGCCGCCCGCAGGGCGGAGCACCAGCAGGCCCCGATAGCCGCCTTGCCCGTCAGGCAGAAGGTTGAGCACCTGCCACTGAGCCTGATATCGGGTGACGCGGTTTGAGCGGATCCAAGGGCAGCCGCTGTCCTCCAGAGGGGCGCTCAGCCCCAGATGAAAGCCGTCCGCCCCCTCCAGCTGCCGCCACAGGGCCCCCTGCTCATCCTGGGGGGTGACGGCGGCCAGATACACCCCGTTGTCGGAGAGCACCGCCTTGACATAGGTGTCCAGCGCCCCTGCGGGCGTGGAGGGGCGGCTGAGCCGGGCTTGGGCCATGGCCATATTGGTACTCCGGGGGACGGCATCAAAGGCGGCGGCGGGGGTCGTTCCCACCAGACAGGTGAGGGCCAGCACCGCCGCTACGCAGAGAGAGGCCAGCGCCATCCCGGAGGGATACCGCTTAAAGCGGGCG
>OOCI01001289.1_pt1 | contig 19121 bp, 15 predicted proteins | sample 1671761 | NCBI WGS metagenome assembly OOCI01 (sample SAMN06348190, study PRJEB24527) | human gut metagenome | biome: human gut; feature: ankylosing spondylitis patient; material: feces | host: Homo sapiens | place: China | collected 2015-10
TAGAAAGCGTATGGTTTCCTTGTGCGGACGAGGGTTCGATTCCCTCCAGCTCCACCCTATAAGCAAATAAGCAGCTGATTTTTTCAGCTGCTTATTTTTTGTTTTTATAATATTCTACAATCTTTATTTCTGCTTTCACACATCCTCAAACATTCTGATTATCAGGAAGTTTAATATGAAGGCATTTTTTGGAGAAAAGTATGATAGTATAAACACCAGAAACTGATACTTCAAATAGCTGAAAGTAATAGCTCCAAGAAATGCAGCTGATACTTCCAACAGGGGAAGTTCATATTTCCAACAGGGGAAGCTGATACTATCTACTAGAGTAATTGATACTACCAATCATCGGCTGACCCGGGTCATCCATATAGACGACCCGAGTCAGCTATATGGATGACTCTAGTCAGCTATAAGAACGACTCAAACCAATCGATAAAAGATAGCATCTTTCCGCCTATCAGCATCTATCGTCTCCCCTCACTCCTCATAACCATTCTTCCCTCTTCACGCATCACCCACATTCTCCCTTCATAAATCTCCTTTCACACTCAACTAACTATGGTACAGATAGTTAATATGAAGTGTGAAGGCATTTTTTAATAGAAACGCAAAAAGTATAAAGTAATACATAAAAAGGGTGTAGCCTCCGATAAGAAGAAAGCCTAGACTGCATCACAAATAAATGATAATTTAGAGGAGCAGCTACGCCTTATAACTTCGCATTATATTATTTGTAGCCCAAATCTTGAAAAGAAACGAATAGGAGAAATAGCTATGGTAAAAGCTGGTGGCGATTGCCCTATTACATTTTCTAAAACAAGAACACAAGAGTGTAATATTCCAATATTTTCTAACGGAACGGAAGACAGAGGACTTTATGGCTTCACAGACAAAGCTACGATTGAAGAACATAGTATAACTGTTGCTGCAAGAGGTACTATTGGTTATAGCGAAAGAAGGCTTAAACCATTTGTGCCTATCATTCGACTTTTAGCTATTACACCAAAAGATGAAGGGGCTTACATTTATTTACATCAAGTAATTAAAGGAATGAAATTTAAGAAAAACGGTTCTGTTCAGCAACAGCTTACTGTTCCAGAAATATCATTTATAGAAATACCTTACCCACATTCAAGCGTTTTATCTGAATATAACAAGGTAGCAAGTCCTATAGTTGAAATGATTGAACATAATATCAGTGAAAATGAACTTTTGACTAAGCTGCGTGACGAACTATTGCCCCTTTTAATGAACGGTCAAGCATCTGTAAATTATCATTTATCAGTTTTGTTTATTACTAAAATTATGTTATATTATAAGGTGACAAACATTAATTTTGGATATGAAAGAAATAATAATACAAAACGTTTTAGATGGAATGAGAGTGGTTCTGTCTGTTGAACAGCTGGATTTGTTAAGCGAAGTGACCCAAAAAGCATTGGCTGAATACAAAATTGTGGTTAAAACTACAGATGAAGAACAGCGTGATAAAGCAAATTCAGATCTCCTTGGAGCTTTTATCTCTTCGAAAAAAGTTGAAGGATGTTCTAAAAAAACACTCCACTATTATAAGTCTTCTATAGAGAAGATGATTGCTGCTGTCAAAAAGAATGTCTGCAATGTTACTACTAATGATATTCGCTGCTATTTGGCTGATATGCAGGAACAACGAAAGCTGAGCAAGGTGACCATAGATAATTTGCGACGCATCTTTTCAAGTTTCTTTTCTTGGTTGGAAGATGAGGACTATATCACTAAAAGTCCGGTGCGCAGAATACATAAAGTGCGTACTGATGCTTTGGTGAAAGAGGTGCTGACGGATGAGAATATAGAAGTGTTACGCGACAGTTGCCAAGAACTTCGTGATATGGCGATGATAGATTTGCTACTCAGTACAGGTATGCGTGTGGGTGAGTTGGTAAAAATCAACCGTGAAGACATTGACTTTCAAGAGCGCCAATGTGTTGTGTTTGGAAAGGGTAATAAAGAGCGAGAGGTGTATTTCAATGCTCGTACGAAAATACACCTCAAAAAGTATCTGGATCAACGCTCAGATTCTAACCCGGCTTTGTTCGTCAGTCTCAAAAAACCTCATACCCGATTAACTATAAGTGGTGTTGAGGTTCGCTTGCGCCAGTTGGGTAAGAAAGTAAATCTGCATAAGGTACATCCTCATAAGTTCCGCAGAACTTTGGCAACAATGGCTATTGACAAGGGTATGCCGATAGAACAGGTGCAAAAGATGTTGGGGCATGTGAAAATCGATACAACCTTGCATTATGCCATGGTAAATCAGGCAAATGTAAAAATGGCACATCGTAAATTCCTTAATTAAGGTTTACAAATTAGTAATTCTGCTTGATTTTGAGTACCTTTGCATCACAAAACAAAAGCAAGCAGAATATGAAACTAAATGATATAGCAGAATTTGTCACAGACAAGATCTGCAGTGGTAGCATTTCTTTAGAGAATTATGTTACTACAGATTCTTTATTACAAAACAAGAGAGGTAGAGAAACTGCTCAAAATCTACCTCCAATGCAGTGTGCCCTTACCCATTATAAACGAGGTGATGTTTTAGTAGCAAACATTCGTCCTTATCTGAAAAAGGTATGGTTTGCTGATTCTGAAGGTGGTTGTTCTTCTGACGTTCTTGTTTTCAGAGCTAAGATCGGGCATTATCCATCATTCCTTTATGCAGTTCTAATACAGGATGCTTTCTTTGATTACACCATGTCTGGAGCAAAAGGAAGCAAAATGCCACGTGGAGACAAAGACCAAATCATGAGATACGAATTGCCGACATTCACTTCTTTAGAAGAAGAAAACATCGGCAATATGATGTTTGATATTATGTCTAAAATCAATGTCAATCGTCAGATAAATGATAATTTACCGTGGCTTGACCGTTCATTAAAAGTGGCAAAAGTTCGTCTCGCTGCTTAGTGAGACTATTGATTTCTTCTGTATTATTCTTTATACTATCGAATATTGGAGCAACTTTATTATGAAAAGCTTGTAAAATTTGCTTTGGGGGATAAGCCACGATTATTGACGCAAATTCTTCCTTGCTCATATTTGCAAAAACATTCCCAGTCTTAGCTTTTGCATTTTCAAAATACAATCTCAAAGAAAAATATAGAAATTCTTTGTTATATTCATGTTCAAAAACAATTGAGTTTATCTGTTGGTTTGTCTGCGCTAATTTTGCAACAAATCCCATAACACCAATAGTTCCAATACATGAAACAGAAAGACTTCCTATGGGTAAATATTTCTTTTCTTGACTATCTGCACCTTTTGTAGAAAGAGTGCGTTGTGCCTCAAAAACAAATAGATTGCCTCTAATATCGTCTATCGTCACAAAAGGTATATCTCCTCCGAAATTATCCTCATCTGCACAAGAAGGAGTCTTGCCAGTTATGATGTTCTTTTCTATATCTCCAATCTTTAGGGCACCCAATCCCTGAGGAATTTCACGCTTCAGCTTCTCATTCCAGACCATAGCCCCACCACTTGCTTTATACGGCTTACCCTCCTCATTCGGGAAGTCAAACTGCACAAACCAATAGTCGTAGAGCTGCTTTGCCATCGCCTCTAAATTATCATTTATCTGACGATTGAGTTCTATCTTACGGTCTAATAAAGAAAGAACAGAAACTAACTTTTCTTGTTCTTTCTTTGTTTTAGGCAATACCAACTTTAGTTCTTTTAAACCAGCCTGGGAAAGGTTATCTCTTGCTGAACCAGAACTAAGCCCAACCAAATGCTCATATAATGTATCTATATTGTATTTGATAAATTCTGGGCAATAGCCTTCGTTAGGGAGTATTGCACAAATAGCTTGATTGGTACAAGCCTCCAATTTCAATAAAGAGGCTTTTCCTGCGGTGGCACCATACATGGCTACAAGTACTGTATCTTTAGGATACAATTCTGTACTTGAATTTTCAAACCCTTTTTGTGTAATATAGTTTGAGGTTTCGTAAACATATGGAGAAGCTAACTCTCCACTATTTATCCAAGGAATAACACCACCTTCATAATAACTTTTTTCGGTTGATAAAGGTGTTGAACCCGAAGATGTGCGAAATACATCCCCAAGTTTTATCTCTTTCCATCCTACAGGAATAATTCTTTTTCGTTTATATATCTTCTGCTTCATGCTTTTATGTTAGTTTGTAATTTGGTAAGTTCACTTGCCAAATTGTTTATCTTTATATTTGGTCAAGTCAGACTTGACCTTTTTCACTCTTTGTCAACACTTCCTCCCAGTTTTGCTTCCCATTCCTCTATAGTTGGCATCGTACCTTCCAATTTCTCAGGATAGAATTTCTCCAAGTCATATTCTGAGATTGCTATTGGCTGGCTACTTGATTCCAAGGCATATTGGGCTTGGATGCGGTCTTTTTCCTTGCAGATAAGTACGCCTATTGTTGGATTGTCTCGCCCCTCTTTACGAAGAAGATGGTTGCAAGCTACTACATAGCCACCAACCTGCCCGACATCGGCAAAAGTAAAGGAACCTATCTTGACTTCTAGAACAATATAGCATGACAAGTTCAAATTATAGAAAAGTAAGTCAATGAAATTTTCTTTCTCTCCTATCTGTAAACGGTATTCCTTGCCTACGTATGCAAACCCTGTACCCAGCTCTGTTAGGAACTTAGTGATATTGTTTAGTAACGCATCTTTGAGAATACGCTCATTATATGGCTTGGTAATGCCTGTAAACGCAAAGTTGTATGGGTCTTTGGTAATTTCTTGTGCCAAATCACTATCTACATTAGGCAATGTGCTCTTGAAATTACTCAAGGCTTTGCCCTGTCGCTCATATAGAGAAGAATCTATGAAGTTATGAAGAACATTTCTACTCCAACCATTTTTTACAGTTTGGTGAACATAGAATAATGCCTTCTGTGGTTCTTTAAAAAACTTGTCTATCAATAGCATATGATGCCCCCAAGGAGTTAAGAATATATCTTTTTCTAATTGGTCAGCAACTTGCTGACCAATTTCATGACTACCATTTTTTGCCCCAAGTTGAGGCAAAATTACATTCTCCCCTAATTGGTCAGCAACTTGCTGACCAATTTCAAAGTAGGGTTGGTACATACAATAGAAGTTCTTCATATAAAGAAGGTTCTTCGGCGAAAAACACGTAGTAGAAGGATTCGCTTCTTTCAAATCCCTACTAAGGTTATGAAAGAACTTACTCCCCCAACGATCTTCTGCTTTTAGAGTAACGATATCCCTACCCAAACTCCAATAGAATTTGAGCATCTCCGTATTGACCTTCACCGCAGCCTTGATCTGGCTCTGGCGATAACGCATGCAGAGTCCTTTGACCCACTGCAAATAATCTTTATCTAATATACTTATCGGCTTATTCATATTTTTATTCCTTTCCTACATTTCTATTAAAGCTAAGACTTCCGAGTTGTTTCATAATCTCCTCTTCCAAACGATGACTTTCTGTAAATTGTTGTGTAAGCGTAGTTTTATAATCGCTCATTCGCTTATTGAACTCTTCTTCCGTAATATCCACATAGTCTATCTTAATATCAAAATACTGTCCGGCAGAGAGGCTATATCCCTTCTCTTTGATTTCATCGTAGGTCACATTGACAGAGAAGTCATCCACAGCTTCCTTATTTTGAAAAGTGCTGACTATCTGGTCAATCTCCTCGTCACGAAGACGAACCTTTTTCAAGCCATTGCTATCTTTGTATTCCTCACCAAGTTTGCTGGCATCAATCAATACCACTTTATCACTCTTCTTTGAATCATCGAAGAAGAGTACAGAAACATTGGTTCCTGTGTTGGCAAAGACATTACTTGGCATGGATACGCAGCCATAAACTATCTTGTTGTCAACGATATGTTTTAGGATTTTGTTCTCAATGCCACTCTTGGCGGTGATGAATCCTGTTGGAATAACAATAGCTCCCTTGCCTGAGTTTTTCTTCAAAGAATTGATAACATGCTGGATGAAGCAGGTATAGATTGCCATGCTGTCTTTTTTCTTCGCTGGCACTTTTGGTACTCCTGCCCAGAAACGAGCAGGAAAGGCTGCTATCTTCTCTCTTGTATCGCTGAAATCCATCTTGAATGGTGGATTGCTTACCACAAAATCGAACTGGCGAAGGCTTTGTCCGTCATCGCTTTTATGGTAAGGTGCAACGAGTGTGTCACCTTGAATGGCATGATCAAGTGAAGATACCAAACCATTGAGCAACAGGTTGAGCTTGAGCATCTTGTTGCTTCGTTGAGAAATATCTTGGGCAAAAATAGTACAGCGGTCTTCTCCGATTTGATGTGACAATGCCATCAGCAAAGTACCTGTACCTGCTGATGGGTCGTAGCATTCAATATTATGGAGGTCGGCATGATCACCCACTAATAATCTGGCCATAATGGTAGCGATGGCATGAGGAGTGTAATATTCTGCATATTTTCCGCCTCCAGCTGTGTTGTAGTCTTTGATGAGATATTCAAAGATATTGGCGAAGAAGTCGTAATGCTCTGAAAATGCTTCCTCAAAAGAGAAATTGGCAAGCTTATCCACCATGGCACGTGCAAATGGTGCTCTCTGAGCCACATCTGTCACATATTGGGTTAATGGCTCAAAGAGAGGTATCTTGGTGTTTTGTGTGGTCTGTGTAGAGAATATGGCAAGATTCTGCTCCGCAATGTCGCTCATCGTATTGTCGAAGATAAAATCAAAATCACCCTTTGCCTGCTGGTTCCAGAGGTTTGCAATCAGATGCTCTGGTTTCAAACGTGGCAGGTCTGGAGACAAGGAAGCCAGCAACATCATGCGCTCCATGTCACTCAACTCACTGTAAGCGGTTTCCCATTTCTCTGCTGTGCAAATTTTCTCAGCATAGCGGTTTCCTGAGTGTTTGATGGCATAGCCAAACTTGTCATTCAAGAACTTATATAGGAATACCTGTGTGATAATTTTATACTCATTGCCGTCATTGCCCATGCCGTATGTCTTGCAAGTTGCTTTCAGGGCATCGATGAGGGCTACGGTTTTTTCTCTTATTGTCATATTTTTATATTTAATTACTTGGATATGTTCTATTATATTGATTGATGTATTGACGAGCTATTCTGGTTTGAATGAAAGTGAAATCGTCCATTTGAGCCTCTATGCTCGGATAATGATTGAGAGATTGGGCTATCTCTATCATAACAGTACAATCGAAATATTCATCTTTCTTCAGAATGTCTGCACGGTCGTAAACTTTTTGATCTATTTCTGATTTTATGTCAGAAAGTATCGCCACAATATCATTATCATAATAACTGAAGATGAATGGCTTGTGCTCTTTCAATCTTCGTTGGTTTTCTTCGTGAATCCGCTTGTGGACATTGGCAAACTTCGTGTCACCATTATATTTCTTCAGCAAGCGGTTGTTGCTTTCCTGTAATTTCACCAATCGTTCGATGATTTCATCAAGCTCCTTACTTTCCTGATTAAACTTAGCGATACTATCAACGACGAAGCCATGCTCCTTGAATCTTTGCATGAAGGCATCACGCAGAGTGATATCTTCAGGATCGTCAGGGTCTGTATTTTCTGTGAATTTGTGAATCACGAAAGCCCATTTTTCCTGTAACTCCTGTCCACCTGCTATCATTTTCATTTCTTCCTCTCCAATTTTAGAGAAATTGAAGCGGATGTCTTGCATAGCTTCATTGACGAGTTGCTTGGTCTCATCAGAAATGGCAAAGACTTCCTTTTGATTGATGATGTCGATGTGGTGTTGCACTTCCTTTAGCATATCTGGAAGTTTTGTCAGTTCAACCTTACTGAAAGCATCCTTTAAGCTGTCATCACCAAATGTACGTACTATATTGGCACAATCCTTGGCTGAAATCAATGCTTTTTTCAAGTCGAGCAGCACCTGCTTATCTTCTATGGAAGAAATCTCAGACGAGAAGTCTTCTACATTGTTTGTCGTGTAATCAAACAATGTTTGGCGTACATCTTTCATCTGCCGAATCAGTTCTTCAGGGTCTTCTATAACCTGTGTGAATGTATCGGTGATGTGATTGCCTTCTACTTCTTCTGGATTATTGAAGCGATTCAACTCTCTGAGATAAGCCTCATTGGTCTCTTCAAAGTTTTGCTTGATGTTAGCAAAGTCGATGACATAGCCATAACGATTGTTCTTGTATGGTCGATTGACACGTGTGAGTGCCTGCAAAAGGTTATGGTCACGGAGCTTGCGACCAAAATAAAGTCTCTTTAAGCGTGGTGCATCGAAACCGGTCAAGAGCATATTGAAGACAATAAGCAAGTCGATGCTCATGTTCTTCTTGAAGTCCTTGATAATTTGCTTGCGAGTTTCCTTGTCATCGCTATCGTGCAAGATGAGTCCAACTTTCAGTGGATGCATCCTGTAACCTGGCATAGGTATGGCATTGGCAACCATCCACTCTTGACCATCCATTTTGATTTGGATAGGCTTGGCATATCCTGCGTCAAGCGTGTTGGCAAGGCCGCCATCAGAGAAGTTTTGAAAAGCCTCATATAACTTTTTTGCTTGTCCGCTTGTCTCGCAGATGACCATGCCACCGAGTGTATCATCTCCCTGTATCTTGCGGAATCTTGTCAAGTCATCTGCTATATAGCGGGCTAATTCTCCTACATAACTATCGTGTTCTATAATTTGCTCACGCTTGATATCCTTCTTTTGTACAAGGGTTTCCAGTTTGTCGTAAACCGCAGAAAGACGTTCCTTATATGAGGTCTCTATATCCTCACGGATTATCTTTAAGGTATATCCGTCAGCAATAGAACGATCATAATAATAAGTATGGAAATAGCGTTGGAAAACCACACTCGAAGCACGATCTTTCTTTAGCAGAGGAATTCCTGTCAAGGCTATCTTGATGGATTTTGGATCTGCATCAAAAAGATTGGCTAGAAAACAACCACCAGGTTTGTAACCACGATGAGCCTCGTCCATAATGAAAATACGCTGAAGATTTGTTGCATAAGCCGGAAGTTCCACCTTTTGCTTGTCTTCAGCAAAACGCTGGATGTTCACAACTGTTATCTCTTGCTGTCCACTGGTTCCTTCTTGTGCATGGTTGTTGCGGAACTGAGCCATCAATTCCGCACGAGTATTGGCTGTTGAAACAACGAGTCCACGAGCCTCAAACTCTTGGGTGGCTTGTTCCAGCAAGTCTATTCTATCTACTATGAAATAGAATTTTGCAACCATATTCTTCTTGGCATAATAGTCGGATAGAACATAGGTGAGATAAAAGGACAGAGCCGTTTTTCCACTACCTTGCGTATGCCATACTACGCCAGAAGTAGCTCCTTCTGAGAGTTGTTGACGGATAGCGAGTGCGGCAAACATCTGCTGGTAGCGCATGATGTGCTTTTGATCGGTGCTTTCTATTTTACCATCTACTTCTTTCTCCATTTTAACGTATGCTATGCCATACTTGATGATAAAGAGCAATCGCTCAGGGCTGCACATGGAGGTAAGCATACGGTTCGTAGGAGTATTGACGCCAAGATTGGTTTGATACTCCGGTGTATGATGAATAACTTGACAGTTGAAGTCTGCCAAGATTTGTCTTTCTTCTTTTTGGTTGATTTCCTTATATGGATAATTCGCATTATAAGGTGCTATCGGGAGATTGGAAGAATTCTCCTCACGGAAGCAATTGAAGGGGGCGTTTCCTCTTGCAGCAGTGCAATAGAAAGCTCCTTGGATAGGAACTATTCCCCCCATCGTATCGTACTCCATATTATTAGAAAATATCATCAACTGTGTGATGTTGATGAAGCTACGAAACTTTTTGTTTGGGAAACGCTCTTGATTCATTCGCTTGCTTTCAGCTACAATTCCTCCATGATTGTTTGGCTTTTTTACCTCTACGAAGCAAAGAGGCAAGCCATTGACAAACAAAGTAATGTCTGGGCGGAATTCATCTTGCCCATTTTTACAAGTGAATTCAGCGGTAAAATGAAAAGTGTTGTTCTGAGGATTTTCAAAGTCTATCAATTTGATGGGAGATACAGCCTGTAATCTTTTGTAAAAAGACTTACCGAGGTCATCATTCTTTAGTTCTTGGCGAATGGAGCGCAAAATGCTCTTGAACCCATCTTTCTTTGCTGATGGGTTCAACTTATAAAATTGTTCTCTGAAAATTTCAGTCAATATATTCGTGTCAGGGTCATAGACTGTCCCTGCCATATCTTCGCTAATCTTTCCGAAATAAGAATAGCCTAATCGAGTAAGGTGAACCATTGCTGGCATCTGAACTCTTGTTGCTTCGTTGAATTTACTCATTGCTTCATTTTATTGCTTTAGATGCAAATATAGTGATTTCTTTTTATAAATATCTGATTCAAAGCTAATCTTTAACAAGATATAACAAAGAAAGTGAGCAGAGAGAGCAGAAACATAAATTCGTATTCATATGCTATCGAAACAGGCTTCATATGCGATTGAAATAGGCTTCATTCACCATCGAAGTCTATTTATTGGAACAGAAGGAATCTTTCTCAGCAACAAGTGTTATTTCTGTCAATACTTATAACCAAATTTTGCATACTGGTAAACTTGGAATCTAGCAACGAAAACAGGGCGTTTTGAGCATCTCGAATACCCTATTTTCTGCTTCTAATTAATCGAATACCCTATAGTTGTACGACTATAAAGTTGTAGTCGTACGACTATATAGGCTATAGTCGTACAACTGTAGAGTTATAGTTGTACAACTATAGGGGTTATAGTCGTACAACTATAGAATTTCTATTTCAACGCTATTAACCAGCAAAATCATAATCATTTGATTATTAACGCATTACAAATTCCTTCCATATTTTCAATATTCCCAAAGAAATAAGAACCGTTTGAAAACACGAGAATCTCAGCAAGGGAAATGTATAAAAAAAAACAACCCGCACACTTTAGCATCGTTGAGAGGCTTGGCGGGTACTAGTGCTGCAAAGGTACGAAGATTATTCGAAGTTACTCCGCCCCCATGCGGTAATTCTTTGGCGACAAACCAGTATGCTTTTTAAAGAAGGTGCCGAAGGATGAGGCATTAGGGAAGCTGAGATCACTGGCTATCTGCTGAATCGTCATGTTCGTATTCTTCATCAGATAAATGCTGCGACGGATTATCGCCTTGAAAATCAACTGCTGAACCGTCTTGCCACATACCGACTTCACTATCACCGAAAGATACTTCGGAGTGAGACAAAGCTGGTCGGCATAAAAAGCTACCGTACGCTCACGCATGAAGTTCTCCTCTATCAGCTTCACCAACATCTCGAAAGTCTCTATCTTACGTCGCATCTCCTTACCTTCCTTCTGGAACGAAGCAGAGAAAATGCTGCAAAGACGATAGGTTACCGCCATCAGAAGCAACTTCTGCTCATGCAAACTGTAGGTGTCATGCTTCTCCTTCTGCTCTAAATCCAAAAGCATCCGGGCATAAGAGGTCAGCATCTCCTCATATTCCGTATGAGCCACCGTGCACGACTGGGGATAGAGCGTAGAATAAAGCCGCATGCTGACTACGGTATTTCCCAGCATGTGGAGAATCTGTTCCACACGATAAAAAAGCAACGTGTATCGGAAGTCTGCAGAGACTTCCTGCACATGAAACAGGATTCCGGGAGAGAGAAAAACGGTCTCTCCCATAGACGCAACAAAGGATGTTCCATCTACACAGAAACGGAACATCCCTTGATGACAAACTACTATTCCGACATAATCAGAATAGAAAGGCTGCATCAGAAAATGAGGGAATTCATTTGCCTCACATATGATAATATTATCTGTTATCTCCATTCTAAAAAAATTGCTTTAGCTGCGAAGATAACAAAAATATCAATCTCCTCTGATGATTGCCTTGATTATTTATGATATTTTAGCAAAATCCTGCCGCTTCCGGAAGAATCTGCTTTCTTGCCTTTACCTTCTTCCCAAGTTTTTCTCATTCACATTCTTCAGCAGATACTCGCGGGTCAGCTCCTTGATGTTGCGCTTGCGCCAAGGTATCACGAGCATCAGTCCGGCACATACCAGACAGCCATAGAAGGTCCAGCCTGCCATCTCCTTGATGGATACCAGCGTGGCCTGCACCTGCACCTTTCCCTTCACACTCATGGCAGCCATGTTCTGCGCCTCGGTCTCCGTCTTTCCCTGATACTGCATGCCTCTTACCGTCTGGTCATAGTTCTTTGCCGTCTCCAAGCTGGTACGGTCGTAATCCTGTGCAAAGCGGGTGACGTAATACTGCTGGCGATGCTGGAGCACATTGGTATAGAGCGCCGAACCGATGCATGGAGCGATGACCATACGGACGGTGAGCATGATGCAGACCCAGGTGGACATAAAGCGGTAAGGCATGCGCTGATTGGCTATCGTGGAGATGAGCGAATAGAGCAGCATCATTCCCGTAGAACGGATGATGATAGGCCATTTCATACGTTCATACATGCCGTCGTTCTGTACCTCGAAATACATAAAGAGGGCGTAGCCTCCGATAAAGAGGAAGCCCAGACAGTACATCCACTTCAGATGAACATTCTTGGCTCTGGCGATGACCGCGAAAATCAAGCCCACGGTATATCCCACCATCACCCAGTTGCCCAGGGTGGCATTCTGCCAGTTGTCTATCTTCATTCCCACATTGGTGAATACATTCACGAACATGGCGCTGGAGTTGCAGACCATCAGGAGGAAGAACAGCATGATGCCGTAATTGATAACCCTGAGCTGGAATACCTCCATGATAAAATAAGGTGAGCGGCGGGTTTTCTCCAGATAGATAAACAGGGCGGTAAAGATGAGACAGACCACCGTAGAGTAACGGATGGTAGGATCATCAAACCAGTCCAGCGTCTTGCCGAATACCATCACATAGGCAAACGAGCAGAGCATGATGCTGAACACCGTGACATTGCCGAACTTCGACATCGTAATCGGAAACTTCGGCATCGGATACTTATGATAAGGCATGGTGAAGAACACGATGATGATGCCCGCCAGCATGAATGCCATCATGAAATGATACACATACTGCCACTCGTAAGCATAGGCAAGCCAAGCCGTGAGCCAGGTGCCCAACTGTCCGATAATCATGAAGAAGAGATAGATGACCGGCTGGGACACCATTTTTTCTGAATCCACCGCATCCCAAGCCTCCTCGGTGGTAGGCTCGCAACCCGGCGTGATATTCTTCGTTGCCTCAATACCGAAACCATACCGGATGAGTACAAAGAGATGCGCCATCAGAAGCGTCTGGCGAACAAAACCCATCAGCAGACTGCACAGTCCGAGGATGAACAGCGAATCGGTCTGGGCGCAGACAAAACTGAGCAAAAAGAGAATGGAGAATCCCACGATACACATCATCTTCTCTCTCCGGATGCACACCAGTTCGTAGAAGAACGGCGAGAAAGCCGCCATTCCTATCGACGTGCAGAAGCCCGCAAAGGCGATGTATTCCGACTGGATGCCCAGTCCGCTCATCATCTCTCCGCTGTTGGCGGAATAGACACCACTCATCGTAATCATCGGCACGAAGAGGATGATCATGAAGATGATGCCAAGCGGTTTCGGCACCCAGTCATAGAACGGATAATTCTTATATTCTTCTTCCATATTCCATTACTTTGATTTTCTCTCCGCCTTCACGATTACCATCATACCTGCAGCCAGACGTGCATTGTCTTCCTTGCTGAGGTTAGTGAAGTCGATTCTTACAGGCACACGCTGCTGAATCTTCACGAAGTTGCCGGCTGAGTTATCGGTAGGAACGAGAGAATACTTGGAACCGGTAGCACCGGAGATAGCGGTAACGGTGCCCTCAAACTCCTTGTTGCTGATGGCATCCACCGTCATGCGTACCTTCTGACCTACATAGAGATTCTCTACCTGAGTTTCCTTATAGTTGGCGATGACCCACTTCTGGGCATTAGGAAGGATATAGGTGATGGTGGTTCCGGCGCTTACCATCTGTCCCTCTTCCAGGGTGCGGCGACCCAACTTACCATCGCATGGAGCTACCACCACGCAATAAGAGAGGTTCAGCTTCGCCATCTCCACAGCAGCCTCAGCCCGCTGGATGGCAGCAGCCACATTCTGCTTGCGGGTAACCACCTCGTTCACGCCCTTATAGGCAGCAGCCTGCTGTCGCTTTACCGACTCCAGTTTCTTCTTGGTAGCCGCATATTCCACTTCCAGCTGCTCCAGCTGGATAGGTGTAGCCGCCTTCTTCTCTACCAGGTTTCGATAGCGCTCGCAGTCTTTGGCAAGTTTGGCAAGGCGCACCTCTATCTCATCGATGGATGCCGAATAGACGGAAGCCGAAGTCTGGGTGGTCTGCTGAGTAGCATCGATGACGTTGGCTCCCGCCTTAGCATCCTTCAAGGCAGCCTCAGCCTCCATCAGTCGGATGCGATACTCACGGTCATCAAGAACCAGGAGCGTATCACCCTTGTGTACCTCCTCGTGCTCCTTGAAGCAAACCTTGGCTACATAGCCCGATGCACGCAGGTTTACTGGGGAGATATACTGCTCTATCTGCGCATCATTGCTGGTTTCATGGGCATTATAATCCAGGAAGAGGCAGACGATCTTCCAGAGTCCGAAGGCGAGAATGGCTACGCCGATAAGGCTGGCGATGATCTGACGGATACGCTGCTTCTTCAGTTTCTTCTGCATTTCCTCGTGAGAAGACTGAGTTGCTGCATTATCTTCGTGAGAAGTCTGAGTAGTTGCAGCAGTTTCCTCACGAGCAGTTTCTATCTTGTTGTTTTCGTTCTGTTCCATTGTTATATTCTGATTGATTATTTTTTAATGATTCCTTTGCTATTTTACCTGGTCCAACTGTCCGGTGAGTTTCAGGAGCGAGAGATTCGCCACCTTATATTTATAATAGGCGGTGAGATAATTGTTCATTGCCTCGCTCATGCGCATCTCATCCTGGAGAACGGCGGTCATCGTTCCTACACCTTCTTTATACTGATCGGCAGTTACGCTATATACATCCTGCGCCAGGGTGTAGTTGTCAAACTGCTTCTTGTAGTTGCGCTGACTGTTGTTCACCTCGCTCACGGCGTTCATATAGTTTGCCTGCATGCCCTTCAGCGCATCCTCGTATCCGATGCGGGCATTCTCCTCCTCCACTTTGGCACGTCTGATTTTCGAACGCTTCTCGAAACCATCAAAGACTGGCACTCTCAGCTGGATGCCGATGCCGTTGGAACCATACCAGTGGTTGGATTCGCCCGAATGAATCCAATGTTCTATCTTATCGGTGAAGGCAGAATACATCAGGCTTCCGGTAAGGCTCACCGATGGCAGATAACCGTCCTTGGCGAGCTTTGTCTGCTTCTGGGCAAGTTCCTTTCTCTTCTCCAGAAGCTGGAGTTCGTAGAGATTGGTGTTCAGTCCGTTGGCATTCACCGTTTCTATCTCCCCCGGATTCACATCACTTACCTTGATTTGCCTTTCTGCAGGATAATCTATCACATACTTGAGCATGGTATATTGCTGGTCGAGCATAGCGATGGCGTTATCGCGCTGCACGGTGAGATTCTCGATGTTGAGTTTCACACGCTTCACATCCACCTCCAGACTCATCTGATTATCGTAGAAAGCCTTGGTAATACCATAGAGTTCCTCCAGACGCTTGATGTTGTCGTTCACCAGACGGATCTGCTCAGCCGTATTCTGCGCCATGTAATACATCTTGGCAGTCTGCACGATGAGGTCTTCGCGCGCCTTCTCGTAAGAGAGCTGGTTGAGATGGTCTGCAATCTTGGCAATATCGATGGCAGTATTCACCATCTGGTTGTAGAGCGGCATCTGGAGCTGCAAGCCTGCCGAAGCATTATACTGCAGGGTTTTGGTTACATTGTAAGGTTTGCCGTAGGCAGAACCATCCGTCACGGAAACGGGAGGGGTGAAGTTGTCGTTCAACTGTGCCACGGCATTAATCTGCGGCAACAGCTTCGCCTGGTTCTCGCTGATGGAATACTTTCCCTTTGCAATCTCGTTCCTGCTTTTCTGCAGCGACAGGTTATTCTCCACCGCCATCTGCAGGCACTGGCTCAGCGACAAAGTTTCCTGCGCCATCATTGCAGAAAAAGCCCCGAGAGCCAGACAAAAACACAATATCTTTTTCTTGTTCATTTTTAATATGTTTCTTATGATATACAATATGATTGTTTTCTGGTGCAAAGGTACTGCTTTTCTGTCGATTATCACTATTCACAAAATATCACAAAATGTTCAAAATTGCCGTTTCTTTTAGCGGCGGAGGTTCTGAAAACAAAAAGAGGGTGTGTCATAAGTCACACCCCCAACTGTTTATTTTTTCAGTTTATACATTTTTACCCAATCAATCTCCATTTTCACCGGCAACTGGGATGGGTCTGCCTTTCCTACCCAGCTGCCTTCTATCTGCATATCAATGAGCAGGTAAAAAGAATCACCGAAAGGATACTGTCCTTCCTTATCGGTCTGAATGCGAGGATAGGAGAAGGTCTTTTCACCATTGATAGAGAAAATGAGCTCATCTGGCAGAATCTCTACCGCATACACATTATACCCATTGGTATCAATCTTGCCTGTGGCTGAATGAGGAGGATTGGAATCCAGCTTCAGGGTATGCGTATAATAGGTATGAACAGTCTGATAAGCCATCGGATCATAGTTGAGATGCTCCATGATGTCGATTTCTCCACCCATAGGCCAGGCAATATCTCTATCCGGTAACATCCAGATTGCTGGCCAAGCGCCCTGTGCCTGTCCCAACTTGGCTCTTACTTCCACCTTACCATATTCTATCGTCTTCTTGTGCTTGGTGTATAAGCCGCCGGTGACAAAGCGTGCAGTATCAGCTTCCAACTTGCCATCACCGTTCAGATCATACTGATAGGTACCATCATTGTTTACGCCATAGAGGATGAGTTTGCCGTCTTTTACTTCGTAGAGGCGGTCATCGTAAGACATGTGGCGCTTCCAGTCGGGTCTGTCACGCGGAATCTTACTCCATGATTTAGCATCAAAGGAGCTTCCCTTGAAATCTTCCTGCCAAACCAGTTTGTACTTGTTGCTTTTGTTAGTCTTGTTGTCTTTGGCCATGCCTGGAATGCCCAACAGCATCAGCAGGCAGCACGCCATCCATGTAGATTTCATGTTCATAGTTACTGATATTTTTAAATCCAAAAATTAGAATTTCATTTTATAGACGTTGGTTTCTCTCTTTTCGAAGCCCAGGCTCTGATAGAGCTGGTTGGCAACGACACGGGATGGGCGCGAGGTGAGCATCAGCGTTACCTCTCCCCTCTTCCTGCACAGTTCCATCACCTGCAGAATCATCAGCTTGCCATATCCCTTGCCGCGAAAGTTTCTATCCACCACCACATCTTCTATCCATGCCTTCCATCCGGTAGGGCATTGATAAAGGCAGAGGGTGGTCATACCGATGAATTGTCCATCGGATTCCAAGACATAGAGATGACTTTGGGATGAGGAGAGTAAGGTGTTCAATTCTTCCTCGGTGATAGTATGTACGCTATCACTCAACTGCGACAATAGGTTATTGATACTTGCCAAATAACCTGGTTTCAATTCTGTTAATTCTATCAATCTAGGTTCTTTCATGGTGCAAACTTAGCACTTATTTAGGAGATTGCCAAGAATAGCGGGGAATATTTTGTTTTTTTAATAAAAGAAGAAAGGGCAAAAGCTTTCTATATTCAAAGCTTTTGCCCTTTCAGGGCGTGTGGAGTATAATTTCCACTATTTACTTCCAAGGATTCTCGGTTGGATAAGGCAGGCTAGCTGGCTGGTTGTAAGCGATATCCTTGATGCCAAGATACTTGAATACCTCGAACAGGGTCTTGCCTACATGAGAGAAAGCTACAGCTCCGTGGTGTGGATAGCCCTTCTGAACCAAGACGTGGCGATAGAAGCGGCCCATCTCGTTGATGGCGAAGATACCGATACCACCGAATGAACGTGTAGGAACATCGAGAACCTCACCCTCTGCGATGTAGCTGCGGAGGTTACCCTCTGAATCGCACTGCAGACGATAGAATGTGATGTCAGAAGCAGCGATGTCACCCTCCAAAGTACCACGGGTGAAGTCTGGTGTGCCACCATTCTCAAGCAAGCGGTTCTGGTATTTCCGTCTGTTCCACATAAGGGATCAGGTGGAGCTTGAGCTGGGCTATCACTATCACGAGTTCGATAAGATAGTGGTATTCCTAACCGGCAACGTCACCTACGTGGTCGAGGGCAAGGCGTATTTCTTAAAGCCATGGGATATACTGCTGGTGCCACACAACCAGATACACCGGCCCATAATAGACCCTTCCGAGCCCTATGAGCGGATAATACTCTGGGTAAATGCGGACTATCTCCGCGATCACTGTCTGGGTGGGGACGACCTGCGCCAGTGCTTCACCATGGCGGAGGAGAAGAGCTTCAGTCTCATACGACCTGAAAATGCCGACCGTGTGACGCTGATGAAGCAGCTCAATACTGTGGAATCCGCCATGGGCGCACAGGAATTCGGCCATGAGCTGCTCTCCCGCACCACGTTTTTACAGTTTATGATAGAGTTGAACCGAATTGCCCTCAAGGATCACACCGCCATGGTGAAGGAGGCCTTTCGCAGCGACCCCAAGCTGGAGGAGATAATCGCCTATGTGAACGCCAATCTGGAGAAGGACCTGTCCCTTGAGTCCATCGCCAGGCAGTTTTACATGAGCAAGTCCTACCTCATGCATAAATTCAAAGAGATGACGGGATACAGCGCCCATAAGTACATACAGCAAAAGCGGCTCATACAGGCCGCAGAGCTTATTCGGGATGGGGTGCCGGTAGTAGAGGCGGGCCAGCGCTGCGGCTATGGCGATTACTCCGCTTTCCTCCGCGCCTTCAAGAAGCTGTACGGGGTGAACCCAAGCGATATAAGCTGAAAGGAACGGAAAGAACCGTTCCTTTAAAATTATTGTTTTCGTCAGGCTTTTCTTTTCTCTTTGTTTCTTTCTCTTTTCTTTTCGTCCGAAAAGAAAAGAGAAAGAAAACGACCTCTTCTACACTTACCTT
>OOCI01001294.1_pt1 | contig 19077 bp, 29 predicted proteins | sample 1671761 | NCBI WGS metagenome assembly OOCI01 (sample SAMN06348190, study PRJEB24527) | human gut metagenome | biome: human gut; feature: ankylosing spondylitis patient; material: feces | host: Homo sapiens | place: China | collected 2015-10
AAAGTGTTTCTACGGTACATTATGTGATTTAGCATATCCCAAGTCTACGTCCTCACCTTTACACTTAGTATAGTATAAAATAGAATTATTGTCAAGGTACAAAATAAGAGCCTATTTTCTAGACTCTATTTTTACCACAATTGAACTTGTTCGTTTGCCCTAGCAGTAACCTTATAAATATAGATTGTATCTGACCCAGAATATTTAATTGTTTTTACTAATTCCAGCACAAGATTAGTTAGTTGATAATCTGTATCACCATTTAACAAGCATTGTTTTCCACCATATTCTTCACCTACAATATAACTACTGTAAGATAAGCAAGCAAGGAATATATGGTTATTTTCACTTAGAAAATGTACAGTCGGTGTTTTAGAAATATAACCAAAGATATTTTTAGTTGGCTGAGTTTCCATAAAAGGGTTAATAGCAGTATAGCCAGTAGGTGTACTTAATTCCGTAAATTTAACATTTCCAATATCATTACCTTCAACTTCAATAGATAAGTTATGATTTAAAGCATTATTATTAAATAATAAACTTAGGGTATTACCGTTGTCAATGTATGCAAAATAAGCGCAGTCACTAAATGCAATAATACCATTACTGCTGACAGAGATCATTAATTTGTGATATCTGTTTAGCGTATAAATTCCATCCCTACGTAAATGGATTACAAGTGTGTGGTCTATATATTGATTTTGAGGTTTAGCTGGTGAATTGTATTCAATTTCCAAAAACTTGACCATACCTTGGATAGCATTTTTATATAAATTACATAACGTTAACATTTGAGTTACCTCCTAAAATTAAGTTTTTCATTTTATTAAGAAATTCTGTATCATTTGTATCATACCAGTTTTCAAAATACCAAGGTACAACAATTTCAGCATTTTTTAATACTGGGTGATTAAAGCAACATGAATAGAACAAATATTGAGCATATGTGTTTTTAGTTTTATTTGTGATCTTAGTAAAATCATACTGCCAAGGTTGGCACAAGAACTGTTCGTAAGGCAATACCCCACATTCTGTTACCCAGATTTCTTTGTTCCAAGCTAAAGTAAAAACTTGATTATTGATTTTAGACTGCATTTTATCTGGGTTTAAGTCGCTTGAATAGAAGTTATTGCATGAAGGATAGAAGTTTACCCCTAGAATATCAAAGTTATTTTCAACAATAGCCATGTCTGAGGGTGAAATACTTGGGGAATTCGAGAAGCATTGATATGTGTCAGCAGTAATTCCAACTTTTAACTTGTTGTTCTTTTCCTTAATTTTAACTACAAAGTCTGTATGATTTTTTGCATCTTCAAATTGTTCGTTGATAATAAATACAGTTTTCAAATTAGGGAAATAATCTAATAAAGGCAATGCCGTACTAATGTAGTTACTATCCACAGTTCCATGCACTTTTAATGAAGTGATAGGAACATTATACATTGTAGCATATTTATTAGCCCAAACAAATGTGTTTTGTTTCTGCATAACAACTCCATTGTCAATGTGGGCCAACATCTGGCAACTTCCGAACCCTAATTTTCTTGCTAGCTTGATATATCCATCAATATATTGCTCAGTTTGTCTTTCATCTGTATCAAAGAATAAAGGACACATGAACTTACTGTTTTGAGTAGTGGCAAATTTTAAATTATTAATTTTGGTCTCAAGATTTCCAAACAAATCTTCATTAATAATTTTATCTAAAGTACCATCGGAAGCCATTTCATCCAGTTTTTTTCTGACTTGGTCTGTAAAATCATCTGAACCAAGATAGTTATTAATATAATTAATAGCATTTGTTACATCATTTGACAATGTTGTATTGTTTTCTGCAAGCGTGTTAACATAATATAACAATTTTGCGAGCAAATCTGTATATGATAATGAATCATCATAAATAGCAGGCAATGTTTGTTGGACCCATGCTTCGAAAGGTTGTAAGATTTTGTATTTAGAAGGTTTTATTGCCATTTGTATATCCTCACTTTCTAATATAATTATAGCATATTTAGTACCATAATTTAAGTGTTAGTTTACTTTTAAAATCATTTATAAACTGTTCATTGATATTGATAATCGTTTTACGATATTTCAATAGTAATGTATTTTCATCAATACCAGAATATCCATCAACAACTTCTTTCCCTTTAGAACTTGAAGAAGAAGTTGACGTATTGTTTGAAGTTGTGCTTGTATCTGATGTAGTTGTTGTATCGCTCAAATCTTTAGTAGCATTTGTTAAATACGTGCTATTTTCAAGCCCATTGATACCACCTTGTGGTGTGTCTGAGTACATATTCCAGGCAAGAACATTTGAAGAGCTTGTCCCATTGCTAGAGCCAGTACCATTTGAAGAACTGTTACCACTTTCGCTTCCTTCGGTTGCACGTTCCAAGTGATGATTTTTCAAAGGATTAGTAATCAATTTTGCACTTTCATATAGTTTATTGTAGTAAGGCATATTAGTTTTCATCCATGTGCGCAAACGCAAGTGCCATAAACCATATGTTTCATAATTGATTTCATCCATTAGAATGCACTCTAGAATCCATGTTTCAAAATCAGCTTTACTGTTAGGGTCATAGAATGGATATTCAAAGTCAAAAATTTTTGGTCTAGCTTTTTCAATCTGCTCATCCAAAGTACTTAAACCCATTGTTGTATTTGATCCAAGTGATTCAATAATTGATTTTATCTGTACTGTATATTTTGCCATTCTATTCACCTCCGTCAATTGGTTGGTCTAAAATTCCAGTTGTATCAAGCTGTTGAGCCTGAGACAAGATATTTTCGTTTACTTCCACTGTAATGTTTAAACCCTTCATTTTATTGTAGTCTTCTAAAGCATTTCTTCGTGACTGTAATTTGTTGACTAGAATATTGTTCGTATCACCTAGACTATTACGTGCTTCATCTTGTACAAGTCTTTCTTTCTTTCCAATATTCATATTGCGAATTCCAATCTCTGTTAGTGCTTCATGCCATAGTTCTTTTTTCATTCCTTGAATCTTATCAGCAATAAATGGTGCGTCTGTCTTTAATACCATGAATTCTTTTAAATCCAGTGATTTTGTACCAAAGACAATTGGTGCGTTTCCATCATATTGAGCATAGATATTTAACCATGTCTGTCTATCTTCTTCGTTTGTAAGAATCGCCAAAGGGGTCTTTTGAGCTTTCATGTTTACATTAATAACATTGTCCCATTCCCATAATCTTTGCGCATAATAATTGATTGTATCAATCGTAGGCATATGCGAAAATTTATCCCACATGATAACAGAATCTTTGTTTGTTAAGTTTCTATTGTAACCACCATAAGCCCATGCATGACGTTTGTTTGGAATACCATAGATATTTAATGATCCATTGTAATTCCACATGGTAGCAATATGTCCGCTATCTTCGTCATTTACTTTAAAGTCTGGGTCTTCACTTAATAATACTGAACCTTGAGCTATCATAACAAGTTCCATAAATCTTGGGTCAATGGTTTCTGGCAAGTTGTCGTATTTGAATAAGGCCAGTGTTAAATCTAACAGTTGAACCCAGTATTTATTATAGGTCCATTTGTTTAGACCAAGACTTGAGAAGAAGTTCTTGTTATGGATATTTGGCATATTCCATGTATTCTGTAATTTATATGGTTTACATCTGTTCTTCTTTCCCATGCGTTTTCCTCACTTTCTATACCATTATTATACCATAAATAGACTAAAAGTGATACGCATAATACGTACCACTTTTAGCTAGTAAATCAAGACTGAAATGATTATAGGAGGACCTATTAATTAGGACCATATTTATTATATCATTAAACTGGCCTATTGTCTAGACTATAATTTCCAATCGAATCAAGATTTTTCCAGAATGTGATACCATTGTCATGAATTGAATTGATTTGTCCTACCAATTGAGCTGGTAGACTAGCTTTCACATCACATCCAACTGTCTTAATATAGTTCCAGTGTGGTCTATTTTTAATAACTGGCATAGATAGTGTGTGTAATGCATATCCATATTTTTCAAAATAATCATCAATTATTCTTAAATTGCTTGGCTTAGCGCAAATACATTGAACATGAACTGTATTTTCATTATTAGCACTCATCCATGAAGTGTTAACATTTCCTACTGCTCGTTGCCCTTTAACGGCCATATCTCTATCTTGGGCTATCATACTGAAAGCTTTATTAAGATTTCCTAAAGCATTATTTCCCATTGATATAGCATTAGCAGCTTCACTCTGAGCTAGTAATGCCCCACCTTCTGCACCTGCTAGTAGAGCACCACCACCAGCACCGCCTAGAGCCAAAGAACCTGCTATACCCATACCAATTTGACCAGCAACACTTAACGCTTGAATTGTCCTAGAGTTTGCCGTCTGGGCAAGCCAAGCTTTATAAGTGTCAATAGTGAATGCGCACTTAGGGAAGTTATTAATACTGATACCTTCATCCTTATTATTTACTAATCCTTTATAGTACACTGGGTACACATAACCTTCTGGATTTGGGGTTCTTGTCATACTGATGTCAAATCGACATTTATCATTTTTAAAATCTTCGTATCTCAATTCTGTTGAGTTTCCACTAAAAGTAGTTAGTTTCATATAGCAATATGGATAAGTATACACTTTTTTATTTTTTGGGATATATCCACTTAGTGATCCATCATCATGATTTTGTGGCTTATCAAATTCAACTTGAACGTGTTGACAATCGCCATTCACTCTATGTATACCAGTTGGGTCTCCACCAGTAGCAAAGAAGCGAGGTAACATATATGTATCAATGATAGTGTCGTCTGGGTTGCTTCCAGTGGCTTTTACAAAAAAGTCTTGATATTCTGTCAATGTACCAAAGGCATAAATACTACCTGCAACGTTTGTTTTATCAATTTGTGAAGTAACAAAACTGTCTTGTTCTTCGCCAGTCGGTTTTAAAGTACAACACACAGCACCCACTAAATCTGTAAATTGAGTTATATCGTTTTGATAATTTACAATATATTCTCCAGTGTCTAACTTTTCATCGACAATGTTTGAACCTATAGCAGTGTCTTTTGTATGAGAACGTTCAATAAAGCATTTTTCATACGTAAAATCAAAATAATAAGTCTGCATTACATCCAGAAGGAAGGAAACTTCCCATGTGACATTGTTAACCCATGTTACATCTGTAACGAATGCATAGAACCATTTATTTTCATATGTAGTATTCTTAAACATCATATACGTAGCTTGTTGCATAAGCAAACCTTGTGTTGATTCTAATCGAATAGTTCCTTGTTGCTTGTTCTTACCAACATACGTGCATCTATCCCATTGTCCTAATTTATGAGCGTACATATCATTATACTGATCCGTAGCATTATCGTAGTCCACTGTATTTTCATAGGTTGGTGTCAGTGATATATTCTTTAAAAGTACCACTGTACTGTTTGGAATTACATAAGCCATATATTTACCTCCTTAAAATAAAAGGTGGGACCACCCACCTTTCTATATACTATTCTACTGTAATAGTTGCTACACCTGTTTTTCCTGGGTCTCCATTTGAAACGGCCTTAATAGTATATTCTTTAGCCGTAGCTTTATTACCAATAGTAAGAACACCAGTCTTTTCATTGATTGCTACATCAACTTCATCACCAGTTACTTCCCAGTGGACTGTCTTGTCTGCAAAGTCAGAAGCCGTAACAGTCGCTTTCATAGTCAAGCTTGAACCTTTTGGCATTTTCGCTTCGGTTGGTGCTACTGCAACACTAGTCACTGTAGGTTCTGTTTCCACATACATAATCGCATTTGCAAAGTAACCACTTGCGTATACTTTCCATACGTGTAAGAAGTTGTTCTCATATAAACCTTGCTGGTTTCGTCTAATGTCAAAGTACTGTTCAACATCAAACACCATGAAGAAGTCTTTATCCACTGTCACCAATGGTACTTCCTTCAACTTAGCCAACTGCTCAGTGGTTGGTCTAATATAGCTTGGTTCATCAGCAAAGATAATATCCAATCTAGCCAACTCGTCTGTTGTGAATGAGAAATCATCTAGCACAATATAGCGACCACTGAATTGTGCATAATCTACATTAAATGCTTTTGCTAAAACTTCAACTCCAGACTGAGCATCAAAAGCACTCGTTACGAATACATACTGGTCATTTTTTAACGCATAGTTCAATACTCCAGCACTGTTGTATTTTCGTGAAGGTGTCATCAACAAGTTAGAAACTGTCTTGACCGCCGTAATTAATTGCTCACTTGTAGCATTTGGTGGAATAATTTGTTTATACATTGTACCATTCAAAAGTCTTTGAACTAAAATGTACTTCATTGCTAAACGTTCGTCATATTCCATAGCCGTATACATAGCATCAATGATACCTGTAATCAAGTTTACTACACCAGTACTTGAAGTGAATGCTTGTCGCAAAGTCACTTGCTCGATAGTCTGTTTATAGAAAATCTGCGAGTTGATACGATACAACATTGCTTCCACGTCTGGTTTAACACGCTTTTCAACTTGGGTTTCTGCAAGTTCTGGATTATATACGAAAGGTTCGCAAATATTGATAAAGATGTCTTCAATCACTTCACCATATTCCAAACGACCACGCTTCAAGTTAGCCCATGGATTTTGGTATGACTTAGAAGAAATAATTACTAATCCAATTCTATTCAATAATTCATTTAGGAATGCGTTTTGCCAACCTACGTTTGACATAATCGCTTGACCAAAAGCACGAATGCTCATTAATGAATCGTTACTTGTAGCCACTACTCCATCAGCCATTTCATCACCAGCACTTAGCACGTGTGGTGTACCAGCTTCAAAATCACCACCAAGGCTTTCACGAATGGTATTCAGAATATCTGGGGTTTTAGCATTCAACTCTGCTTTAGTTGGTTTTTCTGCCATAAATATCTCCTTTCCTGCCAATCTAATGTTGGTAATCTTTACATATCTATTATAGCATATTTTTACTCAGTTTTAAACAAATCGTCATAAGATAATTTCTTATCTTCCTCTTCTCCGTCTTCATTCTGCTCATCATATACATCTTTAGGGGAAGGGTTATTATTAACACCACCCAAGAATCGCTCACGATATTTCTGCTTAAATTCATTTAAATCTGTCTGAGCTTTGGTTAACGCTTGCTTTGTCGTTTCCAACTCATCATTGTTTGAATCTCCCATTGAATCTGAAATATCCTCCAATAATGAAATTTGTTCATCGGTAGCATCTTCTCCAAACATTTCATTTACTTTTTTAATTAAATCTTCTTTACTCAATTTTGCCATTTTCTTTTCCTCCTTTTAAAATGGTCTACCCATATAGAATATCCATTTTGATTTTTTCTTTTCTGGTTCTATTTCTCCACTTCCTGGAAGAACTGGCTTCCAGTCCTTTAAATACTGATACCACTCTTCGGCTTGTGTACCTCTGATAGGTTGATTAGGGTCTGCTGGCCTTTCATAGTTGGCTAGAAACTCAATTGCCAAGTCATAAGGTTTTCCAGTACTTTGTGTAAACTCTTTGAAGCTTTCTGGATAAGCACTTGTCGCTATCCACTGCGTATTGGCAGCAACTTCATAATTCATTCTTGCGCACTCACCATAGCCAAAATTATCTATGGTAAATCCATTCTGACGTAGCCAGTCCAACACTTTCGTGTATGGTGTCCATTGCACTAATCCATAACCTTGACTTTCAGTAGGTGTTCCATATGGTGTATCGTTCTGCCAACGACAAGGACTGATAGTACTTTCACTTTGCATATTTCCAAGCACACCACAACATGCATTCAATGTCCAACCATATAATATATTCATAGTCCCATAAAAGCACTTGGCATTGTTTTTCATTTCCTCATCTGTCAAAGGTCTTGAAGGTTCTGTCAAACTTGTGTTTGTTATGATCCATTCCAGTGTGTCATAGCTTGGTTTACCTTTTTTGAATGTTGAAAACGTGTGGTCCATGTCATTTGCTATGACTGTATCATTCACATACCAAAACAATGTAGGAAGAACTGAACCATTCAATGCGTAACATCGGTTGCCATATCTACACGTAATACCATAGGATATTAAAGTTCCATTCACTGTAAATGTCTGGTCAATATGTGTATGGTCTCCAGTAACCATACCAGTAACACCAGTATGAGCTATTAATTCACCTTGTTTGAAAGTAGTTTTTGTGGGTGGGTTATTGTCATGTGTAAAACTGAATGTTACTTGCCGTAACCCGCTTGGTGTCCACACCTTTTTATCCGAAGTATAGATACGTGTATTGCCATCTTGAGCACTACCTGCATTTATTAAATGACAGTCGCAAGGCGCATACAAAGGAACATCAGTACGACCTTCAACTGCGCAGTCGAAAGGGTGTCCACAACAATGTGAATCTGCATCTGGGCTTGACCATTGTGTAATATACATTGTTTCCATAGGAAACAAACAAACTTGATATCCCCTATAACTTAGTTTCTCATTTTGTTTCATTGCATAACCCCTTCAACTTACTTAAACATATTTCATACCTTGCTTTGTTTTTATTCTTCAATATATGACAAGCAACTGTATAAAATTCAATATACCATTCCTTGCTCATTCCATCTGGTAGACTGTATGGTATATCTTTTTCTTCTTTCATTTGATATATGGAAGAAAAGCTACACAATTTCTGCCCACTTTTCTTTTCCATAAATCTCACTTCCACTTACGGCTACAAAGTTTGTGTTTCCGCTTGCTCCCGTGTAGCAAACATATCTATGACCATTTCCAACCCATTTGCCCCAGTAATGAACTGTATTGCCTTTTTTGTACTGAGCAACGACTCGACCACAAACTGGGTTCTGTTTTCTAACGTTAACACATTCTACTAGAAACTTAGCCGTGCCAGTTTCCAGAATAACATCCTTCATATTGAATACGGAATTGACTGGTTCTTCATCCAATACCACATCTGGCATTAGATATCCTAGAAAAGTCATTCCACAATATCCATTTGGATTTCCTTCTACATAGTCAAATAAATTTCCACCATAGTTTGATTGACTCCATGCAACTGTATACGTATCAATGATATCTTCGCATACTGCTACATGACCATACTGACCATAGCTCCAGATCATTAAAGCACCTTTGCTTGCATACTTGCTTGGTTTAAGTCTTGAATTATGCGTTGTCCATAAGTCCTGAGCACCATGTACTCGTGTATACCCATCAATAGGAAACACTTCTCCAAGAATCTCAGAAAGTCTGGCCGTTGCGTATGTAAAGCAGTTTGGCATATTTACACCTGTTCTTTGAATAGCATAAGACATCCATTCTGAATTCATAAGTCCTTGAATATTTGTTCTTTTATAAAACATTATTTACCCTCCTTATAGCCAATCAATTCTTTTAGTTTTTCGATTGAAATATCTGGATTGATTTTATGAATGTTTTCCCAGATACTCACAATTTCAGTACCAATCGCATACGCACAAATAATAGGTAATAAGTTATCTGCATATGGTAATGTAATATACTTCTGGGCATAACCAACAATAATACCAAATACATACATACAGATAAAGCCAGCTTTTTTGAAAAGACCATCTCTTAACTTACTTGACTGAATCCCTTCACCACTTTTTAATGCACCTAAAATTCCAGTGACTAAATCAAATCCATTAAACATCATAGCAATTTTAATAAGTATCATGACTGCCTCCCCCCTATCTTTATATCATTATTATATCATAAAGTATGGTATAATTATAGTAGAAAGGTAGTGATATTTATGAGTAAAAATAAATTCTATGACGGTACTAAAATCATGGGTATGAAAGATATCAATGGGAATACCCCAGAGATATTCATCTGTACTTCAAACCGTTCTGCTGGCAAGACAACCTTTTTTAATAGATATGCATTTAAAAAATGGCTAAAGAAAAAAGAAAAGTTCATCATCCTTACGAGATTTGACTACGAACTGCCAAATATAGGCGATAGATTCTTTAAGGAAATACGAGAACTGTTTTTCCCAAACTGTTCTATGTTTACGGAAAAGCGAGCGGGTGGAACTATTTATGAGTTAATGGTATACCAAGGTGAACAGGCCGAAAAGAAGTCTTGCGGTTATGCTATCGCCTTGAACAAGGCAGACCAAGTTAAGAAATATTCTCACTTTCTAGCTGATGCAACATGTATCATCTTTGACGAATTCCAGTCTGAAACTAACAAGTATGCTCCAGATGAAATAACAAAATTCATTTCTATCCATACTTCCGTTGCCCGTGGTGGTGGAAAACAAGTAAGGTACGTTCCAGTGTATATGATATCCAACCCAGTAACATTACTGAATCCATACTATCTAGCACTTGGAAGTGGTACTCAGTACTCCTTAATCAAGCGACTGCAATGGAATACTAAATTCCTACGTGGTGCGGGATGGGTTCTGGAACAAGGCTTCAATGAAAGTGCAAGTGAATGTCAAAAAGAATCTGGATTCAATCAAGCTTTTGAAAATAATGCGTATGTTGAATACTCAAGTGAAGGTATATATCTTCGAGATGATAAATCCTTTGTTGACAAGCCAAGTGGAAAGTGTACATATGTATGCACATTAAAATTCAACAATGTGAACTATGGTATATTTGATTATATGGAAGAAGGATATTACTACTGTTCCACTTCCTATGACAAGACTTCCCCATTCAAACTAGCCGTGACAAACTCAGACCACCAGATAAATTATCGTCTTCTTAGAAGCAACACGTTTATTATTCAAAAACTACGAACTATGTACGACTGCGGTCTGTTCCGTTTCAAAGATTTGAACTGTAAAGAATGTCTTATGACTGCATTGTCATATGGATAAAATAAAAAGGTACTCATAAGAGTACCTTTTATATTGTTACAAACAACTCAAGACCATGCGATATCTTACTTCGAATAGGTGTGTGGCACTATTTTCCAAGTGAAGAGACCCACAATTTTCACCTCATGAATGAGTACGTCTGGCAATACCATAATGCGTAAGACCCAATGTTTAACGTGGAACACTGGGCCTTACAGTACGATTTTTAAAGAAAGAGTCTATGCGTGCTAAAGCTACAATCAGCACACTCATAGTATAACATTATCTCATAACATAGTCAAATTTTTCTAACAGAATACCTCCTTCAATGCGGTGTGGTTTTAAATTACTTGGTACTTTCAACCCTACCTTGAAGTCCTTTAAAGTTCTTCTTGTCTGCAAGAACTCTTTTTCTTTTTCATCAGCGTCCATAGGCACTTCACCGCCACTTAAAGATATATCCATCAGTTCCTTACACCTCTTCCCCATACCAGCACACTTGATATCATAATGAGGATCACAAGGTACTTCATCCTCATGTGTAATATGTTCGATGTATGTTTTCTGCCTAACATACACGGCTTCATCAAAATAACTTTCACATTTCCAAGCGTTAAAATCAGTTGGATGAATTCTTACGTCTACAAGTTCTTCACGAGAACACATACAATGAATACTGTCTGTATCAGCATACACAAACTTGGGATTAACACTACCTGTAAAATTATTCTGAGCATTTGTGATAGTAAAGTTCTTGGCATAGCTAGTAATCGCACTGCCACAAGCAATGTACCCAGTCTTCTTTTCAAACTCAATCACCAAGTCATAGTCAATCTTGCCATCAATGATATTGACTACCTTGAAACTTGAGCATGAGTTTGTAGCCATTTTTCCGTATAGGTTGTTTAAGAAAAGTTTAGCCAGTTGTCGCATTGCTCCAGTTGACTTCATTTTCAATTCCCTCCAAGGATTGATATACTCATCAAAGATACCTGCTCTTGATTCAAAGTAGCAGCCATCCAGAATTTCAAAGTCCTGCACTTCATAGTGCTTTCTGAATAAAGCATAATCCGTCATGGTTAGTGTGAGGGTAGGTCTTGCATCTACCTTGTTTCCATCCTTATCAATATATCCTTTATAATACTTCCCATTGAATTTAAAGTCACTCGTTTCCAGATACTCATTTGACTTATACATTCCACTGTTTTTTATCTGAATAAATGGAAGCATACCTTTTTTCAATTTGAATCTGGTTCTCACACGAATGAAATAATAACTATTTTCTCTCACCGCTACTGGATGGATAAAGTTTCCCTTCCAGAACATTGGGTAACCAATAGGATATGCATTCCCAGATGAAGAATGCATGACGGAAGGGTATAGACTGTTTACATCGCATACGCATCCTTTTTTAAATATTCTGTTTTCACACCCTTTGACAACGTAACACCATCCTCCACGATAGGACCTTCGTATATATTCATCTACATCCTTTGAACCAAATTTGTCTGCGTCCAGTTCGATTGCCTTCAAGTCTGGGAACATTTCTTCGTAGGTCCGTTTATCATACGTATGCTTGAACTCTTTCATACAACATGTACCAATCGTCATGGAATCGTGTTTCTGTTCAAACATAAATTCAAGTGCTTCCTTTACCACGTAAACATCATTCTTGATATATTCCTTTTCTTCATCCGAAATATAACAGTTAGGATATCTGAACCCTTCGTATTCCATTTCCAATTTCTGGTGCTTTGTCTTAAATGCTTTTCCAATTTCAGCAACAGAGAAAGGAAGAAGTTTTAGACTGTCTCTAAACTCAATGTAATGCCCTTTAAAAAAACAAGTGATAGAATAATACTTACCCATATTAGATATACAATACTTGATACTTCCATCTGGCATATCCTCGTTTGGAATCCATTTGACTTTGAACTCGTCCATTGTAGACAGATCCTCGTATGCCTGCTTCAATTTCAGTTTGCCTAACAAATAGCATAACCAGAATGTGCCATCAAATCCAAGATTATGATAATAGATGAGAATATCTGATTTTAAACTTATCAGATATTCCCATGTAGCTTCGATTGAATGGAAAACTTTTGCGTCCTCTGTATACATTTCAACTACTGCACTGGCCCATACTTGGGTGTCCTGCTGACCTTTGTATACAGTGGTCTCAAAGTCCCCCACAAGTATTTTCTTCTTTCTTTTTCTAGCCATGTCTAAATATCGTCCAATCTGTCACTGTTCGCTAAATCTTTTTTATAATTATAGCTTAGATTATCTGCATATCTAACCAATGGGTCTTCTAGTTTATACAGTTGACTTGTGTCTCCACTTACTAGGCCAAGGCCACCATAGAACAATACATAACTATCAAAAAAGTCTGCCAGTGGATATGACAATAAAAACTCTGCCAGTGTATCTTCATCATAATCAATGAAAGTATCTTTTAAATAGTTGACTGCATAATCAGCACCCATATGCGCAAGCTTCCTAGAACTTGCATCTGGGTTTTCATCAGCAATTGAATGCAATGCACTGTATAATCTATCAATCGCACTCTGTTTAGCGCTCGACCAGTCAATGTATTCATCAGACAATTCAAGGTCTTCTACCTCTTCAATTCTAGATGCTGTCGTTGGTTCATTTGCTAAAGGAAAATTAGAAACTTCCTTGACTGGCTTTCTTCCAATTCTCTGTTTTCTTCCGACACGTGATGATTTTGGCTTTACTTTCTTAACACGGATCCTAGTACGTTTCTGTTTAGCCTTTAACTCCAGCTTACCACTATTTGACTTCGTTAGTGATATAGCTTTCCTTGGTTTGTGCTCAACTTTAGGCTTTTTAAGCTTTACTGTTCTTGTATGCTTACGTTTTTTCTTTACATCAACTTTAACTTCTTCTGGTCTTATTCCTAAAGGGGCCGTAAAAACATTGACTATCTTTTGAGGTGGCTTATATGATGGTTGTATCAGCCTTACTTTCTTAATACTAATCGTCTTTCTTTTTATTGCCATAGGCTTTACCTCCTATCTTATCGTACTTCTATTATACTACAATTAAAGGGATAGATCCCTATCCCTTTTGTAATTTATCTTCTTCTTGAATTTGGCTCCGGTTCTTCCTTCTGCTCATACTTTGTCAAAAAGTGCATATTGTCTACAATCAATGCGGTTGAATATTCATCATTGTCGTATTCAGTTGTAGCATGTGCTTCAACTGAAATTAAATCACCTTTTAAGCAGTAGTCACCAATTACCTTAACTAATGCTCCTCTAAAGGCTTTTAAGCTGACAAAGTTTGTGATTCTATTTCCTTTATTGTCTTTGTAGCCAGTGTCCTGCGCCAATGTGAACATCACCACAGTTCCTTTGTCGTTCACGTATGGGTCTTTAGTTAAACGACCCTCTAAAAATAATTTGTTCATCATATGCTTATACTCCTTTTACATTTTCTATTCTTTTTGCATATTTAATAAATTTGTCTAAATCCATCTCATAATATTCCTTACCATAAGATAGAGACAATACCTTAATAGGCTTGTATCCTTGCTTGCTGAACTCCGACATTACTTTATCAGCTTTCAACTTGTTGTTGAATACTGTAGATACTTCACGAGTCTTGTTTGTTTCATCATCAAGCACCAATATAGTAGCAATTGTCGTATTAATTGTTCTCTGAATCTTGTTATATAGAATTGACATTTTTTAAATCACCCCCTTCCAAAAGCTTCTCAAGAAATGAATGCTTGGCTTTCTGATTTTGTTTGTCAACACTCCTTCATTTTCTTCAATGTATCGAGCCATCCAGAAATTATCGTCCTGCGTCTTACCTTTACTTCTTGCCATTTTGAATAATCCATAAACACACGGACTAATACTTGCCGTATACATTCTAATATCGTTGTAAGGTTTACCTTCTAACATTCGGTAAACCTCGTTTAGATATAATGAAGCACCTTCAACTTTATCACTGCCTTTAAGTTTATAAAAATAGACTTTCATTTCTTGTCCTCCTTTAATCTGATAATCTTCATAAAATCTTTTAATTGCATTTGAGAATATCTTGAAGGAATAATATTCAGCCTAATTAATGTTTTAAACATAGTGTACCACTCAATTGGTTTAATATCGACATTGATAATAGCTTCTTCTGACAATACAGAATAGTATTCATTAATCAGATGATATGAATATGATCCTAGTTCTAATGTTTCACCTGGAACATTTGCAAACCATTCTACAATATCTCTAATATCGTCCGGGTTTTTACCAGTTTCAAGCTGGTATATCGTATACATTTCAATGCCTAAATCTTTTTTCTTTGTTATAACATCAAAGATAATTTCATTCATGTGTAGTTCTAAATTAGTTTTTGCTTTCATAATACTGCACCTCTTTTCTATAATAATCCACTCTGTAAGTCTGCAATATAAACAGAATACCTAGAAACATAGCCGTTACAATCAATATTTTTAATACAGATTCATTCACTAAATACCATGACTTTTTATCCTTTATCTTTGCTGCTCCATTGTATACAGCTATAACATAATATAATAGATAAATACCAAATAGAAATAATGCTACATATTCAAATTTCATTTTAACTCCTTTCTTTTGTACCTAAATAATAGCATAGTTTTATACTTTATTCAAGTATAAAATACAATAATGTCTTAGATTTTTTAACTTTATAATAACTCCTAAATACTTTGCAAACATAATCAAAATTCTTGATACCTTGCTTTTTGTTTGCGCCAAATAAAAGCCGTAATTCCTCCTTCTTATCGAATTCAGTTAAATCCTGCACGATATAAATATCATATCCAAGGTCAAAGAAAAAGCGTGCACTGTTCAAATTTATACGTGTTAATGTGACCATTTGACCATGGTATTTAATAAACTTTGAATAATGTATCATGATAGCAGCTCCTTCATATAACGGTCATACACTGCGTTCAAATAGGCTAGTTCTTCATCTGTCCAATTCCAGGCATGGACTTTATGAATGTAGATATCGTCTAGAACAAAGACTTTTGTTTCATTGTCACCTACACCCTCGAAAACCTGTTTCATTTCATCAGCTAGATGAATCATGAAAGTGCTGGATGATGGATAGTTATTCATCATCTGACATCACCTCACTTTTTGATAATAAATTACTTATAGCCAATAAATAGCGTTTTAATACTTCTAATAAATGTACTTGTTCATCCTTAGCAATACAGTCACTATTAAATGCGTTTGTAATAGCACCTCTATAACCCGTGATAGTATACACATCTAGTCCTGCTTTAAAATATTCCTTTTCCATCAACCTTGTTATACATCTAGAATACTGAATATTCATATCCTCATAAATTGCTTTTGCATTTGCTGATAGTTTCATTATATTTTTCCTCCACTAAATTAATAATAATTACCATTTCTATTGTTAAACAATCTAATAGATAATATTTTTCCCATTTTTTAATTTGCATATCATTATAAGAGTTATGTATCTTGTCTTGAATACGTGCTAATACATAATACTCATACCCTGCATCGAAAAAATTTTTATCTTCTATTAGCATTCTAATACGTGTAGTTTTCCTATTAATTAAATCATCAAGTTCTGTTGCTTTCTTTGTGAATTCCATTTGTTATTCCTCCCTCTTGCTCAACTGCCTCTTTAAATTCTAACAAATCTTTAAGTGTGTAACCCATTTGCAATATCCATTAATTCTTTTTAGTTATTTTAAGTTCTCCTGTTCTTCGTAAGATTTCTTCTTTTACAATTTCCATTTTAGCTTCACAATCCTTGCATGGATCTTCAAAATATCTGTACCACAAAGATCCAAATTCTTCTAAAAGCCATTCTGTATTTCTCTTGCATACGTTGCATTTATATGATTTTGCATTCATTTTAGTTCACCTCCTTCCTAGTCTGTCTCTTCCGAAAAATTTTTCTTCTTCAAATTCACCACGTAGTTCTCTGTCACTTAAATTAATTAGCAGCTCTTTTAACTTTCTTGCATCTTGTTGATTGAAATACTCGTCAATATAAGTCCATTTTCCTAACTTACATCCAGAAGAATCTATTTCAAAATACTCAACATAGAAGCGTGGTTCTTTATCCATAAAATTTAATACATACCAAATTTCATTAATTTCAATTGTTTTATTCATAATAAGACTCCTTATAAATTCCATCTGCTGAACATCTTTTTCGCAAGACATGACATAATCCAATAGCATTAAATAAGACATTATCATATACTAAATCTCTATATTTATTGTATATTTCTTCCAGTACATAATCCCATTCACATAATGCAAACTCATCTTCTACAGTAATGCCTTCCTCTTTTTCAAGTTCATCCAATGTGCTCCGCATTTCTTCCAGGAATAGAGACATTTGTCCTCTGTTCTTGAGTACTTCGTCGTATCTGTCAATAATCTGCATTTGTTCTAACATTGCAGGCCCTCCATTTCTAACTCTTCCATTCTTTTCACAAATTCACTTTTCAAGAATTATTTTAACTTATTTTAAGTAGAATTTAAGCGTAGAAGTTAGGTTTAACTAACTTCTCGCACTATTTATTCATGTCAATCAATTTCGATGTTTGTTAGAACATAGTCCCAACTAGTACCATAATGAGTTACACCCCATAAATACATATCTAGCGTTTCATTGTAGTACACAATTTCGTTAATTTCTTGTAATAATCTACCACCCCTGTCGTCAACAATAAACCACTGAAATACCTCTGGATCATCATCTTGTTCACTTTCAAGTTCTTCTATTTTATCATTAATTTCATCAATTTCATTTTCTAAAATTTGTGATGGGCTGCTTTCGTTTTGTTCTTCTAACTCATCTCTTTTTTCTTCTAGTTCTTCTAACTCGTCTGTATTGTCAATAGTACCACTTACTTGCTGCCATGAACCAATGTCATATGTTAATGACATGATATCATTATTTAAAACAGCATCGAAACACTTTGATAGTGTTGCATAGTCAACACGTCCATTTTGCATACCATAATCACTAATAGCATTTCCATAGTAATATTTTTGTTCTTTTTCTTTTTTCATTTTCTTTACCTCTTTCTTTTTACATCTTTATTATAAGCTGTTTTTTACTTTTTGTCAATAGTTATTTTTAACTTTTTAAAGTTTTTTCTTTTTATCTCTTTTGTGCTGCCAGCTTTTCTTCCAGTGCTTTGATCATATGGTACGTAAATTCATTGTAAGGCGTTGGAATTCCAAGCTCTTTTCCCATTTTCATCAATGCTCCGGAAAACATGTCTATCTCCGTATGGCGTTTTGCATCCAGATCCTGCAATGTAGAATACCTCGCTGTTGGCGGAACTGCACTTCCATGTGACGATGTAGAATCGGCCTTATCAATATCAATTCCTTTTGCTTTTGCAATTGCTTCCAGTTCTGCACGAAGCCCTTTTCTTACAGCATCTATATGAATACTGTCACGGTAACAGCCTACTCCTGCAGATATAACTGCCTGCAAAAGATTATTGCACACGTTAAGTCTGAATTTACTCCACATCTCTTCACGGATATATTCCGTGGCACGATAATGTATACCGCCACTCTCAAAAATTTCACTCACAGCCTTTACTCTGTCACTGTCAAAAGGTGCTTTAAGTTCACCGAAAATAATGCCAATTGTTGTTTCAGGGTCAAAATGATACCCATCATCCTCTTTATGTGATGCAACTTTTATAAGAGAATGTAATATTGGTTTCATGCCTGTTCTTGTAGAAATTATCTCCTCACTGTCAACTCCATTCATAAGGCTCATCACAGTAGTTGTTCCGGATGTATTTTTACCGGCAATAGTATCAATGCTGTCAAGTGCTCCGTCAAGTGCTCCATATTTTAGAGCCACAATAAGCAAATCAACGCCTTTTGCCTCATCAGGTGTCCATACTTTTGGATGATAAACCTGCCCGTTAATTCCAATTCCGTCACACTCAAGTCTTTCCTTACGGCTTCCCTCTGCAACAATTCCAAACTCAATATTTTTAACTTCTGAAAGCCCCCATATAATGTATGCACCAACTGCTCCTGCACCAAGAAGTGCCACAGATTTAATCTTCACTTTCAAACCCCCATAGCTGCCTTTATACGCTATAATTTTTACTTACATATTCCTTAATTGCCTCGCTGTCCTCAGGCATACGGCATCCGACAATATACTCACCATCATT
>OOCI01001309.1_pt1 | contig 18890 bp, 15 predicted proteins | sample 1671761 | NCBI WGS metagenome assembly OOCI01 (sample SAMN06348190, study PRJEB24527) | human gut metagenome | biome: human gut; feature: ankylosing spondylitis patient; material: feces | host: Homo sapiens | place: China | collected 2015-10
AGTGCGTTTGTATGACATTGGTATTTCTTGCATAGCACTGCTATCAGAGTTTACGCACAAGCACGTTATGCACTGCGGTTGCATATGTTCACAGACTTGTTGTATAACGGTTCTCAAATTACCCAAGCAACAGTAATTGTGGGGCATCCTCCGCTTCCGTCTGTTCCTTGCTTGGGTAAGCAGCAGGAAAGCGGTCGGAAATGTAGTCTACCATATTGCTGACCACATTAGCCAACAGAGGGTCACGTTTTTGCAGACTGTTTATAAGTTCATCTTTCGTCATGATGCTATGGTCTATTGTTCATTTCATTCAGACGGTTTGCAGCCTCCAGTCTTATCTCCTCCTCCGACATGGCTCTTGCTCCTCGCACCCAGTCAAGCAAGGCTTTCTTCTCAAAGAAAATGAGTTTGCCTGTAGGCTTGAAGTACGGCAACTGGTTAAGATGCGTCATCTTGTAGAGCGTACTCTTGGCAATGCCGAGAAAGGCGGATGCCTCTTCAAGGTTCAACACTTCCTTTGTCATATAGCAAAGGTTCTCCAACTTGTTCACCCTCGACTGAAGCTCCACTATCTTGCGTTCATGGTCGAGGTTCATCTTTAATGCGTTCTTTTCTGTCATAAATCTGATATTTTGTTTATTTCGTTATCGATTTCGGCTGCAAAGTATATTGTTGCCAATGATATTCAAGCAGCCGTTATGGCTTATTAAAAGTGTTGGTTTTCAATTCTTTGGCTCTATTTACCATGCTGCAATGTGGTAGATTGGTCGAACACTCACTCTTCGGGAATAAAGTGGAGAAGTTATAGTGGGCTATATCAGGGCAAGCCCTATCGTGCACGCCACACCTCTTTGCGTCCAGCCGCCAAGTCAGAATTTGTTTCTTCCCTTTTGTAGGAATGCAATACTTTTGTTCATCAGATACTCGTTGAGATCTTTGTATTCTTCATACTCATTTGAGGCATCAGTACACTTGTTTCCCAATGCTTTCATTATCTGCCAGGTGGCCATTCTGCCAGCTTTGTCATTATCCAAGTGGCAGCATATTTGAGAATACTTATTGAGCATGGAGAGAGCACTCGGGATGTTTACAATGGAGTTGAGTACCACCGCATCACATTCGCCATGTAGTATGAGATAGGAGAGATAATCCACGAATCCCTCGAATATGTGACAAGCGGTTTCGTGGTTCCTTATCGTAGTGATTGCTTTCGGAGCAATACATCCCTTGAAGTATGGATTCCGAAGTTCATAGCCACCAGCATCATTCTTGAAGCCAATAGCAAAATATCGCTTGCCAGCACTTTTGTAGTGTATTTCCACGCACTGCCTTTTGGCTGTAATAGAATCAACACCCCTTCCCGAGAGGTATTGTAGCAAAGCAGGATGAGCCAGTTCTTTTACCTCAATATCTTCAAACGAAGTGTCCTTTTGTGAGCAAGTAGAATGGATTGGTATTGTGGGTAGAATAATTGAATGCCCCATCATGTGCAATACTTCTGAAATGTTTTGCGTGTGGTATAGTTGCATCGCCAAATCAATGATGTTACCTCCTTTGCCCAGTGCAAAGTCATACCACACGTTTTTGGTTAAATCCACCTTAAATGATGCGGTTTTCTCCGTATGTAGTGGCGATAAGTACCACCACTTATTTCCTTTTCTGTTTATTGGTTCATATCCCTTGCTTGCAAGGAAGTTGGATATTTGGATTGCCTTTATTTCTTGTATAGTCATAATGTGAGTGATTTGTTGAAATGTTGAGTTGTTGAGAGAATGGGCTGGTGAAAAGAAAAATAGCTTTCTCTTTTGCCCAGTTACACCTCTTGTTGAGTGCTTGTTGAATTGTATTTGTTTGAGTACCAAAGATTAGTCTGTTGTTCTCAACAATTCAACAACTCAACAAAGGATTATAAACCTAAAGAGTCTATAAATTCCTTGGTCACCGTGTAGAAACGTCCCACTCTGCTAATTGAGGAAACACGCCCCGGCTTAGTGTAGTCACATTGATAGGCAAGATAGGTCAGTGCATTGTGAGCAGGGGTAAGTCGCCAGACATCTTTCACGACCTTTCGTATCTGCCATTGCTCCACCTTTACACCGTTCATGGTCAGTAACGGTATTAAGTCTTGAGGGATGAACGACAGCTTGTCAACGTGTTGCGTTTCCATAATGTCACGTATCAGCTCTACCATATCCAACTCCGTATGGTTGCGGTTGCACTGGATAATGCGGTCAAGAGCCTCTGTCCTGATAAGGGTAGGATGAAACCACATACGCCCCTCTTTGTTGGTGGAGAGTGTGCGGTGCTGGAGATAATAGAGGAATGCAGGTATCTGTTCCTTTAGCTTTTGCAGGAAATTGGTATCATCGCTTTCAAGTGGTCGGATTTTACGCACCCAATAGCGGTTTTCTCCCGGGTCAATGATAACAGGGTAAAGTTCGTTATTGGAACATAGTACGAACTTGGCAAAGAAGTTTACCTCCTGTCTGTCTTTACCCTTGGCCTCCACCTTGTAGGTTTGGGCTGTGCTTAGGTTCTTCAATCGCTCTGAATCTTCTCTACGACTCAACAGCACCTCGTCCACAACGATGAGTAGCTTGCCAGCCCAGTCAGCATTGAACTGGCTCCTGAAATCCTCGTTTGTATTAAAGGTGGCATTGTCCTGAAAGATACTTTTCAGAAAGTTCAGGAAAGTGGTCTTTCCTGTGTTTCGTTCCTCTGACACCAATAACAGGATGGGGAGTTTCTGAGTCGGCTGCATATAAAGCAACTGCATATAGTCCAACCCCAGTTCGTATTGCTCCTCAAAGATGTGGTGTAGCAGTTTTTCAATATCAGAGAAATTCCCTTCTGCCGGAACATGGTCAATTGGTTCATACAGATTATAGAAACCTGCAACATCCTTTTGGTAGTCTGTGTGACTTGGCACTGTGCAAAAACCATTATATTTATCAATAGTAGGGATATTGTGCTTACCATAATCTTGTCGGATAGTGCCAAAGCTCCATTGCAATCTGCGGGTAGTCATCGTTCCATCTGCCAAAGGCTGCTGCACTACCTTATATATAGTAGTGCCTACTCGAATGTATTGTTCTTCCATAATGCTTGCTTTTAGATTAAACATTTGGATTAGCGCTATTAGCAGTCTGTACTTTAGCTTTCAGAAGTGAGGAGATTTCCTTCTTCGAGTAAAGATTACGTCCTCCCAATTTGTGAACTACAATTCTTCCCTCCTTCTGCATACGCCACAAAGTGGTATAGGTTATGTGGAGTCGTTCACATACCTGATCGCGAGTAAAATACTCGTCACTCTCTTCTGGTGTCAAATCGGCCTGTGGCTTTTTCCCAACTAATTCTTCCACCAATTCAGAAACAACCTGTTTCAGGTCATCCTTCTGTAACATTATAAAATTGCCTTGCATATCATGTTGTTTTAATAATTACGCTGCGAAATTACGATGGAATAAAATGAAAGCACCTCGGTAAAAATCATGACGATTTCTGCCGAGGTGCTTTTAACGGAACAGCGTTTCTTTTTAACAAATCAAGCCTTTATGATGCAATCAATATACATCAGGGGAAAGTAAGGTGCGCAGTCTTATGCTTATCAACTTTGCCTGTTCTTTTCCTGTTTGAACAGTCTTTTCTGATAAACTCAAATTATAGTCGTTGCCACGTTCACTGACAATGGCATTATAAAGGGCTTCTCCCCAATCAAAGCCAGACTTAAATCCAAGGGATGGGAATTTTTCCAAGATGGCTGTATGGAAAGTACGATAGTTATAGGTATCATTAAGCAAGCTTCCATTGGTCAGCGCAGCAAAAATATAAGCAAGAATAGAATCCGTATCATTCGTTTCCATCCATTCGGTGAGTATTTTTTCTATCTCGTTGGTAAGAAGTTCTGCATGAGGTTGTATAAGCATTTCTTCAAGCAGGACACAGACTTGCTTACGTCCACGTCTGCCTTTACTCTCTTGTAATGCAGAATTAGCTACATCTTTGACTACACGATTGTTTGTTGCTTTCCATGTTCCTTTAGTGTAAGTTGCTTTATCCATACTGGTAAGCATCAAAGAGCGCATAATTTGTTCGCCAAAGTTTTTCTGCCAAAAAGAAGGCTTCTCTCCCATCATTGTTTTGGATAATAAATCAGCGGACTTCACGAAACCATTATCAAATATCATCCAATAGAACACACTGAACAAGAAAGGATTATTGTGCTGCAATTTATCTTTTGTTTCCTCTTTGTTAAATGTGGAGGCAAACAATTCAGTCAGTTTTTCGTGTGCCTGCTGACTAACATTAGAAAATTGAGCTTTGTTGTAGCTCTCAGTTCCTGGGCATAGGCTTAACAATAATTCGGAGATACCTTTTATACCATCAAGCGACAGCAGCTCTATCAAGTAGGAAAAACCTTTGAAGGCGAAGCTCATGTCACCATCGTATGCTTTTGTGAAGAGATTTGTGAACTCTTGATATTCTTTCGGGTGTTCGTAATGCCAACGGCGCAAACGCAATAGATTCAGTTCTCGGTCTGATGCCTCTTGAGTTTCCTGCTCTTTATCCTGCAAGTGGAATTTAACCCCATCTTTGATATATTGCGCATCCGTAGATTGCTCAAATTTAGTCATGGCACTCTCTATTTCCTTAAACCCATTATCCAATTCCAAATAGCAATGCATACAACAAGCAGCCACATCACCTTCTTCTGCGGCTTTAGAGAAGGTGTTTATTATGTTCTCAACAGGCATATTCTTTGCTGTCATTGCCTCTAAAAGCATATTTTGAAGCGAGTCAGTATCATCGCATTCTGCCACATTGGTTCCATCTTGTGATAGAATGTCCAATGTGGAATGAATCTTACTTTTGAACTCTGCATAGATTTCTTGGTTCGCCTCAAACCATTCCTTCATCTTATTGCCCATAAGTGTTAGTTTAGCTAATATGGTTAATCTTTAAGACAAGCCAGCGGAATGACTTTCACGCCATCCTGACGAGTGTATGCCATGCTTCCACCAGTCATCACTATCAGCAAATCCGGTTCCCGAATGGGCATCTGTTTCTCTGTTTTGTTATGTTCCTGTATAAGCCTTTTGAGTTCAAGCAGATGTTTGGCTCCATCGTCAATCTCACGACTGCCAAGTTTGCACTCTATCAAGGCATACCGTCCATCTTCCAGATGCAGCACTATATCCGCTTCCAAATCATATCGGTCATGATAATAAGATACGTGACTGTTCAAGTCTATAGTATATGCCTTTAGGTCACGAATACACATCTGTTCAAAGATAAATCCAAACGTCTTGAGCTGCATGGTCAACGCTTCAGGAGACAACCCCAAAAGAGCAATCGGAATGGAAGGGTCGCAGAAACATCGTTTCACACCACTCCTGATAGCAGTTTTACTTCTAATGGCAGGACACCATGCACTGACGTTTTGAATGACAAACAGCTTTTCCAAAGCAGAAACATAGTCATCAAACGTATCTACATGACAGCTCACTTCACCAGATGAGGTCACATCATCCAAAAGCGACTTCTTCTTGACCAGAGTCGAAACATTTCTGGCATACGCCCGAAGTATCATACTGGTCAGTCTGGCATCTCTTTTCTTGCCATCAATGCTAGAAATGTCGTTGGAGCAAATTGTTTGAACATAGTTCTTTGCAACGAGTAGTTGAGCCTTTGGGGTACGAGCCAACAAAGAAGCTGGCCATCCGCCTCGGGAGGCTGCAAAGATTAATTCCTCAACGGTCATCTTAGACATCTTACCGTCAATATCATAATCTGGATTGTTGAAAAGTTCTTTCAACGAAACTTCACCTGTAGATTCTTGTGATTCCCACAAACTCATAGGCAGCATACGCAGTCTGGCAATACGACCAACTCCAGAATGGTGTATTTGGGATTTGTCAACGGCATTGGAACCTGTAAGTATAAATTGTCCGGGGATTTGACGATCATCAACAACAGTTCGTACTGCATCCCACAACATTGGAGCATCTTGCCACTCATCAATAAGGCGAGGCGTAGCTCCATTTAACAGAATGGACGGCTTAGTTTTAGCGGTGACCAAATACTCCTCACGCAAACTAGGATCTTGCATTCTCAAAATGCTGTTTGCAAGTTGAGACGCAGTTGTGGTTTTGCCACACCATTTTGGTCCTTCTATCAATACAGCCCCAAATGCATCCAGCAAGTCTTGCAACAGGGCATCGGCAGTTCTTTTATAGTAACTCATATAATATGCTTTTTCAATTGCAAAGATACATATTTTCTGCGAATTGCAAGGTTGATTCGGCATTTTTGTGGCATTTTAATCCACTTTTTTGCGGTATTTTATTCGGTATTTTTGTGGCATTTTAATCCACTTTTTTGCGGTATTTCACTTGGCATTCTTGCGGTGAGCAACTATAATTAGTCTGATAAGTTAGCCATCAACTCCGTCCGTTCCTCCTCGCTCAAGCCTTTCAGCATCTCAAGCAGGGCTTTCTTATCTACCACAGGAGTACTTTCTTTCGACTTCTCATTAAGTAGATAATGGTTATACTCCAGCATCTTTGCAAGCGGATAGGCACCGATATAATTGGAAGTAATGTCACCGCCGCCACTATGCCCCATGCTGTCGCTTATATATTTATAAGGTACGACACCAGAGTTATTGAGGTTGGTAGCGAAGCTGTGCCTTGCCCAAGTGGGTGATGGCACCTGTTCCATATCCAATAGTTTGGCAACTTTTGCCATGTGCTCACGTATATATCTGTTGTAGCGTTGGATAACCCATATCTCTTGTTCTGGTGTGATTAGCTCACTCATGATGGGGAACACCCTCCGCCCAAGTTTTGGAACATTGCCATACCGGTTGAGTATCTCTTGAATCTCGGAAGTGACAGGAAATATCACTTCGCTGGCACTCTCGTTCCGCTCACGAGTTTTGTGGCGAAGGAAACGAAGCTGCTTGCCATGAGTGGCATAGTATAGTTCATCATAAGTCAGTCGGAGTGTATCAGCAAGATTCTGCCCATCGCCCAGATACATAAAAAGGAATAGTCCAAGGTCGCGAAATATGGCATACTTCTCTCTGCCGAGGAACAGTTCGCTTCCATCTTTGTCTTTTGCCTCGTCAGCTTTCCAAAAGTCATAGAGCTTCCGCATGGTAGCCACGTCAAGAAACTCATGCTTACGGCTCTGCGCTTTGTTGTAGCCCGTATCCTTAAACATTTCTTTGGTATCACCTTTCATCAGTCCGTTAGCTATGCACATATTGATTATAGTCCTTAGACTGCGAAGTGCGATAGCAATAGTGGTGGTGCTCAATTCATTCTTCTTCATGATTTTTACCCATTTCAAGATAAAGTCACGGTTAATATCTGCAAACGATACATCCGTTCCCAAATCTTTCACAAAGCGATTGCGTACATCCTTACTACAACGAGCGGAACCAGCCTTGCCTTCATTGGTCTTAGATTGAATGTACGAATCCCAAACTGTGATGATGGTGCTGTCATCGTCTTTCTTGCCTTGGAACCTGTCTTGCAACTTGCGAAGAGAGAAATTGTTTTCCGAGATAAGTTGGTTAACCATCAGTTCCACTCTGTCCATCAGATTCTTCATGTCGTTACGCTCCGCTAATTGGATGCGCCGACCGCTTTTCTCATAATCGCAAAGAACCAACCATTCTTCCATAGTGTATGATTTTCCTAAACGCAGGAAAATCTTTTGTCCGCCATGACACACACGCACAGCTACTGGAAGCGGTTGCGAATAGTCGCCCGCTTTTCGTATGTCAAGAGTCAGCGAACCATATACATTGCCATTCGCAGCCGTGAATTTCGCAAGGCATTTTTCTCCTCTTGATGTGGTTTTTGCATCCTCTTTTGTAGTTTTAGTAACCTTATTCATCTTTCCATTCTCCATAATACCTTCATTTACAAGTGAAATCGTGTTCATTTGGTGACCTTCAGGTGACCTTTTCGCATGAAAACTGGTGCAAATATAGTGATTTTCCTGCAAACTGCAAAATTCATTAGTCACTGATTATCAGCGCAATAGTACCTCATGTAATTACATGAAATACCCCACAAAAAGACTCATAATCTGGAGGTCCCTGGTTTCTTCCCTACGGTCAGAGGGTCTCCCTTCGGTCAACAAATCTCAAGCCCAGGCTGGTCCACGCTTCTATTACAGCGACTTACGCTTCGGCGTAGGCCGCTGTTTTTGGTTTGTGGTATGAGTAGGCTCAAATCAAAGAAACATTTTTGAGCCAAAACTCATCTTTCGTGACCTTTTGAAATTTCGTGGAGTAATTGGTGATTAAGTGTTATTTCAATTACCAAGCGAAAATACCGATTGCGCCTTTTCCAGTAAGGGAGCCGTGACATTCGACATCATAACAATGATGGTCTCCACAAACTAAAGTCACCTTTCTGACCACCTTACTCATCATAGTCCTCAGCATCCACATGACAATCGGCTCACTCTCTCAAACTTATATCTTGTTCTGTTTCCGGTCTTCACATAAGCCCACCCCGAGGCTTAACTTTTGACCAAGTCCAGGCATAAGAGATGACAAAACAAATAGTAACCGAGTAATACAATCATCAAATATGAGGCCCTAATGACATTGGTAACATAAAATCTTGTTAAAAACCAATCCGTAACGCATGATTTGTAAAGAATATAGCGATATTTTCAATGGATTTCAGTATCTTCGCATCAAACATTAAGAAATTTGCATGGAAAATGTAAACAGAATTAAAGGAGCATTGGCAGATGCAGGTAAAACAGGCGTCTGGCTTGCCCGTCAATTAGGCAAGGACCTCGTAACGGTTTCCAAATGGTGCACCAACACCACACAACCCGATTTGCAAACGCTGGCAAAGATTTCGGAATTACTTAAGGTTAACATTCGAGAACTATTGGTAAATCAAAACTTTTAAGTTTATGGAAAATATTCAAGAACAATTAAAGAAACAATATAACATGTCCATAGAATTCTATAATAAAGGAGACTATGAACATTATTTCTTTCATACAAGAAAAAGCATAGAATTAATCGGGAAATTTCTGATTTTTGATACTTTAAAGATTAAAGGAGAAGAAGATAAAGCTTTAAAAATTATAGCTGGAGATAGCTCTTTTAATCTTGACTTTCGCAACAAAGTTTGTAACTTGGTACAAATACCACAACCAAGAAAGCCAGAAGGTTCTTTCTTTATAACTCTTGCAAAGTCGACCATGTATTATGCTTTCCCGACTCTTTTTGATCCAGGACAGTATCTGAAATCAAAAAGAATCAAGGTGAAGATAGACACTTGTTTGGATTCTATGATAGAGTACTACAACACATCAAGTGAATTAGAAATGCATACAGAAGATTCATCTTTAGACGAAAAAACTCAGGCTGATTCTTGCGCAACATTTTTCGTAAAGGCATTTAACGATTTAAAAACGCAGGTAAGCGAAGAGGCTGTAGTATTCTTCGCATCTCTTGACATGCCTGCAAAAAACGAAACAAAGCCAGATATTAATATTGAAAAAGCCATACAAATAAGCAATGATTTTTCAATACTAGATAACATAACCCATAATCTAGAACAATCAACAGATGAATACTACGTGGCGCTTCTTCCAGAAACGCTACAAGATAACTACGGACAAACATTGAAAGCTGGAAGACTGTTAGACTTATTCCGTTTAGATTGGCATTTTATCATTGATTTAAATAAAAAAACATCAGATGGTCTTTACGAGCAAGCTCCTTCATTCAAGAAATCATCTATACGCATAATTACTGATAATATCAGCGAAGTAACTGGTGTTTCAAATCTTACTAATTGGTTATTTGCAAAAGGGCGTGTAGATTTGGGTGGATTGGATGATAAAACTACTTTAAAAAACACTCCCAAATTGTTTTCTAAAACATTCGCAAAGCTTGTCAAGACAGGATTAACCAAAGACTATATCATTTTTGATTTTTCAAATAATGCATTTGGTCTTACAGAAAAACTTTTCTTAAAGTTAGAGGATGTTTTTGAAAATTGGGATGCTGTGGCTAACCGTTGTAAAATCATTTCATTTACTAATAATCTCGCTTATAAAGAGAAACTTGAGGATTGGGCGGAGTTTTCTGGTGTACAGGTATTCTTTGTTGAAGCCACATTTGCAGATTTCTTAGTACATGTAAGTGAAATCAAGCCTCAAAAAGAAATCAACGAGACCAAACTACTATTAAGAGGCAAATCATTAGATATCTCTGAAGCAAAAGAAAGATATCATGCAGCCGGTATTGATTTTTATTGCCCTACGAAGGAAAATTCAGAAAAATCACAATGGGATTTTTATTCTGGCGCCGAGATTACATGGGAAGAATTGGAACAACAATGTGACGTTCAACGAGACTTGTATAGAATTGTACGTTCAAAAGTAACAGATTTGATTCGTACAATTCGAAGAACATCCATTTTTACTCTTCGTCATAGACCTGGAAGTGGTGCTACAACTTTAGCAAAAAGGCTTGGTTATGATATAACAAAGGATGATGAGAGTGGACTCTTGTCATGTACTGTTGTAGATATAAAGAACTGTAGCAACCTTCGTATAACCGACCAATATTTGTGTCAACTTTCAGAGAAAACGGAAAACACTCCTATTCTAGCAATAGTAGAGTCTAAACATATTGGTAGAGAAAAATTTGACTGTCTCGTAAAAAGAATGTCAGATGCTGGAAAGAAAGTTGTTTTCTTTTACGTTGAACCTTTCACAGGATCTTACCATACCCCAAAGGACAATGTTGTTCTATTAGAATCATCATTAAAAGCAAATGAACTTCTGAGATTTGAAGAGAAGTATAAACAACTAGGGTTAAATGAATCGCTTCTGGAAAATCAAAAGAAACAGCACAACAATCTAGAGGTTGTTGATTTCCCATTAATGCTCAGAGATAATAAAACCAGCCATAATCTCGGTTCCTATGTACAAGAATGGATGGGTGTATTGCCAGATAATTTAGTTAAATTTTGTGCATTCGTTGGTTTTGTATTTAAGTATTCAGACCTTGGTGTAAATCAAACATTGCTAAAATCAATATGGAAAGTTGAAGGTAGATTTTCGATAATGTCATATCCTCCAGAAGTCGTAAAGGCTATTAAGAAGATTTTGATAGGAGAGACGGTGGAAGGGGCTCATACCGGTTTTGGCGCCCTCGTTACAATAGATTTTCTACGTTCATTCTTGGAGCATATAAATCAAATTGGGAAGCGGGACTATCAGAGATTGCGAAGGAATTTATATCTCTATGCCAAGCCGCAGGCGAATTAGGCTCTGATGATAAGGATATGCTTTATAGTGTATTTGTCATAAGAAAAAATGCTGACTATAGAGCTCTTGAAGATAAAGCCGCTAACATCAGAAACAAATTCTCTTTGTTAGTAAAAGATCTTAATGATATTGAAAGAGCTGAATCTTTATTTCATTCTTTAGTAGAAGCTTTCCCTGAGGATGCTGTCTTTAGAGGCCATTTTGCTCGTTTCTTATATGAGAAAGCAAATATGAGTAACTTCATAACTGTTGATGACCGTTTGTTTATTGATGCACAAGACCAACTTCACCAAGCATTTGACATTAATCCGGACGATACGGATTTGTATCATATGCAGGGAATGTTACTTCGCCGTAGAATAAACGCTCTCACAAAGATGTTCCACAGAGAACTTCAAACGAAAGAATTTGAAGAAATCGATATTCGTGGGATTCGCGATTGCCTTGAAGATTGGGTTCAGCAAGCTTATGAAGCATTTGAAAAAAGCATCCAATTGAGCCCCGCTAGTCCTTATGGATATGCGGCAGAAAGTCAATTATTTAAAGAAGCTATAGAATTTGGACAAAAACTACTTCAAGCAACAGATTATTCTTTCTGTGAAACTGATTATGTATTTTCAGATTATACAGAAAAGTTGGGAGTTGTTCTTGATATGTTTGAGCAAATATGCTATGCGTTTAAAAATGATGGATTAACCCAGATTCTTAATTCTTATTACATCTATGAAAGTGTAAGAGCATATCATGAAAGTCTTGTTGGTAGGAACAAAGAGTCAATAGATAAATATCGCAAAATGTATAACAATGCAAGTGAAGAGAAGAAATTATTCTATGGTAATTTACTTCTCAAATCTATTGTTTACAGTAAGACTTCTACAAAAAACACTCGCAAGGCATATAGAAATCTGACCATACAAGAGCGTAAGGAGATTGAAGGAATATTGGAGTACCAAAAGAATAAAGGTGATGTCAAGAGTTTCGAAACAATGTTTATGCTCAAGCTTTACGGTACCGATGAATACTCCCTTGATGAAGCCATCGATTTGCTCAAAGAATGGGAAAGTCAATATGACGAAAATAGCCAATTAGGATGGGGATACTTAAATGCTTGTTTCTATTTAGCAGTTTGTTATTGTGCTAAATCTATTAAGAGAGCTGTTCCTAATCTAGAGTTAACCTCGTTAGCTTCGACTTATTTTAGAAAGTCAGAAGATTTTGCAAAGAAATTTGACAAAGGTACTGTTTTACCCCAATGTTACCTAGGAGAAAGAGATGACATTCATTGCATTATAGACAAGACCATGAAGGATACCGATGCTGACACGGTAACAGGTGTTATACTTCATATACACAATAATAAAGGCATCTTAAAGATGCTTTGCGGTGTAGAGGTGACATTTAATGCCAAGGGATTCGAAATACTTCACGATGAAGGTCAAACCCTACGTGGTGTTTTAGGTTTTTCTTATAGTGGCCCAGGATTGTACGATTTTAGACCTGAAAACGTAGCTGATAGTTCCGAAATCTATGATGAACAGGATGAAACTGAAACAACATTTGAGGAACTTGAGAAATCTTATGTTCCGACAGAAGTTTTAATAGAAGAGGAGCCAGCAGTTGAAGAAACAGAAACGAAGGAAGTGGCAGTACTGCAGCCAAAAGTTATCGGTACTATAGACTTGTCTAAATTTGAAAGGAAAAAGGAGAAAACTATTGATAAAGATGGCAAGAAGAATCTCCATGGCTTTATCAACAACAGACGTGATCGTATAAGTACCAGAACACTTACTTATATTGTCGATAGAAATAATGGATTTGCTCCAGATTGCAATCCTTCACAATACGACTATCGTGATAATGAGGAAGTTATATTTGATATCTTTGAAACAATAAATCCTAAAACAAACCTTCCATTCGGATTCGCGGTTAATATAAGACCTGCTTGTGAGGAATAAATATGCAACGCAAGAATCTCTTTGATGGCGAGAGCTATAAGGCTGAATTTGCTATAATAACCTATCGGTGGCTTATGAGTCGCCGATGGGTTACTAATGCAGATATTATGGCTGAAAGGTTAGGATGCTCTATAGAAAAACTACCAGCAAACTTATCTAATTGTGATGGGTATGGCGAACTAAAGAAGATAGTTGGTATTGTAAAGAAAGCCATCAGAGAGAAATTGGGTATTCGCAATAAGAATATTGATGATTGTTTTGAAGAAGACGGCAATAATAAGAACAGGCGATTCCGTTACATAGGCAAGGACAACGATCCTCTTGCAGATATGCGAAATGCTAAGGCTATCAATAATCTCCGTCAGTATTGGAAGTTCTGTCAGGATTCTGCTGGTTTTTTCCCTAAGTCATGGTTAGAGTACTTCTTCAAGGATTGTCAGGACTTGTTGGATATGAAAGCGAAGCGACAAAAGGGAGAGCAGGTAATAAGTGCAAGCCTTGATCGTATTCTGGTCAACATAGAGTATCTGCCATCGTTGTATGAAGCCATCACGAACAAAATGGTGTTGGAGATTGACTACAAGCCATTTGACGAGGAAGAAGTCACACTTATGTTCCATCCTCACTACCTGAAGGAATATAATGGCAGATGGCATTTGTTTGGTCATGTAGAGGGAAGAGAACCAGAATATGGCTACAATATAGCTCTTGATAGAATTCAATCAAGACCTCGCGAGAGGGCTAAGGTCGAATACGTGCCAGCACCAAAGCATTTCTATGACGAGTTCTTCAAGGACATTGTTGGCGTAAGCCATAAGATAGATGTCAAGAAAGAGCATGTAATCATTCGCGCGCGCTCATTATATATTTATAAACTGATGGACACAAAGCCTCTTCATCAGAGTTATGCCATTGTTAAGCCATTTGGCATATATGACGATGGAGAGTATGCAGAGTTCTCTGTGGATGTAGAACCGAACAACGAGTTCTACGGACGCATACTACAAATGGGAGCAGGATTGGAGGTTATCTCCCCAGAGAATGTTCGAGATAAAATGGCACAACGAGTGCGTGCTTTATCCGACTTATACCCTAAGAAAGAATAGTGGAATAGTTCCAAAATAAGAGGAACCAATATACTCATAACTACTTGATTTTATTCGCGAGAAACGTATTATGCTTTGCAGCGTCAAACTTCGACACCACCTCGGAGTTGACGCTGCAAATCGTTTGGTGGGGCAACAAAATCTACATACTATGAAACAGACAACAAACAACAGCAAGAACACAATGAACAAGAAAGCTAACCAGAAGCAGGTCAAGAAAAGCAAGAAAGCAGAAGCAAATGCACGCCGAAAGGTCAACAAGAGTTGGGAGAAGGTAGAACACAGTCCACGATACCGCTCAGCATCAGTAAAATATGTATATGATACCATCACCAGAAAAATTGAGATAGAGGTGATGATAGTATCCTTCCCAATCTCAGCATCAAGAGTCAGGCGAAGTCATCGGGCATTCAGAATCGCATACTAAGGCGAATCGTCGAGAAGCGTCACTCAGGCAAACCACAAGAAATTTGGTTGCACAGACGACCTCACTTCAATGCATATTTCCATTACTGGCACAAGCCGTTGCATGGAAACTATCCGCAAGAAAATGTTTGCAGCATAGGCTAACAGAGGACCACGTATTGGTTCCAAATACAGAGGAACCAATACACTTTGGAAAGTCTTAGGCAGGATAACAAAAACTCTATAATTTTGCATCGCAATTCCGAGAGAGTTGGTTTTGTATATACATTTTTATTTATCACAAAGAGGGGGCGGCCTATTCCGCTAAACAAAAAAACAAAATCGAACGACTATGAGTACAACACTCGCACTCGTTGCCGCAAAGGTACTCCCAGCCCTCTCGGGCAGTTCTTTCACCTACAACCCTGAGAAGAACGTGTACCTCACCTTAGGTTACACCAGCGCAGCTGGCAATACCTACTACAAGGCAATACGCCTCTCTGACCGTCTGGCCGTGTACTACCACATTGGTGAGGGCTACGCTCACACCTTCCTGAATGGTATCACGCTTTTCGCATGGAACGGGCAAAATGCGAACATCATCGCCCAGAAGTTCTGGGGCGGCTGTAACTGGAGATGCTTCAACGAGCGCACAGCCAAAGAGGAGAGCATCATCATGCTGAAGGACTTTCTCGCTGGACAGGTAAAGGCTATGGGAAGCGTCATTGCTGATAGCCAACTGCTCGCCTTCTCCAGAAACATGATCGAGGAAACTCGACAGAAATTGATCCGATGACTCGGGAAGACAGAGAGAAATGACAACCAAAGTTGCAAACCAAGAAAACAGACAAGAAGATGGCGTCACTTACAAAAGCGATCAACAAAGACTTGTTCGACAAGATTCTGCCAACGTTCGGCAACCCAAGAGTTCACGTTCCTGTGTGGGACGAAGGTCAGAAGATGTTCCTCTGCGAGGAATACGAGAGTGGCAACGGACACCGATACTATAAAGGCGTGCGATTCTGCGACCGCATTGTCATAGTGGAAAAAGTGGGACTCTACCACACTTGGACTTACATCGACGGCATCGAGGTCTATGCCTTCAACGGCAAAAAGCTTGAGCTCGTTCAGAAACGCGACTACGACAAGACGTTCCGCAATGAAGAGTTCATTCGTCAGGAGTCGGAAACTATGGTGCGCAACTACTTCGAAGGCGTTCTGAAGGCACAGCGGTCATCTATGCCACAAGAACAACTTGAAGCACAAGCCAAAGGTATCGTTGAAGGTTGTTACAAGAGTTTCCTTGATAGCGACTTCAATACACGTCTCACCCAAATCCTTCCACAAATCGAACAGAAGTAGGACATGCAGAACACACAGATAGACACACAGAACCATGAGCAGCAGCTTGCATACGAGCTTGTTGCCAACACAAACTCCAGCTTCTTCCTTACAGGACGCGCTGGTACAGGTAAGACAACCTTCCTTCAAAACGTGCAGAAGTTGGTTGGAAAGCAGTTCATCACCCTTGCGCCAACAGGTGTGGCAGCCATCCTTGCCGGTGGTGACACTATCCACTCTTTCTTCGGTCTTCCGATGGAGGTTTGCACTCCTGGCACCTGCGGAAAGATGAACGAGGCAAGAATCCTCACCCTCCTCCATGCAGATACCATCATCATCGATGAGGTGTCAATGGTAAGATGCGATGTGATGGATGCCATCGACTACACCATGCGCAAGGCACTTAGGAACAACATGCCATTCGGAGGTAAGCAGATGATTTTCGTGGGCGACATGTTCCAACTGCCACCTGTAGTGAAGCAAGGACTTGAGAAAGACCTTCTGAAGGATCTATACCATACGGATGACTTTTTCTTCTACAAGTCGGATGCCATCAAGCGCATGCGGCTTGTGAAGATAGAGTTCCAGAAAGTGTATCGTCAGGATGATGAGCACTTTCTTCACATCCTAGAGAATGTGCGCATGAACAAAGTGACTCCAGAGGACATAATGCACCTTAATAGTCGCGTACGTATACCAAGCGAAGAAGATGGTGCGGTCATTACCTTGGCATCCATCAACAAGACGGCAGACAAGATCAACCTTCAACGACTAGAGGAGATCGAAACAGAGGAGTTCGTGTACGAAGGAACAGTTGATGGCACCTTTGAAGAGAAGCGTCTTCCTGTGGAGCTGAAACTTCGCCTAAAGGTTGGCGCACAGGTAATGTTCACACGCAATGACCAGCAGAAGCGTTGGGCAAATGGTACACTCGGAAAGGTGACCAAGCTCACCAAAGACGAGATAAGCATCACGCTCAACAATGGTGAGACATACGTTGTGCCTTGGTGCTCATGGGAATCGTACAGCTACGACTATAACAAGGAGGAACGCAAGATGAAAAAGGAGCTGACCGGCACCTTTACGCAGTTCCCTTTGAAGTTGGCATGGGCGATAACGGTACACAAGAGCCAGGGTATGACCTTCGACAGGCTTTCGCTCGACCTAAGTCGAGGCATGTTCGCTGCCGGACAGCTCTATGTGGCACTTAGCCGCGTACGAAGCCTTGATGGCCTCTATCTCTCGAAGAATGTCATCCCTCAGTATGCTCACACAAGTCGTGAAGTGCTCACTTACGCAAGCGAGTACAACAACGAACAGCAGATTGGCAACGAGATCGAGAGTGGCAAGGCTGTCTATGGCGCTCTTCAGCAGAACAACTATGACAAGGCTGCCAAACAGTACCTGATGCTAGTGGCAAAGAAGGCTGAGGATGGCGACTTCAAGGAGGCGATGCAACAGGCTAAGCGTTTCCTGGATATACTGGTGTGTGATGAGCACTTGTATGGTTCGGTAGAGAACATACCCGAAAGCCTTCTTCGCACAAGCCATTGGGCTCCGAAGTTCCTTGCAGCCTTATTGAGTCTTTATGCTCAGAAGTACGAGGAGGCATTGACTCTCATCAGCGAGGTGCTGGAAAGACATCAATGTGGAGAGGCTCTGTACGTCAAGTCTCGTGCTTTGGCAAAACTTGAACGCTACACGGAAGCAGATGAAACCAATTGCCAGTTGGCGAACGTGTTCGAGATGGCAACGCCTGATGCAAAGGTTCTATTCATGATTGCCATGCTCAACGAGATGTATATTGGCGATCCAGGGCTTGACCTCATGCGGAAACTTGTGGAGGCACGTCCAAAGTACGACCTTGGCATCCTTGCCTTGCGCACGTTGATGAAGAAGCATGGCTTGCAGCTTGACAAGTTGTCGGACAACAACTGTGAGTTGGTGGATATCTTCAACTCTGCTGCCACAAAAGAAGAGTTCCTTGCTCAACTGAAGGTGTGTCGCGAGAAAGCGCCAAAAGCAATTGCTTACCTTATCCGCAGAATCAAGAAGCAGGAGTTCAATGAAAAGCAACCCATCAATGAATAATGGGAGGCTCTTCTCAAACGCAAAAGAAATATGGAGAATTTTACAGCAAAACAGAGAGACATACAAGAAACAAAGTTCCCTATTGTCAAAGCAGCATTCAAGGGAAAGGGTGACCAGATATTCATTGGTGTTATGATGATCGACACTGGTTCGGCAAACTGCATCCTGAATAAGTCTATCCTCCCGTATCTTGCAGAGGATGCAGCCATTGAAGGCAAAACGATGAAGACCACTCCGTACAGGGTAAAGGCGTGGAGTGTCAAGGGAACTCGTTGTCGTTCCACATAGGCAACGGAGTGTTTTCTGATACGTTCTATGTCAACAAGGACATGGACTTTGGTCAGAAATTTATTATCCCGAACTGAGGTAGAGAATACTCTATATCTCAAAGTCAACAAGGAAAAGACCGTAGTGTCATACGTGCGTGGAGTGAAATACCTCGGTTACTCCTTTTATGTGATGAAAGGCAAATGCCAACTCACGGTGCATTCAAAGTCCAAAGCCAAGATGAAGTCAGGGTTGAAAGAACTGACAAGTTGCAGCAATGGGTGGGGATATGCCAAGAGGAAGCAAAAGCTGAAAGAATACATAAGAGGGTGGGTCGGTTATTATCACCTTGCCAATATGAAGCGTCTTCTGCTTGAAACAGACGAATGGTTAAGACGTAGAA
>OOCI01001311.1_pt1 | contig 18885 bp, 19 predicted proteins | sample 1671761 | NCBI WGS metagenome assembly OOCI01 (sample SAMN06348190, study PRJEB24527) | human gut metagenome | biome: human gut; feature: ankylosing spondylitis patient; material: feces | host: Homo sapiens | place: China | collected 2015-10
ATTGATTTTGCTTCTGCTTCTGCGATTCCATCAGTGTCGCTCCTCTCGTGGGAGCGTGGATTGAAATAGAAGCGTATAGCAAAGATAAGTATAGTAATGCGTCGCTCCTCTCGTGGGAGCGTGGATTGAAATCAAGACTCGTAGGAATGGAGCAACAGGGTGAGGGGTCGCTCCTCTCGTGGGAGCGTGGATTGAAATACGCTATTTACTGAACGGAACTATGTCAAGCTCGTCGCTCCTCTCGTGGGAGCGTGGATTGAAATATGGATAATAGCGAATTGACTCCGGACAAGCTTGTCGCTCCTCTCGTGGGAGCGTGGATTGAAATATATATGGTTGAAGTGCAGACAACACCCCACCATGTCGCTCCTCTCGTGGGAGCGTGGATTGAAATTGTGGTCTCGGAGCATAAGGAAAAAAATAACTATGTCGCTCCTCTCGTGGGAGCGTGGATTGAAATATATCTGCCGGCAGCCTTGAGAAGAAGTTTCCTGTCGCTCCTCTCGTGGGAGCGTGGATTGAAATTCTTTAATAAGCTCATCACCAGATGCCGCCGCCGTCGCTCCTCTCGTGGGAGCGTGGATTGAAATATCCTGTGAGTACAATCTTTTATGCAGTAAAGGGTCGCTCCTCTCGTGGGAGCGTGGATTGAAATATGTGATTAGTAATGTTGATTTCAAGTCAATCCCAGTCGCTCCTCTCGTGGGAGCGTGGATTGAAATACAAGAGATAAAGGAACTTGGAAAAGAACTGCGGTCGCTCCTCTCGTGGGAGCGTGGATTGAAATATTTGCTTTCAATGATGCTACTTATGGTTTTATGTCGCTCCTCTCGTGGGAGCGTGGATTGAAATTCTTTCCTGTCGTACATATACACCTGATTGGAGGTCGCTCCTCTCGTGGGAGCGTGGATTGAAATATCTGACAGTGGTATTTTAGCAAACTGGGTGTGGTCGCTCCTCTCGTGGGAGCGTGGATTGAAATAAAAGCAGGCATAGGGCAAGCACTGGACTATGTGACAAGTCGCTCCTCTCGTGGGAGCGTGGATTGAAATATTTGAAGCGTGTGAAAAAAGTAAACGGCATTGAGTCGCTCCTCTCGTGGGAGCGTGGATTGAAATACCTGATGAGAGGGAAAACTTTTATGTGCTAAGTCGCTCCTCTCGTGGGAGCGTGGATTGAAATATCGGATACCAAACTTTAACAGCAACAAAAAGTTTTGTCGCTCCTCTCGTGGGAGCGTGGATTGAAATAAAAGATATGAAAGATTTCTATAATAAGATGTCTTTGTCGCTCCTCTCGTGGGAGCGTGGATTGAAATAAATGATGTATTAGTAGTTGTACAAGGAGAACAGTCGCTCCTCTCGTGGGAGCGTGGATTGAAATAGGTAGTGGAAAAGCAGGTGGAGCACGTGGAAACACAGTCGCTCCTCTCGTGGGAGCGTGGATTGAAATATAATAATATCAGGAGCACAAGGAAGCGGAAGATTAGTCGCTCCTCTCGTGGGAGCGTGGATTGAAATATATCCTCTGCGTGTTCCACGGCCTTTAGGGGCAAAGTCGCTCCTCTCGTGGGAGCGTGGATTGAAATACTTGAGGAGCTGACACAGAGGGTGGATATTTTGTCGCTCCTCTCGTGGGAGCGTGGATTGAAATTAATACAGATATAACCTCTTTAACCGGAAGAAACCGTCGCTCCTCTCGTGGGAGCGTGGATTGAAATCCCTAACTCAGGTGAATAAACCTCTAAAGAAGAATGTCGCTCCTCTCGTGGGAGCGTGGATTGAAATTCCCTCGCTTATAGCTTCAGGAGCAACAGAGATACCGTCGCTCCTCTCGTGGGAGCGTGGATTGAAATTTGAATACCTTAATGCCGATTGTTACGGCCAGTAGTCGCTCCTCTCGTGGGAGCGTGGATTGAAATCATGTGAATCACCCTATAAAAAAAACCGCGGAATGTCGCTCCTCTCGTGGGAGCGTGGATTGAAATAGAAGAATTATTAGATGAATACACTTATGACCTAGGTCGCTCCTCTCGTGGGAGCGTGGATTGAAATATGGTCTTGAGTGAAAATAAGCCGTTGGTGTTTGTCGCTCCTCTCGTGGGAGCGTGGATTGAAATTCTCGCTCTGTCGAACTTGGAAAAACTCAACAGCCAACGTCGCTCCTCTCGTGGGAGCGTGGATTGAAATTGACTTAGCGTAGAGCTGAACATTAGCGTCAGTCAGTCGCTCCTCTCGTGGGAGCGTGGATTGAAATACACATGCTATTAGTATCAGAGCCAACTCTAAAAGTCGCTCCTCTCGTGGGAGCGTGGATTGAAATTGTGAGCTTTCCTCACGCATGACGGATGCAGCAGTCGCTCCTCTCGTGGGAGCGTGGATTGAAATGTAATATAATTGTAACAAAACGCAACGTGTAACAAGGTCGCTCCTCTCGTGGGAGCGTGGATTGAAATATTGGAATATATCCTACAATTTTAATCATTACTTGTCGCTCCTCTCGTGGGAGCGTGGATTGAAATATATTATGTGACAACTTAATATGACTATCTTTAAATGTCGCTCCTCTCGTGGGAGCGTGGATTGAAATACTTACTCCAAGGCATCCAAGCGCAGGAGCATATTGTCGCTCCTCTCGTGGGAGCGTGGATTGAAATAATAGAATCAGCCGAACGATTAAGCTTAAGACTGTCGCTCCTCTCGTGGGAGCGTGGATTGAAATTGATGATATGTCACGAGAAAGTCGTTATCAGCGTGGTCGCTCCTCTCGTGGGAGCGTGGATTGAAATTATAAATCGGTTTTAAGCTGCACAGAACTACTCGTCGCTCCTCTCGTGGGAGCGTGGATTGAAATTCGAAAGCTGTAGAGAGTGCCTGCATTGATGCATCGTCGCTCCTCTCGTGGGAGCGTGGATTGAAATAATAGTCCGCAAAGCCTTGTAAATAAAGGGTTTGTCGCTCCTCTCGTGGGAGCGTGGATTGAAATTCAAATGGTAAAACAGCCGTAGCAAACAACCAACGTCGCTCCTCTCGTGGGAGCGTGGATTGAAATTCCTGGCTATCTTATGGGCTGGAGCGTGCCGACGAGGTCGCTCCTCTCGTGGGAGCGTGGATTGAAATTGCCTGTTTCTCACGTTGTAGGATTGCTTTTTTCGTCGCTCCTCTCGTGGGAGCGTGGATTGAAATATACACATATCATATATATATATATCTAATACATGTCGCTCCTCTCGTGGGAGCGTGGATTGAAATTACAAAGAGGTGCCGCAATACGAACTCTCATACACCGTCGCTCCTCTCGTGGGAGCGTGGATTGAAATCTTTTGGTAAGAGCAAATGTTAGATTTTGGATATTGTCGCTCCTCTCGTGGGAGCGTGGATTGAAATTAACGCTTATAAGTGGCAAAGAATACCGCCGGACGGGTCGCTCCTCTCGTGGGAGCGTGGATTGAAATATAGCCACCATGCCGGTCTCGTCTGATGTCATAGTCGCTCCTCTCGTGGGAGCGTGGATTGAAATAATGTACGACTTAAACTCATCTGGAATATAATTGTCGCTCCTCTCGTGGGAGCGTGGATTGAAATCAATGCTTAACTTATATTCCGTGGCTTTTAACGACGTCGCGCCTCTCGTGGGAGCGTGGATTGAAATTACTTCCTGCACCTCTTGATAGCCATCACCCATTGTCGCTCCTCTCGTGGGAGCGTGTATTGAAATTCTTTAGCTGTTCCCACTGTTCCGGCGTTATGTGTCGCTCCTCTCGTGGGAGCGTGTATTGAAATCAGTGTCACCTCAAAGGTGTAGTCCCCGGTGAAGTCGCTCCTCTCGTGGGAGCGTGGATTGAAATATGGCATAAAAGCCGTCACAAAGTCCGTTGGAAATGGTCGCTCCTCTCGTGGGAGCGTGGATTGAAATTGAAGAACCTGAATACGAACGATTGTGTAATATGGTCGCTCCTCTCGTGGGAACGTGGATTGAAATTCTGCAAGGTTAGTGGCTGTGCCTGTACCTGCCGTCGTTCCTCTCGTGGGAGTGTGAATTGAAATATCAGCATATGAATCTATACACAATCATAATATGCTGCGTTATTGTAGAATTAGTAGTTAAGTCTATTTTTATAGCAATAACGTTGCTTATCAATAATACAATAGATAAATATTGTTGCAAACCAGTAAATAGCAGGTATAATATAGAGTAACATATTAACAGGGAGGCATATTCATTGGGCATTTACGTTAATCCGACAGGAAGATCGTTTGAGCTTGCGATAAATTCAGAGATTTTTGTTGACAAAAGCGGTCTGATTAAAGAAACGAATAAGTGTATAAATACATTACAAAGGTATATGTGTGTAAGCCGTCCAAGGCGATTCGGAAAGTCAATGGCCATGGATATGCTTTCAGCATATTATGGTCGAAAGACTGATGCAGAAAATTTATTTAAAGGCCTTAAAATAAGTCATGATGAGTCGTATGACAGACATATTAACAAGTATGATGTACTCAAAATTAATATGCAGGACTTTTTGAGTGTTACACACAGTGTTGATGATATGCTTAAAATGTTGTGCGAATACATTACGGATGATTTTTCAATAGAGTGTAAGGATATTATTTTTCGGGACAAGTCAAATATTGTGAGAGTAATGCAGGATGTTTTTATGTCTACAGGCAGGCCGTTTGTGATTCTTATTGATGAATGGGATTGTCTGTTTAGAGAATTTACGCAGGATAAAGAAGCGCAGAAGAAATACCTTGATTTTTTGAGAGGCTGGCTTAAGGATAAAGACTATATAGCGCTTGCATACATGACAGGTATACTGCCGATTAAAAAATATGGTTCACATTCTGCTCTTAATATGTTCACGGAATATTCCATGACAGATATGGGAGCTTTGGCAGAGTACTTTGGCTTTACAGATGATGAGGTCAGAGAATTGTGTGACAGATATGATATGGACTTTGAAGAGGCAAGGGCATGGTACAATGGATATAAGCTTGTGTCCCATAGCAAATATGGAGTAAAGAAATATGCGATGTACAGTCCGAAGTCTGTAGTAGAAGCCATGCTAAAGCATAAATTTGGTACTTATTGGAATCAGACTGAAACTTACGAGGCTCTCAAGGTTTATATTCAAATGAATATGGATGGTCTAAAAGATGCCGTGATTAAAATGCTTGCCGGTGAAAGTGAGAAAATAAATACAGGCACATTTGAAAATGACATGACATCATTTGCCACAAAGGATGATGTGCTTACACTTTTAGTACATCTTGGCTACCTGACATATGATAGTGAGACGGAAGAGGTTTCAATTCCAAATCGAGAGGTGTCAAAGGAATATCTTAATGCAATTAGTACAATGGATTGGGATGAAGTATCAAAATCAATAAAAGCATCACAAAAATTGCTTGAGAGTTTGTGGAATATGAATGGTGCTGCGGTTGCTGACGGAATTGATAAGGCACATAATGAGATATCTATTTTACGGTATAATGATGAGAATTCTTTAAGCTGTACAATTAATTTGGCATTTTATTCGGCCAGGGAGTATTACTCAATAGTTCGTGAATTACCAACAGGAAAAGGCTTTGCTGATGTATGCTTTATTCCAAGAGTGAGTCATTTGGATAAGCCGGCAGTTGTTATTGAATTGAAATATGATAAGAATGTTGATGGCGCCATTTCACAGATAAAGTCGAGACAGTATGTGGAAGCCTTGAAGGATTATAAGGGTAATTTGCTTCTTGTTGGAATAAATTACGATAAAAAGACAAAAGAACATCAATGTGTGATTGAAAAATGGAAGCTGTAAAGGTGAAATTAGCAGGGAGTATAGCAACAATTAATGCTATACTCCCTGCTATTATATTTTTGGTTGCAAGAATTTAGTTTATGCTATAAAATATTTATAACTGTATGCAGATATTTAATAATCACAATATCTGTCTGTATAATAAAATACGCATAAAGAGGACGAAAGAATGATCAACAAATTAGTAGACAAAATCAAGAAAACAAACGCACCTATCGTAGTAGGTCTCGACCCGATGCTTTCATATGTGCCTGAGCATATCACAAAGAAGGCATTTGATGAGCTTGGAGAGACACCGGCCGGTGCAGCGGAGGCTATCTGGCAGTACAACAAGGCTATTGTGGATGCCACATATGACCTGATTCCGGCTGTAAAGCCACAGATTGCCATGTATGAGCAGTTTGGAGTGGAGGGCCTTAAGGCATTCCAGAAGACAGTGGATTACTGTCACGAGAAGGATCTCGTGGTTATCGGAGATGTAAAGCGTGGAGATATCGGCTCAACATCGGCTGCATACGCCACAGGACATCTCGGAAAGGTACAGATCGGCAGCAAGAGCTATTCTACCTTTGATGAGGATTTTGCCACTGTCAATCCATACCTTGGAACAGACGGTATCAAGCCATTCGTAGATGTATGCAAGGAGGAGAAGAAGGGTATCTTCATTCTTGTAAAGACATCTAATCCATCAAGTGGAGAGTTCCAGGACCGTATGATTGACGGACGCCCATTATATGAGTGGGTAGGCGAGAAGGTTGCAGAGTGGGGAGCTGACTGCATGGGTGATTCATACAGCTATGTAGGTGCGGTTGTCGGTGCAACATACCCTGAGCAGGGTAAGATTCTTCGTAAGGTAATGCCAAAGAGCTTCATCCTCGTACCGGGCTACGGCGCACAGGGAGGCAAGGGCGCAGACCTTGTTCATTTCTTCAATGAGGACGGACTTGGTGCAATTGTCAATTCATCACGTGGAATCATCTGCGCATACAAGCAGGATAAGTACAAGGATATGGGCATCACAGCAGAGAATTTTGCAGATGCATCACGCAAGGCTGTTGAGGATATGATTGAGGATATCTCAGGAGCACTTGCAAATCGTTAATAAGTTATTCAGAAAGCTTAAATATATTAACAAACGAAACCAGGGAGATAAAATGGCAGAGAAATTTGAGGAGATTGCAGTTGTAGTTGACCAGAGCTCACTCGGCAATGGCATCTACGACCTCACACTTAAGACAGACAAAATTGCAAAGGCAGCAAAGGCGGGACAGTTTGTATCGGTTTACTCAAACGACAAGAGTAAGCTGCTTCCGCGTCCGATAAGCCTTTGCGGCATAAACAGAGATGATGACACCATTCGTCTCGTGTACCGTGTGACAGGTGAAGGCACGGGAACAGAGGAATTTTCAAGGCTTGTCAGGGGCGATAAGGTAAGGATTTTAGGACCTCTTGGAAACGGCTTTACAGTACAGCCGGGAAAGAAGGCATTTCTTATCGGCGGAGGAATCGGAGTGCCGCCTATGCTGCAGCTTGCCAAGGATATAAATGCAGGCATTGTGCAGACACCGGGTGAAGAAAAAAATTCGGGACAGGCAGCAATGGAAGGTGCAGAAATTAAAACAGCAGTATGCGATATGAACATCGTCATGGGCTATCGCGATGAGAATACCTTCCTGCTCGATGAGTTTAAGGAGCAGGCAGCTTCCTTTGTAGCTACAGAGGACGGCAGTGTCGGCACAAAGGGCAATGTCATCGATGCAATAAAGGAGAATGCTCTTGAGGCAGACGTGATTTATGCATGTGGACCTATGCCTATGCTTCGTGCACTCAAGGCTTACGCTGCAGAGCATGATATGGACTGTTTTATATCAATGGAGGAGCGCATGGCATGTGGAATCGGCGCATGCCTTGCGTGCGTATGCAAAACAAAGGACAAGGATGCCCACAGCAATGTAAACAACAAGCGTATATGCAAAGAGGGACCTGTTTTTGATGCGAAGGAGGTGGAGCTGTAATGAGTAATATGTCAGTAAATGTGGCCGGTGTTGAGTGGAAAAATCCTGTTACAGTTGCATCCGGCACATTCGGCTCCGGTGCAGAGTACAGCGAGTTTGTTGATTTAAACAGACTTGGTGCAGTCACTACAAAGGGTGTTGCGAATAAGCCGTGGGAGGGTAATCCTACACCTAGAGTAGCAGAGGTGTACGGCGGCATGCTCAATGCAGTCGGACTTCAAAATCCCGGCATCGAGCTTTTCTGCAAGAGGGATATTCCTTTTTTAAAGCAGTTTGATACAAGGATTGTGGTAAATGTCTGCGGTCATTCGCTTGACGAGTATCTTGATGTGGTAAAGCGTCTTGCGGATGAGCCTATTGATATGATGGAAATAAATATCTCATGCCCTAATGTTAAGGAGGGCGGAATTGCCTTCGGAACAGATCCAAAGGGTGTTGAGACAATCACAAGCGAGATAAAAAAATATGCAAAGCAGCCTGTTATCATGAAGCTTTCTCCAAATGTCACAAGTATTGCAGATATAGCAAGGGCGGCAGAGGCCGGTGGAGCTGATGCGGTTTCGCTCATCAATACAATTACAGGCATGAAGATTGATATAAACAGAAGAAGCTTTGTGTTAGCAAACAAGACAGGCGGCATGAGCGGTCCGGCGGTTCATCCGGTTGCAGTGCGCATGGTTTACGAGACAGCACATGCAGTCAATATTCCGATTATCGGAATGGGCGGTATCACAAATGCTGCCGATGCTATAGAGATGATACTTGCCGGAGCTACGGCTGTTTCAGTCGGCACAGCAAACTTTGTAAATCCAAAGACCACAGAGCAGATAGTGGATGGCATCGCAGAGTATATGGACAGGTATGGAGTTAAGGATATTTCAGAGCTTGTCGGTGCGGTTGACAGATAGAGCATAAGGGATAGACGGAGGAGAAAATAATGATTCTGGCAGTAAAATACGTGCCTGCTATGTATGCCACAGTCTGGGCGCTTGTTCCACCTGTTGTGGCTATAGTTCTGGCACTTATCACAAAAGAGGTCTACAGTTCATTATTCGTTGGAATAGTGATTGGCGGACTGTTTTATGGAAATGCATTTCAGCCGGGGTTTTCGGCTGAGAGATCAGTGCTTCACATATTCGAGGACGGACTTGTTGGAGTGCTATCGGATTCGGACAATGTGGGAATACTGATATTCTTAGTAGTGCTCGGTGTTATGGTGAGCATGATGAACAAGGCAGGCGGCTCGGCGGCCTTTGGAGAGTGGGCGAGTGAGCACATAAAGACAAGGATTGGTGCCCAGCTTTCAGCTATAATACTTGGAGTACTCATATTTATAGATGATTACTTCAACTGTCTGACAGTAGGAAGTGTGATGCGCCCTGTCACCGACAAGCATCAGGTTTCAAGAGCAAAGCTTGCATATCTGATAGATGCAACAGCAGCGCCTGTATGCATCATTGCACCTATATCATCGTGGGCAGCCGCGGTTACCGGCTTTGTAAAGGGAGAGGATGGTTTTTCTATTTTCATAAAGGCCATTCCATACAATTATTATGCACTCTTTACTATTATCGCTATGATGACACTTGTTGTTTTACAGGTAGATTTCGGTCCGATGGCAAAGCATGAAGCCAATGCCAAAAAGGGTGATTTGTTTACCACAGGAGACAGGCCGTATGCGGAGGCAAAGCAGGATGTTATAAAGGGCAAGGGGAAGGTTATAGACCTTGTATTTCCTATTCTTGTGCTCATAATAAGCTGTATCATCGGAATGATATACACAGGAGGCTTTTTTGACGGAACAGGCTTCGTTGATGCGTTTGCAGGCAGCGATGCTTCAATCGGTCTTATGCTTGGAAGCTTTTTTGCGTTGATAATCACCATATGCTTTTACTCAATCAGAAGGGTACTAAGCTTTACGGATTGCTGTAATTCAATCCCTGAGGGCTTTAAGGCAATGGTACCTGCAATACTTATACTGACCTTTGCATGGACACTAAAGACCATGACAGAGAGCCTTGGCGCCAAGGAATTTGTCGCAGGCTTAGTGGGAGGAGTATCGGGACCATTGCTTGGACTGTTCCCGGCAATCATATTCCTGGTGGGAGCCTTCCTTGCCTTTGCAACAGGAACCTCATGGGGCACCTTCGGTATACTCATACCGATAGTAGTAAATATCTTTTCGGGCACAAACCATACGATGATGATCATCTCAATCTCAGCGTGTATGGCAGGTGCAGTATGCGGAGACCACTGCTCACCGATATCCGATACCACCATCATGGCATCGGCAGGAGCCCAGTGCAACCATATGAACCATGTGTCCACACAGCTTCCGTACGTTGTGCTTGTGGCTGCCATATCGTGCCTGACCTACATCATAGCAGGCTTTGTCAGAAATCCGGTAGTACCTTTTATCATAGGAGCGCTTATCCTGATTGGAACCTTTGTCGGAATCAAGTATATCACGAGAACCGATAAAGCAAATGAACAAGCGTAAGTAGCTAAAGGAAGGCCAAAAAGAGTTCTATTTTTCACAGACCTTGTGTCTGCGAATGATAGAACTCTTTTTTTATAGTAAATTCTATACCGGACGGACGACTGTGCAGCATGGGAAGACACGCCGATAGTGCACAGTCTCATATTTCCTCGCCTAGTATGAGTAAATGCTGCCACAGACAGAGTTTATAAGGCACGGAAAATCAAACGCGCTTTTTACCTTTATAGCATTCTCTATGCTGTGTTGCTTGAACGAGTATTTTCCGTGCCACCTTTTGTCTGTGGCGCATATAACTCATACACGGCTCGTCAAAAATCGACCGTGCACTATCGGCGTGTCTTCCCATGCTGCGCAGTCGTTCGTTTGCTATCAATAAAATTTATAGCCCGCTAGCAAATATTAATAACCCTAATTACATTTACAAAAATATCAATTAGTGGTAACATATCAATAACTTAGAAATCATATTTGAATGGTAGGAAATCCCGGCCATACAAACTAAGCTCAAACTCATAACATACTCAAAACAAACATTAACAAAAAAGAGGTAATATCAATGGCAAAAATTGCAAAGCAGCTCACAGAGCTGATAGGTCACACTCCGCTTCTGGAGCTGACCAATTATGAAAAAGCCCTTGGGCTTGAAGCAAAAATCATAGCAAAGCTTGAGTATTTCAATCCACTTGGAAGTGTAAAGGACAGGGTGGCGGCAGCTATGATAGAACAGGGCATAAAGGATGGAAAGATAAATCAGGACACAATAATCATAGAGCCGACAAGTGGCAATACCGGAATCGGACTTGCATTTGTGGCAGCCTCAAAGGGACTTCACCTGATACTTATAATGCCTGATACCATGAGCGTTGAGAGAAGAAAAATCGTCACAGCGCTTGGCGCAGAGATAAAGCTCACACCGGGGCGTGAGGGCATGAAGGGTGCAATCGATGAGGCACAGAGACTTAAAGAGCATTATGGCAATGCCTTTATTCCACAGCAGTTTGAGAATCAGGCCAATCCGGATATCCACAGAGCTACAACCGCTCAGGAAATCTGGGAGGATACAGATGGAAAGGTAGATATCTTTGTATCATCTGTCGGAACAGGCGGCACCTGTACAGGCACCGGGCTTGGATTAAGAGACCATAATCCTGATGTAAGGATAGTAGCTGTTGAACCAAAGAGCTCACCGGTACTCTCAGGCGGAAGACCGGGGCCTCACAAGATACAGGGAATTGGTGCAGGCTTTATTCCAAAGGTCATGCGCATGGATATAGTGGATGAGGTGATTCCGGTGGAGAATGAGGCCGCTTTTGACAAGGCAAGAGAGGTTGCAAAGAGCGACGGGCTTCTCGTTGGCATATCCTCAGGAGCAGCAATATATGCGGCAACAGAGCTTGCGAAAAGACCTGAGAACAAGGGAAAGAATATCGTGGTGCTGCTTCCGGATACAGGAGAAAGATACCTGTCAACACCGCTTTTTACAGTAAACTAATGGCATATAAACTGACGGCATAAGCTTGCTTTGCCGGAAACTGTAACATGAAAAATGAGAAACATACATGAGAAACATACAAAAATATACGGCAGCCCTGCTGTCGACAGTGATGATTCTGTCGCTTCTTCTGACAGGCTGCTCAGGCAGGAAGGATGACGGAACAGTCACCATAACCAATGTGTCTTATGATCCGACACGAGAGTTTTACGAGAAATACAACGAAATATTCGAGTCTTACTATGAGAACGAGCACGGCAAAAAGATAAATGTGATTCAGTCACATGGCGGCTCGGGAGCACAGGCACGCTCGGTTGTGGAGGGCTGTAATGCAGATGTTGTCACACTGGCACTCGAGCATGACATAGACCTGATACAAAATACAGGCTTAATTGATAAGGGATGGATTGATGAGTTTTCTGACAGCTCGGCACCATACACATCAACAATCGTTTTACTTGTAAGAAAGGGAAATCCAAAGCATATAAGTGACTGGGATGACCTGGTGAAAAAGAATGTGGATGTGATTACGCCTGATCCAAAGAGTAGTGGCGGAGCCTGCTGGAATTTTCTTGCAGCGCTAAGCTATGCGAAGACAAATTATGACAGCCTGAAGGAACAGAAATCGTTTATGAAGAAGCTGTATGAAAATGTCACAATTATGGATTCGGGTGCGAGAGGCTCAACAACCACATTTGTGGAAAACGGTCAGGGAGATGTGCTCATAGCGTGGGAAAACGAGGCACTTACGACCATAGATTCATATCCGGGCAAGTATGAGATAGTGAATCCGTCCGTCAGCATCTTAGCACAGCCCTCTGTTGCTATTGTGGATGACAATGTAAAGAGCAACGGAACACAAGAGGTAAGCAAAGAATACCTACAGTATCTCTACAGTGATGAGGCACAGCAGCTGATTGGCGAAAGCGGCTACAGACCAACCAATCAGGATATATTAAATCGGTTTTCCGACAAGTTTGATTTAAATATCAGGCTTTGGAGCATAGAGGATTACGGCGGATGGAATGAAGCCTACAAGACATATTTCGATGATGGAGCAATGTTCGATGAAATATACGGCAACTGATAAAACAGCAAAAGAGAAAACTAAATCAAAGAACATAAAGACCAGAGTCATACCGGGCTACCATCTTTCGCTTGGAATAGTGGTCACGATGCTTTCAGTCATCGTTCTCATTCCGTTAGCATCAGTGCTTGTGTATTCGCTAAAGATATCGCCGGACGATTTTGTGTCACTTATCATGAAGGAGAATGTGAGGAATGCCTTTATCACAAGCATCACCTCATCATTTATCGCAGCAATCGTAAATGTGGTATTTGGACTCATCGTGGCATGGACGCTTGTGAAGTACGATTTTCCCGGGAAATGGCTGCTTGACGGACTTATAGAGCTTCCGTTTGCGCTGCCGACAGCGGTTGCGGGCATCACGCTCTCAAAGCTGTACTCAGGCACAGGATTTTTTGGTAAGGGCCTTGGCAAGCTTGGAATAGATGTAGCTTACACACAGACAGGAATAGTTGTGGCACTTGTTTTTGTAGGCATTCCCTTCGTAATAAGAGCTGTACAGCCGGTGCTTGAAAAGATGGATAATACATATGAGGAGGCCGCTTATATGCTTGGCGCCACACCCTATAAGACATTTTTTAGGGTAATACTTCCGGAGCTTCGCCCGGCACTCTTAACAGGCTTTGGTCTTGCCTTTGCCAGAGGCATAGGAGAGTACGGAAGCGTCATCTACATATCAGGCAACAGCGCAAGGCACAGGACGCAGGTGGTATCATACGTCATCATGCAGAAGCTTAGCTATATAGATTATGCCAGCGCAACTGCCATAGCACTTGTGATGCTTGTCATATCATTTTTACTGCTGTTATTTGTAAACATAGTGCAGGTTAAACAGTCACAGCGCACTAATTTGTTGTAGAAGGCTGCATATAAATCAAATGCGATGCACACAAACAGGAAAGGAGCACAATGCGATGACCGAACAGGTAAAGCTTGAAAGAAGAAAAAAGATCACAAAGATAATACTCGTCACTGTCACGGTGCTCTTCATATTTGTCATGCTTGTAGTTCCGCTTTTTTCTGTGATGGCAAGTGCTTTAAAGGAGGGGCTTGGATTCTATCTGAAAGCTATCTCCACAAGCTACGTGCTTTCAGCACTCAAGGTGACTTTGATAGCAACAGTTTTTGCGGTAGTTATCAACACATTCTTTGGAATATGGACAGCGTGGCTGTTGACCAGGTTTTCGTTTAAAGGAAAGCAGGTGCTTGCAACACTTATTGATATACCGTTTTCTATTTCTCCGGTCATCGTAGGACTTGCGTATCTTATGACCTTCGGACGGCTTGGGTGGTTTTATCCGGTTATCAGATGGTTCAATGAGATATTCGGCACGAATGTGAGAATCACCTTTGCAATACCGGGAGTTGTGCTTGCTACGATATTTGTCACGTTTCCGTATGTGTCAAGGGAAATTATACCGGTGCTCAATGCAGAGGGAAAGGATGAGGAAGAGGCCGCAGCGCTGATGGGAGCATCCGGCTTTACAATATTTCGGAAAATAACACTTCCGCAGATGAAGTGGAGCCTGATTTATGGAATCATACTTTGTACGGCGAGAGCCCTCGGCGAGTTTGGCGCGGTAAATGCACTCTCGAAGACAAGAGGCGAGACATTTACACTGCCGCTTGAGATTGATGCCTTGTATATGTCGGGCACAGACAGCTCGATAACATCGGCATTTGCTGTATCGTCGATACTGTTAATTATTGCATTAATCATTCTTTTTGCAAGAAATATAGTTGAGCATAAATTTAAGAAATTACACTGAGATTTATGGGAAATATGATTTACACTAATGAAATTTGTTACTGCTTACACACCGGTGTGGCAGACAGCTATAGAGTTGCTGTACTAAGAAAGCAGGAAGGAGATAACGTATATGTACGTTGAGATGAAAAATATATACAAAAAATACGGAGACTTCCTGGCATCCGATAATGTGAGCTTTGGAGTGGAAAAGGGAAAGCTTGTGGCGCTGCTTGGTCCGTCCGGCAGTGGCAAGACAACACTTCTTCGTATGATAGCAGGGCTTGAGACGCCAAATTCAGGTGACATATATATAGATGGAAAGCGAGTGAATGATATTCCGGCCTCAAAGAGAGGCATAGGCTTTGTGTTTCAGAACTATGCACTGTTTCGATACATGACAATATACGACAATGTGGCATTTGGGCTGGAGCTTCAGAAGATGCCGAAAAAGCTCATAAAGGAGCGTGTTACAAAGCTTCTTGAGATGACAGGCTTATCGGGGCTTGAAAAGAGATATCCGAATCAGCTTTCCGGAGGACAGCGTCAGAGAGTGGCATTTGCAAGGGCGCTGGCGCCGAATCCGCAGGTGCTCTTACTGGATGAGCCATTTGCCGCGATAGATGCAAAGGTGCGAGGTGAGCTTCGTACCTGGCTGAAGGAGCTGGTCGAAAAGCTTGGGATTACAAGCATTTTCGTCACACATGACCAGGATGAGGCTGTTGAGGTGGCAGATGAAATAATTATCACAAACCACGGCACGATAGAGCAGATGGGTACACCTCTTGAGATATACAAGTCGCCTTATACACCTTTTGTGGCGCAGTTTATAGGACACACCACAGTCGTTGAAAACTATGACAGGCTAAAGGGCTTTGACAGGATAGAAAATGCCGACAAGGCGGTAATCAGACCTGAGTTTATCAAGATATCAAAGAGCGGCAACTTAGACCGCTATCAGTCAGCGGCAGAGGAGGGCATCGTTACAGATGTGGTATTCAGAGGAAACAGGATGGATATCACAGTCAGCATAAACGGCATCGAGGTGGTTGGCGAACGCTCACTTGAAAAGGACCTGATAGCAGTCGGAGAGAAAGTACATGTGCTGATTTACAGGCTGTATATATTTGATGAAGAGAAAACATACCTGATGGAAAACAGCGAGATGCAGGAGCAGGATGTATTCTACATTTAGATACAAGAATAGTCTAAAGCTTGTGATTGAAAGAGGAAGCAGAGGGAGATAAATGAAGATAGAAAACAAAAAAATCCTACACACGGACATCCTCATAATAGGAGGTGGCACGGCGGGCTGTTATGCAGCGCTCACCATCCGTGAGAAATCGGATTATTCGATTATAATTGCAGAGAAAGCGAACATAAAGCGAAGCGGATGCCTTGCAGCAGGTGTTAATGCGATAAATGCATACATAGTAAAGGGCAGAAAGCCTGAGGATTATGTAGACTACGCAAAAAAGGATGCTGACGGCATAGTAAGGGAAGACCTACTCATGACTATGTCAGAGGGCTTAAACCGTGTGACGGACAAGATGGAAAAGCTTGGACTTGTCATATTAAAGGATGAAAACGGTGAGTATGTAGCAAGAGGAAACCGAAATATCAAGATAAACGGCGAGAACATGAAGCCGCTTTTGGCAGAAGCTGTATCAAAGCTTACGGACTGTACAGTGATAAACAGAATCAATATCACGGACTATATAGTTGAGAACAACACCATAAAGGGTGCATACGGATTTTCAATCAAGGATGCTACAGCCTATGAAATCAGGGCTAAAAAGGTGCTCTGTGCTACAGGCGGAGCGGCCGGACTGTACAGACCAAACAATCCCGGCTTTTCAAGGCACAAGATGTGGTATCCACCTTTCAACACAGGCGCAGGATATGCGATGGGCATAAGAAGCGGAGCTGAGATGACCACCTTTGAGATGAGATTTATCGCACTCAGATGTAAGGACACAATTGCACCGACAGGAACAATTGCACAGGGAGTCGGGGCAAAGCAGGTCAATTCACTTGGAGAGGTTTACGAGACAAAATACGGTCTCACCACATCAGAGCGAGTATACGGAACGGTCATGGAAAATCTCGAGGGAAGAGGTCCTTGCTACTTAAGGACAGAGGGCATCTCTCCACAGCAGGATGAGTCATTAAGAAAGGCATATCTCAACATGGCACCAAGCCAGACACTCAAGTGGGTGGAGGCAGGTAAGAATCCAAGTGAGCAGAACGTGGAAATAGAGGGCACGGAGCCTTATATCGTAGGTGGCCACACAGCGAGCGGCTACTGGGTAAATACCGAGCGTGAAACCACAATCCACGGACTTTATGCTGCTGGAGATGTGGCAGGAGGATGTCCACAGAAATACGTTACAGGAGCTATGGTAGAGGGTGAAATCGCTGCGATAGATATGGTTTCAAAGCTTGATGCAGATACCTCCGATGGAAGTTTTGACACATCGGCATTTGATGAGAAAAAGGCGCTTGACGCAAAAGCTTCAGAGTACGACCATTTCCTCACTGAAAGGTCTCAGATGTTTACAACAGAGGCTATCGAGGAAGCCATGCAGAAGGTCATGGACAACTACGCAGGCGGTATTTCCACACATTATCAGTTCAACGGCAAGCTGCTTGCCCTGGCAAAGGAAAAGATAAATCATCTGATAGAGTTGACCGGTGATTTATATGCATCGGATATGCATGAGCTTATGTTCATATATGAGCTTAAGGAGAGGCTTACGGTATGTCTTTCGGTCATAGCACATCTTGGTGCGAGAAAGGAGACCAGATGGCACAGCTTTGCTGAGAATCTGGATTATCCCGATAAGAGTGATGACTGGATGAAATACGTCAATTCCAGATACGAAAACGGGCAGCTTCATATGATTTACAGAGAACTTGTCGGAAGGGAGGCGCGTTATGAGCATAATGATTGATAAAGCAAAGTGTAAGGGCTGTGGCATGTGTACAAGTGTATGCCCCGGAAGCCTGATATATCAGGACTCAGAGAAAAAAGCCTTTATCAAATATCCTAAGGACTGCTGGGGCTGTGCCTCATGCATCAAGGAATGTCATTTTGGCGCTATTGCTCTTTATCTTGGAGCAGACATAGGAGGCATGGGAAGTCTCATGACAGTAAAAAGCACACCGGATACGCTGACCTGGGATATCAAAAAGCGCGACGGAAGCAAGGAAGAGATTCTTATCAACAAGAAAGAATCCAATAAATATTAAAGAAAAGGATGGTAACAGACATGGGTGAATTATCACATCTTGACGAACTCGAAGCAGAGGCAATATACATAATACGTGAAGTAGCCGCAGAGTGCGAGAAGCCGGTTATGTTGTACTCAATTGGAAAGGACAGCTCGGTAATGCTTCATCTTGCAATGAAGGCATTTTATCCGGAGAAGCCGCCATTTCCGTTTTTACATGTAAATACAACCTGGAAATTCCATGAGATGATAGAATTCAGAGATCGCATTGCTAAGGAAAAGGGCATTGAGATGCTTGAATATATAAATCAGGATGGCGTAAAGCAGGGCATCAATCCATTTGACCACGGCTCAGCATACACAGATATCATGAAGACACAGGCGCTCAAGCAGGCGCTCGACAAATACGGCTTTACGGCAGCGTTTGGCGGCGGCCGAAGAGACGAGGAGAAATCAAGAGCCAAGGAGCGAATCTTCTCCTTCAGAAATGAAAACCACGCATGGGATCCAAAGAACCAGCGCCCGGAGATGTGGAAGCTATACAACTCCAGAATCAAAAAGGGCCAGGAGGTACGTGTTTTCCCATTGTCAAACTGGACAGAGAAGGATATCTGGCAGTATATAAAGAGAGAGAATATCGAGATTCCTTCACTTTACTTTGCAAAGGAAAGACCTGTTGTATACAGAGACGGCAACATCATCATGGTAGATGACGACAGAATGAAGCTTCGTCCGGGAGAGAAAATCCAGATGAAGAGTGTACGTTTCAGAACACTCGGCTGCTATCCACTGACAGGTGGTGTGGAGTCGACAGCGGATACACTTGATGAGATTATTGATGAGACACTCAGTGCTGTTTCCTCAGAGAGAACCACCCGTGTCATAGACAACGAGGCGGCAGGCAGCATGGAAAGAAGAAAGAGGGAGGGATATTTCTAAAATGAGCGGATTACTTAAATTTATTACATGCGGAAGCGTGGACGACGGAAAATCAAC